>Ga0265298_10004390_pt1 | contig 18062 bp, 16 predicted proteins | sample AusTroGonzalo_MG_3_FD_193486 | JGI IMG/M metagenome (GOLD analysis project Ga0265298, IMG submission 193486) | Bovine rumen microbial communities from tropical cattle in Woodstock, Queensland, Australia - Gonzalo_01 | ecosystem: Host-associated > Mammals > Digestive system > Stomach > Rumen ... | reverse complement strand
CAAAGGCTCATTAAGCCTGTTGCGCAGTTCAAATGCAGACGAACCAGTAGCAACAATCTGAATATCAGGGATGTTATCTACCATTAATTTAAGCGTCAGACCAATATTATTCACTTTTTGAGCCTCATCAATAATTATAAATTTATTATTACCAACTAATGCCTGCACCTCACGTAAGTTACGGTTGGTTAATAATGAAACTGTCTGTGGTTCATCGCAATTAAGGAACAAAACATCGCCAATATTTGACTCTTGCATAAGTTTTTTGATCAATGTCGTTTTGCCCACCTGCCGAGCACCAAGAAGCAATATAACTTTCCCTTTAAAACAATGGCTTCGTATTAAAGGCAATAAATCTCGCTTATACATAGTTACTAATCATTGAGTATATCTGGCTGCAAAGATACAAATTATTTTTATACATACAACTTTTTTGGATTATATTCCTAAATTTTGGCAACTTTTCAGGATTACGATACAAAAAAAGCTGGCATCACTGCCAGCTTTCTATACACTCATTCTTTTGAAAACATTATTTTATTTTTTCAACAATAGCTTTGAAAGCTTCTGGGTTGTTGAGAGCCAGGTCGGCCAAAACCTTGCGGTTCAAGTCGATGTTGGCTGCATGAATCTTACCCATGAACGTACTGTATGTCATTCCGTACTCGTGTGCGGCGGCATTGATACGTACAATCCAAAGGCTTCTGAAATCACGTTTCTTGGCCTTTCTGTCACGATAGGCGTAGGTCAAACCCTTTTCCCAAGAGTTCTTGGCCACTGTCCACACGTTCTTACGAGCGCTGAACTGTCCTTTCGTCTGTTTTAATACTTTTTTGCGTCTTGCTCTTGAAGCGACTGCATTAACTGATCTTGGCATATTTTTCTAATTTTATTCCGTAAGAGCGCCCCGCATCTTCCCGGGATCTTTCTTCCGCTCTTACAAGAGTTAAACAATTTTGTTGATTACATGAGAAGCATCTCTCTCACGGCTGCCATGTTGGCCTGCTCGACAATTGTCTGATGACCGAGAGCGCGTTTGCGTTTGTTGGTCTTCTTGGTCAAAATGTGGCTGTGATAAGCGTGTTTTCTCTTCACTAAACCGGTGCCAGTAATTCTGAAACGTTTCTTGGCAGCGGATTTTGTTTTCATTTTAGGCATTTTAAATACTATTTTAAATTTACAAATGAGTGTATTCTATCTTATTTCTTAGGAGCGATGATCATCAACATGCGCTTGCCTTCCAACTTAGGCAACGACTCCACCTTGCCCACATCCTCCAAAGCCTGGGCGAACTTCAACAATACCAGCTCTCCCTGCTCCTTGTAAGCGATGCTTCGTCCGTGGAAGAACACATCGACCTTCACCTTCGCACCGTCCTCGAGGAACTTCTTGGCGTGATTCAACTTGAACTCGAAATCGCTGTCGCCAATCTGTGCTCCCAGACGTAACTCTTTGATAACCACTTTGGTAGCCTTGGCTTTAATCTCTTTCTGCTTCTTCTTCTGGTCAAACAAGAACTTCTTGTAGTCCATGATTTTGCAGACCGGCGGGTTGGCGCTCGGTGAAATCTCCACAAGGTCGAGACCTGCCTCGTCAGCCATTCTGATGGCCTCGCGAATCGGGTGAATCTCGTTGTCACCGGCCTCGCCGACGACTCTTACCATTGGTGCCGTGATCCTGTTGTTTATTCTGTGCGGATCATCGTTCTGTTGTTTTCTTGGAGGTCTGTTAGTATTGTTGTTATTGTTGCCTCCTGGGATAAACGGTGCTATGTTAATTATCTCCTATATTAGTTAAACAATCTATTAATATTCCACTTTCTGCTCTTCGGCAACCTGGTCGTTGACCAACTTGGCGAAGTCGGCGATTGGCATCGAGCCGAGGTCACCAGTGCCGCGCTTACGTACCGACACAAGGCCTTCGCCCTCTTCCTTCTCGCCCACGATGAGCATATAAGGTATCTTCTTCAATTCAGCGTCACGGATCTTACGACCTATCTTCTCGCTTCTGTCGTCGAGCAAGCATCTCACGTCGGCTGCATTAAGCATCTCACGAACCTTCTCTGCATATTCCTGATATTTCTCAGAGATAGGCAGGATGATAGCCTGGTCTGGAGCAAGCCACAACGGGAAGTCGCCAGCGCAGTGCTCGAGCAACACGGCCACGAAACGCTCCATCGAGCCGAATGGTGCTCTGTGAATCATCACTGGACGGTGTTTCTCGTTGTCCGAACCGATGTATGTCAGGTCGAAACGCTCAGGGAGGTTGTAGTCAACTTGGATGGTACCAAGCTGCCAACGACGACCGAGGGCATCTTTCACCATGAAGTCGAGCTTAGGACCATAGAATGCAGCCTCGCCAAGCTCCTCTCTTGCAGGAAGGTTCTTCTCAGCGCATGCCTCTTTGATAGCCTGCTCTGCTCTTGCCCAGTTCTCGTCGGTTCCCACATATTTTGTGGTGTTGCTTGGGTCACGCAATGAAATCTGTGCCTCAAAGTTCTCGAATTTCAATGCTTTGAAGATGATTTCGATGATGTTCATCACGCGGAGGAACTCGTCTTTCACCTGATCAGGACGGCAGAAGATGTGGGCGTCGTCCTGTGTGAACGAACGCACACGTGTCAAGCCGTGCAACTCGCCGCTCTGCTCGTAACGATACACTGTACCGAACTCTGCCAGACGCAGCGGGAGGTCCTTGTATGAACGTGGCTGCCATTTGTAAATCATGCAGTGATGAGGGCAGTTCATCGGCTTCAGCAAGTAAATCTCACCTTCTTCAGGTGTTGTGATAGGCTGGAAGCTGTCCTTGCCGTAATGATCCCAGTGACCTGATGTCACATAGAGGTTCTTATTTCCGATATGAGGGGTTATAACCTGCTCATAACCATAGTGTTTCTGAATCTTTGTGAGGTATTCCTGGAGGCGGTTGCGCAATGCGGTGCCTTTCGGGAGCCACATCGGGAGACCCTTGCCCACCATGTCGGTGAACATAAACAGCTCGAGCTCACGACCGAGTTTGCGGTGGTCGCGTTTCTTGGCTTCCTCAAGAAGGACGAGGTAATCCTCGAGGTCTTTCTTCTTCGGGAATGTGATGCCGTAGATACGTGTCAGCTGCTTGCGGTTCTCGTCGCCACGCCAGTAAGCGCCAGCGATTGATGTCAACTTCACTGCCTTGATGCATGATGTGTCAGGGATGTGAGGTCCGCGGCACAAATCAGTGAAACTTCCTGATTTATAATATGTTATGGTACCGTCTTCAAGCTCGTTGATAAGCTCTACTTTGTACTCATCGCCTTTCTCTGTGAAATATTTGAGGGCGTCGGCCTTGCATACGTCAACACGCTCAAATGCCTGTTTTTCCTTGGCAAGCTCGAGCATCTTGTTCTCGATCTTCACGAGGTCGTCCTCTGTCAATGTGATGTCGCCCGTGTCGATGTCATAATAGAAACCGTTCTCGATGGCCGGACCGATGCCGAATTTCACGCCTTTGTAGAGCTGTTCGATGGCCTCTGCCATGAGGTGAGCCGAAGAATGCCACACTGTAGCCTTTCCTTCAGGGTCGTTCCATGTGAAAAGTTGCACATTCGCGTCCTCGTTTATCGGACGAAGAGCGTCCCACATCTTGTCGTTCACCTTTGCCGACAACACGTTGCGAGCCAAGCCTTCACTGATGCTTTTGGCAATATCCATTGGGGTTACGCCCGCTTCAAACTGTCTGACACTACCGTCAGGAAATGTAATATTTATCATATAAAAATTATTTCGCAAAAAAGCGATGCAAAATTACAAAATTTTTTAACACGAAATGCACTGATTATCAAAAATTTTTCAATCAATTTTTACAGTCTTCAAATTCAGCAAATTCACGGGGTTTCCGTTGAATCCCGACACCCTCTTGTTGACGAATCTCAGCACCTCGTCGTAAAACAGTATCACCACCGGCGCTTCGGTCATCATCAGCGAGTCCATCTCATGATAGATTAAAGCCCTGTCGCTCAAGCTGTTAGTGGCGATAGCCTTCTCGTAAAGTGCATCAAATTTCGGGTTGGAATAATGCGAGTAATTCGGACCTTGCGGCGCAAAATTTTCGGTAGTAAACAATGAGAGATAGTTCTCCGCATCAGGATAATCGGCCACCCACGAACTGCGGAAGAACGGCAGACTGCATTGGGCACGCTTCTCACGCAACGCCGCCGGCATTATCTCCTCCACCTTGCATGCCAAGCCAACGTCGCTCACCGACGACTGCACAAACTTCGCCAAGTCGATGTAATCCTTTGTGGTATAAAGCTTTATTTCGGTTCCATGCAGATGATATTTCTCAATCAGCTCGAACGATTTCTGCTGGTTGAAAGCGTAGCCAATCTTTCCCAGACTGTCGTATCCTGGCAGTCCAGCCGGTATGATTCCGCCGTTGCCTGGTGTCCCGATGCCGTTCCTCAGATACCGCAGCATCTTCTCCCTGTCGATGGAATAATTCACCGCCTGACGCAACGCCACCTGACGCTCTTTATCTGTCTTTTCCTCTTGAGTATCAATGAAAAACGTCAGATATTCGGTATTCAGATACGGCTCCCGAATCAGATAAAAACGGTCCTCATATTTGCTTCTCAAAAAGCCGTCGCGAGTCAAAAGCTCGTCCTTATATCGCGCATCGACACCCGACATAAAATCGGTCTTGCCTTTCACAAACTCCATAAACGCCACCTGCTTATCGACCAAAAAACTGACCGAAACGGCATCGATATATGGCAGCTTCACCCCGTCGATTTCCTCGAAATAATCAGGATTTTTGCGCATCACGAGACGCACGCCTTCTTTCCAATACTGAAATTTGAAAGGCCCCGTCCCGACAGGATGTCTGCCAAAAGCCTCGCCATAAAACTCCACCGCTTCATGTGGCACCACCGAGGCGTAATTCATCGACAATATGCCTAAAAACGCCGGAAATGCCTCTTTCAACTCGACTTGGAAAACGCTGTCGTTCAATGCCTTAAAGCTTTCGACATTGCCAAAAATCCATGTTCCTGGTGAGCTTAACTTCCTGTCTAACAATCGGTTAAAGGAATATTCAAAATCTTGGGCCACTACCCTTCTGCTCTTCCCGTTGAAACAGCTGTCGTTGTGGAAAAACACGTCGTCACGAAGCAAAAAAGTGTATGTCTTCCCGTCTTCGGATATGTCCCAACTTTTTGCCACGCTCGGCACCACGTTCATGTCGTCGTCGAATGCTACGAGGCTGTTATACAATTGGTTACAAGCCCAGATATGCGGCTGGTCCTTGGCATAAATCGGATCCAGCGACAGTATCCCCGCCGACTCGTTGTACTTGAAAATCTTCAAGCTAGCGTCCGGGGCTTTTCTTCCACAAGAGGCGAAAAGAAAAACGAATAATATGAATAATAATCTCTTCATTCTACTTGTCATTTCGAGCTTGTCGAGAAATCCTCTTTGTAACGTTAACAATCAAATAATTTCGTTTAACAAGGATTTCTCCATTCCGCTTCGCTCCAGTCGAAATGACAACCTAACCCATTGTCATTTCGAGCTTGTCGAGAAATCCTTTTTGTTTGCAAAATTATCAAATTAATCCGTATCTTTGCAAAAATTTTTCAAAGAAATGCGTATCAAGAATATCAGAAGCGACCGCGGAGTCCTCGTCATCAACGACTATGGCGACAACACAATCATCGTGCCATTGAGCAACCGCGACAAGCTTTTGAGTTTCATGCGCTCCAACGCCACCAATGTGCCGCTCTTCCCGATGGAAGTCATCGACACTCTTGCCAATGCCGCCTCGCACAAGGTCCAAATAAAGATGGAGGCGAAGCGACTCCTCACCGAGTGGCCTTATTTTGTAATCGACTTAAACTTCAGATATTCAAAGAGTTACGACATCTCATTTGAAGAGCCGTTTTTCAAGCTCTCCCACCCTTTCGACGACGGCACCGACTTCTTCCGCCTCGAATACGAAGAGATCGAGAGCGACTTCGAACCCAATGGTAAATACCGTGGTGCCCACGCCCGCCGCTACCGCCTCGATGAGATAATGGAAAATCTGGAATATCTCGTCAAAGAAATCCCAGATTTAACTGTGGAAGCCGTCATCCAAACCACTGCCGGAGAAGTTTATACTTCAGACAAGATTTTTGTAAGAAACATTGTTTTATAAAAATCAAAACCATGCAAAATAGCAGGCCTTGCGGTAAGCGATTAGCTTATCCAGACTGATATTTGTATGGTTTTGATTTGGTTAACTTTCAATTACGATTTAAATCCTGCCACTTTCTTGTGTGAATCTACCAGAAACTTGTTGTAATCCAATGAATTAACTTCCTGTTCCTTCTCCAGTGCGAGGTCCAGAACCTCGAGCATGTTCTCGACGAAATGGAACTGCAGGCCTTCGACGTATTCCTTCTTGATATCCATGAAATCGCGCTCGTTGTCACGTGACAAAATGACATCTGTCACGTCGTTGCGCTTGGCAGCCAGCATCTTCTCCTGAATACCTCCCACCGGCAACACCCTGCCACGCAAAGTGATTTCGCCCGTCATTGCAAGCTTGTCCTTCACCCTACGCTGCGTGAACGCCGATGTCAGGGCTGTCAGCATAGTGATGCCCGCCGATGGTCCGTCCTTTGGTGTAGCACCCTCCGGCACGTGGATATGGACATTCCATTCTTCAAACACTATCGGATTGATATTCAGCTGGTTAGCGTGTGCCTTTATAAACTCGTATGCTATCGTCGCCGACTCCTTCATCACGTCGCCGAGGTTGCCTGTCATGTTCAGATGTCCGTGTCCACGGCTCAAACTGACTTCTATCGACAGTATCTCGCCGCCCACTGGTGTCCACGCCAAACCGATGGCAACACCAGGCATGGTGTGCTTCACCTCGTCCTCATCGTGATGCATAGGCACGCCAAGGGCGTTCTTCAGGTCTTCAACGCTGACTTTCTTATCATAATCGCCACCAATCACTATGGCTTTCGCCTTCTTACGGATAATGTCGGCGATTTTGCGCTCCAGCGAACGCACGCCAGCCTCACGGGTGTAGTCGTCGATGATTTTATAAATGATTTCCTCAGAAAACACTACGTCTTTCGCCTTCAGGCCGTGCTCCTTGAGCTGCTTCGGGATGAGATGGCGACGTGCAATTTCGTATTTCTCCTCGCGCAAATATCCGTTCAGGTCGATGATTTCCATACGGTCGCGCAAGGCGGGATGTATCGTCTGCAGGTTGTTTGCCGTGGCGATGAACATCACCTTCGAGAGGTCGAAATCGAGCTCGATGAAGTTGTCGTTGAAGGTGCTATTCTGTTCAGGATCAAGGATTTCGAGCAACGCAGCCTGCGGGTCGCCGCTGATGTTGTTGCCACTCACCTTGTCGATCTCGTCAAGCACAAACACAGGGTTCGACGACTTGGCTTTCTTCAAGTTTTGGATGATACGGCCTGGCATCGCACCAATGTACGTCTTACGGTGTCCGCGCAATTCTGACTCATCTCTTACACCACCCAATGACATGCGTATGTATTTGCGTCCCAATGCCTTAGCTATCGATTTGCCGAGTGAGGTCTTACCCACTCCAGGAGGTCCCACGAGGCACAGAATCGGGGCTTTCATATCGTTTTTCAACTTCAAAACCGCCAGATGCTCCACTATTCTGTCCTTGATTTTCTCAAGTCCGAAATGGTCTTTGTCGAGCACCTTCTGGGCGTGTTCGAGGTCGAAATTATCCTTTGTATATTCGTTCCATGGCAGCTCCACAAGGTATTCCAAGTAGTTATGCTGAACGCCATAGTCGGCTTGCTGCGGATTCATGCGCTGCATCTTCTGGAGCTCTTTGTCGAACACCTCCGCCACCTCCTTGCTCCATTTCTTCTTTGCAGCTTTCGCCTTCAAATCCTTGACATCCTGTTCGTTAGGCGTGCCGCCAAGCTCTTCCTGGATAGTCCTAAGTTGTTGATTCAGAAGGTATTCACGTTGTTGCTTGTCGAGGTCGGTCTTGACTTTGCTTTGGATCTGCTGTTTCAGGTCGACCATCTGCAGCTCTTTGTTGAGAAGCTCGAGCAGGGCCGTCGCAAACGCTGTAATATCTTCTATTTCAAGCAGTTTCTGACGATCTTCCATGTTAGCCACGAGGTTGCTTCCTATGAAGTTGACCATAAACCACGGACTCTCGATGTTGCGGATGGCGAAAGTGGCTTCAAACGGCACCGCTCCCGACTTCTGCACTATCTGCATCGCCATATCTTTGACGCTCTGTATCAACGCCTTAAACTGACGGTCGCGAGGCACAATCTGGTTACCTCCGAATGGAGTGACGCGTCCTTTGAGATATGGCTCCGTCTCGGTTATCTCTTCCAGTCTGAAGCGGCGTTTGCCTTGTATGATGACGGTTGTGTTTCCATCAGGCATCTGCAGTGTCTTCATCACCTGCGCGATGGTTCCTATCTCGAAGAGATCGGCCTGATATGGCTCCTCCACGTTAGCGTCGCGTTGTGTGATGACGCCTATATCCATACCTTTTTTATATGCGTCCTTCACGAGGCGGATGGTCTTGTTACGCCCGACAGTTATCGGGATGACCACGCCAGGGAACAGCACGGCGTTACGCAATGCCATAATTGGCAGTTCCTCCGGCAGCTGCGCGTCGTTCATGCGCCGTTCGTCTTCAGGCGAGAACAGCGGTATATATTCGGTATCAGCTTCGATGATGTCGCTGAGTATAATCTCTGGGTTGACTTTATTATCCATAAAAATTTATTTTCCAAAAATACATCCATCAAAAATCGTGCCAAAGTTTAAACGTGAAAAAAGCCCTCATCATTTCTGACAAGGGCAAAACTTCATTATGAAAAATTTAACAAACCTATTCTTGGATTATTTTTTCTTTGCATCCTGGAATTTTTTGTACTTGCTGTTGAATTTATCAACGCGACCTGCTGTGTCGACGAGTTTCATCTTACCAGTGTAGAATGGGTGTGATGTGTTTGAAATTTCAAGTTTCACCAATGGATACTCGTTACCGTCTTCCCAAACGATAGTGTCCTTTGTATTGATGGTGGAACGTGACATAAATGCTTGGTCGTTTGACATGTCTTTGAACACGACCAGTCTGTAATTCTTTGGATGTATGTCTTTTTTCATTGCTGTATAATTTTCTCTCAATTCGGACCGCAAAATTACAACTTTTTTCAATACCCGACGCAATTTTTTAAAAATTTTTTAAAATTTTTTCTTCGATTGATAATCAACGACTTACAAAAGGCAATACACATTATTATATATAGAAGGCCGGATTTATGTCAGTTCATTGAGGATATATTTTCCTGAAAAAACGATTTCCACTTTCGGATGTTCGGTCATCTTACCTTCCCAATAGCTTCTGATGGCATCCTGGCAGTCCTTGAAAATGCATGTCGTCCGGATGTCGGTGAGCCAGCGTTGGTCGTAGCGGTCGAGGTGACGTGTCTCCACTATTTCAGCTTCACAGAATCGGCCGTGGTTACGCTGACCGAGAGCTTTTCGCGCCATATCGGCCACCATGAGGTTTTCGTAGAAAAATATCGAGCCCAGCCTCCCCGATTTCTCTGAGTATTCGGTTCTCCTGACGAACTCGCAAAAATACTCTTTGACGAGCTCCATATCGCTGTCGGATAGTGTAATGCCTGATTGTTCGCGGTATCTTTTGTAAAAATCGAGCATCTCTTTGAGAGGTTGCAGCGGCAGGACGCTCAGCTCCTCGTTGATATTCACAATACTCGCATTGACATACTTTTCCCCTTGGTTTTCAATCATTTCCAGCTTGGGCAAAAGTGTATCGCAGTTTTTCAGACTTTCGAAAATTGTGTCAAGTTGGACATTGTCGACCGACCAGAAAGGATAGATGATATTGAACACCGGGATCATCTTCACGATTCGGCGCACCGATGTCGGGAAACACACGTCATCTGAATCTATGACTGAGTTATAAGGTTCTTTCTCGATGTCGGCAATGCGTAAAATCATTAATTTTTAGTTTGAAAAAAAACAGGCAAAATTACGGCAAAATCATTAAATATCAAAGTAAAATCGTTAAAATAAAAAGATTTTTTTCTTTTGTGTTTTATATTAAATTAATTAGTAACTTTGCAACGCAGAAAAAGCATGATTTTTTTAGAGGAAATTCAGTAATAATTAACTTAAAATATAAACGTAATGAAACACAATTTCAATGCGGGACCATGCGTCCTTCCAAAAGAAGCCGTTGAATCAACTATCAACGCAATTCGCAATTTTGACAACACTGGCATCGGTTTGATGGAAATTTCACACCGCACTCCAGGTTGGGAGCGTATCATGGAAGAAACACGTCAGTTGTGGCGCGACATCCTCAATATTCCGGCAGAATATGAGGTCCTCTTCCTCGGTGGTGGCGCAAGCACACAGTTCTTCACAGTGCCAGCTAACCTTCTGAAGACAAAGGCTGCTTACCTCCAGACAGGTGTTTGGGCAAAGAAAGCCGCTAAAGAAGCTAAACTGTTCGGTAAAGTCGAGATCGTGGCTTCATCAGAAGACAAGAACTACACTTACATCCCGAAGGGTTACACCATCCCTACAGATGCTGACTACTTCCACATCACAACAAACAACACCATCTACGGTACAGAGATCCGCACCGATATGGATTGCCCAGTGACACTCGTCGCTGATATGTCATCAGATATCATGAGCCGTCCAGTCGACGTGAAGAAATACGGTCTCATCTACGGTGGTGCCCAGAAGAACGTCGGTCCTGCTGGCGTGACATTCGTCATCGTCCGCAAAGACCTCCTTGGCAACATCGGCGACCGCGCTTATATGAACCCACTTCCAACAATGGTTGACTATAAGACACACGCTGCAGAAGAAGCCAAGAACATCAGCATGTTCAACACTCCTCCGGTACTCCCAATCTTCGTCATGCACGAGACATTGACATGGTTGAAGAACACCATCGGTGGCGTCGAGGCTATGAACAAACTCGCTGTCAAGAAGTCAAATATGCTCTATGAAGAGATCGACCGCAACTCAATGTTCGTCGGTACAGCTGAGAAAGACTCACGTTCAATCATGAACCACTGCTGGGTGATGGCTCCAGGTCGTGAGGACCTCCAGGACGCTTTCATGGCATTCGCAAAAGAACGCGGCATGGTCGGTATCAAAGGTCACCGTTCAGTCGGCGGCTTCCGCGCTTCATTGTACAACGCCTGCCCAATCGAGTCAGTCGAGGCATTGGTACAGTGCATGCAAGACTTCGAAAAAGCTAATAAATAAGCCATTAGCTATTAGCCATTAGCAGTAAATAATTTAAAAGATTAAAAATGAAAGTATTAGTTGCAACAGAAAAGCCATTCTCAGCAGCAGCTGTCAATGGAATCCAGAAGATAGTCGAAGAAGCTGGTTACAACTTCGCAAAGCTCGAGAAATACACTGACGTACAGCAGTTCTACGATGCAGTCGCTGACGCTGACGCTCTCATCGTGCGTTCAGACAAAGTGACCAAGGAAGTGATCGACCACGCCAAGAACCTCAAGATCGTGGTTCGCGCCGGCGCAGGTTTCGACAACCTCGACCTCGCTGCCTGCACAGCAAGAGGCATCGTGGCAATGAACACACCAGGTCAGAACTCAAATGCAGTTGCTGAATTGGCAATCGGCATGATGATCTACATGGCCCGTAACACATTCAAACCTGGCACAGGTTGCGAATTGAAGGGTAAGAGAGTCGGTATCCAGGCTTACGGTAACGTCGGCCGTCTCGTCGCTGAGAAAGCCAAGGCTCTCGGTATGGAAGTGTGGGCATTCGACCCATTCGTACCAACAGAGAAGATGGAAGCTGAAGGCGTTCACGTCCCTGCAACACTCGAGGAACTCTACGCACATTGCGACTACATCTCATTGCACATCCCTGCAAACGACCAGACAAAGAACAGCATCAACTACGCTCTTCTTTCGAAGATGCCTAAGGGTGGCTGCTTAGTCAATACAGCCCGCAAGGAAGTCATCAACGAGGCCGACATGGAGAAGATGCTCGCCGAAAGAGCAGACTTCAAGTATGTGACCGATATCGCTCCGGCAAACGCAGAGGCATTGGCACAGTTCGCTCCACGTTTCTTCGCAACACCTAAGAAACAGGGTGCTGAGACAGCTGAGGCTAACATGAACGCAGGTCTTGCAGCAGCTCGCCAGATCGTGGGCTTCTTCAAAGACGGCTGCACCAAGTTCCAAGTGAACAAATAGTTAAAAGATTATAGATAAAAGTTAAAAGAGAAAAGAAATGTCAGTTATAAAGCCATTTAAGGGATATCGTCCACCGGTTGATATCGTTGAGAAATTAGCTTCAAGACCATACGACGTTTTGAACACAGAAGAAGCTCGTGAGGAATGCGCAGGCAACCCCTACAGTCTCTTGCACGTCACCAAGGCCGAAATCGACCTTCCAGCAGGCCACAAAGACAGCGACCTCGAGACTTACATCAAAGTCGTTGAGAACTTCAACATGTTCAAGGATTTCGGATGGCTCGTCCAGGACAAAGACGAGAAGCTGTACATCTACGCTCAGAGCATGAACCCGAAAGACGCCAACGCACACTGGCAGTACGGTATCGTGGCATGCGCCTGGAGCGAGGACTACATCAACAAGGTTATCAAGAAACACGAGTTGACACGTAAGGATAAGGAAGAGGACCGCATGAAACACGTCCGCATCACCAACGCCAACGTGGAACCGGTGTTCTTCGCATATCCTGCAGTGAACGAGATTGACGCCATCGTCAACAACATCGTCCGCCACGAGAAGCCTATATACGACTTCATCGCCAAGGAAGACGGCTTCGGTCACCGTTTCTGGATCATCGACGACAAGGCCACCATCGCCAAGTTAGTTGAACTCTTCGACAAGAAAGTCCCTGCAATGTACATCGCCGACGGTCACCACCGCAGCGCTGCAGCAGCATTGGTCGGACAGGAGAAGAAAGAGCATAACCCACACCACACTGGCAAAGAGGAATACAACTACTTCATGACAGTTATCTTCCCGGACAACCAGCTGAACGTCATCGACTACAACCGCGTTGTTAAGGATTTGAACGGCTTGAGCAAAGACGAGTTCATCAAGGCTCTCGGCAAGACATACGATGTCACCGACATGGGAACAGAGATCTACAAGCCAGCCAAGCTGCATGAGCACAGCATGTACCTCGACGGTCACTGGTACAAGATGAGCGCAAAACCTGGCACATACGATGACAACGACCCAATCGGCGTTCTCGATGTGACAATTTTGAGCAACAACGTGTTGGACAACATCCTCGGCATCAAGGACCTCCGCACCGACAAGCGCATTGACTTCGTCGGCGGTATTCGCGGTCTCGGCGAGTTGAAACGCCGTGTCGACAATGGTGAGATGAAGGTTGCATTCGCAATGTATCCTGTTTCAATGAAACAGATCATCGACATCGCTGACACCGGCAACATCATGCCACCTAAGACCACATGGTTCGAGCCGAAACTCAGATCAGGTCTTGTGATTCACACATTAGAATAAGCTATCGGCAATAAAAAAATCCCGTCAAATGACGGGATTTTTTTATTAGAAATTCAGACTCAGCGTCAAGCCTAAGCCATAATTGTTTTGCGATTGCGGAGTGTTACATCTGATCAGTGATGGTGAAAGGTTTACCGAATAATCTTGATGCTGTTTGTTGAATTCATCAGCGACCCAGTTCATCCTTCCTTTACCTGCACCACTTAATACACACATTGATACCAGACTAACATCAGCTACTAATCCCGTACCATAAGCGAGCGTTAACATATCAGAATCATAGTTTATCAGAGCGACTGCCGTCAATCCAATTGTAGCGCCCAATGATAATGCAAATATCGCAGTAAAAGCTCTTCCAGCAATTATCTGATTTTTTGCGCTAAGATATGTTTTATAATTATCCTCTCCTACAAGTTCCTGGACTTCATGATCTGATAGTAATACATGATCCAAAACCAAATTGTAACCGACTCTTCTCATTGTTTTTGTCAGATCCAAACGCTCTGTCTGCTTGTCAAACACATCCTTTTCTCCATTTTCATAATTAATACTTGACACTTCAGACTTTTTAATAATGTATGTCGGTCCGTCCTGATTAGACCATTTTTTGTACTCGATTTCACTTGCTGAAATCTTTACGACTTTACTTAAAATAGTTGAATTGTCTTTCTTAATAATAACATCTTGTGCGTTTGACAATTTCGCGCAGCATAACACACTGATAATCAGCGCAATTAATTTAAATAATTTCATACTATTATGTTTTAATAATGATTAATTTATAAATGCAAAAATAGACATTTTTTTATCTAAAAACAAAATTTTTTCTAATTTTGCAAAAATTTTTCAAAATGGAAAAAAGTTTTGATCCCAATGCGGCGGCGGCTTTAGGTTCGGGAATCTACGGACTGCCTTGCACGGCTGAGGAAGCCGAGATAATAATCATCCCAGTGGAATGGGAACTGACAACGAGTTACAACCGGGGCACCGTCGACGGGCCGAGTGCAGTGTTTGAGGGCTCGATGCAGGTTGACTTATGCCATCACGACTACCCGGATTTGTGGCAGCGCGGCATCTGGATGGATAAGTTTCCGAAGGAATTAAGAAAACTGCACGACAAGCTGGCACCTGTCAGCGAGGAGATTATCGAAGGCATCGAAAGCGGTGACGTTGACGAATTTCCTTGGAAGTATGAGGCGCGCTACAAAGCCATCGATGACGGGTTCGAGAAGATGTTCGGCTGGCTGCGCGAGCGCATCGCCTATTGGAAAAAACAAGGCAAGAAAGTGGGATTGCTTGGCGGCGACCACAGCACGCCCCTGCCCTATCACCAATACCTTAATAATATAGGTGAGAAATACGGCATTTTGCATGTCGACGCGCACAGCGACCTCCGTGAGTGTTTCGAGGGCTTCAAATATTCGCATGCTTCGATATTTTACAACGTTTTGAAACTTGAAAAGGTCGAAAAACTCGTTCAGGTGGCTATCCGCGACTACTGCCATCAGGAGAAGCAGCTGATAAAAGACTCTGACGGACGTGTGCAGGTGTTTTATGACCGCGACAACCGCCGTCGCATGTACGAAGGTGCCAACTGGAAGCAGATATGCAACGAAATCGTCGACGCATTGCCTGAAAAGGTATATATCTCAGTCGACATCGACGGCTTGGATCCGAAACTGTGCCCGAATACAGGAACTCCGGTGCCAGGCGGCATGGAATACGAGGAGCTGATGTACCTGCTCAACCGCATCAAGGAATCAGGGAAAGAGATTCTAGGCTTCGACCTCTGCGAGGTCTCGCTTGGTGAAGACGACGAGTGGGACGGCAACGTCGGGGCACGGGTGCTGTATCACCTTTGCGGAATTATATGATAATTGAGAATTATCAATTTTGAAAATAAAAAGAGGGAAACAGTGTTCTGTATTCCCTCTTAATTTATAAACTGTAAACGGTAAACCGTAAACTATTCCATGTTTGTATAAACAGCCTGAACGTCCTCGTCGTCTTCCACCTTGTCGAGGAAGTTCATGATGCTATCGATCTGCTCATCGCTGAATGCGACAGGGTTGTTGGCGAAACGCTGGAGGTTGGCTTTCACGATATTGATCTTCATGCCTTCCAAAGCCTCGTGCATTGTGCCGTATGCTGTCCAGTCGCTGTAGGCGAATGTGCCGTCTTCTGTCTCCTCAATCTCTTCAAGACCTGCGTCGATAAGCTCGAGTTCGAGGTCGTCCTTGCTCATTCCGGCAGGGATCTCGATCTGGAACACTGCTTTGCGTGTGAACATATATTCAAGCTGACCTGTCTTCAGTAGCTCGCCGCCAGCTTTGTTGAAATATGAGCGGACGTTGGCCACTGTACGTGTGGTGTTGTCGGTTGCGCATTCCACGACGCAGAGCACGCCGTGAGGACCCTTGCCTTCGTACACGATTTCAACCATATCGGCCGTGCTCTTATCGGTAGCACGTTTGATAGCTGCATCGATGTTGTCCTTTGGCATGTTTTCCGCCTTGGCGTTCAAGATGGCCTGACGGAGTTTAGGGTTCATATCTGGATCCGGACCGCCTTCTTTTGCTGCGATAGTGATAATTTTTCCAAGTTTCGGGAACACTCTTGACATGTGGCCCCATCTTTTCATCTTAGCCGCCTTGCGGTATTCAAATGCTCTTCCCATATTATTACAAATTTATTTTTCGGGCGCAAAATTAATAAAAAAAATGTTTGGTTATTATTAAATCTGAAAAAAAATAGCCATTAGGTATGAGCCAATAGCCATTAGCGAGTATACAGAACATATCTAATGGCTAAAGGCTAATGGCTAATGACTAAGTTTTCTGCTTTTTTTTCTTCGCTGCCGGAAACAACACATTATTTAATATTAATCTGTATCCTGGCGAGTTGGGATGCATGTCGAGCTCCGTCGGAGGGTCGCCTACCAAATGCTGGTAATCCTCCGGATCGTGGCCGCCCAAAAATGTCCAGAAGCCATTGCCGTAGTCACCATGGATGTAACGATCCTCCTCCAGTGCTGCGTTGTCGCCAAGTACCACAACCGTCGGTTTCACATATCGTTTGTCGAATGCTGTGGTCTGCCCCATGAAACCTTTTATCAGCTTCTCATGGCATTGCGTGAGCATGGTCGGGACAGGGTCCCATTTAGCAGAAAAATCAAACAAAAGGAAGAAATCGTTGCCTTCTTTCACCGATTTCGGCCTGCGCAAAGTGACATCTATGTTCGAGACCTCATATTCTTGAGGGTTTGTCGACACTGTAAAGTCGGTGAAAGCGAAGCAGTTATCGTAGTTCAGGCGGTTGGGGTCGCCTGGTCGTATTGCGTCGCCGTCGAACATCACGTCGCAGATGTCGAGGCCTTCTGCCGCAAGAGCGATGTCGAAGCTATCTGGAGCCGAGCACATCGCAAAAAGATAGCCGCCACCTGCCACGAAGTCACGGATTTTTTTCGCGACAGCTAGTTTCAGCTGTGAAACTTTTGTAAAACCGTGCTTTCTAGCCGTTTCCAGTTGTTTCTGAACATCCTCTTTATACCAAGGATAATTGCGGTAACGCGCCCAGAACTTGCCGTATTGACCTGTAAAATCCTCATGGTGCATGTGGAGCCAGTCGTAGGTTGGCAAAACGCCGTCAAGAACTTCGTCGTCATATATGATATCGTATGGTATCTCGGCGTAAGTGAGCACCAGCGTCACCGCATCGTCCCATGGAAGTATGTTTTTCGGGGCGTAGACTGCCAGACGAGGCACTTTCTGTAGTTTCATCTCGTCCATATTCGCTCCTGGGTCGGCTATTTCGGCAAGAATACCTTGCGCCTGCACGTCGGCGATCACCTGGTAAGACACGTTGCGGAGCTTGCATTCACGCTCAAACATCTCGTGATACGGCATCAGATAGCTTCCACCTTTATAGTTAAGGAGCCAGCTTATCTCGACCTCGCGTTCGAGCACCCAATATGCCACGCCATAGGCTTTCAAGTGGTTGGTCTGCGTCTCATCCATCGGAATCAGGATGTAGGCGGCTATGATTCGAGGCATCGCCAACATCATGATTATCAATAGGATAATATATTTTTTTAGAATTTTCATCATAATTAAATTTAATTGCAAAGATAATACTTTTTTTTCTATTTTTGCAGTTTGAAATAATTTATGCTCGTCACTTCGAGCGAAACGAAGTGTAGTCGAGACCTGAGCTTTGCGAAAGCATTCACCTCAGGTGAATAAATCACCGGCATGCAATTTCTGAAGGATTATATGGCTGTGATTTCTCCATTCCGCTTCGCTACAGTCGAAATGACGAATACGATGAAAATATCTTAAAATATTGTAAATATGGAAAACACATTGAAAAAGACTGCATTGAACGCAATGCACTATGAAATGGGCGCCAAGATGGTTCCATTTGCAGGTTTCGACATGCCGGTTCAGTTTGAAGGCGTGAACGTTGAACACGAGACAGTCCGCAAGGGCGTTG
>Ga0265298_10004388_pt1 | contig 18065 bp, 6 predicted proteins | sample AusTroGonzalo_MG_3_FD_193486 | JGI IMG/M metagenome (GOLD analysis project Ga0265298, IMG submission 193486) | Bovine rumen microbial communities from tropical cattle in Woodstock, Queensland, Australia - Gonzalo_01 | ecosystem: Host-associated > Mammals > Digestive system > Stomach > Rumen ... | reverse complement strand
TCCACCCTCACGAAGCACGGCCTGAAGAGACTTCCGCCGCACACGACGACGTCCACAACGTTCGACTCGACTCCCACATACTCCCCGACCTCGAACCGCGCAACTGCGCTGTCGGCGTCAAACAACTCCTTGATCGGCACAACAAGCCTGTATGTGGTCTCCTTCAATCCGAACGGATCGTGCGTCCAGGCCGTGGAACCGACAGTCAGCTCAAAGACTAGCTCCTCGTCGCCGGCGTCGAACGCGGCCACGACTTCTTCCATCGTGAAACAGGGCTCCCAGTGAACCCTGGTGACGTATTCCGCTGAATTGAGCGAAAGCGCAGGCCTGAAGAAGGCCGTCTCAAGACATGTCTCGCCGCAATCGGCGGAAACCTCCGCATGGGCGGGGTCCGTGTACTGCGCAGACGACAGCAGCAGCACGTCGACATTCGCCGGCCAGTCGACAACAAGAGGCGCAATCCATTTCTTCCCGGTCGCGTCATAAACAAGGTTTGTGGCATTGACAACAACCGCGCTCATGCCGTCCTCGCTGATTTCACCCCAGCTAGGGGCATCGGACGTCCCGTCAGCCACCTTGAGCGCGTTCGACGCAAACGGACGGTACGGTTCGACGATCTTCCAGGAGAATTCAAGAGTGCCGGCGTAATTCCCGATGCCGACGATGGAGAAGGAATAGTCTCCCGTCTCCACGCACCTGAAATCGCCCTCAATCGCGTAATCGGTCCCCTGCTTGAGCGGGAAGATGCCATACCAGACGCTCAAGAGCCCGGGGCCGACCTCCTCGCCGGAATAGACGAACTCCATTCTCGTGTCTGAGAAACATGCAAACAGCTCAGAAACGTCAATTGGCAGTATCTCAAACTCCGCCGAAAGCGCACCTGCGATGTCGCCGCCGTCGGAATATTCCACCATGGCACGGTAGCGTCCGGGCGAGCAAGGCGCGTCATCGGCAAGCGGATGCTCCTCTTCGCCTTCGCCGATTTCAACATACGAGATCTCCCCGAACTCGACGGAGGCATGGACGAGCATGGCATCGGCGCCAGTCAGCGACGCCTTGGAGACCTTGGCGTCGTAAGTCTTGTTTGTCGAGCCGAAGGACAGCTCGGCGACGAGCCCAGGCGCCTGCGGGCAGCCTTCAGCGTCGCAGACGAGGGTTAGCGAGGAAGCGCCCGCTTCGGCGGTCCAGACGTGGTTGTGCACAGGATACACCTGGCGCCCCTCAGGGTCGTTGACGACAAGATCCTCCACGTCCAGGACGATGGTGTAGGTCGTCGGCGCAAGGCCGTCCAGATCGTCCTCCCAGCATTTTCCTTCAAGCGTTATTGTGCGGACGATCTCCGTCTTGCCGGCGTCGAGCGCCTCGTCTATCTCTTCGGGCGTGAACGGGATGAGCCATGTCACGCCCTTCATGTAGGTCTGGTTGGCGAATTTCCTGATCCTGAAGAACTCACTCGCTTCCGCGCCAAGCCCCATCCCCTCGCCGGCGCCTTCGAGCAGTCCGGTTCCGGTGAAAGTGCCCTCGGCGGTCGATATCTCGATCCTGGCGTGATCTGGATCGGTAAACCTGGGCGCCTGCAGGATCTGCTCCAGCGAATGGGGCCAGCTCAGCTCAACCGAATAGTAGAACTTGCCGTCAATGGCCGTAAGCGCGTCAGCCCCGGCGCCGACGTGTCTTGTCCACCCGTCAACGGGGAATCTGCCCTCTGGCTCCTTCTCCTCGATCGTCAGGTCGAGCGTAGCCGTGTACTTGACCAACGCATCAATGAGCCTGCCGCTCGCCACCTCCACCTTCGCCGTGTACTCGCCAGGCTCGACAGGCAGCGAGCTGGACTCCGTCCCGTCCGCCGCGACATACACGACTCCGGACACGTCCGCATCGGTGTTGATCACGAACGTGTTGAGGTTGGAGACGGTCACTTCAAGTGGAATGGCATCGAACACCTTGCGTCCGCCCTCGACCGACGGAACGAGTTCAAGCCCCATTGGAGATGCGTTGCATTCGATTCCCATGAGCATGTTGCCCGGACATGTCGCCGTGACCTTCGCGCCGTCCGCTTCGAAGGACCATGCGTGCTTGGAGTGACCCTCCGTCTCGATCGGAAGCTCCTTTTCGTTGATCCTGTAAGTGCCCATGAGAGCAAGCCTGTCGCCGCCGGCGGTTTCGACCTCAAGCGCGGCGGTGTAGAGCCCGGGCTCGACGGGATTACCCTCAATGGCCTCGCCGTCCATGAAATACGAGATTTCGCCAATCGTGGCGCCCGTCATATCCTCGAACTTGCTTTGGCTTACGAACACATTGCCGACCTTGCCTATCAGATCCGCAAAATCAGCATTCTGGGAAAGTGTCGTCAGAAGCCCAAGCAGGCCCTCCGCGTCCAGGTTGGCCGGATCGCTCTCAATGATGGCCTTTACCGCATCGAGAAGTCCGTCGGTCTTCAGGAGATCCACGACGCCTGTCATGTTTATCGCGTAGAATTCCGCCGAGTGCCCCTTGCGGTCGTAGTCAACGCTAAGCTGCGGGATGAGGCCAAGTTTCCGGATGCCGACGACGCCGATCAGCATGCGGCCGGTGCAGTGCGAAACCTGCAACGTGCCGTCCGCAATGACGTTCATGCACGTCGCAACGAGGAAGCGGTCGGCCACAGAACTGACGACGTACTTGTGTTCGTGTTTCTCGACGCACCAGTATTCGCCGCGCCGTATCAGCTCGAACCCATCTGCGACGAACGACTCGTCGGGCTTGACGGAGAAGCGTCCGCCCTTTAGCGTCACGGTTCCGCCATCGTTTGCTATCGAGCCGACGAACGTGCCGCCCTCGATCACGAGCGTGCCGCTGTTGACGATGACAACGTCGTCGACCGACCCCTCGTTTGCGGAAATCGTCCCCGTGGCGGACTCGCTGGTGTCGCGTATGACGAGCGAGCCGTTGTTTTCGAAGAGCGGGCTGCCAACAGCCGCCGTAACGGCAAATCCGGCAAGGTCGTATGTCTTCTTGCCGCAGTTCAGCAGGCTGAGCGTCCCATACTTCTTGGGAATCACATACGCCCTTTCGGCGGCATAGCTCTTTACGGCCGAAATCTCCATGCTGTCGCCCGTCGCGCGCTCAAGATACGCCGCCGCATCCTTCACGTGCACGCCGTCCACCATTGCCTCGCCGGCGAGGATCTCCAGCCCGTCGATCCGAAGCGTCCAGCTTCCGGCCTCGCCCTGGCTTCCGTCAGCCGTAACCACGACGAAGGCAGAGTACATTCCGGGCTCAACGGGCGCCTCTTCAAGCTCCTCGCCGCCTTCCGCCTCATATTTCACGGCGCCTATCACGGCGCCAGTATGCGCGAATTCCTCCACACCGTCCAAGAACGCCTCGGCGGGATTGCCGTCGCGGTAGTGGCCCTCGGCGCAGTCTGGATCGGTCGCGTCCTTGGACGCGATCGACATAGAAAGGAAATCGTCCTGCGAAAGGAAGCATCCCGCAGTCTCGCACCTCGCGGTAATCGTCGTCCCGTCGTCCGACCGGGAATAGCGCCAGTCGTGCGTGTGCTGCGGATAGACCTGGTTGCCGATGTTGTCGCAAAGCGCAATCCCCTCGAGCGGGATGGTGATCGTGTAGTCGCTGAACGCAACGCCGTCCAGATCGCCTTCGGTCGAATTGCCCCAGACAATCGCACCGGCGTTCATCGTATAGACCAATTCGGTCTTCTCATCGGCAATCGCCGCCTCGATGAGTTCAGGCGTAATCGCCACCTTCCAGGTCGTGTTGGAAACACAGGTGAAATTCTTGGAACTTGTGACACCGCTTTTGTAGGAGCCTGTGTGCGTCACGTTGCTTGTCTCGCCATAATCCATTGCAACTCGCATGGAGCCTTCTGACACATAATGCGCATAGCAATCCCAGTCAAGAAGTTGCCAGTCCTTCTTCTCCATCGGCCACGTGATCGTGATGCCGGCGTACCACTTCTCCTGCTCCGCATCGTATTCGAGCTTTGTGGAATCGGACAGCGTGAAGTCGTTGCCGTCATTCGTCATGCTGCCATCTGCGCTCGCGGCGACGGAAGCAGGCTCGCCGGTCGTGTTGACGATCGACCATGTCGCTGTCGCCGTTCCCGTGAAGTTGCCCGTGCCGTTCACCGTCACAGGATACACGCCCATTGCCATGGCGGTGCATGTACCTTCTGTCACTTCCAGGCCATTGTTTTCCAGCGTGGCCGTCACTTCGCCAACCGTGACGGACGGCACCACCGTCTGCTCGGCGCAATTGTACGTCAAAGTCGCCGGCGTAAAGGCAAGCTCTGCTTCGGAGATATCCGCCTTCGCCACCGTCACGGTGCGAGAAAGCTCATGGGACTGCCCGTCACCCAGTCCCGTCACGGTCATCTTGACGGTGTATTCACCGACATCCTTTATCGTTTCGGCCGCCTCACCATCCTTTTCGGTGGAAATCGTCGTCGTGGCATCAGGGAATATTGCCTTGAAATGACTGTCGAAATCAGCCGAGGCTGTTATCGCCGTCCCATCGTAAGCCTTGTCGCCGCTGGAAAGCGCAAGCGACACCGTTGTCGCACCTTCAACCGGGCATCCCGCATTGCCGCAGGTCGCTGTCAGCGTCGCACCGTCAGCAGAAACCGCAACTTCCCAAGCGTGGGAATGCGTCATCGTCACGCCCCACGTTCCGTCACCATTGTCGGAAACCGCAAAGCCATCCCCAAACGTCACGCCTACGGGTTCAGACAGGAACTTGACAGTACCGTAGTTTTCGACACTTATCTGATCCGACAGATATTGCGCCTCGCCATACACCTTGTCGCCAAGCAACCCAACAGCCGGATACCACTGGTGGCTTCCGTCGCCAAGAACAATATCATTCGGAACGGTAATGGCATAAGTGTTGCCGCCTATCGTCAGCGTGGCCGTATAGTCTGATCCATTAAGCGAATACATGAACTCGGGCGTTACATATATGTACCATTCCGTTGTTTTCATGTACATAACAAAACTTTTGAGATTCAACACATTGCTCATCCCACATCCGGATGGCGTTTGGTTGCTTAGACTCTTGTAAATCTTGTCTATGTTTACCTCATTCAGGCCGCCTTCATCTTCGACCTTTCCACTGGTATCTGCCGCTCTCTGCGCGTTTGAATCCCAATTAAGTTGAATCCCAGCATACCAGCCTTCCTGCGTGCGGTATGGAGCTGAATCACTGCTTGGAGCAGCATTATACTCAAGGGCTGATGCGGTGTAAGCGGAGCCGGCCACCGCCAGCGTCCCCATTTTCGATTCCACCGAATCGACGTTTGCCCCTTGCAGAGCAAGCGCACAAACCGCGCCCGCAAATGTCATTGCATAGGTAATCATACTGAACTTAGTATTCCTCATACCGCTTAAATCTCCTTTTATGGGGGATAATTTGTTCAATTGTATCATATTTGCTTTTGGACCGCAACTGCAGGCCTCCAAGATGAGTGTCTCAAGGTGCCACCTCTGCATTCATCAATGGCATGCGATCCCAAACCCAATAAAATTTGATATAATTTTCTGCCATGAACATAAAGCCATACATTTTCTCGACAATGATCATAGCGGCGTTTTGCGGGTGCCGTCTTCTTGAAACAGGCTACGGTGACGACAACGTCGTCATCCGCACTTCTGCAGACACAGTCTCTGCCGCAGGTGACGCCGCAAGGTCCACGCTGGCCTGGGCGAGCGCGAAGGTACTGTCCTTCGGAAACGATCTCGACCCGGATACGCAAGCGCGTTTCATATCAATAGGCGAACACTCAGCGGCGGCTTATCGCGTCCATCCAGACCTTCCGAAAGGATACACGCCACTATCTCTGCAGGAATTCTCAAAGCTGAACCTCACTTCAGGCAGATATCGCTATGAAGCAGAAACTGGATTCATAGAAGACACCGAGAGAGCTGGCTTCGGAGCAAGACTTTCCAGACTTGCAGATGGCGATGAGATCATAGTCGCATTCCGAGGATCAAACGCCCCTGGCGAGGACGAACATTGGATGCAGGACTGGATTTACGACGCCCAGCAGGGCGGAGGAGGAACGCCTAAGCAATATGTCTATGGCCTCGAACTGCTGTCGGAGGTCCGCAATGCGTTTCATGATGCCTCCATAGTCGTAACAGGACATTCTCTTGGCGGCGGCATTGCCGCCTATTCGACGATGAATCTTGCCGATCCGAGGCAACTTACATGTGCCACATACAATGCGGCAGGCATTTCGAGCATAACGCTGCTCTCCATCCCGAACGATGTGACCGAAAGCGCGGCAAAGAGGATATCCAACATCCGCAGCAAGGGCGACCCCGTATCGGCGATACCAGGAACGCAGCTCCTTGGGGATATTTACGAAGTAGACAACCTTCGCTTTGCAAACCACTCCATAGACGGACTGCTGATAGACATGCGCCGCCGGGCAGAGGGACGCAGGGCAGGCTGGCTTCGCGACCTTATGGACGATTGATTGCTTCGCAATCCCTTCCAGCCACTCAACACTCACTTCAAGTGAGACGCAAGCATCGACTTGGCTTCAGCCAGGGAGATCCCTTTTGCACACGCGAACGCGGCAAGATCGTCAGCCTCCCACTTCGCGCGGCATACGCCATAGCCGCTCGCGACCTTTTGCCTGACAGTTGAGCCGTCAGGAAGCGCAACCGTCTCTATCTTGCGTGCCAGCGTATAGCGTCTGCAATGCGTTTCGCGAACGCCAAGCGTCGAAGTGTGGGCGAAGATCGCCTTGACTACTTCCCCTCTAGTTTTCGCCGCGCACATAACGCTGACGCGGTGACCGGGACGCCCCTTCTTCATCACGACAGGCGCGAACGAAACATCCCTAGCCCCTGCGGCGAAGATGCGCTCCAACGCAAAGGCCAGTTCTTCGCCGGTCATGTCATCCACATTGAAATTTAGCTCAAATATATCTCCGTCGCTTTGGGCAAAGGAGGGCCCTTTCTCACCAAGCATCGCCCGTACGACATTAGCGCGCTGGAAGTCCTTCCTCCCTGCGCCATATCCGACGGACTGTACGGTCATCAGCGGCTGCGGACCAAATGATGCCGCGAAGCGCTTGATGAGTGCGGCTCCCGTCGGCGTACAGAGTTCGCCGGCGATAACGCCATCTGAATACGTAGGCACACCCTCCAGTAGAAACGCAGTCGCCGGGGCGGGAACAGGCAATGCGCCATGAGCGCAATTCACGGTCCCGGAGCCGACATGAACCGGCGAAGCGACAAATTCTTCAGGCGCAATTTTACGCAAAAGATGACAGAACGCCGCGATATCTGCGATTGCGTCCAGTGCGCCCACTTCGTGAAAGTGTATCTCGCCCACCGGCTTTCCATGAGCACGCGACTCCGCCGCGGCGAGAGACTCATAGACGCTTTTCACATCATCGCGTACGGGCGGCTCAAGATTGAGGTGTTCTATGATATGCAAAACATCGGCAAGCGAACGGTGTTCGTGAAGATGATCGTGTTCATGGCGGGCCTTGTCCTCCGTATTGTCCGCCAAAGCCTTGGCGACGGCGGAAGCTTCAGCGAAGGAGGATTCTTCGCGTCCGACGACCAACACGGAAAGATGCGTCGCGGCGATTCCGCACTTGGCGAGCGTCTCCCTCCCATACTTTACGCCAGGTAATCCAAATGCATTCAGTTCGACGATTGCGGCGTCAGGGTCTGGCATTAGCTCCAATAGCGCCCCGGCCAGCATATCGCCCGCCGCACCCATTGAACAGTCAAGATAGAGAGTCTTCATGCCTATCCTTTCAAATGGTTTATGCGGCTTGCGAGAAAGCCAGCTCCAAAGCCGTTGTCGATATTTACGACGCTTACTCCCGCCGCACAGGAGTTCAGCATCGCGAGAAGCGCCGCAACTCCGCCGAAAGATGCTCCGTAGCCGACGCTCGTCGGCACGGCAATCACCGGAGCATCGACAAGTCCGCCAATTACGCTGGGGAGCGCCCCTTCCATGCCGGCCACGGCGACGACCACGCGGGCAGACCTCAATTCGCTTTCGCAGGCAAGGAGCCGGTGGATGCCCGCGACCCCGACATCGTAAAGCCTTACGACCTTGTTGCCTAACGCCTCGGCAACAAGCGCGGCCTCCTCCGCGACTCCAAGATCGCTCGTGCCGCCGCATGCGACGACTATGGCGCCCTGCCCGTCGCAAGGACGGTTCTCGCCAAGCCGTCCGAGCCGTGCCTCGGGAAAATACGTAAAGTCTCCGCCAAACACATTCGCGACGCACGCGGCCTTCTCCGATTCAAGTCGCGTCACCAGCGCAGGACGCTGGCCATGGGCGTCTAGCGACTCCAAGATGGCAATGATCTGCTCGGGTGACTTGCCTTCGCCGTAGACGACCTCGCCAAAGCCCTGCCGGGCCTTGCGCTGAAGGTCGACACGCGCAAAACCAAGATTGTCGATATAGTCAGATGACATCAGCGAGCATGTCTACCGCGAACATCAACGCCGCGCCCAAGGCTGCGAGGATCATCGTTCCATTGAACCTGGCGAAGCTCCAGGTCTTTGCCCGCGATACTGCGACCATTCCCGCCCATACAGCGATGACGAGAAGCGTCATTGCTACGCCACGAGTCGCCATTTCATGAAGCATTTCGCTGACGGCCTCGGGGCCTTCCGTCATGGCGGTCAAGAAAGGAGGCCTGAATATGACTTCGCCGTGGTAGACGTGCTCAAGGGCGAGAATCAAGCTCCCGCCGAACATCATCTTCTCAAGCCAGGGGAGCTTTGCGACAAACGGACTGCCCTTTGCCGATTCCGGCAAAGAGAGCTTGGTCGCCGTCGCAACGGCAGCCGCAGCAAGGGGAACAGTGAAACAAGCCATTGGTCTACCTCCTTTATGCCATAACGAAGATTGTGGATATTATATCACTTGGAGAGAACTCCAAGTCAAGCCACACCTGCATGAAAGTGTCTTTGGAGCAATGAGGACACTATCGCACGGATCATCTGCGGCGTCGCGACGGCCGGGAGGCCTTTAATCGCTTCACTCAGTTCGCCGGAAAGCTTGGTGCCGGCCTTGAAGAGCGCGATGGCATCGTCAGGCTTGATCGGATTGTCGGTGTCGCCATCCTTCAGCCCAGCCTCGCGGCAGCCCTGCACCACGGCCTGGCCTGACATGACGTCTGGCGCGCCGGAGACAATTCCGTTTATGATTTCCGCATTGGTCTCGTCGACCTTCGGTGCGACATACGCCTCGTACCTTTTTGCCGACAGCGAGATGTGCATTTCCTGCTCCTCGACATTCTCGCGGTTCTGTTCCATCTCTTCCCTGACGTCCGATCGCGCCAGGAAGTCGGCAATGTCGTCCTGGATGTCGACGAACCGTCCGAGCGCAAGAATCGTGATGATTTGCCCGAGAGTCGATTGCTCCGGAAAATCGGCGTCGATATTCCTGTCCTGAAAAATATTCTCGATGAGGCTGTCTATCTCTACCGAGAGTTTCTTCATGGCCTCGTAGACGCCGTTTTTCTCCGAAAGCGTCACATGCTCGCCCTTCTGCCGGACGGTCTTGAGAACCTCCGAAAGTTCCTCGGCCAGGTTGTCGACCTGAGAAATCCTATTGCGGATGTCATCGAAATCGATGAACGACACCTTCTCCTGTGCAAGTATCCACTTCTTCAGCTCCGCCTTTGTCGCGTCGGTCACGTCCAGCACGTCTACATTGGCGAGCAGGCGCACGCGCTCTTCCACGAACTTGCGCGACACATCCTGGAACTTTGCCTTGATTTCGTCCTCCGTATCAGCCGGTACCTTGCCTGAGTTGATGTCGTCGCAAAGGCGTAACGCCATTTTGCGAATCCTGGTTTCCGGTATGGCGAACCCCTTGAGCGACGCGAGAGGAATACCCGTCTTCTCCGAGAGCTCTTTCGCGACTACAAGTCGTGCGAAGCCGTCTTTAGTGCGGTATTTGTCAAGGATGGCGCACCTGCGGGCCACTTTCTCGGTTTCATCGCGGATGGAGGCGAGCACATTTCGAGTCTCGTCGGGATTTGCACAATTTGCAAGGGTGTCGATCAGTTCCTTATTGCGTAACGTAAGTCCGTTTACGACTGCCTGTTCGCTCGCCACCTTGACATTCGCATCCTTTACGACAGACCCTACGAACTGGAGCAGCACCTTTTGCGCGCTTGATCTGCGTGCAATTTCGGAGAACGGAGCCCGCAAGTCGTCAATGCTGACGCGCTTTACGTTTCGCGCGTAATCGCCGTCACCTTCGACCTGCAGCAGGCGCGGAAGCATGTTTGCGGCGAGATACAGGTCGAGCTTGTCGCCAGCCGGAACCACGTCATCGCCGAAACGCTTGCGCAGATCCGAAAGCAGATCATTCGCGAACTGCTTGTAGCCTGGGGGCGCGGGAGGCGTGGTATCGGCCGATATCCCCTTGAAGAACGTCCTCAGAGCCTTGTTGTACTGCGACGGCGAGGTGGCAGGAATGTACACGCAACCGGAATTACCGTCCTCGTGGACAGGGTACTGGCGCATGGCCTGGACGACATAGTCGCGGCTCATGACCCAATTCTCGTCGGTCGCCGGTCCCTCGAGGTTGTGGAGCAGGTCGACGACCGAGTCTATCGAAATCTTGTTGACGAGCGAAAGCGCCTCGTAGTCCGTTATCCCCTTCTCCTGCAGCGCGAGAACCGCGGCCATGCGCGCCTTTACCAGCGCATTCGGCTGGTCGGACACGGCATCGATCCAGTCGAGGCGCCCCTGATGATCTAGGTTCTGGTACTCTTTGCGTTCATTGGGAAGGCGATGTAGGGTGACATCCATGTGCTCGAGCCGCGCAATCGTCAGGAACAGCTTCTCGGCATACGCGGCCTCTGTCATCCCCGTATCTATCTCAACGGTCTGTCCGCCGGGAAGCTCGCAGCGAGCCTTCGCCATCTTTTCCGGCGAAGGATTGTCGTTGCATTCCCTGTAAAGGGCGTCAAGCAGACGCTTGGCCTCGTTGAGCATCGGATTGTAGTCGGCCGATTCCCAGAAGTCGACGTCGTCCGCGAGAACCCTCTGGAACATCACGAGCGTCCTGTTCGACTTCAGTTCGCGGTTCGCATGAAGGCTGCCGTTTACGCTCTGCCGCGTGGCCTCCCGCTGGAGGCGCGTTTCGTTCGGGACATCGGCCCTGATCTCGTTGTAGGTGCGCACGTGCAACTGATCGGAGTACTGGTCGAGGATGTCCCTTATCTGCTGGCGGGAGAGGGGCTTCATGCTTCGCTCGTTGAGCTTTGCGTCTGCCGCGCAGGAAGGCGCAAGGCCCAGCTGCGCGCGGACCTTGCCGATCTCCTCGGCGCCCAGACCGCCATTGCCCAGCGCCCTCACGAACGCGTTCTTTATCGCGACGACCTCGGCGTGGGAGATGGTGTCGTTGTTGAAGATCCTGAAAGTGACGTGGTTGTTGATCTTGCCGAGCGAATTCTGCCCTGCAAGCTTCACCTCTCCGGCGTTGTACTTGCCAGATGCGATCGCCTCGAACTGCTGAAGCGATATGTTGACCTTGGAATAATCTATTCTTGCCATTTTCGCTCCTCCTTGCGTCTCTTCAACGATACTTTGCGGACTTTCCCATGTGTGCCCCTATATGGTCGTTATCCATTTGCTGCTTTTCGCGGTGTATACACGCTACACGGCAAAAGGTTACATATGTAATTATACCATATCCACCCCCACTTTAAACGCACAACTGTCACATTAAAAAACCTCAAAATCTGCAAAATCACCCCTTCCACCTCGTCCCTCGTACCTCCTCCCTCGTACCTCGTACCTCCTCCCTCTCTTGCTTTCCTAGGTGCGGCTTGTTTCGACGCAACCGTGCTCGCCTTCGAGGGTGGCCGATTTCTGCGCTGAACAATGCTGTCGTCGAAGTCCGGTACCGCGCGACCCGCATTTCGCGGGCGCCCCCTGACGGATTTTTGACGCTCGCGCATAGCGCTCGCCTGAGCGCGCGGGGGTCAAAAATCCATCGGGCCCGCGAAAGTGCTCTCGTGCGGCCCCAGCCTTCTCCTCCAGCCTTGCTTCGCGGGAGTCGTTCGGGGAATCATTGTCTTACCATTGCGGCGCGATGAGGACATCATGTCCTACCGGTACATATCCCAATAACTCATAACTCACAACTACAAACTAAGACTCCAATTCCATTCTCCAACTCCAACTCGAAACCCCAACTATTCACGCTAAGCGTAGCTGTCGCCGGAATACCGGCATCCTCGTCTCGCTTGCATCTGTCGGCGCAACCGCCGAACCGGCCGTCAAATTCTCGCTCCGCTCCTCCTCGTCAGCCCTCCCGTCCCTCACACGCAGTCTCTTACTCATTAGTTAGCCCATTCTCTTCCCCTCGCAATCTAAGTACCGCGATTGCCGTTAACATCCCATGTGCTTTCTCTCGCAACTGTTTAGCGAATGGGCTTGTAGAACGAACAGTGCGGAGCGTGGCTGGAGGAGAAGGTTGGGGCCGCACGAGAGCACTTTCGCGGGCCCGATAGATTTTTGACCCCGTGCGACAAGGCGAGCGCTCTGCGCGAGCGTCAAAAATCCGTCAGGGGGCGCCCGCGAAATGCGGGTCGCGCGGCACCGGACTTCGACGACAGCAATGTTCAGCGATTCAAGTTCGAGTTTGGAGTTGGAGTTCGAGACTGGAATCGAAGAACCTCTATTCTCTAACTCTCAACTCACAACTCATAACTCTTAACTCCTAACTCCTAACTAAGGCTCCAACTCCGTTCATGCGGGGACAGTCCCCGTATTTAACCTTCCTTCGCGTCTCTGCGCCTCTGCGCGATAAAAATCCCAAGCTTCCTATTCCGTACGGACGCGGAAGAATGCGTTGGTGGGGGAAGACGGGAGCAGGTAGACAGTGCTGGCGGTGGTCTTGGAGCCGGAGGGAACCGAGATGACGTTCACGGAGCTCTCAGAATCGGGAAGGAAGAATTCGCGTGTCTTCCAGTCGTTGGCCGAGAGGCTGGTCGCCTCCTCGACCTTGAAGGCGCGGCCGCCGATCGCGTTGAAGGTCAAAGCAAGCGGCGAGGTGGCTTCAGGCTCCGCGGAACGCGTCCCTTTCGTCTTGGTCAATCGCACCCCTTCCGATCTTGAGAATGCGGTTATCCTCAACGCATCGTCAGGATTGAAAGGATTTGTCCCGGCCAGGGCTTCGTTGATGGTGGACATGCCGTCGCCGTCGTAGTCCTTGTTAGGGTCGAACGTCTCGCCGTACCGCCAGTAGTCGCTGTCCTCCCATTCCGCCTTGAGGCGTGCATAGAGAGAATCGTCGATGCCGTCGCCGTCCAGGTCTTCGCCCAGGACGATATCAACCTCCCTGACGCCGCCCGGCACGCCTGCGGCGGGGTCGACCACCACGCCGCGCCAGACTTTCCCGAGGTCGTCCGTCACCAGGATGTTGAGCGCGGCGTCTTGCACGGCACAGCCGTCCGCCTCGCCGGTGGCCATGGGAATCTGGAGCACGTAGTTGCGCCGGGAATCTGCGCGGAAGAAGGTCTTTGTGCTGGAAAGCAGGTCGCCGCCTGAGCTAGCCGCCTCTATCTGCGCCACCCGGTTCGTGCCGAAGGCTTCGTGCTGGGCGTCCATCACCCGCCCGACGAACGTGTAGGGCGTGCAGGCCGATATCGCCGCCGCACGCGCAAAGAGCGGCGCCAAGACAACGGCGCATGACATAAGACGGATGACGGACAGATTTTCAGACAAAATTGATTTTGACATGGCATTCTCCTTTTAGCTTTAGTTCCCGCTTGTGGAGTAGGTCTTCAACCCGATCTTGATGTCGGTGACGCCCTTGGAGTCGAGCGTGCCGTCACGGTTGGAGTCGATGCCGTTGACGAACGCCGAGAGCGCCGCCTCGCGGTCGGCGCCGAGCGAGACCGCGGGAATGATCAGGAGCCATCTGGTGTTCCAGGCGGAACGGCCCACGAGCCGCGTGCAGTCGAGCGAGTCGTCGCTCGGACCCGTGTCCTCGTTGCCGTAGTACGCGCGGAACGACGGGTGCTTGCGGATGCGCACGCCGAGGTCGTTGCCGCCCGTGTTGCCGTCGTAGAGCGGCGTCCAGTCGGGATCATCCAGCTGCGCGGAGCCGATGACGTATGGCGCCGGGATGGTCTGGTCGACGACATTCCACGAGATGACCGTATCAGGATCGCCGACGGCGCGCATCCGGTCCTCGCCGACCGGGACGAGGTATGCGGTCGGCGTCTTTGCGAGGGATGCGTCGTCATAGCCCTCGAAGTGGACGCCGGCAGAGGAGATGTGCGTGGCGAAGTAGGTGGGATCGAGGGAGGCGTCTCCGCCCGCGAGCTTCTCGCCGAAGAAGTTGTAGCCTGCGGCGATGAGCGACGGGAACGGGATTACGAGGCCGGGCTCCTTCTCGGCCGTCGATCCGGCGAGCGGCTGGCAGTAGTGGCAGAACTCGGGAAGTTCCTTCAGGTCGTCCACTACGTATTTGCGCAGCTGCGTCTTCCAGGCCTTGTCGCCCTTCTCGCCGTCGTATATGCGGAAGAGGTCATGACGCAGCGAGAACCACGTTGCGTATTTCTGCGGGTTGTTGATGCCGAGGCGCGGCTTGAGGACGAGCCAGTTGGCGTCCAGCTCGGCGAGGATGGCGGCTAGGCCGCCGTCGCCCTTCGCGGCGTCGGAGGGGGCCATCGGCTCGCCGTCGTCGTCGAACTCGCCGAGCGTGCGCGCGCCGACGATGCGGGCGAGGAACGCGTCGCCGCTCATGCGGTCAGAGGAAAGAAGACCCGTCTCGTAGTCGTAGGCCTGCGCGGCAAGGTACGCGTACTTCTGCGCGAGCTCGAACTGCGCGTCGTAGCGCGAGAGCGCGGCGTTGCGGGCGATGCGGAAGAACATCTCGTTGTAGCGCGTCTTCGTGAGCTGGTCCGTCGCCTGCTGGCGCGCGAGCGTGCGCGTGTCGATTACGCGTTCCGCCTCCGCGACGACCGTTTCAAGCGCGGCCTCGGCGGTCATCATTTCGGCGTAGGCGCCCTTGCAGGCCCGCGCGGCCTCCAGAACGGCAGTCGCAGCCTCCAAGGCGGTGGCGTAGTAGCCGTCGTAGGTCTCCATATAGTCAACAATGATGTCGTACTCGCCGATGGCGAAGTCGAACGCGGCCTTCTGCGCGTCAAAGATCTCAATGATGTTCTTTGCGGAGAGTTTGGCGGATTCCAGCGCGCTATCCCCGACACTCACAGCCGCCCCGATTGCGGCGCTGGCGAGCGCACGCGGATCGACGTTGACGGTCATTCCGGCGCCTTGGATGCCAGGAATCGCCGCCGAAATCCTCTCTTCCTCGTCTTCCAGGAGAATGTCGGTGACTTCAAGCGTGTTAAGGGCGACCTTGAGGCTGGCCGACTGAATGGAGCGCGCGAGCTCGAAGGCCGACTTGGCGGTGTGCAGCGCCTTCGTGATCGTGTGGAAGGCTGCCGACCGCCTGATGACGCCGACCTTGTATTCGAAGACCTCGGTGGCGGTCGCCCAGTTGTCCATCGATGTCTTGAATCCACGATAGGCGACGAGGAACTCGCCCATCTTCTGCTGGATCTGCCCCTGTGCGCGGCGCTTGCCGGTGACGTTCGCTGGCTTCAGGACGATGCCGCTCGCGGACTTTTCGTACTTAAGGGTGATGAAGTCCTGCGTCTTGCCGAAGTTGGGCAACAGGATGGCGAGCTTGTTGCGGAACTTGGCGACGTCGCGGACGTAGAGGTTGGTGGTGACCGACTCGACGTCCTCCTTGTCCTTGAGGCCGTAGTGCGTCGGCTCCATCCAGGCGTAGTTGACCAGGTCCGGACCGTCGTACCCCTGCGGGTAGGTGCCGCCGGGGCCGATGTCGCCCTCGTACGGGTAGCCGAAATACTCGATCAGCTTGTTCTTTGCCTCCAGTTCCATCGTCTCAAGCTGGTTCTCGCGGGACACCTGCGACTCGTAGAGCATGCGCATCCGGGAGCCGTAGAACTGCGCCTTGTCAAGGGACTTGCGGGCGTTGGCGAGCGCTGTGCCGGCGCGCTCCCTGATCTGCTCGTAGTGGGTCTTGCCGTCGTCGCCTGCGCTGATGGGCGTGAGGTCGAACGGGATTGCGCCGGCGGCGAGGCCGAGAGGCGTGAGCCCGGCGTCCATGCGGTCCACCTTCTTCTGGATGTCGAGGATCGTCGAGGCTAGCGACGAAAGCTCGGGGACGGTCGAGCGGTCGATGCGGGCGAGGCCCTCGTCCTCGAAGGCGATGTCCACTCCGCTTTCGGCGGCGGCGGTCCACGTGCCGCCGCCGACCTCCCAGACGGCGCCGGTCTTTTCGTCGGCGAGTTCCGAGGCGGCGCCGGAACCGGAGATCGTGCGCAGGTAGAGGGTGAGCCCGTCTGAGAGGGGCGAAACGTATTCGCGCTTGGCGAGGAGCTGCGCGTCCGTGCGGCAGACGCCGCTCCAGAGGCGCACCTCGTCGATCCGCCCTGCGTAGTCGCCGCCGAGCATGACGATCTGCGGACGGGCAGAGAAACTGACTTCGGCGGGGGCGGTCCACGTCGTCGTCTTGGCGCCGGAGGCGTCGAAGAGCGTGACGCTCGGGTGCCCGCCGTCGCAGCGCAGCGCGACGAGCGTCGCGTCGATGGCGGGGACGGCGCCGACGCGGTATTCGCCCGTGGCGAAGTCGCCGAACTCGAGCCGGTCGGTCTCATCCTCCCGGACGGACGGGACGAACAGCCCCGTCGCTTCGTCGATCTTCTTCGAGTATATCCAGTCGGTCCAGGCGGGGGCGGTCGGATAGCCGCCCTCGCCGATGCGGGCGAATTCAGCCTCCAGGTCGTATCCGTCGGGCAGGCCGGACGGAACCTGTGCCGCTCCTGTCGTGTCGAAGGCGCACTCGAGGACGAAGTTCTCGTTCGTGAAGGAGCGGGTCTCGTAGGACTTGCCCATGACGCCGCCTGTGTCGGCGACAGCGCCGCCGAGAGCGTTGGTGTAGTTGTAGTGGAACACCGTGTTGGTGACGGGGACGCGCGAGACGGTAAGCATCTCGAAATAGAGGTCGCTTCCGTCGTGGAGCGTGAGCGCAAAGGCGCCGTCGTCGCCGAGGACGGTCAAGAGCCCGCTGCCGTCTGGCGCCTGTGCGGACAGCTCGGCCGGGGCGATCTGGAGCTCGGCCGTCCAGGTTCCGCCGGGGGCGAACTCGGGGAACGAGGCGGTGTCCTCGTCGTCACGGTCGAGCATGATCGCGGCATCGGCGTCGAACATGTAGCGCCAGTAGCGCCCGGTCGATGGCGCGGGCGCGAGGAGCGCGTTGGCGACGGCCCAGTTGGCAAGCGCCCCGAAGCCGCCGCGCGAAGCCCATTCGCCATAGCCGAAGTTGCGCGTCTTGTCGTCGTCGAGGTAGCCGGCGGAGGAGGCGCCGCCATTGTCGCGGTAAGCCTTGCGCGCCGTGCGATCGACCACAAGCGCGGCGGTCTTCGCGACGTCGTAGGCGGCCTTGGCGAACCTGGCCTCGTCGTAGTAGTCAACGTTGAGGACGGCGTCCGCGACGACCATCTCGCCCATCGCGGGCGGACCCCACGAGAAGAACGGGTTGCGGAGGAGGCGGTAGTAGCCGGACAGCGCGGAGAGGTAGTGCCCGTAGGCGTCGCCGTGGCCCTGCGGATACATTTCCGCCGCGTCGTTCTCGTCGATGATCCCCTTGTTGTTGCCGCTCACGTCGTAGTTGACGGCGTAGGCGACCTCGCCGGCTGTTATGCCCTTTGTGAAGTTCCAGACGAGGCGGTTGTAGTAGGGGGAGATGCGCGTCGAGGGGGCGTTCGCTCCGGAGCGGCCCCTGAGGAGCGCGAGCTCCTCGTCGAGGAGCGTGGGAACCTGGTTGTCGAAGGCGAAGAGCGACGAGGAGAGCGCTCCGTAGTCCAGCTCGAAGCCGGTCATCTCGGTGTTGTTGAAGTTCCCGCCAAAGCCGATGGTGGGGTTGAGGGCGTCGGTCCAGGCCTCGTCGCCGAGGACTGTGTAGAGATCGGCGAGGCGGGAGACGGCGAGCTGAAGCTGCTTGTTGGCGTCGGCGTCGTCGATGCC
>Ga0265298_10004387_pt1 | contig 18065 bp, 18 predicted proteins | sample AusTroGonzalo_MG_3_FD_193486 | JGI IMG/M metagenome (GOLD analysis project Ga0265298, IMG submission 193486) | Bovine rumen microbial communities from tropical cattle in Woodstock, Queensland, Australia - Gonzalo_01 | ecosystem: Host-associated > Mammals > Digestive system > Stomach > Rumen ... | reverse complement strand
GAAATGGTGGATCAGTTATCGGGAGAGAGCCATTAAAAGAAACCAGTGTTTGGAGAACCCGGAAAACCCATTACCTTTGCAACCAGCTCTGGTTGCATACGAATCAAGTCAACCATAAGTCAACCTATAGCAGTAATAAGAATAACCAGAGTCAACTTCTCTTAGGGATAAGACAATCCGAGTCAACCTTTTTTAGGGAAACACAAATTGCAACACTTTTGCAACGCCTAATTCTTGACGGTTGTAGATATGGGAACTATTTTTGCCAGCAAATAAATAGCTTGAGCTATGAAAATAAAAAGGAGAAAGAAAAACCTTCTGTCAGTTTTGTCATTTATTATAATGCTATCACTTGGCAGCCCTGTATGTGCTCAACAGTCCCAGTGTGCCATGAAGGCCGGTGATGTGTTTACGGGTACGGTGATAGGGCGATTTGGACCGTTGGCAGGTGCTAATATAAGGGAATTTGGCGATGACGATGATTATATCAATATTGAAGTGGCAGATTCGCTTGGCAGGTTTTCTATGCAGATTAACAACCCGGAGCACAAGTTCAGCGTGTTGTCTTTTCCGTATGAGGTATTGGAAATAACGCCTACAAGTTCTCCTATGGAAATAAAGCTGGAGACAGTGCGACGTAGTGAATCAGGGAAGCCGGGGCCTGCTTATGATGCAGGAGGGAAATACATAAAGGCCGATTACAATTATGTGTCACGCCAGCCGGTTATCCCTAAGGAATATATCTGTGGTTATGCCGTTCAGCCTATCAACTTTGCTGAACAAAGGAGCTGGTACGGTGTGTTCCTGCATAAAGATGATAATGGTTATATGGTGGTGCTTCATTATTGTGGCGGCGGTTGTGCCGATACTATACGTGTTGACGATAAACTGGCGGACAGATTGTATGGATCACTGAAACTGGCTGTTGACAGGGCTCCAAGTGAGCAGTATGGCGGTGATGAGGTGGATATACTCCATGAGGGCAGTAATGTATATGCTCTGATTCCTGGCCAAGTAGCTGTTATATGGAAGACCGAGATTCCTGACAGGGTTTGGAACAGACTGTACCATCAGTTTGGCAAGAATCTGGGGTATAAACCGGTAGAGAGCAGGTGGATAGGGAGCATTGATTTTGGAGATGGAAGAGTTTATTCTTATCCTACAATGAACGATGACGGATATGCCATGACATCGTTTGTTAACAGATTGAGATACCGTTATGATATTGAAACCGGTCAGGCTGTTGTGGAATACAACAAGGGCGGTATGCCAACAGGAAATCTGGTCATTGAGTCCAGCATCACCGTGGAACGTAAGGTGTGGCCTGTTTCTGCAATCGAGGCCGGCGCGCTGGAAAACTGCACCGAAGTGTCATCGGTCTCAATACCTGAAAGCGTGACCTCAATCGGTGAACTGGCATTCAGGTTCTGTGAACTGGATTCAGTAAAACTGAGCTCAGTCAATCCGATTGCCTGCCCGGTTAATGCTTTTGATGAGTCAGTCTATGAGAATGCCGTGCTGATTGTTCCCAAAGGCTGGAAACAGAAAAAGGCCGCAAAGATTGGTCCCGCCTGGGGCAAATTCAAAAACATCAAACTAACAAATAGCTTATAATAATATCATATAATATGGGAAGGATAAAAACTATTTAAGAAAATGAAATTCAGAACTTTCAGAATCCTTTTGTCACGCGGCTGGAGAAACGTGCTGTACAGTGTATCATTTTTTGTGTTCACAATGCTGTCTGTAAACTCCAGAGCCCAGGCGGTATCCGATGCTGCAAGCATAAAAACTCTGCAGTCTAAGGTGGTGGTATCGGGCCCTAAGCCTTTGGCTGGCGATTTGATAACAGGTTGTGTCGCTGGTCCTTTGGGCCCAATGATGATGGCACGTGTTGAGGAGAAGGATTCCAAAGGCCGTCTTGTGGCGCATGCAGTCACTGACATAAATGGTCAGTTCAGTTTCAAACTTGTTGATCCTGCTGACCGCCTGGAAGTAATTTATGTTGGGTACCATACGGCAGTAAGTGAGTTTACCGGCAATGCCATGGATGTAAAAATGGCCTTTGACGGGATAACCGAAGTTGACAGTACCCTAGCTGCTATGCTCCCCGTTATCCGTGAAGACAGGTATCAGGGAATGCGCGCCCGGGCATACGGCCCTCAATACCCCAAAGACGGAAAACCGTTAATTGTGTTGGACGGTAGTGTAATCATTTTGAATAGTGACAAACGGGCTGATTTTGATTTTGCAAATGATTCCATTTCAAGAAAAGAGGTTGCCAGACTTTTGGATATTAAGCCTAAACAGATTAAATCCATTTCATTCCTTAAAGATGATAAAGCAACGGCATTCTGGGGCAGCAGAGGCGCCAATGGCGTACTTGAAATAAAGAGTAAAGATTTTTACCGCAGGATGAAGAAAGAGGGCAATCAAAATATAGATAAGCAGCAGTAATCATTAAAAAATATAAACATGTTATGAAGTAGTATTATGAAACATTATTTGTACAATCTATTTTTTATTGTTCTGATCTTTACATCTTGCATTACATCACAACATGTAAACAGAAGCAAAGATGCCTTTGATGGTTCTTTAAAATTGCTTGATAAAAAGTACGGACAGGGAAAATTCCAAACGCTTCCGGAAGAAGCCGGAGCAGTTTGGATTTTACCGGACGGGACAATCAACATCAGGTTCACACTCTCTGATACATCTCATTTCAGTTATGAAGAGTTAAAGTCTTATTTGAGAAAGAATACTATACCCAGGCGAATGGTTGTGGTTATGTCAAAAATCCAGAATCCCAAACTGGAAGACGCACGTGATTATGTTGAATTGTTCAATCATTCAGGGTGTAGGACTATTGTAGTGGCCAATGAAAACCAACTGAACGAATCCTTCTACTCAACTTATAAATATGCCCGTATTTATTCAACCGGTAAAGAAGATTATGAATTAGATCATAATGGTATCACGGTTCAAGGTGATGCCAAAATGATTGCTGACTGGATTTCAATTCTTGGTGTAGAAAGCGTTGCTTTTTATCCCGATGAAAAAATGAGCTGGAACGATGCTGCCATAATTATGAAATCGGCAAAAGCAAGAGGTATCAGAAACTTTTCAATCTGTACTCTTTTGTATAATACCAGTCATGATTTGGCCATCAACAAAAAAGAAACGTCATACTATCAGATGACATTTATTCCGTCCGATATCAAAACAGATGATATGGATAAGGATATGAAGCTATTGGATGTAGAACATAAGTTGTCTGAAAGGCTTTCCGAAGACTGCAAGAAAGATGCTGTCAAGATAGTGGATTGGCCAAAGGTGTTTTTTGATCCGGACATGGAGATGAAGGTTAAAACAGCGGTTTTTAAGGAAGACGAATTTATTCTTGTCCTTACACGTCAGGGATTGGGAAGGAACTGCTGGTATAAGCCTGATATGAACACCTCAATAATTGCAGATGGAAAAGAATATCGTCTAATAAAAGATGATGGCTTTGAAGATTTCAGCTGTTTTCCGTACAATCCAGACTATGGATATTCAAATGGAAGTTTGTGTTGGGTCCCGGAAAGAGGTATAATCCTTAACACACTTCATTTTGAGGCAATACCTTTAAATACAGATTATATTGACTTTGTAGGAACAAGAGAATACTGTTTTTACGGAATCCAACTTGGTGAGACAGACAGGTTTTCTGATACAGAAGTTATTAATAGCATGATGTTGAGAACTCCAATTTCATTGAATGGAACTAAAGGAGGTGATGCCCTGGCCATCAATAGAATTGAGCTATCGCCAAATGAGACCACTATAGGCTTGAATGTGTTTATAAATGCAGATTTCACTTATAAAGCTCATTTTGGTTCAGATTTTGAACTGACTTTGGCTGATGGCACAATTGTAAAGGCACTCAGAATAGAGGGAGTACCCACTGATACAGATTATATACGCGCGGGAGACATGGTCGTAGAATACCCTAGAATAGTATTCCCCAAAATACCGGAGGAACAGTTAAAACACCTGAGATTGACCGGAACTATTTGCCACTCACCGATTAATGTCTCCTTTGGATATAAAAGGCCATCACAATATGATGTACTATTTTAAAATTCAACTTAAACAGAAAAAGCCAAATACATAAGTATGCTGTTTTTCTGGACATTTATACATTGGACACAATCTGTCAGGATTCCCATCACGCGATAGGTGGTTTCTCATAAGACATTAACAACAGGAATAAGGTAGCATTCTTTAGGCTCGCAACCGACCTGTTTGGACATTTTCTTGGTTAGTTTCTTGGTGCTCTTCAATGCGGGATATTTCTTCATCCCATTCTTGCATCACTTCGTCGTTAGGAGTTCCCTTGCCTGCAGCTATTTCTGCTTCGGATTGGTCTAACATGGCATTGATTTCATCCTTTGTGTAGCGCTTCAGGGTATAGTTCTCCTCTTCTTTATTTGCGTACTGGTTCAACTGTTCGGCTAACCAACGCATGTTTTCCATCGAGAGTGTGCCAAACAGGTAGTCGCGAAGGTTTGTTAATGTTGCCGTACTCATTTTGTGTATCTCTTATTTGTTCAACGATGCGATGATACAACTTTTTTGCGAGAATTCAAAGATTTCCAATGTTGAGATTATTGTGGTGGAGTGAGAGGCTATAACGGAATTTTTTTTAAAAACAGGAGACGCATTTTGCAAGTATATCCGTTTAGATGACAGACAGCCGGATTAATTGCTTTATGAGAAAGAATAAACTGTTTTTGTTGCTGACATCGGTTTTTATGTTGGTGAGCTTTCCCTTAAGTGCCCAACAGACGGTGGGTGCCGATAAGGAAGATGCGGATTTGCAGGCTAAACTGGATTCGACAATTGAAAGGATCAATGAATTGAGCAAGATGAGCAGTGAACAGCTGGATTCGCTGCTTAAAAAGATGCAAGAGGATTTGCGCAAGCCTATTGCGTCGGCACCAAAAGTAGGTGGAAGGATTAACGGGCATGTACTGGATATGGATGGTAATCCTATCAGATACAGGAGCGTGAATATTTGTGAGCGGGATATTGTGGGCCGTGCTGTCACAACTGGCGGATCTGGCCAGGAAGACGGTTTCTTCATGCTTATGGGCATAAAAAGTCCGGATAATTATCTGACTTTTGGGGCCGAAGGATATGAAACGCAGACCTTACCCATTGATCGAGGAACATACGAGATTAGACTTAAACCTGTTCCTGTGGCATTGAAGCCGGGCGATGTAATCAAGGGGTCGGTCACCTGCTGGCAGAAAGATGAATTAGGAGGTCCTGGTCGTGGAGGATATGCATCGACAGGTGCGGTGGTTGCCGAGGTGGATGATAATGGAAATACTGTATCCAGTACCGTAATTGAAGACCGTACATTCAGCCTGAAGATTACCAGACCCGGCAACACGCTTGTGGTGTCAAAGGACGGATACACCACATTTACGGCTCCGATAGAGATAACGAGTTATGTTATTGGACTTGATAAAATAGAATAATATGAACAGAAAGAGTTTTAAGTTGGCTGCATGCGGCCTTATGTTGACGCTGGCTATGCCGGTTATGGGACAGGGAACGAATGAGTATTTACAACCTTGCGATATTATACTTCCCAAATTTGAGGCGGTATATTCGGGAAACATATTTGAGGATCCTGAAGGTTTTGAGAATCAGATGAAGTCTGTGATGAACAATCCCAGAACGTATGACACCAAGTGCTGGAGCATAAGGGAGGAGCCTTCTTTTGAGGAGAGCTATGAGATCCAGTGTATATACAACCGGCAGTCGGAGAAGTTCAGGCTTGAACTGATGGTACAGAATCAGCAGAATCCCCATGTCCTGGATATAGATGAGGAGACGGCATACAGGATGCAGACACTGATTGATGCGGCTGTGTATTCTGCCAGCAATCTTCCTGACAAGGAATGGATGCAGCAGAAGTTGGATAATCTCAAGTCTGGTGATGGTGTGATGGCATCGGTCGTTGGTCTTGACGGCACCACATATAAGTTCTTCAACAGGCGGTACGGCGCCAAGTGCTGGTCGCCAGGGGGTGGTAACAATGCTGCGCTTGTGGCAATCGTAAAAGCTTTGTATAACGCCATAGGATATAAGGATATTGAAGGGATCAGTTCCAAACTTGAAGACATCAAAAACCTGACTGGGAAATATGCATCACAGCTCCAGGATCCGTACCGCGAGTATTATCTGCTCCGTATTGACAAGAGACCCGCCAACTGGGTGTTTGATTTTTGACGAGGATACAAAAGTATCGTATCTTTGTGTCACAATAATATAACAAACTTGTTATTACCTTAATATTAAAGACAGGACTGATGAAAAAGATTAACCTATTGAGCCTCTTGCTGATAATGGCCCTGACAAGCCTGAATGCCGGTGCCCAGAATCTGTTTTCACCAATTACCAGGTCTCATTATGATTTTTGGGGCAAGTATATTGACAATTATTACACCCAATCAGCCGACGTCAACCTTATCATGCCGTCGGATATGATTATATCACCATCCATCCTGGAATCATTTGTGATGTATCAGGGTATGATAAAGGTAACTTCGCAACAAGGGAAAGAGTATAGTGTAAAGTGTAGCCCGGAATTGTATAATTCTCTAAAGCTGTTGGCCAAACATACGGTTATGACATCTTCATACGCCAGCCGAAATATGGGTCTGGACGGTCAGATGTATTTCATGTTCTATAAATCTGACGGTGCATGGTGCTGGTCACCATATGGAATGTGCAGTGACATAGTAACGGTATTCAAGGAAGTGATGAATGCTGTCCGAGACAATGACGTCAAGCGTATGGAAAAACAGGTTTCTGCGGCAGATTCATTGCGCCGTCTGATCAAGACCTTTTATCCTGAACAAGGCTGGCCTGTAACAGTGTCCGTTTCAACTCCCTGGACCGAAGACAACAAACTTGCACCCATTAAACACTTAAGTCTATACTCGTCATTTGGCGGCGATATATTCAGTAACAACCTTGATGTGGTTTTTACATTCAGTGACAAGGATTTCAAGGAGGAGTATAGAAAACTGTATCTTGAAAAATATGAAAGCACCATCCGGCAGATTGCACACAAGATTTATGCCCTGTCTGATTTTGCTGATGATGGTTATTACTTTTCATTCATTGTTGATGAAAGTGTGACCAAGCCTCAGATCAGCAAAGACCAGAAGCAATTTGAAATCAAGCTTAAGGAAAGTGACCTTACTGTAGAAAAGATGTTGTCATTGCTTATTGAAATTCAGGCATCAGAAATAAAGCTTGATTGTGGCCCCGAATTCAATCCGGAGGCTTTCCGTCTGCCCGAAGGAACAACTGTCCAGGATATTATCCTGAAACTCCCCGGAGTAACCATAGACAGTCTCAAGAATGTTTACGTAAACGGCAAGAAAGTGACACGTTTGTGACACAGAAGTATTGTTTCCCTGTGCCAGGAGACGTATTCAGCGCTTTTTGCCGTTTATAAGATGAACAACCTGATAAACTGCATTATGAGAAAGTTGTCTTTTCTGTTTTTGGGTGTTGTGATGATGTCACAGCTTGCTCTTGCGGCCGGGTATCCCCTGAATGGTTCATGGGAGTTGGTGGATCCTAAGTCCTGGACTTATGAAAACATGCAGAAGAAGGCTCCGGGGGGCTTTGTCTGCGGTTATGTGGTGAATGATGCCTGGGGTAACAATTATTTCAGCATGTATGTTGTCAAAAAGGGCAATAAGTATGAATTGATTTATAAAAAGACAGGAATAGTCAAGACAAAAGATATTGATGCTACGTTGGCTAAAGAGCTGTTGAAGACGGTTGACGGTAATATAGGTGAAGCCCAGAAACGTAGGGATTTTGAAATAGAGGAAGCCAAGAAGCGACTCGAGAAAAAAGAGGCTGATGAAACAGAAGATGTTGAAGTTATTTGGTCCATTTTCTATGATGGTGATGTCATATATGCTCTTAAGCCCGGAAAAATGGCATACTCCTGGCCTGATGTGTTTTACCGTTTGTCGGACAAGAACTGGAATGATCAGATGGCTATTCTCTCTGATGCCCAAGCATCGGATAATCAGGATATCAGAGTTGAATTTTTTGACGTGGACAAAGAGAACAATTATTCATCCAACGGCGATATCGTAGATGAGGAGATTTTTTACATTGATGAACCTCTCGATACAAATGCAATCTATTTCGTAGTTGAAGATTTTCCGGAGTTTCCGGGCGGTCCGCAGGCTTTAGCGGATTATCTGCGTGATAACATAAAGTATCCGGAATTGTGTCGCAAGGATAGTATTCAAGGTCGTGTAATTATCACATTTGTGGTAGAAAAGGACGGTAGTATAAGCAGTGCAGAGGTAGTGAAAGGTATCCATGAGCTACTGGATGCTGAGGCGATGAGGGTAATAAGTGCCATGCCTAAGTGGAAGCCCGGCAAACATCGTGGTAAAGCGGTGAGGGTAAAATACGCCATTCCTGTAAACTTCAGACTGGATGGTACTCCATATCTGAAAGTCCCCAAAAGTTCTGCTGAAAAAATAGATAATAAGACTGCCGAGATTATAGAAATTTTTGAAGAAGATTCTTATATCGAATGAATGACACAAATGGACCCATTCCTGTGTCAGTACAAAAGGGGTCTGTCCCCTTTTGTATCATTTTTACTCCAGCGGTATTTCAGGATGCTGTACGGCCAGCAGGGAGTCTTTCTGTGAGAGGTAGAACATGTACAGGATTACGTCCTTGTCACCTCTGTTCTCGCCGTGGTGGATGGTGTTCACCATTTCTACAACTGGCTCGCCCTCATGTACGACCTTGGTCTTGCCGTCCAGTCCTATGATGGTCAGCTCGCCCTGCACCAGTATGCCGTAATTCATAACGGGGTGGTGGTGCCAGCCTAACTTTTTGCCGGCGGGGAAAACATATTTCACAGCCACCAGTTCGGGACGGCCCTGCAGGTAATCGGGCAGTTCTACTCCATCCCAGCTCTGGCTGGTGCGTATCAGTTCTGTACTCTGCACCTGCTTCTCCTGTGATTGAGCCTCCTTACAGGAGTTTAGTGAAATACATACTGTAATCAAGCCACAAACCAGGGTGGCGGCAAGCACCCGCAGACAGATCTTTTTCATAGTTTTTTTTGAGAATTGTTGATTATGCGCAAATGTAAAACAAATCTTCACGAATAGCACAAATATTTGTAAGTTTGCAAAGTCTAAACATAAAACATACTTGATGATGAAAAAGATAAAGATAATGCTTATGGTGGCCGCGGTCCTTATGTGCGGTATGTTTCAGTTAAGTGCTCAGCCTACCTACACAGATATAGGCTTCAATGATATTGCCGATGTGTTTGCAGAGGTTAAGGCCAATGAGACGGTGGTGTTCCTGGTAAGGCACGGTGAACGTGGCAGGGATTACTCCAAGAACGGGCTGCTGACCGAGAACGGTAAGGCTCAGGCCCGGATGGTGGGTGAGAAGATCAAGAGCGGTGAACAGGCTTTCTACGCTCACTCTGATTATGGCCGCACCATACAGACCTGCGAGAACATTGCCATCGGCCGCGGCGATGAGTTCATTCATGAGGAGTGGGGCATACTCAACGGCGATTGGTACCGCAAGGACATACCGGCTCTTAAGCGTAACGGTTGGGACAACTGGGAGTCACTCTCACAGTGGGCATATGAAGGCGGCAAGGAAGAGGGCTTCTATAACCTGGAGGAGCGCAGCAAGGAGTGGCTGGACTCACTCAAGTCTCATCTGCCTACCATGAAGCGCATCAACGTGCTGGTATCTCATGATTATATGGTGACCCCGATGGCTATCTACGCATCGGACAAACAGGTTGACCTGCATTACTGGGTAAACCGCAAGTGGATCAATTACCTGGCAGGCGTAGCCATAATAATAGATCCTCAAGGTCAGATGCGGTTCAAGACTATCCGCGGTCTGGACTCCGGCGTGCTGGCCAGATAACACAAATAGGGCGGCTTGGAACCGCCCTTTTTTGTTCGCAACATATTTTTTCTATAATGCAAGACGCATTTTCAGTAAATTGCGGTTTATTTAGCGGAAAGGCTTGAAAAAGTGATGAGGAAAAGCTTCCTAACAGAGCAGAAACTGGCTTTGGGGTGCGTCCGTAATGATAGGGATGCACAGGGGGAACTATATGCCCGATATTCATCAAAACTCTACGCAATATGTCTCAGATACATTGTAGACAGGGAGGAGGCGCGAGACCTGATGCATGACTGTATGATCAAGGCAATGGATAACTTCAAGTCTTTCAGATATGTCAGCGAAGGTTCACTTTATGCATGGCTTAGCAGGATTACCGTCAATATGGCTATCAACCGCCTTAAAGAGAGCTCCCGGTTCAGGCAGATACCATTTGAACAGGTTAGCGGGGATGAGTTGGAGAATGCTTTGGAGCCCGATGCTGAATCAGTCAGGAAGATACCTGACGGTGTGCTTGATAAGCTGATAGCTGAACTGCCTCCGGTAAGGCGTACGGTGTTCAATATGTATTGCATTGACGGATACAGCCATCACGATATTGCCCGGGCATTGGGCATAACTGAGAGAACTTCCACATCGGTTCTGGCCAAGGCCCGCGCCAGCCTAAAGAAGGCATTGATGAACTATATAGACAAGACAGGACTATGAAGGATTGGGAAGACATAATAAAAGAACGTCAGTTGAGCCGAAAGGCAGAACTGCCGGAGTCTGACTGGAATGATTTCCTTTCCAGGAAGGCCTCTCATGACCTTGCGGTAAAGCGCCGCCGCCGGTTCATTACAGCGGCCATATCGGTTCCTGCAGCAGCTGCAGTCCTGCTTTTGCTGTTCCTGATGCCTTTCAAGTCCGATCCGCAAGGGGCTATGGATGAAACCGCAGTCCAAGGGGTGGTTTCAAAGGTTCATATGGCTAGTGATACATCTGTATTTGACATGGAAGCATACAAATTGCCGGAGGGCGAATCGGTAGAGGATCTTATCCGTAAATTGCCGGGAGTGCAGATTGACAGTGCCGGAAATATTACCGTAAACGGCAAGAGTGTGAATAGGATTCTTGTAAACGGAAAAGAGTTTTTTAATACAGACACTACAAAGAGCCTTACCCAACTCACTGCCGAAATGATAGAGAAGGTCAAGGCTTATGAGAAGAATAGTGACCAGTCCCTGCTGGTTGGTATAGATGATGGTAGGGAACAGACGGTGCTTGACCTTGATGCCAGAAAGGTAAGGCGTGGTGACGGCAGGATAAGAAGGCACAGGTATGTGGATATGGGGTTGAGCGTAAAATGGGCGACATGTAACGTGGGGGCCGATAAGCCTGAGGATTTGGGCAACTACTATGCATGGGGTGAGACAGAAACCAAATCTGAGTATCTGCTTTCAAACTACAGATTCAGTAAGTGGTTTATATCCGATGAGACAAATGATTCAACGATGCTTCTGACCAAATACTGCAACAATGCAGGATATGGTTATGATGGCTTGGTGGATAATAAGACTGTTCTGGATCCTGAAGATGATGTGGCCCATGTAAAATGGGGTGGTGATTGGCGGATACCAACCATTGAGGAGTGGAATGAATTGAAAGAGAGCTGTACCTGGACCTGGGGCAATATGAATGGCGTTTATGGTTTTTATGTAACCAGCAATATGCCCGGTTATACAGACCACTCCATCTTTCTGCCAGCTGCAGGACTGTCTGCACACAAAGTTACAGGCGTTAGTTTTAGTATAGATTACGTATCATCTTCTCTCAATCCTTATTCGAACCAGTTTGAATGTTACTCAGCAAACTTTACTAAGACAAGATTCGTGCCATATGGCTGTGTCTTCCGATACTTGGGCTTATCTGTACGTCCCGTCTGCAATTAGTTTATCTCTTTTTTGTAACTTTGGGGCATTATGCTTGAAAACATTGTCTCTAAGGTTAATGATATTGTCTGGAATCCCGGGCTGGTGGGGCTTCTGATTCTGGCGGGTCTCTATTTTTCTTTCAGGACCAGGTTTGTGCAGGTTCGCAAGTTCGGGTCAATGCTCAGGTCGCTTTTCAGCAGGAAGGCTGGCAATAACGGTATATCATCTTTCGAAGCATTCTGTCTGGCTCTCTCGGGCCGGGTTGGAACCGGAAATATTGTAGGTGTGGCTACGGCTATCGCTTTTGGCGGACCGGGCGCTGTGTTCTGGATGTGGGTGGTGGCTTTCTTCGGGGCATCGACTGCCTTTGTTGAATCCACTCTGGCACAGATATATAAGTTCTCGCATAGTACCGGATTCAGGGGCGGCCCGGCGTCATTCATTGAGAATGGACTTAAGATGCCTTGGCTGGGTAAGACCTTTGCGGTCATTACGCTGGTGGCTTGCGGTGTGTTCCTGCCCACGGTTCAGTCAAACGGCGCTTCTACGGCGCTCAGCAACGCCTTCTCGGTTTCAACGCTTGCCAGCGGCATAGGGATGGCTGCGTTGCTGGGGCTGGTTGTCTTTGGAGGAGTCAGGAGGATTGCCCGCGTGGCTGCCATAGTCACTCCGTTCATGGCCTTGGGGTATATGATTATGGCTGTTGTGGTTATCTGCATCAATATCGATGCTGTTCCAGGAATATTCGCATCTATCTTTACCAATGCTTTCGGAATCAATCCTGTATGCGGCGGTATCATAGGCTCCACTATCGCTATGGGTGTCAAGCGCGGCATATTCTCCAATGAGGCGGGACAGGGCACAGGCGCTATCGTTTCGGCATCGGCCGATGTGGCTCATCCGGCCCAGCAGGGTCTGGCGCAGGCTTTCTCGGTCTATGTGGATACGCTGCTGGTTTGTACGGCTACGGCTCTGATGATACTCTCATCGGGCATGTACAATATCTTTGATTCCACGGGCAATATGATATATGCAGGTGCTCCGGAACTGGCCAACAATTACGTGAGTTACACCCAGACTGCTGTAGATTCTGTGTTTAAGGGATTCGGCGGGCGGTTTGTCTCCATTGCGATGGTGTTCTTTGTGTTCAGCACGGTTATGGCTTACTATTTCTACTCGGAGTCAAGCATTATCTATCTGTTCAGGAAAGGTAAATCCAAGTGGGAGAGCATAGCCATAAATATACTGAGGGTTATCACTATGGCGGCGGTTGTTTTTGGTGCCGTGCGTGAGACTGATGTGGTGTGGCAGCTTGGTGACATAGGCGTGGGTCTGATGGCCTGGGTAACTGTTGTCTCAGTGCTGATACTCTGTCCCGCAGCAATTCGCTCCCTCAAAGAATATGAAACGACGCATTAGGATATTATCTCTCTTTGCGTAGGGCCGGATAAAACGATAGGGGCGGTTATAAGCCGCCCCTATCTTATGGATTGTTGATGTTCTTTATTTGATGGCTTCCAGAAGCTGCTCGCAGATGCTCTTCATACCGGCTATTGACGGATGTCCGTTCTGCTTTTCTATGTCGTGGAGTTCTATGAGCTGTACGTTGCAGTGCTTGCAGACCTCACGCATAGATTCGTTGAAGGTTTCACGGAGCTCGGAGTTAAGGATTGAGTAGAGCTTGGCCTTGGGATATTGCTTTTTGAGCATGTCTATCAGACAAGCCATAGCGGGACGGAAGTTCTTGCAGTCGTCCTTGGTCCAGTCTGACCACTGATACTCTCCCAGAGGTGCATTGGCCCATGCATCGTTGGTGCCGCCAAATATAAAGATGATATCGGGATTACCCAGTCTGTCCACACGCGATATGAAATTGTTGCGTGAAGCATCCATACGGCCGTATCCGGTACCGCATATTGTGGAACCGCCCCATGAATCGTTCTTTTCCAACTGATAGCCTTTAGCCTTGATGTAAAGGTCCCACCAGGTCTGTGATACTTCAGTTACGTCATTCCTGTCATTTGGATAGAACGGATTGTAACCTTCCGGGTTTACTCCCTGGAAAGTGGAATATGAATCACCAAGGATAGATACTTTCTTTGTCTGTGCTGATACTGCTACAGTAGCGGCAATCATTAATGCTAAAGCAAAAATCTTTCTCATAATAATCAGGTTGTTATTGATTTTGTGCAAATGTGGTATGTTTTTCTTAAATGAGCAAATTTTTTAACGTAGAACAGAATAGTTGGCACGCTTTCAGGCATTTTGTTTGCAATTCGAGAATAATGTTGTATGTTCGTGAGTGATTATCAACATTGCTTATGGAAGACGGTTGTTATAAGCTCAGTTGGAGGGAGAGGATAGGGTTCAGCTCCGGTGACCTGGCCCAGAATATCATTTACCAGACGGTAAGCATCTGGCTGTTGTTCTATTACACCAACGTGTTCGGACTCAAGCCGGGCGTGGCTGCGGTCATGTTCCTGGTGGTAAGGATAATAGATGTGATTTGGGACCCTATAGTTGGGGCTTTGGTGGATAAGGCAAATCCGCGGTGGGGAAAATACCGCTCTTGGCTGATTATGGGCGGTCTGCCGCTTGCCCTGTTTGCCATACTTTGTTTCTGGGACGGGTTCCGCGGGTCTATAGTCTATGCGTACGTTACGTATGTGGGCCTGAGCATGTGCTTTACGCTGATAAACGTTCCGTACGGAGCACTGAACTCATCACTTACCCGTGATACCGATGAAATAACCATACTTACCAGCGTACGCATGATCCTGGCCAATCTTGCCGGACTTATTATCAAGACCCTGCCGCTTGTGATATCACTCTTTGCCCCCAAGGCACTTAACCCGGAGACGGGCAGGATGGAGGCTGTCTATAATACTCCCGATGCCGCATCGGCCTGGTTCATAACCATGAGTATATTTGCGCTTACCGGCCTGGCTCTGCTCTTTTTCTGCTTCTTTGAGAGTAAGGAGCGCATAGTGATGGATGCCAGCGAAACGGAGCATGTAAAGGTAAGCGACCTTTGGATGGAACTGGTGCGCAACCGTCCGCTCAGGGTGCTGTCGGCTTTCTTTATAATTGCATTCACCACCATGAGCATAAGCAATGCGGCCGATTCGTACTTCATGACATACAACATCGGTGCAACTCCGTTCATGACCACAGCATTCATGTGGCTGGGTACAATTCCGGCTTTCATATTCCTGCCGCTTGTCCCGGCAATCAAGCGTAAGATTGGTAAGAACGGAATGTTCAAGCTGTTCTTGGGGATATCGGTGGTAAGTATGGTTGTGATGTATGTGGTTGTACTGATACCCGCACTCAAATCATGCTTCCCGTTGCTGTGCGTGGTGCAGTTCCTTAAGAGCACCGGTATTCTGGTAGCTACCGGATATATGTGGGCTCTGGTGCCCGAGGTGGTTACCTACAGCGAATATACCACAGGCCGCCGTGTGGCCGGAATAGTGAACGCCATAATTTGCATATTCCTAAAGGCCGGAATGGCTCTGGGTGGTGTAATTCCGGGTCTGGTGTTGGCTGCTGTTGGTTTTGATGCCGATATTAAGGTGCAGACTCCGCTTGCCGAGCAGGGAATCCTGTGGCTTGTAACACTGATACCGGCGCTGCTGTTCCTATTCTCCATCCGTGTGATAGGCAAGTATGAGCTGACGGACCGGAAAATGGATGAAATCAATATGGAAATATCAAAAAGGTAACCCTGAATATGAAAATGTCTTCTAATTCCGATGTCATAACCCGCGACTATTTTGACTCCCTGCTTCTGGAGACAAGATATGTGGATGCAGTTATTCCCTCAACTGAGTTCACCCTGTTCGGTGAGACGTTCCGGACTCCCATAATGACCGCCGCATTGTCTCATCTGGACAATACCGCTCCGAACGGAATGGTAACTTACGCCCGCGGGGCAGCCTTTGCCGGCGCTGTTCATTGGGTGGGAATGGGCACTGATGATGAACTGGAGCGGATTGTGGCAACCGGCGCCCGTACCATAAAGATAATTAAGCCTCATGCCGATAACCGCGAGGTGTTTCGCAAGATAGCCCATGCTGTAAAGGCCGGTTGTTTGGCCGTTGGAATGGATATAGACCACGCTTTCAACTCTGAAGGCGGATATGACAGCGTTTTCGGACTGCCCATGAAGGCCAAGAGCACTGAGGAACTGGCTGAGTTTGTGCATGCTGCCGGCGTTCCGTTTGTGGTAAAGGGTGTGCTGAGCCCGCATGATGCAGAGAGGTGTGCGGATGCCGGCTGCGCCGGAATTATGGTATCGCACCATCACGGCATGATGCAGTATTCCGTGCCTCCGCTTATGGTGCTTCAGGATATTATATCGGCCATAGGAGGCAGCATTCCCGTATTTGTGGATTGCGGCATTGAGAGCGGAATGGATGCCTACAAGTGCCTGGCTCTTGGTGCAAAGGCTGTATCGGTGGGCCGGCATCTTATGCCTCTACTCAAGCAGGGACCCGAATTCGTGGCCCAGCGTATTAACGGGATGACGGCCGAACTGGCCGGTGTGATGGCCCGTACTGGTGTAAGCTCGCTTGACAGTATGGACCCCACGGTGATTCATAAAAGGAACATCTGACATGCTGCTTGGAGTATCATCGGCCCTGGAGCATAAGACACCGCAGGAGTGGGTGGCCAGGCACAGATCATTGGGATTGGGATGCGTGAACTTCCCGATTAACTGTACAGACGACACTGATAAGATAGAGGCATACGCCAAGGCTGCCCGTGATGCAGGACTGCTGATAGCCGAGGTGGGAATATGGCGCAACACGCTGGCTGCCGACCTTGACGAGCGCAAACGCTGGATTGATTATGCAATAGAACAACTCCGTATGGCCGATGCCATAGGTGCCTCCTGCTGTGTGAATGTGGTGGGCACGCCTTACGGACCACGTTGGGATGGTGGATACCGCGAAAACTTCTCACCTGAACTGTGGGATAGGGCAGTAAGGATGATACGTCAGATAATTGATGCCGTTCATCCGCGCCACACCAGGTTCTGCATCGAGTCCATGCCCTGGATGATTCCGTCTGACCCCGATGAGTACCTGCGCCTGATTGAGGATGTGGACCGCGCGGAATTCGGCACACACCTGGATGTGGTCAACATGATAACTTCGCCAAGACGCTATTTCTATAATGATGAGTTCCTGGAGGAGTGTTTCAGCAAACTGCACGGTACGATTGTGAGCTGCCACATTAAGGATATACGGCTAAAGCCGGAATATACATTCCAACTGGAGGAGTGCGCCTGCGGGCAGGGAACCCTTGATATTAAAAGGTACATAAGGCTGGCCGACGCAGAGAATCCGCGTATGCCTATGATTATTGAGCATCTTGAGACCGATGCCCAATACGAAGCAAGTGTAGATTATATCAGGAGAGTCTGACAGCGGTACCTGAAGCGGTTACCATAAGCATTCCGCCGCCCTCACCCAGAACCTCGTAGTCTATGTCAATGCCTACAACGGCATCGGCACCCATCTGGCGGGCCCGATCCTCCATCTCTCTCATGGCCTGGGCGCGGGCGTTAATGAGCTCGTCCTCATAAGAACCGCTGCGTCCGCCTACTATATTGCGGATGCTGGCTGCAAAGTCACGAAGGAAATTCACTCCGGCTACTACTTCGCCGAAAACTACCCCCTTATACTCAATTATTGTACGGCCCTCGATGGTCGGTGTGGTTGTCAAAATCATATAATCAGGACTTTTAGAGTTTCTGCAAAGATAAGCAATAGAGATTTTTAATCTAACATTTTGTCATGGTTTTCGGAAGGGTTTACGTAAAAACTGACAAAATGAAAAGGATTGTAATCGATTTGTTGCAGAGTGTAAACAATAGAAGGTTTTAGCTTTGCAAAATATTTGTATATTGTTCAAAAGTTTATCACTTTTTTCATTGAAAATATTTGTTTTACCCAAATTAAGGGAGTACCTTTGCGCCACGAATCAAAAACTTTAACACATATACTCTGTTATGAAGCATAATTTTTGCGCAGGTCCTGCTGTTCTTCCGCAGGAAGTGATTGAGAAATCAGCTCAGGCTGTCTATGATTTTGCCGGCACAGGCATTTCTATTCTCTCTATCAGCCACCGTTCAAGTGAGTTCAAGCCCGTAGT
>Ga0265298_10004386_pt1 | contig 18066 bp, 10 predicted proteins | sample AusTroGonzalo_MG_3_FD_193486 | JGI IMG/M metagenome (GOLD analysis project Ga0265298, IMG submission 193486) | Bovine rumen microbial communities from tropical cattle in Woodstock, Queensland, Australia - Gonzalo_01 | ecosystem: Host-associated > Mammals > Digestive system > Stomach > Rumen ... | reverse complement strand
GTGGCTTACACATACTCACAGGCAAGAGACATCATCACCAAAGTCGCCAACAAGCTTTACGAGCTTGGAGTCAGACACGGTGATAAGGTCGGTCTTACCGGAAAGAACAGTCCTGAGTGGGCTCTGGCATACTTTGCCATCGCTTATGCAGGTGCCATCATCGTTCCTGTCGACTACTCACTTTCAGAGGAAGTCATCACCAATCTGATGGGCTTCGCCGATACAAAGGTTCTGTTCGCAGACCATGAGAAGATCGACAACATCAAGCTGGACGTCCCCAAGATCGCTCTTGAGGGAGACGGAGACAACAGCATCTACAAGATGCAGAGCTCCGAAGCTCATAAGATCCAGTACCCAACAAGCAAGGACCTTGCCGCAATCATGTTCACAAGCGGAACAACCGGAACACCGAAGGGTGTCATGCTCTCACATGAGAACTACGTATCCGACTGCTATCTTGCACAGGGAAACATGAACATCTACAGCGATGACGTCTTCTACGCACTTCTTCCGATTCACCATGCATACACAATGCTGGCAGTATTCATCGAGTCAGTATCCGTCGGTGCAAACTGTGTCTTCGGAAAGAAGCTTGTCGTCAAGCAGATCTTCAAGGACCTGAAGGAAGGAAGTGTCACCATGTTCCTCGGCGTTCCGATGCTGTTCAACAAGGTCATCGCCGGTATCATGAAGGGCCTTAAGGAGAAGGGACCGATCGTCAACGGTCTGATCCGCGGTCTCATGGGTATCAGCGGATTTTTGAAGAAGCACTTCAACTGGAAGGGCGGAAAGAAGATGTTCAAGTTCATTCTTGAGAAGGTCTCCCTGGACAAGATCAGAATCTGCATCTCCGGCGGCGGACCGCTTCCGGCATCCACTTTCAAGCTCTACAACCAGCTCGGAATCGACTTCGTCCAGGGCTACGGCCTTACTGAGACAAGCCCGATCATCAACCTCAACCCGGTCTTCGACTACATCGAGACCAGCGTAGGTAAGGTTCTCCCCGGCGTCGAGGAAAAGATCGTCGATCCGGATTCAGAGGGCAACGGTCTGATCTACGTCAAGGGTTCCATGGTCATGCAGGGTTACTACAAGAATCCTGAGGCAACAGCCGAGATTCTCACCGAGGACGGCTGGCTCAACACCGGAGATATCGGACACCTGGACAGCAGGAACTACCTCTATCTCACAGGTCGCCAGAGAAACATCATCGTCACCGAAGGCGGGAAGAACGTCTTCCCTGAGGAGATTGAGGACAGCTTCCAGCTCTATGATGACATCGACCAGATCTGTGTCCGCGGCTATGTCGCCGATGCAGCAAAGAAGATCGAGGGCATCATGGCCATCGTCCATCCTTCTGATGCATGCGCAGAGAAGTACAAGGGCGACATGGCAGGTCTTCTGGATCACATCGGTAAGATTATCAGTGAGGTAAACGCCACACTGCCGAGCTACAAGAAGATCCGCAAGCTTGCAATCCACGAGGAGAAATTCCCGCTTTCATCTTCATCAAAGATCCAGAGATTCAAGATCGGTGATATTGATGAAACCAAGACAAAGATGATCTGATTTTCGATTCAGATTCGAAGAGCAGTCTGCAGATTAATCTGGCAGGCTGCTTTTTTTATACATATTGTTGACAAACATTTTAGAATCTGCTTAAATGTTTAAGTGATAAATGGAGGAAACATCATGAAGAAGACCTACAAGATTGATGTTGACTGCGCAAATTGCGCTAACCTTATGGAACAGGCTGCAAAGAAGACTCCCGGAGTCGCCGATGCAAACGTGAACTTCATGGCACTTAAGATGAGTGTTGAATTCGAAGAGGGTGCCGATGAAAAGAAGGTTATGAAGGATGTCTTCAAGGCTTGCAGAAAGGTTGAACCTGACTGTGAGATTGAGTTCTGAAAAGGAAGAATGAAATGCTTGGTATGAACAGAAAGCAGAAGAAGATGCTTATCCGAATATGCATTGCATCAGTCATGCTGATCTTTGCATTGGTATCAAAGAAAACAGGCCTTGTGCCTCAGGACGGTACTTTCGGCTTTGTGTTCTATCTGGCATTCTACCTTGTCACATACCTTGTCATAGGTTATGACATTCTTCTCAAAGCCGTCAGGGGAATATTGAACGGACGACCGTTCGACGAATGCTTTCTGATGGCCTTCGCCACAATCGGAGCATTCTCTCTTGCCCTTTACGAGAAAAGCGGTGATTACAACGAGGCCATAGCCGTCATGCTCTTCTATCAGATAGGAGAGCTCTTTCAAAGCTATGCTGTCGGAAAAAGCCGCCGTAACATCTCCGATCTGATGGATATCCGTCCGGACTATGCGAACATAGAGGAGGGCGGAGAGATTAAGCAGGTTGATCCTGATGAGGTTGCCGTAGGAACAGTGATTCTGGTCCAGCCCGGTGAGAAGGTTCCCATCGACGGAGTCGTGGTCGAAGGATCGTCCAGCCTCAATACCGCTGCTCTTACAGGTGAAAGCGTCCCCAGGGATGTTGCAGAAGGCGATGAGATTGTCAGCGGATGCATCAACATGACCGGTGTTCTGAAAATCAGAACCACCAAGGCTTTCGGCGAGTCCACAGTATCGAAGATTTTGGAGCTTGTGGAGAACGCAAGTTCCAGAAAGTCCCGTTCTGAGGAATTCATCGCAAGATTCGCCCGCGTCTATACCCCCGTTGTCGTGTTCAGTGCAATTGCCCTGGCCGTCTTTCCGCCTCTTGCCAGAATCATATTCTCCATCGGTCCTGCCATGTGGAGCACATGGGTCTACAGAGCCCTGACGTTCCTTGTAATCAGCTGTCCTTGTGCTCTGGTTGTCAGCATTCCACTGAGTTTTTTCGCGGGAATCGGCGGAGCCAGCCATGAAGGAATTCTTGTAAAAGGTTCCAATTTCCTTGAGATTCTTTCCAAGGCTGATACAGTTGTTTTCGACAAGACGGGAACACTGACCAAGGGAGTATTTGAAGTCGTTGATATCCACCATGCGACCATAGAGGAGAGTACTCTGATTGAATATGCGGCCCTTGTGGAATGCTTCAGCTCTCATCCGATCAGCAAGAGCCTTCTCAGCGCATACGGAAAGCCGATTGACCGAAGCCGCGTAAGCGATGTCAAGGAAATCAGCGGCCACGGAGTCACAGGCGTGGTGGACGGACACACAATTGCTGTCGGAAACCTCAAGCTGATGAAACAGATCGGAGTCGATGCGGAGGATTGTCACAGCATAGGGACCATCGTCCATGTTGCTCTGGACGGCAAGTACTGTGGTCATATAGTCATCTCCGATGTCCTGAAGCCCACTTCAAAGACTGCTATTTCAGAGCTTAAAGCCTCCGGTGTCTCGAAAACAGTCATGCTCACAGGCGATGCGGATAAGATTGCCCAAAAGGTTGCCTCCGACCTCGGTGTGGACGAGGTTCACAGCGAGCTTCTTCCCGAGCAGAAGGTCGAGCAGATTGAGCGTCTTATCGGAGAAAAGAAAGATCCCAACGGTGTGGTTGCCTTTGTCGGAGACGGAATCAATGACGCTCCTGTTCTGACACGTGCGGATATAGGAATCGCCATGGGAGCCATGGGCTCTGATGCTGCGATCGAGGCCGCGGATGTTGTTCTTATGGATGACGATCCTCTGAAGATCGCAAAGGCAGTCCGAATTTCGTCCAAGTGCATAAGAATCGTTCATCAGAACATTGCGTTCTCACTGTTTGTGAAGTTCTCCTGCCTTGTTCTGGGCGCACTGGGAGTAGCTAATATGTGGGCTGCGATCTTTGCGGATGTTGGAGTAATGGTTCTTGCAGTTCTCAACGCAATCCGTGCGCTGAGAACGAAGAATATCTGATTAAAGGTTTCTGCTCAGTACCAAAGCGATCTTGTCGGCGGCCTCGTCGATGAGATCCTTTGTTATGTTTGCCATGAGGCTTGTTCTGATAAGGCACTCGTTCTCCGGTGTTGCCGGCGGAAGAACTGCGTTTACGAACACGCCTTCATCATACAGCTCGCGGACAATCTTAAGAGTTGTGTTGCCGTCTGAGGTGTAGATGGGGATGACGGGGGTCTGAGTCTTCTTGTACTTGACTCCGCGCTTGTCCAGAGCGGACTCGAGGTACTCTGAGATCTCTCTGAGCTGATCCTTGAGCTCCGGATGAGCTACGAGATACTCCAAAGCTGCAAGTGCGGATGCTGTGTTTGCAGGAGTCAGGCTGGCCGAGAACATGAACGGACGTGACATGTGACGCATGTAGTCGATTACCTGATCGCTTGCAGCTGCAAAGCCTCCGAGGCTTGCGAAGGACTTGCTGAAGGTTCCCATGATGATGTCGACCTCGTCCTCAAGACCATAGTAGGAAGCTGTTCCTCTTCCGCCTTCACCGACTGTTCCGATTCCGTGGGAATCATCGACCATGACGCGGGCCTTGTACTTCTTGGCAAGATCCACGATGGCGGGGAGGTTGGCGATATCTCCGCTCATACTGAAGACACCGTCTGTGACGATGAGCTTCGGAGCATCAGGACCAAGCTTCTTGAGGATACGCTCAAGAGAATCCATGTCGTTGTGGTAGTATCTCTTCATCTCTGCATAGGAGAGCTTTGCACCGTCGTAGATGCTTGCGTGGTTCTCTCTGTCGCAGATGATGTAATCACCCTTTGTGCAGATGGAGCTGAGGATTCCGAGGTTGCTCTGGAAACCTGTTGAGAAAGTCATTGTGGCGTCCTTGTGGAGGAACTGGGCAAGCTCCTTCTCAAGTTTCAGGTGAAGATCCAGTGTTCCGTTGAGGAATCTTGAACCGGAACAACCTGTTCCGTACTTCTGAAGTGCTGCGACTCCTGCATCGATGACCTGCTGGTTTGATGTCAGTCCGAGATAGTTGTTGGATCCCAGCATGATGATGCGTCTGCCTTCCATTGTGACCTCAGGGGCCTGTCTGGATTCGAGGCAGTGGAAATAGGGGTATAATCCAAGTGATCTCACTTCAAGTGAGCGATGATAATTGCTTGTTGTATCGTTAAACTTATCAAATAAATCCATAGTAAAACTCTTGCTGAGAGTATCTCTGAATACAGGGGTTTTAGTCAATACAGACAACCTTTTATATAACAGTAAGGACGTGTTTCAGTGATTCTGTGCCCAGATATCCAGAATCATTCCACCGCCGATGAAAATGACGGCGACAAGCAATGCTGCAAGCAGGATAGCAACGGTAATTCTCAACCAAAGTGGTATCTTAAACGACATTGTCTTCCTCCTTCGGTAATTTTAGTGGACTGCAACGACAACGGCAAGTGATGATTATTAGTAAAAAAACGAACATCAAAGGTCGGAATTGTACAAATTCTTGCTTGCACGTAAAACGTGATATATAATTGCCTGTATGAGAATTGGATTCGTTCTTGCTGATGTTTTCACAGGTTCAGCGGTTTCTCTTTGGCCATCTGTTGCGAAAAAATTCGCAGACAGCGAGGAGGACTGCCTTGTCCTGTTTCCCGGAGGAAGGCTCAAAGATCCTTCGACTCTGGAGCAGATGAAGAACAACATCTATAGGTTCGTAAACTCCGAGAACCTGGACGGTTCCATAATATGGTGCTCGACTCTCACCGGAAATGTCAGATCCAAGGATGTTCTTGAGTCTTTCAAGGACATGCTCGGACTTCCCATGGTGACAATCGACGGAAAGACGGACTCCCATCCGGAGATTCCCGATGTCAGATTCGACTCGTACGAGGGGTCAAGTTTTCTTGTCGGGCACTGCATTGAGGAACACGGAGCCAAAAAAATAGCCTATATCCGAGGACCCGAGACCCACAAAGCCGCCGAGGAGCGATATCAGGCTTATCTGGACCAACTTAAGAAGCACAATCTTCAGTGTGACATGAATCTGGTAGCCAATCCGGTGTCATGGTGGAGCGGTGATGTCGCCATGAGGCAGCTTCTGGATGAACGAAAACTGGTTCCTGGAAAGGACTTCGACACGCTTATCTGTGCAAGCGACCTCATGCTGTACAAGGCATCGCAGGAGCTGTCGGAACACGGATTTGCGATAGGGAAGGATGTCAGGGCATGTGGATTCAACGACTCCATTGAGGCAAAGCTTCTTGATGTCCCTGTCTCGACGGTGAGGTTTCCCTATGTCGGAGTAGGCCTTGATGCGGTCAGGGCTCTTCGTGAAATCTGTAACGGCAAGAAGGTTTCGGACAAGCAGCTTCCGATGGCCCATGTTCTCAGGGAAAGCTGTGGCTGCAAAAGTTCATCAGACTGGGAGAATGTCAGAATCAGCTCGGATATTTCGGATCTTCTGGTGCAGAAGTACTCGGTATCCAAAACCGAGGCTGTCTCGCTTGTCGAGAGGGTTGTACGTGTTCAGAACGAGGCCAACATAAGAGCCCTTCTTGAATTTCTTTGCAGCATCAATATGGATGTCTTTGACATATTCAATGTCCTTGGAAGCTTCGGAAACGTGACGACTCTCAGTCAGTCCCATAAGGATACCATAGTAGCTCTGGCCGGAAGTCTTCTTCCTTCTGTTCTGGACCGCAATGCGGCAATGAAGAGCTTCAAGGAGCGTACTAGAAGAAACAGCTTCAACCTTTTCAACAACGAGCTGATTGCTTCCAACAGGGTAAACGACATAGCCGAGGTTCTTGATAAGAATGCTCAGGCACTTGGCTTTGAAAAGATCAGCCTTGTTTTGATGGAAGAGGATAATTCTCACCTGATCGGTACCGATGTGGTGTTTCCGGATAACCTGATTATTCCGAAAAGCGACATGGGAATACTTGATAAGGGTGTGTGGATTGTTTCTCCTCTTTGCTCCGAGACAGCGTACATGGGATACCTTCTGATGAAGCCGACCGAGTTCGACGGTGCCCTGTGCGAGGAAATCAGAAACATGGTCTCCGGAGCGTTGAGAAGTGCATTGCTTTTCGATGAGACAAGAAAGGCACGGCAGGCGGCTGAGGATGCAGAGACGGCAAGAACAACCTTCTTCGCAAACGTGGGAGAAAATCTCAGAGATCCGCTATCCGATATCTCCGAGATTGTGTCCGCATCAGCACTTGATCCGAAAACCAAGAAGGCAATCATAGATAAAGTCTCCGGTGTCAACCAGATGCTGGACCTTGCTCTGAGCAGCACGGGTGAACTTGAACTTGAAAGACACATTCTTAACATCGGCGATATGCTTTATGAGTTCGGAGGCTACAACGGCAGAAGGTCGTTGCCGTGTCTTCTGATTGATTCGGACAGGATGAAGCAGACCATGGAGATAATCGTCTCATCAATGGGAGACTGGACGGAAATAGAGGTCTCGGTCCAAAAACGTGGTCTGAAGATCGATTTCATTGACAGGACAGGGTTGTGGAGGGAAAAGCCCGAGGACCCGGGCCTTCTTCTTGCAAGAAAGATCATCCTGCTTCACGGCGGTTCCTGTCATGTGGAGAATGCACAGTTCTCGTTCGTCCTTCCTTATCCGACGCTATCCGGGAACCAGCCCACCCAGTGGAGTGACGGCGTTCTTGCGTGTATAAACTCAGTCCCGGACTTCCAGATTGAGGATGTGGTGTTCGAGGAGGTGAGCGGATCGAGGTTCGCGGAGAAGAAGAGGCTTCCTGCGTATACCGAGGCCATATTCTGGGATACGGGGTTCAATGGTTACAACGCTCTTACAGGTCTTCTGAGTCTTGTTTCGAATGAGGTCTACAGGAATCTTCCGTTCATCTGTCTCGACTGTCCTTATTCCCACACACTTGAGGATTCCATACGTACCTCAATCGAGGCCAAGGGCAGGAGTGTTCTTCAGATCGGATCTCCTGTCGAGGACCTTTACCGCTGGCTGCAGGACCCGGAGTTCATTTCGTGCGATATCGGAATCGCCCTTTCTATGGTCAGACGCCATGATCCCGAGATGGTCTTCATCACAATGGATGAGTATTCGAACAAGAGTTCTTCGGTTGTGACGTTCCTGAACAATCTCAGGGGCATGAAGAGAAACTCCCAGATTCCGGCCATAGTCGTGACTGACTTCATAGATGCCAATCTGGCGGGGGCTCTCATTGATATCCCCAACGTCGTGGTCGTGAACTCATGTATGCTTGAAAGTGAAGAGTTCGCCATGCGTGTCAGGGCCATCCTGGGCGGTTCGGACATGCTTGCCACCCATACCGGGGCTATTGTCAAGAAAGCCCAGGCCTACCTGTGCACACATGCCACCTTGCCGTTGAGCCGATGGCAGATCGCCGATGATGTCCACGTGTCCGAGGACTATCTGACCAGGGTCTTCAAGAAGGAACTGGGACTGTCTCCGTGGGACTATCTCAACCGCTACAGAGTCTGGCTTGCGGGAAGCCTGTTAAGGAACACGGGCATGTCTGTAAATGAGGTTTCAATAGCCACAGGATTCCAGGATCAGGCCTATTTCTGCAGGGTTTTCAAGAAGATCAGAGGCTACAGTCCGAGCAAGTTGCGCTCATCAAAAAAGTCGGAAATGTACAAAAATCAGTAGCTTAATTCTCAGTAGAGGGATTTACACTGTAAACACTTACACTTAAAAAAAAGGGAGATTCTGCCCGCACAGCGTGGGTGGTATGCAGCGAATGATTAGCAGCAGAAACTATCAGCTTGTAGCTGACATGGACCGGCTGAAATCGCAGATCAAATCGTGTGATGAGCGTCTTTCGGATGCAGTCAAACAGAATGATCAGGCAGAAGCAGACAGGTTAAAACAGAAAAAGGTCGACATCGTCGCCCAGCTCAAGGCCAAGAAATCCGAGTATCGCAAGGCTGAGAGCAGAGCACTCCGGGCTGAGATCAACAGGCATAAGTACATCTATATGATGTTGCTCATTCCGGTGGTTTACTACTTTATCTTCAGATACATTCCTCTTTGGAATGCCCAGATTGCTTTCAGAGATTTCATCTCACTCAAGAGAACCGGAATCACAGGTGGTAAATGGGTTGGGTTACAGAATTTCAAAACATTCATAGGTTCGTACTATTTCTGGTCACTGATCAGAAACACGCTGATGTACAGCTTCGGAAAGCTCATCGTGAGCCTCCCGCTGTCCATCCTTCTGGCAATTGCAATCTATGAATGCACCCACAAGGCTTTGAGAAAGGTCGTTCAGACACTGTCTTACCTTCCTCACTTCCTTTCATGGGTTATCATGTACGGAATTCTTCTCTCGTTGCTTTCACCGAGTGAAGGAATCATCAATGACATAATCAAGCTGTTCGGCGGAACCCCCAAGGGATTCTTGACCAACACAACAGCATTCCCGATTATCGTCATTCTTTCCGATGCATGGAAGGAGATCGGATGGAGTGCCATCATCTTCATCGCGGCTCTTATGGGAATCGACGGTTCGCTGTTCGAGGCTGCAATCGTCGAGGGCGCAAACAGCTGGCAGAGAGTCAAATACATCACTCTCCCGTCTATCAAGCCTGTTATCGTCATTGTTCTTCTGATGAAGATCGGAACGATTCTTGATGCCGGTTTCAACCAGTTGTACATGTTGTACAGCCCTGCAGTCTACAGCGTCGGAGATATCATCGACACATGGGTCTACAGAGGAACGATCGAAGGAAAGTTCAGTCTGGCAACCGCTGCCGGTATCTTCAAGGGTGTCATCGGTATGACTCTCCTTTATGTCTCGAACTGGGCTTCCAGAAAGTTCACTGAGAACTCTCTGTTCTAAGGAGGTCTGACATGGCAAAGAAGAATACATACAACAGCGTCGCAGTCAGAGCTACCGCAGCAGACAGAGTCTTCAATATCTGTGTCACCATCTTCATGGTGCTGCTTCTGATCATCCTCATCATTCCGATCTGGAGTACAATCGCACTTTCATTCAGACCGCCGGCATACATCGGAAGCTACCTTGAAGGTATGTTCCTTGCTCCTTGGAAATGGTCGGCAGGTGCTTACAGAGCTCTTCTCGGAAACCAGGGATTTTTGAATTCCTTCTGGAACAGTATCAAGATCATGAGCATGGGTGTCATCGTCGCACTGTTTTTGACAATCCCCATGGCATATGCACTTTCCGCAAAGGGTGTTCCGGGAAAGAAGTGGATCACAATCTTCGTAATGATTCCGTACGTCTTCAACGTCGGAGTCGTTCCCACCTACCTGCTTATCTCCAAGCTGGGTCTTACGAACCATCTTCCATCGGTCTTCATGCCTGTGGCTCTCAGTACCTACAACATGATCATCATGAGACAGTTCTTCGAGGGTATTCCGAATGACCTGAGAGAGAGCGCCTTCATCGACGGATGTAATGACCTTCAGATTATGTTCAAGATCATCCTTCCGCTGTCAAAGGCAATCATCATGACAATCGGTCTTTACTATGCAGTCGCATTCTGGAACGACTACATGAGATCCCTGCTTTATCTGCAGAAGAGCTCACTCAAGCCGCTCCCGTTGCTTCTGAGAGACATCCTTATCGGAACAAGCATGAACGATAACCTTGAGGCCAACGCATTCGGAACCGCTCCGATTGAGGCAATCAAGGCAGCTTCGGTCTTCATCAGTGCTATTCCGATGATCATCGCATATCCGTTCATCCAGAAGTACTTCACCAAGGGTACTCTGGCCGGATCAGTAAAGGGTTGAGTTTATTCGGGGTGGAAAACCGCCTTTGGATATATAGAAATTGGAAAATCATTTAACGGAGGATTTTAAATGAAGAAAACACTTATTGTTCTTCTTGTCGCTCTCATTGCTATGACAGCAGTGTTTGCACAGGGTGCAGCTGAAACAAAGTCTTCTGGTCCCATGACCATCACAATGCTTTATGCTGCAACACAGACTGAGGTCGGATCCCTTCCAGATGACTGGGCAGGTTATCAGATCCTCAGAGATAAGCTCGGAATTGATCTTCAGCTCCAGATGCTGCCTTCAAACGCAAACGACCAGAACGTCGCAGTAAGAACAATGGCAGCTGCAGACCAGCTTCCTGACTTCATCACAGTCGACAGAACAGTCTGGGCCGACCTCGTAAAGCAGGGAATGCTTGCTGATGTCACAGATGACTTCGCAAAGATGCCTGAGAGAAGCAAGGTCATGTTCGGACCGTCATCAAAGAACTTCACCACATATGAGGGAAGAATCTACGGTTTCGCAACTCCTTCCGCATATGCTGGAAACGAAGGTCTTCTGGTCAGAAAAGACTGGCTGGACAAGCTCGGACTCAAGGCTCCTGAGACTCTCGATGAGCTGTATGATGTCCTTTATGCTTTCACCTACAACGATCCTGATGGAAACGGCAAGAACGACACCTACGGTTACGGTGCATTCGTAGAGGATTATCCTGCATACGAAGCATACCCCGGACGCAGATTCGAGCCTCTGATGGGTGCTTTCGGTGTTGAGGGAACATGGAACATGACAGCCGCCAACTTCGGCCTCAGAATCCACGATCCTGCTTACTACGATTTCATGGTCTTCTTGAAGAAGGTCATCGACAACGGTCTTATCGATCCTAACTGGCAGTCCTACAAGAAGGATGACTTCAGAGCTGCTTGGAAGCAGGGTAAGTTCGGTGTCTTCAGAGAGCAGAACTCAGCATATGCTTCAGAGAACAACTACAGCCCGTTCGACAAGAACTTCCCGGATGGCGGATTCATCGTCGTCGATGCTCCTATCGGACCGACCGGCAAGAGATCTGTCGGACCTCTCGTAGAGGGCTTCAGAATCTTCGCTATCAACGCAGACTGCTCACCTGAGAAGCATGCCAAGATCGTCGAGATGTTCGAGTGGATGAGCTACGGCGAAGGCTACATGCTCTGCGGTTATGGTATGGAAGGTGTCAACTACATCCTGGACAAGGACGGACTCCCGCAGTCAGATGCTTCTCTCGGCGACCTCGGATACAACAAGGCCGGCGGACAGAGATACATCCAGCTCAGAAACAGCTCCTTCAACTACAACAACCCACAGGAAACAGCTCTCCGCTATCCTGCATACATCACAGCAGTTTCACAGAAGCGCATGAGCGCCGGTGACGTTCTGCTCGAGATGAAGGCAAAGACCTGGACACCGACTCCTGGCCAGAACAGCATGCCGACTCCTGCAAGCACAGATGTCTACACATTCTATCAGCAGGGCATTGCCGAATTCCTCAACGGAAAGACAGCTCTTACTCCGGCTAACTGGAAGGCTTTTGTCGAGCAGTTCGACAAGATCGGTGGTCTTGAGTGGGAGAAGGCCGGCTACGAGTACGCCAAGGCCAACGGATATCTTCAGTAATCATCTGATTACGGAAAGTATGATTTGACAAAGGGGCTGCGGGTGCATGCTGCAGCCCCTTTTTTTAAAACCTTTTTGGGAAACATCATGATTGACGCAAGAAGAACAATGACAGAGCGCATGAGCCTGTCAGCTATGAAGAAGTACAACCCTCAGAACGCACCTCAGAGCTATAAGTCTGCGATTCTGCTCGAGGCTCTGTACAAAGCATCCTCAGTTCTGGGGAACAGAGAAATACTCAATTACGTCAAAGACATGCTGGACAGCTATATCCACGAGGACGGAAGTGTTCAGAACTTCAGCATCGAGGATTACAGCATGGATAATATCCGCATCGGATATATAACTCTGAAAATCTACGCTCTTACCGGCGAAAAGAAATATAAAAAAGCTTTGGACAGCTTCATGGAGATGCTCAGAAGCCAGCCGAGGACTCCGGAAGGAGGATTCTGGCACAAGAAGCACTACCCGAACCAGATGTGGCTGGACGGACTGTTCATGCAGGGACCGGTCTATGCCGGATACTGCAAGATGTTCGGCGGCCTGAAGGAATGTCTTGATGACATCATTCCTCAGTTCGAGCTGATCTATGACAAGACATATGATCCCAAGACATCTCTCTTAAGACATGCATGGGATTCATCCCGCAAGATGCCTTGGTGTGATCCGGTTTCAGGCCAGTCCCAGGAAGTCTGGTCACGTGCAATGGGCTGGTACTGCATGGCCCTGGCCGACCTTCTTGAGGATATTCCGGCAACACCGGAGTATGAGAGCTACAGAGCAAAGCTTCTGTCCCTTGCAAAGAAGGTTGCTCCGCCACTTTTGAAGTTCCAGGATAAAAAGAGCGGAATGTGGTGGCAGGTCATGGACAAGGGCGGTCAGGGTGCCAACTACCTTGAGACATCAGCCACATCCATGTTCATCTACTTCTTTGCCAAGATGAACAGAATGGGCTTCTTCGATGCCACCTACAGAGATGCGGCTAAGAAGGCCTTTGACGGCATGGTCGCTCACTCTGTCACTTACGGTGACGAAGGTGAGCTTTATCTGCATGATACCTGTAAGAGCGCAGGACTGGGCGTTGCTCCGGAAGGAACCGTGTACAGACCGGCTGACTTTGAATACTACACAACAGGCGAGGAGAGGGTTACGGACAACCTCCACGGTGTATCGCCATTCATCTCTGCAGCCGTAGAGCTTGAGTTCCCGGCACAGCTGAATATCGAAAGATACACGCTGAAAAAGGATGATGATATAAACAAGGTTCTGGCTGAAAAAGCCGGCAAGGCCGCTGTTGTGATCCCCAAGGGAAGCTACAAGGTCGGACCTGTCGCTGTTCCGTCTCATTCCCACATCATCTTCGAGGAAGGTGCGGTGTTCGACTACACCGATGACTTCGATGCCTATCCTCCGATTCAGACAAGATGGGAAGGAGTCAACTGCTGGGCAATGCATCCGTGTTTCCTTATCAAGGATGCAAATGATGTCGTAGTTGAAGGCCCCGGTGTTCTGGACGGTCACGGAGAGAAGTGGTGGACCCACATTATGTCATGGAAAAACGGCGGAAGACCTGCCGAGACAGTTCTTCCCTGCGAGAAGAATCTTGCAAAGCTCAATCCGAACTATATGAACGAGCCCGAGGGCGGCGGTGGAAGACCGTGTCAGTTCCTCAGACCTCCTCTTTTGCAGATTCTTGATTCATGTAATGTCAGAATCGACGGAATCACCCTTACAAGAAGCCCGTTCTGGACATGTCATCCGGTATGCGTGACCAATCTTGTTCTACAGAACATGTTTATCAACAATCCTTATGATTCTCCGAACACAGACGGAATCGACATCGAGTCCTGCGTGAACGTCGATGTCAGAGGCTGTGATGTGAACGTAGGAGATGACGGAATCGCAGTCAAGTGCGGAAGCGGAAAGGAGATGATGGGCTTCCAGAGATCGGAGAACATACTTGTCCAGGACTGCACCGTAAGAAACGCCCACGGCGGATTTGTCATCGGAAGCGAGACGGCAAGTGGAGTCAAGGGTGCATATGTGAGAAACTGCCGCTTCCTTGGAACTGACAGAGGCGTCAGAATCAAGACCCGCAGAGGTAGAGGCGGACACATGGAAGATATTGTAGCTTCAGACATTTTCATGGATAATGTCATATGCCCGATTTCCATCAATATGTTCTATCGGTGCGGAAGCGATGATCCTGCGCTCTATTCGCTTAAGAAACAGCCTGTCGGAGAGGATACTCCTCTGATCAAGGATGTTCTGATTGAAAGAGTTAAGGCAACCAACTGCAGATGTGCGGCTGCGTTCCTGGCAGGACTTCCGGAGATGCCGCTTCAGAACATAGTTGTCAGAGACAGCACCTTCGAGGTCAAGAAAGAGCTTGAAAGCGGTCTTGAGGCAGAGATGTGTGCGGGAATCCCTGAATCTGATTTCAGGGGAATCAGGGTCATCAACTCGGATGTGAAATTCGACAATATCAAAGTCGACACCGACCCGATGATCAAATACGAAGAGTACTGAGGTTGAAACATGGGAAAAACAATTGACACCGGTTTTATCAAGGGAATCATTCCTCCTATCGCCGTTCCGTTGAATGAGGATGAGAGCTTCAACGAAGCCAAGCTCAGAAAGCATGTGGACTTCGTCATCAACGGAGGGGTTAGCGCCATTCTGGCATTCGGATCCAACGGTGAATTCTACATGCAGGAAGAGTCCGAGATGATGGACATTCTTGACGTAATGATAGACCAGACTGCAGGACGTGTCCCAATTTTTATGGGAATCGGCGCAATCAGGACATCAAAATGCGTCAGACTCGCACAGAAGGGAATAGAGCACGGTGCCAAGGCTGTCTCTGTTTTGCAGCCCATGTTCCTCAAACCTTCCGAGGATGAGCTTTACACTCACTTCGAGACAATCGCAAAAAACGTCCCGGGCATTCCGATGCTTCTGTACAACAACCCCGGCCGCACAGGATACGGCATCCCTCAGACAGTCGTCGAGCGCCTTGCCCACGAGACTGAGAACGTTGTCGGAATGAAGGATTCAAGCGGTGACATCACACAGACCGAGGAGTTCATCAGACGTAATGCCGATGTTGACTTCAAGGTCATGTGCGGAAAGGACACACTCATTTACGCAGGACTGTGCGTGGGTGCCGTCGGTGCCGTCTGCTGTATGGCAAACTTCGTTCCGAAGCTGGTCTGCTCGATCTACGATACCTTCAAGGCCGGAAACCTGAAGGAGTCTCTTGTTCAGCAGTACAAGCTGAACCCCATCAGACTTCAGATGGACAAGTCAAGCTTCCCTGTTGCCACGAAGGATTATGCAAACCTGATGGGTCTTGAGCTGGGAGCTCCTTATCTTCCTTCCAAGAATTCAACACCGCAGCAGCTTGAGGGTCTTAAGAAGCAGCTTCAGGCAGCCGGCCTTCTCTGAGTCCGTAACAAGGGGGTGCAGATGAGAGTTGTCAAAATATCTGATCAGGATAATGTAGCTGTAGTCGTTGCTCCGACCCCGAAGGGCGAGGCGATAGAGGGAACATCACTTCATGTTCTGTGCGACATTCCTCAGGGACACAAGGTCGCTCTTGTCGACATCAAGAAGGGCGAGCCGGTTGTCAGATACGGAGTGGTTCTTGGCTATGCACTTGAGGATATCAAAGCAGGCGGATGGATCAATGAGTTCAATCTGGCTCTTCCGAGCTCACCTGAAGTCAAGGACCTTGTCGCCGGTTCCAAGGGAAAGGTTCTGACAAACCTGCCTGAGAGAAAGACCTGGCTGGGTTATGACAACGGACCTGATCTTCCTGCCGGAAGCAGAAACATGCTGGGCATAATCACATCAGTCCAGTGTGTCGCAGGTGTTGTGCGCAACGCAGCCGACAAGATCAGACGCGAGATTCTTCCCAAGTACCCCAATGTCGATGATGTGGTTCCTATCGTCCATCCGTACGGATGCGGAGTCGCAATCAAGGCAGATGATGCTGATATCCCTATCAGAAGCGTCAGAAACGTTTCCCATCATCCGAACTTCGGAGGTCAGATCCTTGCCGTTGGTCTGGGATGTGAAAAGCTCACCATGGACATGATTCTTACACCCGAAGAGAACACTCCGGAAAACGTGATAATCCTTCAGGAATGCAACGGCTATGAGGCCATGATCGACAGTATCTGCGAGGCCGCAAAGCGCAAGCTTGAGATTCTGAACAAGAGAAAGAGAGTGGAGCTTCCGCTTTCAAAGCTCAGAATCGGAGCTCAGTGCGGCGGATCGGATGCCTTCAGCGGAATCTCCGCGAACCCGACCATCGGCTATGCCTTTGACCTTCTTGCCGCAGGCGGAGCAACCGTCATGTTCTCAGAGGTCACCGAGGTGCGTGACGGAGTTCATCTTCTTGCAGAGCGCTGCAGCAGTGAGAAAACCGTTGAGAAGCTCAAGAAAGAAATCTCCTGGTATGACGAATACCTTGCCAGACAGCATGTTGACAGAAGCGCCAACCCGGCTCCGGGAAACAAGAAGGGCGGACTGAGCAACATCGTTGAAAAGGCCATGGGCTCCATCGCCAAGAGCGGACATTCTCCGATAGCCGAGGTCATCGGTCCCGGAGAGACTCCGACCTGCCAGGGACTTATCTTCGCCGCAACACCTGCATCAGACATCGTCTGCGGACCGAGCCAGCTTGCTTCCGGAATCGTCATGCAGCTTTTCAGCACAGGACGCGGAACGACGTACGGACTTCAGGCTATTCCTGTCTACAAGATCTGCACACAGCATTCCATGAAGAAGCAGTGGCCGGATTTGTTCGATCTGGATGCCGGATTTGTCGTCACCGGAGAGAAGACAATCGCAGAGCTTGGAACCGAGCTTTACAACCACATTCTGGATGTTGTAAGCGGTGAGAGGACATATGCCGAAAAGTATGGCTTGTACAACGACATAATTGTCTTTAATCCTGCACCGATAACGTAATAGTCCAAATAGTAGTTTGAAAGAGTACTTATAAATAGAAACGCCACGATGTATCATGAATCTGTTGGAGGGTGGAATGTCACTTAAGAGATATGCACAGGTTGGTACTGGCGGAAGAGCCAGAATGTATTATGAGGCAGTAGCCTCGAAGTATTCGGACATCGCTTGCATGGTCGGTTTCTGTGACCAGAGCCAGACAAGGATGAATTATGCCAATTCCCGTCTTGAGGAACTGGGTGCCAAGAAGGTTCCCACCTATCTTCCCCATGAGTTCGAGAAGATGATTTCGGAGACAAAGCCGGACATCGTCATCGTCACATCCGTTGACCGCACACATGATGACTACATCTGCCGTGCAATGGAAGCAGGATGCGATGTGATCACCGAAAAGCCTCTGACAATCGACGAGCGCAAAGCCCAGAGAATCATCGACACTCAGAAGAAGACCGGACGCCACATCAGAGTCACATTCAACTACCGTTACGCTCCATACCACACAAAGGTCCGTGAGCTGATCCGTGACGGTGCAATCGGAACTCCGACATCCGTTCATTTTGAGTGGCTTCTCAATACCGAGCACGGTGCCGATTATTACAGACGCTGGCACCGCAACAAGTACAACAGCGGCGGACTTCTGGTCCACAAGGCTACCCATCACTTTGACCTTGTGAACTTCTGGCTTGCATCCGAGCCCGAGACAGTCTTCGGTTTCGGTTCCCTTCAGTTCTACGGAAGAGCTGCAGCCGAAAAGCGCGGAGTGGAGAAGTTCTACTATCGCTGCCATGGAAGCGAAGAAGCCAAGAACGACCCGTTCGCAATCGATCTTGAGAGCAA
>Ga0265298_10004385_pt1 | contig 18068 bp, 5 predicted proteins | sample AusTroGonzalo_MG_3_FD_193486 | JGI IMG/M metagenome (GOLD analysis project Ga0265298, IMG submission 193486) | Bovine rumen microbial communities from tropical cattle in Woodstock, Queensland, Australia - Gonzalo_01 | ecosystem: Host-associated > Mammals > Digestive system > Stomach > Rumen ... | reverse complement strand
GACCGAACATGTCCGCCAGTTTCACACGGAACGCCTCCACCTCCTCCTCTTTCTTCATATTCTGCAACTCCTTATACAGACTCATACGCTCGCTCACACTGCTGACATAATCGTTGGGCAACATGGCTCGCACATCGGTTTCCAAAAGACAATCACGCAACAGCAATGCCGAGTTGTCGGCCATCTCCAACTCGATGGGATTGGTGTCATGCAGTTCCAAAATGGCCTCATTCAGAATCTTTTGGTACATTTCGAAGCCAATTTCGCTGATAAAGCCGCTCTGGTCGGCACCCAAAATGTCACCAGCCCCACGGATATCCAAGTCACGCATGGCAATCTGCAAGCCACTACCAATATCCGAGAAGTCTTCGATGGCCTGCAAACGCTTGCGGGCCTGCTCATTCAGTTCCTCGAACGAGCGAACCAGCATATAGCAGAACGCCTTTTTGTTGTTACGCCCCACCCTGCCTCGTAGCTGATGCAACACATTGAGGGCAAAATTCTGAGCATCGTTGATAATCATGGTGTTGGCATTGGTCACATCCAAACCCGACTCCACAATGGTGGTCGATACCAGCACATCATAATCTCCCGCCAGGAATTTCAGCATAATCTCCTCTAATTCGGAACCATCCATCTGTCCGTGCCCCACAGCGATACGGGCATCGGGCACCAGACGTTGCACCAAGCCCGCCACTTCATAGATATTTTGAATCTTGTTGTGCACAAAAAACACCTGTCCACCACGACTGATTTCGTAGGAAACGGCATCCCTAATCAACTCTTCATCAAAGAGATGCACCTCTGTCTGGATAGGATAACGGTTGGGCGGTGGTGTGGTGATGACCGAAATATCACGAGCACCCATCAGCGAGAACTGCAAGGTACGTGGGATGGGCGTGGCCGACATGGTCAGCGTGTCCACATCGTATTTGATTTCGCGTAATTTCTCTTTGGCTGCCACCCCAAACTTCTGTTCCTCATCAATAATCAACAAACCCAAATCCTTGAATTCCACATCCTTACTCAACAAACGATGCGTACCGATAATGATATCAATGCTCCCCTCTTTCAGTTTTTTCAGGGTCTCTTTGATCTGTTTGGCGGTCTTGAAGCGATTCACATACTCGACCGTACACGGCATACCCGACAAACGTTCGGAGAAGGTGGTGTAATGCTGCAAAGCCAACACTGTAGTCGGCACCAACACGGCCACTTGCTTGCTATCAGCGACCGCCTTAAATGCCGCACGAATGGCGATTTCCGTTTTGCCAAATCCCACATCGCCACAAATCAGGCGGTCCATGGGATGCTGGCTCTCCATATCGTTTTTCACTTCATTCAGCGACTTCACCTGATCAGGAGTATCCTCGTAAATGAACGAGGCCTCCAACTCATTCTGCAGATAGCTGTCGGGAGAGAATGCGAAACCATCCTTGGCCTTTCGTTTGGCATACAGCTGAATCAGGTCGATGGCCAGCTCTTTCACCCGCTTTTTGGTGCGTTCCTTCACCCGGTCCCAGGTGCCGGAGCCCAGACGGTGCAACTTGGGCGCCATGCCATCCTTGCCTACATACTTGCTGATTTTGTGCAGCGAGTGGATGCTGATATAAAGCAGGTCGCCATCCTTGTACGACAGTTTGATGACCTCCTGCTCCTTGCCGTTCACCTCCATCTTCTGCAAGCCCTCATAGATACCGATACCATGATCGATATGTACCACATAATCACCCGGTTGCAGGTCATAGATTTCCTTCAAAGTGAACTGCTCACTCTTCTTGTAGCGGTCACGAATCGAAAAACGATGGTATTTCTCAAAGAACTGATGATCTGTATAAACACAAAGGCCGGAATGAACATCCGTGAAGCCTTCGTGCAGCACAAAATCACATGGTGTATATAGCTGGCCTATCGTATATTCCGTTTTTTTCGCTGCATTATACTTGTCCAACAACTCATGCATAACCATCTCCACACGACCCAGCTGATTTTCATTCTCTGACAAGAAAAGTGTCTGATAGCCATGCTCTAAATTCGATATCCATTCATCCAAAAGCAAATCAAAATTCTTGCCGAAAGTATTTTGGGGTTTGATATCGAAATTAATATCCAAAACAATATTATCCAGCGTATTACCATTGATTTCAGCGCATGCATGCCGATTCAGTTCTTGGCAAAGCGTATCTCCATCAATGTAAAAATCCGACGGGTTTAGAGACGTTGTTTTGCCGTCCTCGGCCACAAATTCCTCTTCCATCTTATGGAAATTGGCATTCAGCTGACTACGGATGTCACGGATATTCTTCAACCAACAGATGGTATCCTTACCAAGAAACGCCATCATGGACACGCGCTCCTCCACGGTTTCCACAGAGGAAAGATAGGGCATGATGTGCAATTTATCCGTCTCTTTGACAGACAATTGCGTATTGGTGTCAAACTGACGGATGGAATCAACATGCTCGCCTGCCAACTCGATACGGTAAGGAAATTCCTCGGAAAAAGAAAAGACATCGAAGATACCGCCACGCCAAGCGAACTGACCGGGTTCAAAGACAAATTCCTCCTGTTTGTATCCGTATTCAAACAGGAAGTCAAGGAAGGTCTCTACTGGCAGAATTTCGCCTTTTGTAACTGTAAACGAGTTACTTTGGATATATTTTTTGGATAAAATCTTCTCGGAAAGCGCTTCGGGGTAAGAAACAATCACGTAATATCCCTCATCCTGCGTCAACTTATTGATGATTTCCGAACGCAGTTTCACATTGGCGTTGTCCACCTCCTCGTACTTGGATGCACGACGGTAGGAAGCTGGTAAGTAATGTATTTTCTTATCTTGCAATGCCTTATCCTGATCATGCAACAAGAATTCCAGATCATGATAGAAGAATGCGGCAGATTCACGTTCAGGGAAAACAAACAACTGATGCTGACGAAGTTCAGTAAACAGAGGAGCCGTCAGCAAGGCTAAAGAGGTTTCATTCAGGCCTTCCAACGCAATATTCTTCTTCTCGTCAGACGACTGCAAAAGCGTTGCGGCAATCTGTGCTTTCTGCTGGGGACAAAAGGCCTGGATCAGTTCGTCGGGAGTCATTCGGTCAGTTTTGGTTTAGTCAGTTCACCCGCGGTCACGTCGATGGGAAGATGTGAAACGGGGTGCTCAAATATCAGTCTATGGGCTTGCAAACTAATGGAGCCGTCCGGATTAGAGCGTTTCGCGCCATATTTCAGATCACCCTTGATGCAGTGTCCCATGGCGGCCAGTTGCACCCGGATCTGATGGTGGCGACCTGTCTGCAGTTCCACTTCCAACAACGAGTATCTGTTATATTTTTCAATTACTTTGTAGGACAAGACCGCCTTGCGGGCGCCTTCGGCATGCTCATCCACGCAGAAACTCTTGTTCAGTTTCTCATTTTTCCGAAGGAAATTGGTCAAGACCGCCTCTTCCTGTTCGGGGCAACCTTCCACCAAAGCCCAGTAAATCTTACGGATCAGGTGATTTTTCACCAGCTCGTTCATACGGGCAAGGGCCTTGGAAGTCTTGGCGTAAATCACCGCTCCACCTACTGGTCGGTCGATACGATGCACCAGTCCGCAAAACACATTGCCGGGTTTGTTGTAAGTCACTTTCAGGTAGTCGCGCACCGCCTCCAGCAAGGGCTCATCGCCGGTTTTGTCCCCCTGGACGATCTCGCCGGGCAGTTTATCGACAATAATCAGATGATTGTCCTCGTAAAGAATCCGCTCGCTAATACTGCTCTTTCTCATTCGGGAAATCCACGGCTTTTACATCACTGATATAATGGGAGACAGCATTGATAATTTCTTCACTCAAAGAATGATAGCGGCGCAAGAAGCGCGGAGAGAACTGCTGGGTGATGCCCATCATGTCGTGGAACACCAGCACCTGTCCCGAAGTGGCAGAGCCAGCTCCAATACCGATGGTCGGAACAGAAACACTTTCGGTGACACGTTTGGCCAAGTCCGCGGGAATCTTCTCCAGCACGATAGCAAAGCAGCCGTGTTCTTCCAGCACTTTGGCATCGGAAATCAGTTTTTCGGCTTCCTTCTCCTCGGTGGCACGAACGGCATAGGTACCGAACTTATTGATTGACTGAGGAGTAAGTCCAAGATGCCCCATTACGGGAATGCCTGCGGTCAGGATACGATCGATGGAGTCGGTGATTTCGACACCACCCTCCATCTTTACTGCATCAGCGCCCGATTCCTTCATGATACGGATAGCGGAGTGCAAAGCTTCCTTGGAGTTGCCCTGATAGGTACCGAAAGGCATGTCCACCACCACCAAAGCGCGCGTCACGGCGCGAACCACGGAAGAGGCATGGTAAATCATATTGTCAAGGGTGATAGGCAGGGTCGTGGTATAGCCTGCCATCACATTGGCAGCGGAATCGCCCACCAGAATCACATCGATTTTGGCCATATCCAACAACTTCGCCGTGGAATAGTCGTAGGCGGTAAGCATGGCGATTTTCTCCCCCTCATTGCGCATACGCTGCAAAATATTGGTGGTCACCTTATTCACATCGCTATAAAGATACGCAGACATAACAATCTTAAAATTGGTTAAATCAAAATCGTGAACTATATTGAATGCACTTAAAAAAGCTTAAAACAGGCTAATGGAAAGGCCAAGGGACATGGGGAAGACGGCAGGACCTTCGCCACTGTCAAATAATTTGGTGAGATGCACACCATAGAAAACCGCGAAAGCTTTCCAGCCGATACGGGTATAGGCTTCCACGCTGATATTCTGGGTATTATAAATCTCACGGCTTTTGTACCATCTATCCATTGAGCCGCCTTCAGGATCCGCTCCCTTGTAGTTCTGCGACACCTCGGCGATCAGTCCCACACGCACGCCGACGGAAAATTTAAAGCCGCTTTTTTTATGGCGGTATCTGAATTCGATAGGTAGATTGCAATTCATATAGTTGATTCTGTTCAACTTATATTTAATACCGTCACTCAAAACATAGTACTTCATCACCCATCCGTCGCTGATTTTCAACAAAGAATTGGTGAACTGGGAGAAATAGGAGAAGCCGAGTCCCACGCCGAAAGAAACCGGACTGTTGTTCGGCAGTTTGAAATCCCACAGGGCAGACACAGAAAAGCCTGGATCAAATTTCATGTGTTTCACACCCTCGGGCATCCCCATCCAGAAAGAATGGTAAATGTCAATATTCAGACGGTCGCGCACAATCTCGGGTTTCTCTTCCCCCTTCGGATTGAACACCTTGTCCACCGTTTCCTTCACTTTTTTGTTTTTTTTCTGCACTACGGTATCCTGACTTTCCTGGGCAAACGCGGAGAAACACGTTGCCACCACCAAAAAGAGGACTATCAATTTCCTTTTCATATCAATACATTAGAATCTGCAAAAATACGAAAATTTTCAATTGGCCGATTCGTCAATTCGTAAATTAGCAAATTATTGGCATTATGACCATCCCCTATTCTCGCACGACTTTATCAACAGTTTTAACTTCTTGTTGTTAGTTTTAACATTTGTTAACATTTATAATCTATTCTGAATAAAGTGATTAAATGATTTAACAAATCAAAATTACCATTATTCGAAGTAAAAGCCGTATTTTTGCAAACTTTTTTGGAGAACTAGAAAAACAAAAACATCAAAAACAGGACAAAAACAATAAAAACAATAATAAATATGAAGAAAGTTTTACTATTATTTACAGCGGTCTTTTTGAATTGCTATTTCGCCTTTGCACAATACCAATTACCCAATGGTGATTTTGAAACATGGTCGGGAAACGGTGACAATGAAATTCCCACAGGATGGCATACGTTTAACGAGGCTCAATGTGACCTATCAGGTATTTATGCTGTGGGATGTAGCTATGTAAAAACAAATCATCACGAAAAATCAACAAACAAACATACAGGAAGTTATAGCTGCAAAATATATTCCATAAACACATGGGGGCATTTAGCCAATGGTAATTTTACAACAGGTCGTATTCGTGTAGGTTCTAGGACTGCCACCGATCAAACGCAAAACTACAATTATAGCACAAGTGGTTATAGACAATCTTTTACAGGTTATCCTGATAGCATCCGGTTTTGGGCATCCTTTTACGCAACCGGGTCTGGCTCTAACCAAGGAATAAATGCCCGTGCACGTTTAAGTGCAATTATTCATGGTAATATTGATATGCGCGATCCCGTGCCAAATAATGAAACCTACCAAAGCAAAGTTGTAGCACAAATGGAATGTCCTTTCGCTAAAACAATGACATCATCAAACACCTTGAATTGGCAATGTTATACAACCGCATTCAACTATTCCAACAATAATACAGTCCCGCAATATATTCTGGTAACTTTTACCAATAATGCTGTTGCAGAAGGAGGTTCTACCAGTGATGTATTATACATGGACGACATCGAAATGATTTATGATGGTATTATTACCGACATATCGATAAATGGAAACACTATTCCATCGTTCAATCAAAACACATACTCCTATACGATAGATTGGTGTGAAGGTGTTGCCCTCCCAACCCTAAATGAAATCACTGCCACAGCACGATCCACCATTGCCAATACCAAACACCTGGTATCTATCACACAGGGAAATGACACCGTTTACATCAACCGTTTAGGTTCAGACATTAAATATAAGATACATTTTAATATTGTGCCCGTCCCTGCAGCGCCTACGATTACCTCTACTCCTGTCTGTGCCCCTGCGGCACGGAATGTGACCATGAGCGCTTATTCAGCTGGTGCCACAAATTACCGCTGGTACACCACAGAAAGTGGGTCAAGCTATACGGAAGGCAGTTCCTATACTGTTTACAATCTTCTCGGAACTGCCACCTACTATGTCAGTGCTCTGAACAGCACTGGTTGCGAAAGTAGCAGAACTCCCGCCACAGCCATCGTAGCCGCTCCACCTGCTGATCCTACTGCCGCTGGCACCACTTCCGTATGTTCTGGCAGCACTGCAACTTTCAACGCCACACTGCCTGAAGGTGAAAACTTGGTTTGCCGTTGGTATGCCACTAGCAGTTCATCCGAAGTATTGGGAACGGGCACTTCCTTAGAAGTGGCCAACCTCACCCAAACCACCACTCGCTACGCCTGCACTTACAATACTGCTACTGGCTGCGAGAGCGGAAGAGTCGCGGTAACAGTGAATGTGAACAGCATACCTGCCGTTCCTGGCAATCTCACAGGAGGCAGCCATTGCGGCGCAGGCACTGTGACCTTAAGCGCAACCCCTGCAAACAGCACCATTTGCCAATGGTTCGCCAATGAAACCGGTGGCAACTCTTTGGGCAATGGCAATAGCTTCACCACTCCTTCCATTACAAGCACCACCAACTATTATGTAGCTTCTTATAATGAAAACACAGGATGTAGCAGTGCCCGTCAACTGGTCACTGCCACCATCAACCAGATACCCAATGTCAGCATTAGCGCGGTCAACCCGATATGCGCTGGTGAGAGCGTTACACTCACTGCCAGTGGAGCCACCTCCTACAGTTGGAACAACAATCTTGGAGAGGGCAACAACAAACAGGTTAGTCCCAATACAAGCACCACTTACACCGTCACTGGCACGGATGCCAACGGTTGTACCAACACGGCAACCGTAAGCGTTGTCGTCAACCAGCTGCCCAACGTCAGCATCAACACGGTAGATCCCTTATGTGCTGGAGAAAGTGCTACCCTCATCGCCTCAGGTGCCACCAACTACAACTGGGACAACAACCTGGGAGAAGGTAACAACAAACAGGTTACTCCTAGCACAACAACCACCTACACCGTTATCGGCACTAATGCCAACGGATGTTCCAAAACCGCAAGCGTAACTGTCACTGTCAACCAGCTGCCCAACGTCAGCATCAATGCGGTCAACCCCTTATGCGCTGGTGAAAGTGCTACCCTCATCGCCGACGGTGCCACTTCATATAGCTGGGACAACAATCTCGGAGAGGGCAACAACAAACAGGTTACTCCTGGCACAACAACCACCTATACCGTTATCGGCACTGATGCCAACGGATGTTCCAACACCGCAAGTGTGACCGTCACCGTCAACACCATCCCTGCAGTTCCTACTGCCGAAGATGTCATTCTATGCGGTTCCGGTGCTGCAGTTCTGACAGCCGTTCCTGCTGAAGGCTGCATTTGCCAATGGTTTAATGCCAACGATATGCTCATCGAAACAGGTGTAAGCAGCGACAGCAAAACGCTGACCACCAGTATTCTTTCAAGCAACACAGTCTATCACGTTCGCTCTGTCAACCCCAACACCAACTGCCACAGCTCGAACACCACCATTACCGTCACTGTTGCGGCAATGCCTGGCAGACCCACTGCAAGCGGAAAAAGCCGTTGCGGTGCGGGCTCCGTCGTTCTGACCGCCACTCCTGGCAACAATGCCGACAACTGCCACTGGTATAACACCAACAACGAGTTCCTCTATGAAGGCACTACATATCAAACTGATAACTTGGAAGGAAACACCAATTTCATCTGCAAATCATACAACAGCGAAAACGGTTGCGAAAGCAGCAGCACTCAGCAAGTTACCGTAAGCATCAACCCAATTCCTGGAGAGCCCACCGTTAGCGGCAACAACCCCATTTGCGGCAGTGGTGCCATCCAACTGACTGGCACACCGGGGGCTAATGCTACCATTTGTCGCTGGATTAATGGTGAAGACATTTCCACCACCAACAACTTCAACACGGGTATCATCAGCGAAAGCACCGATTATCTGGTACAATCCTACAATCCTACCACCCAGTGCTCCAGTGAGAATGTGACTGTTTCCGTAGTAGTGAACAGCCTTCCCGCCACTCCACAAACCACAAACGACACCCAATGTTCAGGCTCAAACATCACCCTGACGGCCTCTTCCGCTGAACACACCGTTGTTCGTTGGTACGCATCGGCACAAGACAATAATATATTATATGAAGGAAGCGAATTCCATCCCACCAATCTGACCATTGGAGAGCACAACTTCTATGCTGCCGCTTACAACACGCAGACCCAGTGTAACAGTGCCGAGAGAGCGATAGCCACTGCCACCTTAATTGCCACTCCCGCTATACCGAATGTAGCCGACATCAACCATTGCGGTCCCGCCACCTTTACCTTGAACGTCATTGATGCTCAAGACGGCATCACCTACAAATGGTACGAAAACGCCCAGGGAGGAACAGCCTTCCATACCGGCAGTTCTTATACTACAAGCGAATTGAGCAGCAGCACCCATTATTATGTGTCCGCAACGACCAGCGGATCTGACTGCGAAAGCGACCGTAAGGACGTGACCATCACCATCAACCCGATACCCGCCAACCTGACTATCAACGGCAATAACGCCATCTGTGCCGGACAAAGCCTTACCGTTTCCGCCACAGCTGACAATGCCACCAACTTCGTGTGGTCCGACGGACAGAGCAGCAGCGAAGGATCAAGTTTCACCACTCCTATCCTTTCTACCAGCACCAACTATACCGTAAAAGCATACAATGCCAACACCCAATGCGAAAGTGCAGTAATGGAATTCGCCGTCACTGTACACCCGAATCCTGAAGCTCCCGAAGCCAGCCCTATCACCCTTTGCCAGAACGAAACAGCTGTTTTGAGTGCAGTGGCAGAAAGCGGCAACACATGCTACTGGTACGCTTCCGAAGATTCTGAAAACGCCATCAGCACTGGCAACAACTATAGTCCCACTGACTTGACGGTGGGCAACACGACCTTTTATGTGAGCCAGCGTAATAATCAGACCCATTGCGAAAGTTCCAGAACCGCTGTGATGGCAACCGTTTATCCCACCTATGCGGAAAATTACCCGGTAACTGCCTGCGACTCCTTCAGATGGAACAACGAACTTTTCACCGAAAGTGGCAATTACGAAAGGACCTTGTACACCCAGCACAATTGCGACAGTGTGGTCACCCTGCAACTCACTATCAACCACAGCAAAGTGACCACTATTGACACCACCGTATGCGATGTCTTCGTATGGAACAACCAGAGCTACGAAACCAGCGGTGATTATCAGCAATCATTCACTACCGCCCAGCACTGCGACAGCACCGTGTATGTGCATCTGACCGTCAAGAAGAGTACAACAGGTTCTGATCACATTTATCTCTGCAACAACCAATTACCATACAACTACAACAATATTTATACCGTAACAATGGCTGGAACCTTCACGGTTCACACTGAAAACGCAGCTGGTTGCGACAGCACCATCACATTGACCGTGAGCGTAAACAACCAACCTTCTGCTGCCATCAACTTGACACCGGCAGATCGCTGCGGAGCAGGAACGGTGACCCTCACCGCCCATGCAGGTCAGAATGGTACTACCTGCCGTTGGTACTCTTCCGAAGAGTCTACCGAAGTCCTTGCCACCAACACTCAATATACCACTGGCAACTTGAACGCCACTACCACTTATTATGTATCTTCCTATAATGACTATAACGGACATCCGTGCGAAAGCGGCCGACAAGCCATCATCGCTACCATCAACCCCAATCCCGCTGAACCTACAGTAGCCGACCAAGTGCGTTGTGGCGACGGTAGCGTGGAATTCACCGCCACCATCGACGAAAATGCCACCACCTGCCGTTGGTATGTCACCGCAAGCACCTCCAACATCAGTGCCACTGCCTTAAGTTACACCACCAACATTAATGTCAGCAATGGCAGCAGATCCTTCTATGTAGAAAGTTACAACAGCATCACAGGCTGTAAGAGTGATGGTCGAAAAGAAGTCAAAGCCGAAGCCTTCGCTATTCCTACCGCTCCCGTATTGACCGCCATGAGCAACTGCGGACCACAAGAGTTCAGCATTAACGCTCCCGCCAATGGCTACTACAAATGGTACGACAACGCTGAGAGTACCAGTGCTTTGGACATCACCAACAACACCACTCCTTTGATCAGCGAGTCACGCAGCTATTTCATCAGCCATGCCATGGATTACACCGGCATCAGCTGCGAAAGCGGCAGAAGCGAATTAGCCCTGACCATCTATCCCGTTTATGAGCCCCAGAACCTGTATGATACTCTTTGCCAAGGTGAAACCTATACGCAACATGGTTTAAGCGAGACCTTCAACCAAGCAGGTACTTTCGACAGAGTCCTCAACACGGTTTCCTCCACCAACTGCGACAGCTTGGTAACCTTGCATCTGTGTGTGAAAGAAGTTAAAAGCCTGAGTATTGACACTATCGTCTGCGATTCTTACAGTTGGAATGGCGAGACCTTCACCGAAAGCGAAATTATCACCCGTTCCTTCACCTCCTCTATCGGCTGTGACAGTGTGGTGACCGTTAATTTGACCGTTAACAAATCAACGGAAAAAGAATTTTCAGAAACGACTTGTGACAGCTATCAATGGAATAATGAAACCTATACTACCAGCGGTGATTACATACAGCATTTCAACACGGTGAACGGCTGTGACAGCATGGTAACACTGCACCTGACTATTAATAACTCTATTGAGACGGCATTCAGCGCTACCGCCTGCAACAGCTATCAGTGGAACGACAGCACCTACACCACCAGCGGTGATTATGTACAGCATTTCCAAACCATCAAAGGCTGCGACAGCACCGTAACCTTGCATTTGACCGTCAACTACAGCAACGCTGCCACGCTGAGCGATGTTGTTTGCGCCGGAACAAGATACCAAGCCAACGGCTTCGACACCCTGTTCAACGTTGCCGGCAACTACACTTTGGTTCGTCACGACCTCAACCAAGCCGGTTGTGACAGCACTACCACGTTAACATTGACCGTTAACCCAATCTACAACCACGATATCACACTCACCATCTGTGAGACTGCCCTGCCTTACACCTGGAACGACATCACCTATCCAGTGGGCACTACCAGTGGTGATTACGAACACACTTTCAGCACGCACACCGCAGCGGGTTGCGACAGCATTGTCAACCTGCATCTGACCATCAGTCACCAGTATGTCACCCCGCTGACCGCAGACATTTGCGAAGGCCAGACCTATTCATTGGGCAACAGAATACTGGACCAGAGTGGTATCTACTATGACACCCTGCAAGCCTCCAACCTCTGTGACAGTATCATCAAACTGACGCTGACAGTTCATGAACTGGACACCACCAACTTGAGTGCCAGCATCTGTTTAGGTGAGACTTATGCTGAATTCGGCTTTAACGTAACACCTGAAGAAGCAGGTGTCTTCTCATATCAACAAAAAGTACAGACCTCTTTCGGCTGCGACAGCACCATCAATCTGACCCTGACGGTCAACCCCGTCTATTTCACCGAACAAAACGCTTCCACCTGCGATTATGACGAATATACTTGGGAAGACCACAACAAACAAATCGGTTTGTTGGCTGCCGGCACCTACACCATTTGGGACAGTTTGAAGACCGTCAACAACTGCGACAGCATCTTCAAACTGAATCTGACAGTATATCCAAGTTTCTATGCTGCCGAAACGGCTACTACCTGCGATAAAGAAGCCTATGTTTGGGAAGGCCACAATGTGGAAATCGGCACACTGACCGCCGGCACGCACATCTTCTGGGACAGCCTGAAGACCGTGAACCTCTGTGACAGTGTCTATATGCTTACGCTAACCGTTTATCCCACCTTCTACGAAGAAGAAGAGGATATCACCTGCAGCAATGAAGCCTACGTTTGGGAAGGCCACAATGTGGAAATCGGTACGCTGACCGCCGGCACACACATCTTCTGGGACAGCCTGAAGACCGTGAACCTCTGCGACAGCGTCTATAAACTCACGTTGACCGTCAACGCTGCCTTCTACGATGAAGCCGAAGCTGTTGTCTGCAACAACGAGACATACGTTTGGGAAGGCCACAATGTGGAAATCGGCACACTGACCGCCGGCACACACATTTTCTGGGACAGCCTGAAGACCGTGAACCTCTGTGACAGCATTTACAAGCTCACGTTGACTGTTACCCCAACCTTCTACAAAGAAGAAGACACCACCATCTGCGACAATCAGACATACGTTTGGGAAGGCCACAATGTGGAAATCGGCATGCTGACCGCCGGCACACACATCTTCTGGGACAGCCTGAAGACCGTGAACCTCTGCGACAGCGTCTATAAACTCACGCTGAACGTCAACCAGACTAAACACACCGACCTCCACGCCGAAATATGCGAAGGTGATGTCTATGAATACAATGACAACTATTATGATATCCCGGGTGATTATAATTTCACCTTCCAAAGCATTCAGGAATGCGACAGCATCGTCACTTTGCACCTCACCGTGAACCCTGTTTACAGCATCGACACCAACGTCACCATCTGTCAAGGTATGTTGCCCTACAACTTCGCTGACACCATGTTCTATGGAAGCGGCAATAAAGATGTTCTGCTTCACACCCAGCACGGCTGTGACAGCATCTTCCATGTACACTTGAGCGTCACTCCTTACACCACTGCTTCACAGACCATCACCATTTGTGACAACGAACTGCCATATCAATTCCTGGATTCGACATTCTATACTGCCGGTATCTATGAGGTAACCGAGACCTTTGCAGACGGTTGCGACAAGATTACTACCGTCACCCTGATAGTCAATCCTACATACGATACCACTGTTTATGTCATCGCCTGCGGTTCATATACCCTCGATAGAGGCACCTACCAAAGAGTGCTGACCGAAAGCGACATTTATGTAGATACCCTGTCAACCCTCAGCGGCTGCGATAGTATTGTGCGCTTGAACTTGACCATCAATCCGTTGAAAGACACCGTGCTGACCCCCGCCATCTGTATGGGAGATAGTTATGTTGAAAATGGTTTCAACCTTACACCTGAAAACACAGGTATTGTTTACGACACTTTGCATCTGCAATGTGTAGGCACGGGTTGCGACAGTACCGTTTACCTCGAACTGACCGTTAACCCCAGCTACGAACATACTTTCAATGTTGTTGTTTGTGATTCGTTTGTATGGAACAATCAAACTTACACAATGAGTGGCAACATCAGTCACACTTACACTTTGGCAACCGGCTGCGACAGTACTGTTCACATCAACCTGACCGTCAACCCAAGCTACAACCTTACTTTCGACACCACCGTTTGTGACTTGTTTGTATGGGATAACCAGACCTACGTTGCAAGTGAAATCATCAGCCGCACATACAACTTGGCAAGCGGTTGCGACAGTACAGTCACCTACAACCTGACCGTCAACCATTCTAAAGATAGTTTGATTACAGAGGCCATCTGTATGGGCGGAACTTACGAACTCAATGGTTTCGACATCCAAACTACAGAAGCCGGCATCATTTATGACACATTGTATCTGCAATGCGTAGGCACGGGCTGCGACAGTACCGTTTACCTCGAACTGACTGTTAACCCCACTTACGAACATACTTTCAATGCTGTTGTTTGTGATTCATTTGTATGGAACAATCAAACTTACACAGAGAGTGACATCATCAGTCACACTTACACTTTGGCAACCGGCTGCGACAGTACCGTTCACATCAACCTGACTGTCAACCCAAGCTACAACCTTACTATCGACACCACTGTTTGCGACCAGTTTGTATGGAACGGACAGAATTACACAGAAAGCGGTACACTGACCCACACCTACACTTTGTCCACCGGTTGCGACAGCACCGTGACCATCAATCTGACCGTTAACCACTCGGTGACAGAGAACCAGACTCTTACCATTTGCCAGAGCGAGTTGCCTTACATTTGGAGAGACATCACCTTCGACACTGCCACTTTGGTTGGAACACATAATTTCACCTACGAACGTGAAACGGCCCAACATTGCGACAGCATTGTGAACCTCACGCTGATTGTGAACCCCAACAACGAATATTACGAGAATCCTGTCAGCTTCTGCGAAGGAGGTTCCTTCGAATGGAACAACCAGATCATCACTGAATCTGGCCTTTATACTGACACCGTTGACAATGAATACGGCTGCTACGATGTTTACAAATTGGTGGTTACTGTACATCCAGTTTATTCTTTCACAGAATACGACACTGTTTGTGACAACGAATTACCAATCGTATGGCAGGGAAGAACAATTGACGAACAAGGCACTTATACAGCTGACTATCGTACTGCCAACTTGTGCGACAGCATCTATACGTTGATACTGACCGTCAATCCGACTTATTTCATCCCTGAAATAGTCACGATTTGCGACTATGAAGAATATGTTTGGGGAGGCCACAATGTACAAATCGGACAACACAACGCTGGCACCTATATGTTCTACGACAGTTTGACCACTGCGGCGGGTTGCGACAGCGTTTACCAGCTCACCCTGAACGTCACCCCAAGCTATCATTTTGATGTGGAAACCGCTACCGTATGCGAAAATGAAGAATATGTTTGGGAAGGCCATGCGGTCCAGATCGGACAACTTACTGCCGGCTTCTATACAATCTATGACAGTCTGACCACCATAACCTATGGTTGCGACAGTATTCACACCCTGGCGTTAACGGTAACCCCGTCCTATCATTTCAACGTGGAGACCGACACCATCTGCGCTAACGAAGAATATATTTGGGCCGGTCACGAACACATCACCATCGGACAGCTTACCACTGGCACATACACCATCTATGATAGTCTGAGCACTGTAAACTTCGGTTGCGACAGCACCTATACTTTGGTGCTGACCGTCAACCCGACCAAGCACAACATCGAGGATGCCTCCGCTTGCAGCAATGAAGACGTATACAGCTGGCATGGACGCGACATCACTGCCACGGGCATTTACTATGACACCTTGACAACCTCACTGGGATGTGACAGTGTCTGCGAGTTGCGCTTCACCCTGTTAGAGCCCACCGCCGCCATCTTTGCCGATACGACCTGTACCAATGCCTTGTATCAGGGATATGGCTTTGAGGTCACGCCTACCCTGTCTGGTGATACCACCTTGGTGCGCGTGACAGAGAATGTGGCAGGTTGCGACAGCACTATTACCGTCAATCTGTATGTGAAACCGCTGGCCACCTTCACTTTCGACACCATCGTCTGCGGAGCGTTCCAATGGAACAACCAATGGTATACGGAAAGCGGCTCTTACCAGCAAAGCTTCCCCGCCGCCAATGGCTGCGACAGCATTGTAACCATGAACCTGATTATTGACACACCTTCGAGAGACACCATTGAGGTGGTAGCTTGCGAAAGCTATGAATGGGATGGCACCATCTACACCCAGTCTGGTGTGTTCTCTAAGATTTATCCTCAAACAGTAGGTTGCGACAGTATTGCTGTGATGATTCTGACCATCAACCATGTGACAGAAGTGACCCTATACGACACCACTTGCCAGGCTCACAGATATCAGAAGTTCGGCTTTGACACCTTGTGCATGGATTTCGGTACCTACACCCTCCATCGTATTGATGAAAACCAGGCCGGATGCGACAGCATCATTAACCTGATTCTGACTGTCCACCGCGGCTACTTATATGTAGATTCCGCCAGCACCTGCGACAATGAAGATTTCGTATGGCACGGTATCCATTGCGACACCACGGGCTTGTATTACAAAAACTACGAGACCATGTATGGCTGCGACAGTGTCTATGTCCTCTTCTTTACCGTTTACCCGACTTACGAAGTGGAGGTAACCGACACCGCCATCGTCGGAACGCATTATCACAACCACGGTTTGAACTTCACGCCACAGAATCCGGGCGTTCTGAATATCGACGTGCCCAGAACCACTGTTGATGGCTGCGATAGTACCGTTCATATCACCCTCGTGGTAGTTGACGGCGATGGTATTGACATGCATTATCTCGATAAACACATCACCCTCTTCCCGAACCCGACCGACAATGTCTTCACCGTAAGCTCCACCCTCGACATCATCCGCGAGCTGACGATTTATGACAACAACGGCAGAGCGGTGTTGCGCCAGAGCATCAACGACTACAGCGGTCAGGTCAACGTGGAGAACCTCACCCCCGGCATCTACTTCGTCCGCATGATGACTCCCGACAATATCGTCACGAAGAAGTTGATTGTGAGATAGCATAAAACAAAAAAATTAATGAAAAGGTGGTCTTTTTCCGACCACCTTTTTTTTTCACTTTGGCGCTTAAATCCATATCCGATTTTTACATGACATTTCTATCAAAAAAATCATTATATTTGCCAGATTGAAAGAAATGGCAAAATTTATACTCAACATATTGATAATCATTGCTTTGGCAATACCCTACCGTGGATTTTCACAGGTAGTTTCTTCCAATTCCGCAGGAAACGAGCAGGCTGTGTCCTCCCAAACCGCTGACACAAATACTGTCTCCACCGGCAAGGGAACCCCCAAAAAAGAAAAAAAGAAGAGCGTCAAAAGCAACAAAGTCTCCTTCGAAACTTTCGACCTAAACTATGCCAAAGCCCTCAAATATTACGAAAACGGACAGTATTTGTCGGCAGCACGATTGTTTGAGGAACTTTACCCGCTATCGCTGGGCACTCCGGTGGCCGACACGCTGCTGTTTCTTTTCGCTGACTGCTACTACAAAAACAAGGACTATGAGCTGGCCGCTTTCCATTTCAAAGACTATGCCCGTCATTATCCCGGCACTGAGAAAGCGGAAGAGGCACATTTCATGTGCGTTAAATCCGTGTTTGAAGTCTCTCCCGTGTACAGTGTAGACCAATCCTCCACACTCTATGCCATCGACGAGATGGACCTGTTTATCAAGACATACCCTTACAGCAAGCATGTGGACGAATGCAACGAAATGCTGGACCTGTTACGCGAGAAACTGGCCCAGAAGGATTTTGAGATTGCCAAACTGTACTACAACACCGACCATTACCAAGCCGCTCAGATTGCTGTAAAGAACTTCCTCAAAGAATATCCAAACTCCAAATACGCCCACGAAGCCGTTTACATTCTGGTTAAAAACAACCATGAATATGCACGAAAAAGTGTGAACAGCAAGAAAAAAGAAAGATATCAGGCCTGTGTGGACGCTTAC
>Ga0265298_10004384_pt1 | contig 18070 bp, 15 predicted proteins | sample AusTroGonzalo_MG_3_FD_193486 | JGI IMG/M metagenome (GOLD analysis project Ga0265298, IMG submission 193486) | Bovine rumen microbial communities from tropical cattle in Woodstock, Queensland, Australia - Gonzalo_01 | ecosystem: Host-associated > Mammals > Digestive system > Stomach > Rumen ... | reverse complement strand
AGATTCGCCGTAAGGATTCTTTGCTCGTATTTGTGGAGTTAACAGCTCCTGAGACAGGGCAGAAGGGAGTCGTTACCGTAGATGACAATCTCGTATTCACCTTAGAGAGCGGACGGGAACAGATGGTGAATCTGAGAGCTTTCGTCTGGGATGCCCAACGACTTTACAACCCAGTAATCAGTCGCGACACAACGATAGAGTCTTCAACACCTATTATAATATATGGAGGTCTGAGGGTAGAAGAGGGGAGATGTCTGACCATTCGTAATACGACACTCTATTTTCACGATGGACCAGGCATTGATGTATATGGGCGGCTCATCACCGATAGTGTCACGTTGCGTGGCGACAGACTTGACCGTATGTTCTCGTATTTGCCGTACGATCGTGTCAGCGGACAGTGGGGCAAGACGGGTGGAATCATGTTTCGTGCATCGTCAACGGGTAATGTTCTGAAACGCACAGAAATCCGCAATGCCGGGCAGTATGGCATCGTTTGCGACTCAGCAGCATTTGATGCCAATGTGTTCAGGCTAGACATGTATCAGTGTACCATCCATAATTGTACGGGGACCGGACTTAAGAGCGACAATGCGAATATCCGACTTAGTGAATGCTTAATCAGTAATATGCAGGGCGATTGTCTGGCTGTGTACGGTGGACAGGCCATCGTTCATCGTTGCACATTGGTACAGTTCTATCCATTCAATGCAGATCGTGGCGCTGCATTACGCTTCGTAAACAATGAACCTCTGTATGGGCTGACGTGCGATAGTTGTATCATCACAGGTTATGACGATGATGTGGTGATGGGTGTAATGAATGATACGACAAAGGTCTTTGAATACAAGTTTATGCACTCATTATTGCGTACACCACGCATTGAGGACGATTCTGTACACTTTGAACAAATCATCTGGGAAACACCTAATGACAGTATTCAGGGGAAGAAACACTTTAAAGTCATAGATGAAGGCAATTTCATCTATGACTTTCACCTCGACTCACTTTCGACGGCACAGAGTCTGGGATGTTATTAGAACTCTGAGAAGCAGAGGGGCATCAATGGTTGGATGCCGTCAATCACAAAGGTATGTCTACGTCCATACAGCAGGATGCGGATTGGAGCACCTGCACGACTCTCGCTTTCAATAATCACCTGGCGGCAACTGCCACATGGACCTACGGGTTCATCAGTATACTCGCCATCAGTGCCTCGTGCAGCAATGGCCAGCATCTGCACAGGAACATCTGGATACTGGGCTCCAGCCGCAAAGAGAGCCGTACGCTCAGCACAAAGACCGGAAGGATAGGCAACGTTTTCCTGATTACTACCTATCATTTCGACGCCGTTTCCTAGTCTGACGGCTGCACCCACATGAAAACGAGAATAGGGAGCATAACTACGTGATGTAGCCTCAATAGCCAGTTGTACCAGATGTTGTTCTTCGGCCGTCAGTTCATCCACCTGACAGACCTGAATAGTGGATTTCAGTTCAAGAGTTTCCATATATTGCTGATATTTTCCGGCAAAAATACGAATTTTTGCGAAAAAAGCTCTAATTTTGCACCAAAAATAAACAAAAAGATGAAGAAATTCTTACTGATTCTTGCTGTGAGCGCATTTTCGCACCTCATTTCCTATGCCCAAATTCGTTGGAACGAGCGCTATCAGCAGTACATCATCCAATATAAGGATATCGCTATCGAAGAAATGCATCGATGGAAGATTCCTGCATCAATTACACTGGCTCAGGGGCTCTTTGAGAGTGGAGCTGGTCAGAGTGAACTTGCAAGGAAAGGAAATAACCATTTTGGCATCAAATGTAACAACGGATGGACGGGGCGAAAGACTTATCATGACGATGATGAGCGAAATGAATGCTTCAGAGCCTATGATTCCCCCTATGAATCGTATGAGGATCATAGCCGTTTTTTAGCGAGCAGCCAGCGCTATCGTTCGCTATTCGACCTGAAAATCACCGATTATAAAGGCTGGGCAAAGGGGTTAAAAGCTGCAGGTTATGCCACAAATCCACAGTACGCCTCAAAATTGATAGAAATCATCCAACTATATAAACTCTATGAATACGACACTGTCAAGAACGCAGATAAATTCTTGGTAGAGCACGCGAAAGATCATCGTGTGAATGGTCAGGATCTTCATCCCATCAAAATCTTCAATAAGAATTATTATCTGATAGCACGTCGTGGTGACACATTCAAAACGATTGGAGAAGAAGTTGGCATCAGTTATCGCAAATTAGCAAAATATAACGAACGTGACAAACATGACACGCTGGATGAAGGAGAAATTGTTTGGCTGAAGAAAAAACAAACTAAAGCACCCAAAGACTATAAGGGTCGTTTGCATTACATACGTAACGGTGAATCGATGTATTCAATTGCACAGATGTACGGCATCCGTATAAAAAATCTTTATAAGATGAACAAGTTATCACCAGATTACCAAATTCACGTCGGCGATGCGCTCCGTCTAAGATAAACAAGAATCGGCATTATGATAAATAGAGAAAACGTAGAGTTGTTTACCGTACAGTCATATGGAAACACCCCTGCTTTACTTCATATTTTATATAACAACGATTTTGTTGACGCATATCGCGAAGTACTTCTGAGAGAACCCATTTTAGTGTATCGTTTCTGACAGCATGACGATGTGGGCCATCGGGATCTTCTATAGTCTTATAACGATTATAACAAATATCAAATGTCGTTCCGTAAAGATGGCATGAATTTTCCGTAGCGTTGCCATTACGGCGACGCAATTTAACAACGTCTTCTTGAGAACGTAATACGCTGGTGACAATCAGTTTGTGCAGCGGTACTCCCTTAATATAGAGGCTATCGTAAAAAGCCTGTCCGATATCCTGTAATAATATAGCAGCTCTTGGTACTAAATAAGGTATACTGGAATATAAAGGATCAACATGATAAAAAGGATTAGAGCCAATATAAACCAGTTCACGTTTACGGGCTTCTGCATCCTCACGGTTTTTTACAGGCGAAACACCCCATTTCGTAGCAGCGGAGAGTTGGACAGTGTTCGTGTCAGGAAATGCCTCCTGATAGTTTGGAACGCTCAGAATTCGGTGCTTTCGAGTGACATTGGATACATGACAATTGGGCGTCAGAATATCGTTAACACTCTCAGTAACAACCTCCACTACCCTGGATTCTGCTATTGATGGGAAAATCCATCTTACGACGGCCAGCAATAATACAACACCCAGAAAGACCCTCAAATATGTTTTTTTTGTCAGTTTCATCTTAATTTTCTTAATTCGGGTACAAAGTTACAAAGATTTTTTGTAATTTTGCACGCAAATTAGTAATTTGTATAGAGATTGATAGAGAAACATCTAATTTTAGAGGATATTGACCCTGTAGTATTCTACGGCGTCGGGAATGCGAACTTGCAGATTTTGCGTTCGCTCTATCCTAAATTGCGCGTAGTAGCAAGGGATAATGTAATTCGTGTACTGGGTGACGAAGAACAGATGGTTTCTTTTGAAGAAAATGTTGAACGCCTGCGTACCCATGTATTACGATTTAACTCGCTGAAAGAGGAAGACGTACTCGATATCGTTAAAGGTCGCAAGGTAAATGAGAAAGTTCCTGATGATGTTGTTGTCTATTCGATGGCAGGCCGCCCCATTAAGGCGCGCACAGAAAACCAACGACACTTGGTAGAAGCCTATGAGCAGAACGATATGATATTCGCTGTAGGTCCTGCCGGCACTGGAAAGACTTATCTTTCAATAGCGTTGGCCGTGAAGGCCCTGAAGGAAAAAACAGCCAAGAAAATCATCCTCTCCCGCCCTGCAGTCGAAGCTGGTGAAAAACTGGGGTTCCTGCCTGGCGACATGAAGGACAAGATTGACCCATATCTACAGCCTTTGTATGACGCGCTTGAGGACATGTTGCCACAGATGAAGTTACAGGACTTGATGGAGAAGCACGTGATTCAGATTGCCCCGCTTGCCTTCATGCGAGGCCGCACATTGAGTGACGCCGTAGTCATCCTTGACGAGGCACAAAACACTACCCCAGCTCAAATACGTATGTTCCTCACCCGTATGGGATGGAACACAAAGATGATTATCACGGGTGATATGACACAGATTGATCTCCCCCACTCCCAGCGTAGCGGACTCATCGAGGCTCTGCATATATTAAATAATGTGGAGGGCATTGGTGTAGTGAATCTTGACCGCTCAGATATCGTGCGACATAAGCTTGTCACTCGTATAGTAAATGCATATGAAAATTACGATAAAGAACGAAATAGCAATGAAAGCATTAACAAAGACTGACTTCAACTTCGAAGGTCAGAAGAGTGTTTATCACGGCAAGGTCCGTGACGTGTATAACATCAACGACGACTTGATGGTCATGGTAGCCACCGATCGCATCTCGGCATTTGACGTGGTGCTGCCCAAGGGCATCCCCTTTAAGGGGCAGGTGCTCAACCAGATAGCTGCCAAGTTCCTTGATGCCACAACAGACATTTGTCCCAACTGGAAGTTGGCCACTCCAGACCCTATGGTCACCGTTGGTCTCAAGTGTGAAGGTTTCCGCGTAGAGATGATTATCCGCAGTATCCTTACAGGCTCAGCTTGGCGCGAATACAAGAACGGTTGTCGTGAACTCTGTGGTGTAAAACTGCCTGATGGCATGAAAGAGAATGAGAGATTTCCTGAGCCTATTATCACGCCGACCACCAAGGCTGACGAGGGTCACGACATGAACATCTCGAAGGAAGAAATCATCGCCCAAGGACTTGTTTCGGCTGAGGACTATGAGGTAATGGAGAACTACACCCGCTGTATCTTTAAACGCGGACAAGAGATTGCCGCCAAACGCGGGTTGATTCTTGTAGATACCAAATATGAGTTTGGTAAGCGCGACGGTAAGGTTTATCTTATTGATGAGATCCATACCCCCGACTCCAGCCGATATTTCTATGCTGATGGCTACGAGGATAAATTGGCCAAAGGTGAACCCCAGCGTCAGCTCTCAAAGGAGTTTGTGCGCCAATGGCTCATCGAACATGACTTCATGAACGAGCCAGGACAGGTGATGCCTGAAATAACCGATGAATATGCCGAGAGTGTTTCCGAGCGCTATATTGAACTGTATGAGCACATTGTCGGCGAACGATTCGAGCGTGAAAATAGCGAGGGCGACATCGCCAGGCGCATTGAGAAAAATGTCAGCGACTGGTTAAAGGCATTTAAGAAAAAATAAGCGTTTATTGTTTGTATTTTAGAGATGTACGGGCAAGAATCGATAAAACCCTATGAGGCAGAAGCCGGAAAGGCTAGTCAGGTGGAGCAAATGTTTGACAATATAGCTCACACCTATGACAAACTGAACCATCGGCTATCATGGGATATCGACCGTGGCTGGCGTCGGAAGGCCATCCTTCAGCTAGAGCCCTATGGCCCACAAGACATCCTAGACATAGCTACAGGCACAGGCGACTTCGCCATTCTCGCCGCAAAGATGCTCAAGCCCAAGCGACTCGTTGGAGCCGACATTAGTGAGGGAATGATGGAGATTGGACGACAGAAAGTAAAGCAGCATGGACTAGATGACATTGTTGTTTTCGAGCACGAAGACTGTCTATCACTCTCCTACCATGACGACACCTTCGATGCTGTGACAGCCGCCTTCGGCATCCGCAACTTTGCCGACCTCGACCGTGGACTCAGCGAGATGTGTAGGGTACTCAAAAAAGGTGGACATCTGAGCATCGTGGAACTGACGACACCTGTGATGTTCCCTATGAAGCAACTGTTCCATGTATACAGCCACACGGTGCTGCCCGTCTATGGACGGCTCATCTCAAAAGATACTGCCGCCTATAGATATCTGACGAAGACCATCGAAGCATTTCCCCAAGGAGAGCAGATGGTTGAGATTCTCGGTAAGGCCGGTTTCAGCCAAGCCTCCTTCCGCAGACTCACCTTCGGTATCTGCACAATGTATTTTGCAACCAAATAAACATATGAGTTATGGATAAGTACGGATTGATAGGCTACCCTTTAGGCCACTCGTTCTCCATCAGTTACTTTAACCAGAAGTTTACCGATGAGGGTATCAACGCAAGATACGAGAATTTTGAGATCCAGAGTATAGATATGCTCACAGAGATTCTCGATAGGAATCCCAATCTGCGAGGTCTTAATGTGACTATCCCATACAAGGAGAAAGTGATTGAATTCCTCGACAGCATCAGTCCTGAGGCAAGGGCCATTGGAGCCGTCAACGTTATCCGCGTCACCCATCAGGGTAACAAGACACTGCTAAAGGGCTTCAACTCCGATGTTATCGGATTCACCAAGAGCATTGAGCCGATGATTGACAAGAAATGGCACCAGAAAGCACTTATCCTTGGAACAGGCGGAGCATCAAAAGCCATCAACTACGGTCTTAAGTCCTTAGGTTTGGAAACGGTCTTCGTCAGCCGATACGAGCGTCCTGGTACCATCCAATATGATAAGATTACACCTGAGGTTGTGAAGGAGTACAACGTCATTGTCAACTGTACGCCAGTGGGTATGTTCCCCCATACCGACGAGTGCCCTCCCCTGCCCTATGAGGCAATGGACCACCATACCATCCTCTATGACCTAATTTACAACCCAGACCAGACGCTTTTCATGCGCCGCGGTGCGGAGTATGGTGCCGATGTGAAGAACGGACTTGAAATGCTCCTGCTGCAAGCCTTCGTGTCGTGGGAATTCTGGAACGGAAGAGAGAAATAATAGTAATTCATTATGGACAATAGATATATGCAGAGGGGCGTGAGTGCAGCCAAGGAAGACGTACACGCCGCTATTAAGAACATCGACAAGGGCATCTTCCCCCAGGCATTCTGTAAGATTATCCCCGACATTCTGGGAGGCGACCCCGATTATTGTAACATCATGCATGCCGATGGCGCAGGCACCAAGTCGAGCCTCGCCTATATGTATTGGAAGGAGACGGGTGACCTCTCCGTTTGGAAGGGTATCGCACAGGACGCCATCGTAATGAATACCGACGATCTGCTCTGTGTGGGTGCCGTAGATAATATCTTGGTTTCTTCGACTATTGGGCGTAACAAGATGCTCGTCCCTGGTGAGGTAATCTCAGCTATCATCAATGGTACCGACGAACTGCTCGCCGAACTGCGCGAGATGGGCATCGGTATTTGGCCCACTGGTGGTGAGACTGCCGACGTGGGCGACTTGGTCAGGACGATTATTGTAGATTCCACTGTAACTTGTCGCATGAAAAGGAACGAAGTTATCGATAATGCCAATATTCGTCCAGGTGATGTCATCGTTGGACTCTCCTCAACGGGTCAAGCCACCTATGAGAAAAGATATAACGGTGGAATGGGCTCAAATGGTCTCACCTCTGCCCGTCATGACGTGTTTGCCAAGTATTTGTCAGAAAAATATCCCGAAAGCTTCGACCACGCTGTCCCCGACAATCTCGTCTATAGCGGCAAGTACAAACTGACGGATGCAGTAGAGGGTTCTCCAGTAGATGCAGGACAATTGGTACTCTCTCCTACCCGCACCTATGCGCCTGTCATCAAGAAGCTCCTCGATGAACTAAGGCCAGAGATTCACGGTATGGTACACTGCACAGGTGGCGCCCAGACAAAGGTACTTCACTTCGTCAGCGACAACTGCCGTGTTATCAAAGACAATATGTTCCCCGTTCCTCCACTCTTCCGTGCCATCCATGAGTGTTCTGGTACCGACTGGCGTGAGATGTATCAAGTGTTCAACATGGGTCACCGCATGGAAATCTACGTCTGTCCTGAGGTTGCCAAGAAGGTCATTGAAATCTCAAAGAGCTTCAACATCGATGCCCAGATCATTGGCCATATCGAGAAAGGCCCCAAAAGCCTGACTATCCAATCAGAATTCGGAACATTTGAGTATTAATATGGACAACAACAGTATATTACAAAAACTCGACGGACTGGAGGCACGCTTCGAAGAGGTTTCTACACTCATTACAGACCCTGACGTGATTGCTGACCAAAGTCGGTTCGTCAAACTGACGAAAGAATACAAGGACTTGGGTGATATCATGGATGCCCGCAAACGATATATTGCCTGTCTCAACGGCATTAAGGAGGCTAAGGACATCCTTGCCAACGAGACCGATCCTGAGATGAAGGAGATGGCTCGTGAGGAACTTGCCATGAACGAAGAGCTTCAACCAAAACTTGAAGAAGAGATTAAGATTGCCCTAATTCCCAAGGACCCAGAAGATGCGAAGAACGTACAGATGGAAATTCGTGCTGGTACGGGGGGCGATGAGGCGTGTCTTTTTGCGGGTGACTTATTTAAGATGTACAAGAGTTATTGTGACTCTAAGGGTTGGCAGCTCTCTATTACCAGTGTTAGTGAAGGCGCTGTCGGCGGATACAAAGAGATTGACTTTGCCGTTTCAGGTGCTGATGTCTATGGTACTTTAAAGTATGAGTCTGGTGTGCATCGTGTTCAACGCGTACCTGCCACAGAGACTCAGGGGCGTATGCATACCTCTGCAGCTACAGTAGCCGTGCTGCCTGAGGCCGACAAGTTCGAGGTACACGTCAACGAAGGCGAAATCAAGTGGGATACCTTCCGATCTAGCGGTGCAGGTGGTCAGAACGTCAACAAGGTAGAGTCTGGTGTCCGTCTTCGCTATATGTGGAAAAATCCGAATACCGGTGAAACTGAGGAAATCCTTATCGAGTGTACCGAGACTCGCGACCAACCAAAGAACAAAGAACGTGCACTATCGCGCCTTTATACCTTTATCTATGATAAGGAGCATCAGAAATATATGGACGATATTGCCTCGCGCCGCAAAAGTCTTGTGTCAACAGGTGACCGTAGTGCCAAAATCCGTACCTATAACTTCCCACAAGGGCGTGTGACAGATCACCGTATCGGCTATACTACCCACGATCTGCAGGGTTTCCTTGGCGGTGATATCCAGGCGATGATTGATGCCCTCACGGTAGCAGAAAATGCAGAACGAATGAAAGAGACAGAACTATAAGAAAAAGAATATGAAAAGACAGGAACTGATCAATCAAATAAAGGAGAAGCAAAGCTTCCTTTGTGTGGGACTTGATACAGACATCGACAAAATTCCACAATGTATCATCGACGAGGCGAAAGCCCATGATGGCGAGAATTATATATTCCGAGCCCTTTGCGAGTTCAATGCACTCATCATTGATGCTACGGCCCCCTACTGTGTGGCCTATAAACCCAATTTGGCCTTCTATGAGACTTATGGTGTAGATGGTCTTTTGGCTTTCGAAGCGACAATTGACTACCTGAAGGAAGAGTATCCCGACCATTTCATTATCGCCGATGCCAAACGTGGCGATATTGGCAACACATCAAAGATGTATGCCAAAACCTTCTTTGAGACCTATGATGTCGACGCCCTGACCGTTGCTCCCTATATGGGTGAAGACTCTGTGACCCCCTTCCTTGGCTATGATAACAAATGGGTCATCCTATTGGCTCTCACTTCCAACAAAGGTTCCCACGATTTCCAGCTGATGAAAGACTCTCAAGGAAACCGCTTGTTTGAGAAAGTCCTGAAGACCTCCCAACAGTGGGGCACGCCCGACAATATGATGTACGTTGTTGGTGCTACACAAGGACAAATGTTTGAGGATATCCGTTGCGTAGCCCCTGATCATTTCTTGCTCGTGCCAGGTGTAGGCGCTCAAGGCGGCTCACTCGAGGAGGTCTGCAAATACGGTATGACTAAGGATTGTGGACTACTCGTAAACTCCTCACGAGGAATTATTTACGCTTCTTCTGCTCAAGATTTTGCTGAAGTGGCAGCTCAGAAGTCCCAGGAACTTCAGCAGCAGATGGCCGCAGAACTAAGAAGAGCAGGAATCATATAAAATTGATTCCTGCTCTTCTTTTCTATTCATCCTCTTTCAGGGGGGAGATACTATCTATTTGCCATCCACGATTCATTCCTCATAAGTTGTGAAAGAAGCAAAAATCATCAACGACCCCGTGTTCGGGTTTATTAAAATTCCTCGCGGACTGCTTTACAGCATTGTTGAGCATCCATTGTTTCAGCGGTTGAACAGGATTAACCAGTTAGGATTGGCCTCAGTGGTTTATCCTGGTGCACGTCATACGCGATTCCAACATTCGTTGGGAGCCTTTCATCTGATGACAGAGGCGGTACTAAGCCTGCAGCAGAAGGGCCATTTCATCTTCGACTCTGAAGCGGAGGCTGTGGAAGCAGCCATCCTGATGCATGATATCGGACATGGCCCCTTTTCACACGTGTTGGAGAATACGCTTATTCACGGCATCTCACATGAGGACATATCAATGATGATGATGGAGGAGATCAATCGCAGCTGCAACGGACAGCTCAACCTGGCCATTTCCATCTTTAAGAACGAGTACCCGAAGCATTTCCTTCACCAGCTTATCTCCTCGCAACTTGATATGGACCGTCTGGATTACCTGCGACGTGATTCCTTCTATACGGGCGTGACGGAGGGCAATATTGGCTCGGCACGCATCATCAAGATGCTCAATGTGTTTGACGACGCACTGGTGGTGGACCACAAAGGTATATATTCACTGGAAAACTACCTGACTACGCGGCGACTGATGTACTGGCAAGTGTATCTCCATCGCACGTGTGTGGCCTACGAGAAGGTGCTCGTCAACATGCTTACCCGTGCAAAGGATATCCTCAAGGCTGGTGATGAGGTATTCGCCTCCCCTGCCTTACACTATTTCCTTGCGCATGATGTGGATGCCGAGTGGTTCAATACTCACTCTGAGGCTCTTAGCTATTACGAGGAACTTGACGACTCTGACATCTGGAGTGCTATGAAGGCCTGGAAGCACCATGATGACAATATCCTATCTACACTTGCCACAGACATGCTCGACCGGAAGATTTTCAAGGTGGAGGTTAGCGAAGAGCCCGTTTCTGACGACAGAATGGATGAGATTGCAGACAGGATAGCACATCAGATGAACATCTGCCACGCAGATGCCCGCCGCTATATGATGAGTCTGAACACCATCCAGAAAGACATGTATAATGTCGATGATGACAGTATTACAATTCTTTACAAAGACGGTTCTTTGAAGGATATTTCCGAGGCATCAGAATTGCTAAATGTTCAATTACTTTCTAAAAAAATAAGAAAATTCTACTTATGTTATCAGCGTTTCGGATAATTTTTATTATCTTTGCATCCGTTAATTGCAATTAATATGGAATTTACTGCGAAACAAATAGCTGAATTGATTCAGGGCAGAATTGAAGGTGACGAAAATGCTATCGTCAAAACTTTTGCTAAGATTGAGGAAGGCATACCTGGTGCCATCTCTTTTCTGTCGAATCCCAAATATACTCATTTCGTTTATGAAACCAAGTCTAGCGTAGTACTCATCAACGACGACGTGGTGCTTGATCATGCTGTCGCGCCTACACTCATCCGCGTGAAGAATGCTTATGAGTGTGTGGCAAAGTTGTTGCAGCTGTACGAATCGATGAAGCCAAAGAAGACAGGTATCGATCCGCTGGCAAGTGTCTCTGAGAAGGCACAAGTGGGTGAGAAAGTTTATATAGGAGCATTTGCTGTGATTGGCGATGGTGCAGTCATTGGCGATTGTACGCAGATTTACCCCCATACTATCGTTGGCGATGGAGTGACAGTCGGTTCAAACTGCCTTCTTTATCCCCACGTGACTATCTATCAGGGATGCAAGTTGGGAAATAATGTGACAATCCACGCAGGTAGCGTGATTGGTGCAGATGGTTTTGGATTTGCACCTAATGTTGAGGGCTACGACAAGATTCCACAGATAGGTATCGTAGTGATAGAGGACAATGTGGAAATTGGTGCCAACACCTGTATTGACCGTTCGACAATGGGACAGACCATCATCCACAAGGGTGTGAAGTTGGACAATCTTATCCAAGTAGCCCACAATTGTGAAATCGGCGAGAACACAGTGATGTCGGCTCAAGCCGGTATGGCTGGTTCGACGAAAATTGGCAGCTGGTGTATGGTGGGAGGGCAGGCTGGTTTCTCTGGACATATCCAGGTAGCCGATAAGACCTTTGTTGGTGCACAATGCGGTGTCATAAAGAACACGAAAGGTAACGGAGAGTCGCTCATTGGCTCGCCTGCCATGGATCCGAAGATGTTCTTCAAGGCAAAGGCCATCTATTCGAAGTTACCAGATATGTATAGGCAGATAGCTGAACTCCAGCGTAAAATCGAAGAAATAAAAAAAGCAAAATAATGAAGCAGAAAACATTGAAAGGTAGTTTCTCCTTGTTCGGCAAGGGGTTGCATACGGGACTCAATCTGACGGTGACATTCAACCCAGCCCCAGAGAATACGGGCTATAAAATCCAACGAATCGACCTGGAGGGTGAGCCTATAATAGACGCTGTAGCAGAGAATGTGGTTGACACCCAGCGTGGTACGGTACTTGGCAGGGGTGATGCCAGAGTGTCGACAGTAGAACACGGATTAGCTGCGCTTTATGCTTCAGGCATTGACAACTGTCTGATTCAGGTCAATGGTCCAGAATTCCCCATCCTCGACGGTTCAGCCATTAAATATGTTGAGAAAATCAACGAGATCGGTACCGAGGAACAGAATGCCCCTAAAGACTGGTACATCATCCGCAAGAAAATTGAGGTGAAGGACGAGAATAGTGGTTCCGTCATCACAATCTTACCGGATGAGGAGTTCTCTCTTACCGTCATGTGCTCGTTTGAGTCGAAATTCATCAACTCACAGTTTGCAACAGTCAACAAGGTGGAGGATTTCCCAACTGAAATAGCCCCAGCTCGTACCTTTGTCTTTGTACGGGACATTGAACCATTGCTACAGGCAAACCTCATTAAGGGCGGTGACTTGGACAACGCCATTGTCATTTACGAGCGTCAGACCACTCAGGAACGTCTCGACATGCTGGCTGATATGCTACATGTGGAGCACCGTGATGCCAATGACCTTGGTTACATTCAGCACAAGCCACTGGTATGGGAGAACGAATGTACACGCCATAAGCTGCTCGACATCATTGGCGATATGGCTCTTATAGGCAAACCTATTAAAGGTCGTATTATCGCTACGCGTCCTGGACATACCATCAACAACAAGTTTGCCCGTCTGATGCGCAAAGAGATACGCAAGCACGAGATACAGGCCCCTTTCTATGACCCTAATGAAGAGCCGGTTATGGATGTGAACCGTATCCGTGAACTGCTCCCCCATCGCTATCCCATGCAGTTGGTAGACAAGGTCATCTCGCTGGGGGCTACCACGATTGTGGGTATCAAGAACATCACGAGCAACGAGCCCTTCTTCCAGGGTCATTTCCCGCAGGAGCCCGTCATGCCTGGTGTGCTTCAGATTGAGGCAATGGCCCAGTGCGGAGGTTTGCTGGTGCTGAACACCCTTGAGGAGCCAGAACGCTGGAGCACTTATTTCATGAAGATCGACGACGTGAAGTTCCGTCAGAAAGTAGTTCCAGGCGATACGCTCATCTTCAAGGTCGACCTGCTGGCACCCGTTCGCCACGGTATTTCCTCGATGAAGGGCTATATATTCGTAGGCGACCATGTTGTGGCTGAAGCTACTTTCACAGCACAAATCGTAAAAAACAAATAATATGGCAAACCAAATACATCCTATGGCTTTTGTCGATCCCGATGCTAAGTTGGGTGACAACAATATCATCGGTCCATTCTGTGTCATCGACAAGAATGTGGTGATTGGTGACAACAATAAGTTTCTCAATAATGTGACCATCCATTTTGGAGCACGTATTGGCAACGGCAACGAGTTTTTCCCTGGTGCCTCTATCTCCACCAAGCCCCAGGATCTGAAGTTTCAGGGCGAGGAGACCACGTGTGAGATTGGCGACAACAACTCTATCCGTGAGAATGTCACCATTAGTCGTGGCACAGCCTCTAAGGGAAAGACTGTTGTGGGAAACGGTAATCTTCTGATGGAGAACATGCATATCGGCCACGACTGTGTGATTGGCAACGGATGCATCATCGGCAACTCTACAAAGTTTGCCGGCGAGGTGGTGGTTGACGACTACGCTATCATTTCGGCCACCTGTCTGTTCCACCAGTTCCTACATGTGGGCAGCTACATCATGTTCCAAGGCGGCACACGCACCAGTCAGGACATTCCACCTTATGTGATTGCAGGCAAGGAGCCGGTACGTTATGCTGGTGTCAATTTGATCGGACTGCGTCGCCGCGGTTTCAGCAATGAGACTATTGAGTCTATCCACGATGCCTATCGCATCATCTATTCTCAGGGAGTGCTGAAGGACGGCATCGCCGAAGCACGTGCCAAGTATCCTAACTCGAAAGAAGTGGAGTATATCTGCTCTTTTATCGAGAATTCCAAACGTGGCATCATCAGGTAGTTGAAGGTTTACGGATAAGACGCTCATAATCATAACAGGGCCCACTGCCGTTGGCAAGACCCATCTCTGTCTCGACATCGCAAGACACTTCGGCATCCCTATCATCAGCGCCGACTCTCGGCAGATCTACAAAGAACTGAACATCGGTACGGCAAAGCCTACAGATGAGGAGATGCGACAAGTAAGGCACTATTTCGTGGGAATGCTCAGTTTCGACGATTATTACAGCGCATCGCTCTTTGAACAACAGGTACTCGAACTATTGGAGAAACTTTTCTGCGATAGCGATTATGCCCTGATGGCTGGAGGCAGTATGATGTATATCGATGCAGTCTGTGATGGCATTGACGACATTCCCACTATCGATGAGGAGACACGCGCTTCTATGAAACAGCGCCTGAAAGAGGAAGGGCTCGAACGTCTTTGCGAGGAACTTAAAAGGCTTGATCCCGAATACTACGCCATCGTTGACCGCCAGAATCCCAAGCGCGTGATCCATGCCTTGGAAATATGTACGATGACTGGCCAGACCTACACCTCATTCCGTAAGCGCGAGAAGAAGGAACGTTCCTTCAGAATCATCAAGATTGGGTTGAATCGTCCCCGTGAAGAGCTCTATGCACGTATCAATGCCCGTGTTGACCAGATGATGAATGATGGACTGTTAAAAGAGGCAGATGGATTGTATGGAAAAAGGGATGTAAATGCTTTGAATACTGTTGGTTACAAAGAATTGTTTAAGTATTTTGATGGCTATTGGTCTTTGGAGGAAGCTGTTGAGCGCATAAAGGGGAATACCCGTCGCTATGCCCGCAAACAACTGACCTGGTATAAGAAAGACGAGAAGATCAGGTGGTTCCACCCTGACCAGGAAAAAGAAATTATCGACTACATATCATCACAAGTAATATGAAGAAAGTATTATCGTGGTTAAAAGGCATCTGGCCTTGGTATAAGAGTTTGTACAAGGGACGTCCCTGGTATGTGAAGACGCTAGTAGGCATTGTTTCCCTGATTGTGGCATTCTTCGTCTATCTCGGTGCCGTAGATACGAACTTTCTGTGGTTGTTCGGAAAGTCTCCCTCCATGTCGACCATAAAGAACAAGCGTCCCTCACAGGCGTCCGAAATCTATAGTGCCGACAATGTGATGATTGGCAAATACTTCAGCGAGAATCGTACACCCGTGAAGTTTGAAGAAGTTAACCCCGTCTTCTGGAGAGCGCTCGTTGATACGGAGGATGAGCGATTCTTTAGTCATCATGGCATCGACTATACGGCCTTTGCCGCCGTTGCTAAGGAATATATCCTGCACAGAGATGCCCGTGGCGCCTCCACTATTACCCAGCAATTGGCCAAGAATCTATTCCGCACGCGTTCAGAATACTCCACAGGCCTATTGGGCAATATTCCTGGCCTGAAGATGCTCATCATGAAGAGCAAGGAGTGGATTACTGCCTACAAGCTGGAGTACTTCTTCACCAAGGAAGAGATCCTGACTCAATACGCCAACACCGTCGACTTCGGCTCCAACGCCTTCGGCATCAAAACCGCCTGTAAGACCTATTTCGGCTGTCATCCAAAGGATCTGACGGCCGAGCAGGCAGCTGTCCTGGTCGGTATGCTTAAGGCCACCACCTATTATAATCCCCTCATCAATCCCGAGAACTCGCTGAAGCGACGTAATATCGTGCTCGACCTCATGAAGCAGCACGGAGACCTGACCGACCAGCAGTGCGACTCGCTGAAAGCCCTTGACATCGAACTTGACTACAGCGTAGAGAGCGCCTACGACGGGCAGGCCAACTACTTCCGCGAGGCAGTGGCCAACTACCTGAGAGACTGGTGCAAGGACAACGGCTATGACCTCTACACCGACGGCCTGAAGATCTACACCACCATCGACACCCGTATGCAGAAATATGCTGAGGACGCAGCACGCAAGCAGATGATGCAGGTACAGAAGAACTTCGACAACCACTGGGGTTCGACGAATCCCTGGCAGGACGAACGCCACATTGAGATTGCCCATTTCATCGAGGATATTGCCAAGCGCCAGCCCTACTACAAAATGCTTTCCAAGAAATTCGCCGGAAATGCCGATTCCATCGACTATTATCTGAATCTTCCCCATCAGGTGAAACTGTTCGACTATAATGGCGGACAGATTGAGAAGACGATGTCGACGATGGATAGCATCCGTTATATGGTCCGTTTTATGCATTGTGGTTTTGTGGCGATGGAGGCAGAGACTGGTCAGGTGAAAGCCTGGGTGGGTGACGTTGACTTCAACTCATGGAAATACGACAAGGTGACGGCTATGCGCCAGCCTGGCTCCACGTTCAAGCTCTTTGTCTACACTGAGGCGATGAATCAGGGACTGACGCCCTGTGACCGCCGTCTCGACTCCTATTTCGCCATGAAAGTATGGGATTCCGCCAAGAAGAAGGAAACCACATGGGCACCCACCAATGCCAATGGTTATTTCACGGGCGATTCTATGCCATTGAAAGCGGCCTTCGCACAAAGTATCAACTCCGTCGCTGTCAAGCTGGGACAAGAGGTGGGCATCCCCAATATCGTCAATACTGCCCACAACATGGGTATCAAGTCGAAACTTGATCCCACCCCATCGTTAGCTCTCGGCTCCAGCGATGTCAACCTGTTGGAACTGGTGAATAGTTATTGTACGGTGGCTAACGACGGTAAGGCTCATGAGCCAGTTCTGGTGTTGCGCATCCTTGACCGCGACGGCAATGAGATATATGTCGGTCCTACAGAGCAGCGACAGGCCATACCTTATAAGAGTGCCTACTTGATGCAGCAGATGCTGCTCGGCGGGCTCCGTGAGCGTGGTGGTACGTCGATGAGTCTATGGGGCTATGTCGGGCAGTTTGATAGAGATACCGAGTTTGGTGGTAAGACAGGTACGTCGAACAACCATTCCGATGCCTGGTTTGTAGGCGTTTCGCCGAAACTTGTGGCAGGTGCCTGGGTGGGCGGCGAATACCGCAGCATTCACTTCCGTACAGGTCAGCTGGGACAGGGTTCACGTACGGCACTCCCCATCTGCGGCTATTTCTTCCAGAGTGTACTCTCCGACCCCAACTTCAAGCAGTATCACGGTAAGTTCGGCAAACCCAAGGATGAAAACATCACTGCCGATATGTATCTCAATTGCCAGTATGTCTACCACATGGCCGACTCCGATAGCATCGATGTCGATTCACTCGATATTGAAGGACTCGAAGAGTACGTTGAGTACGATGAGTTCGGCAATCCCGTTCAGAAGCCCCATGAGCCCTCCGACGACGAAGAGGCTAGCCCTGAGCCAGTCGAGGCACCCAAAGGAGAGGCCACCGAAGAGAAAAAGAACCCGGAACATCAGGGTAATTAATGTAAACTTATCAGTAAACAATAAGAAATGAGAGGGCGACCCCTCTCATTACATTAACCCAAATCGGTCGTTAGGCCAGGCTTTGATCCATTTCTAATGGTCGCCATTAGAAAGTCGTCTTCGTATTTGGTTGTTTTTCAATAATTTATTAACTTTGCCACGGATTTAGAGTCAAT
>Ga0265298_10004383_pt1 | contig 18071 bp, 24 predicted proteins | sample AusTroGonzalo_MG_3_FD_193486 | JGI IMG/M metagenome (GOLD analysis project Ga0265298, IMG submission 193486) | Bovine rumen microbial communities from tropical cattle in Woodstock, Queensland, Australia - Gonzalo_01 | ecosystem: Host-associated > Mammals > Digestive system > Stomach > Rumen ... | reverse complement strand
CTTCCGAAAAGCACAAGGCGCGCCCGAGAAGCAAGAAGATAGGAGAAGGCGACATGAAATGGCTGGAGAAAGCTGGATTTGGGCATACTATCAGGACATAAAAGACGGATCCGTTGTCGTTGGGCGATGGATCCGTCTCCTGTATGAGTATATCGTTCGCGGTTTAGAGGAAAAGCTATTCTTCTACGACGCGAAAAAGGCAAACAGTGCCATAGAATGGATAGAATCGCACTGTTTCCACACCGAAGGACCTCTTGCACCGGGTCCTTTTATTTTGGAACTATGGCAGAAGGCCCTGATCTCGTGTATGTTCGGGATCGTTGACGAAAAGGGCCTCAGACAGTTCCGGGAAGTGGTGCTGATCGTGGCCAGGAAGAACGGCAAGTCACTGTTCGCCTCGGCCATCGCCCGGTACATCTGGACGCAGGAGGGCTTCGGCACAAAGGTCTTCACGACGGCTCCGAAACTTGAGCAGGCGGCGATCATCTACGACAACATCTGGGTGATGACTCAGCTGGACCCGGAATGGCAGCAGAAGAATGACATCGCCAGAGCAAGAGAGAAACACCAACGGCGCGATGATGATGTCAGCGACATGGAGCGGCACCGGCAGACGGATCTCTACATACCGGCCAGCAACTCGACGGTGAAGAAGATCGCGTTCGCTGCAAAGAGGTCGGACGGATTCAATCCTTCGCTCTGTATATGCGACGAGATCGCGGCCTGGGAAGGTGACAAGGGTCTCAAGCAGTACGAGGTCCTGAAGTCAGGCATGGGCGCGAGACCGGAGGCCATGCTTCTGTCCTGCTCCACTTCCGGGTATATCTCGGACTCGATCTATGACGAGATCCTGAAGCGGTCCACCGCGTTCCTCCTGGGGAACTCGAAGGAACGGAAGCTGCTGCCGGTCCTCTACATGATCGATGACATCGAGAAGTGGAACGACATCAATGAGCTGCGGAAGTCAAATCCGAACCTCGGGGTGTCGGTTTCCGTGGACTACCTGATCGAAGAGATCGCGGTGGCCGAGGCGTCCCTGTCGAAGAAGGCAGAGTTCATTACCAAATACTGCAACCTGAAGCAGAACAGTTCCCTTGCTTGGCTCCCGGCGAATGTGATCGAGAGAGCCTGCGGGGATCCTCTACGGCTGGAGGACTTCGCGAAGCACTACGGACTCGTGGGCATCGACTTGTCCCAGACCGTGGACCTTACGGCGGCGGTGTTGGTCATCGAGAAGAACGGAGAGTTCTATGTGTTCGCCCACTTCTGGCTTCCGGCCGAGAAGATTGACGAGGCGAAGCAGCGGGATGGCCTGCCGTATGACTCCTATGTGCAGCGGGGCTTCTTAAGTCTGTCGGGTGATAACTTCGTGGACTACCGGGACTGCTTCAACTGGTGCTGCGAGCTGGTGCGGAAGTACAAGATCTACCCGCTGATGGCTGGATACGACCGATACTCCGCACAGTACCTGATCAAGGACCTGGAGAACTTCGGATACAAGACGGACTCGGTCTACCAGGGGGATAACTTGTGGCCCATCATCCAGTTCACGGAGGGAGTGCTGAAAGATGGCAAGCTGCACATCGGGGACAACGATCTCCTTAAGGTGCATTTACTCAATAGCGCGGTGAAGATGAGCGTGGAACGCGGCAGGGGGAAGCTGATCAAGCTGAACGCGACGGACCACATCGACGGCACCGCGGCTTTACTGGATGCCATGACGGTCCGGGCAGCGCATTATGACGAGTTCGGACAGAGATTGAAAAACGAGGGGAAGTAAATGGGAGGATTGTTTGATAAAATTTTCAAACATGATCGGGAGACGGAGAAGGCCCTGACCAAATACACCGTATTCACTGAACTGAACGGCTACAAGCCGGTGTTCAGGTCGTGGGGCGGTGAGATTTATGAAAGTGAGCTGGTACGAGCTGCCATTGATGCTATCGCACGACACGCATCGAAATTGCAGCCGACCTTCTACGGATCCGCGAGGCCGTCCCTCATGGCGAAGATGAAACACGCACCCAACGAGTGGCAGACCTGGAGTCAGTTCTTCTACCGGGCCGCGACCATCCTGAGCGTGAAGAACACGGTGGTGATCGTTCCGGTGTATGACGCAGATCTGACTGTCACCGGATATTACCCTGTGCTGCCTGACAAGTGCGAGATCGTGGAGTACAAGGACGAAGCGTGGATCCGGTACGACTTCGGGAACGGCAAGAGAGCAGCCGACAAGCTGAGCCTGTGCGCGGTATTAACAAGATTCCAGTTCAAGCACGACTTCTTCGGGGACTCCAACTACCCGCTGAACGAGACCATGAAGCTGCTGGACATCAACCGGCAGGGCATCGAGGCGGCGGTGGAGAACTCCGCGTCCTATAGTTTCATGGCCCAGGCCGACAACTTCACGGATCCAGATGACCTGGAACTGGAGCGGCAGAGATTCAGCCAGAAGAACCTGTCGAAGGAAGCGGATTCCGGTGGCCTCCTGCTCTTCCCGAACACCTACCGGAACATCCAGCAGATAAAATACACGCCCTACACCGTGGACGCGGACCAGATGAACCTGATCCAGAAGAATGTGTCCATGTACTTCGGGGTAAATGAAGATGTGATGACGAACAAGGCAAACGGCGATGCGCTGGATGCCTTTTTTAATGGCTGCATCGAGCCGTTCGCGATTCAGATCTCCGAGGCCATGACCCGGGCGATGTTCACCCTGCGGGAGAGAGCGAATGGTGCGCGGTTTGAAGCTAACTCCAACCGGCTCCAGTACATGGCCACGACCGCGAAGATCACGATGGCCCAGCAGCTCCTGGACCGCGGTGTCATGAGCATCAACGAAGCCCGCGAACTGTTCAACTACACGACCGTGGACGGCGGCGATGCGAGAACGATCCGGGGCGAATATAAGAACGCTGACGAACTGAACGGAGGGAATGAAGATGCCGATCAAGAATGACAGAGAGTATAGAAGCATGATGATGTCGGCGGTGGACGAGGACGGCATGAAGGTCCGCGGATACGCCACCACATTCGACGATCCCTACACGCTTTACGAGGATAAAGACCTGGTGCTGCGGGAGATCATCGACCACGACGCTCTGGCCAACGCGGACATGAGCGATGTCATCATGCAGTATGACCACGAGGGCCGGGTGTTCGCCCGCATCTCGAATGGAACTTTGAATATCACGCCAGATGCGCACGGTCTGGCAATGGAAGCTGATCTATCGGGTACCGATCTCGGCCGGGGTCTGTATCAGGAGATAAAAGGCGGCTACACCACGAAGATGTCGTGGGGCTTCACTGTGGACAAGGAACAGGACGAATGGACATCCGAAACGGCTCCCGATGGGAGAGCGTTAGAGACCAGACGCATCCGGTCCGTGAAGAAGATCTACGATGTGAGCGCGGTGTCGCTGCCGGCAAATGACGCGACTGAAATTTCAGCTCGTAACCTCTCAGACGGAGTGATCGAAAGAGTGAAAGCGGAGAGACTTGAGCAGCTGGAACTTCGGAAACGGAAAATGCTCATGGAGGAACGGTTGAAATGACCAAAGACGAAATCATGGATCTGAGCATGGAAGAAATCGAGACCCGCAAGGCCGAGATCCGCGCTGAGATCGAAGCGGCAGGCGACCAGGCCGCGCTCGATGCCATCGATGAAGAGATGAACAACATCGAGGAACGGATCGCGATGATCAAACAGGAGACCGAGACCCGCAAGGCCGATATGGAAGCCGTGCTGGATGGTGTTGGTGCTCCGGTAGAAAAACCTGTGGAGGAAAGAAAAATGACTGATGTCGAAATCCGCAATAGCAAAGAGTATATTGATGCTTTTGCCCAGTACCTGAAGACCGGCAAGGCCGACGAGTGCCGCGCTCTACTTTCCCAGAACGGCGGCGGCACGGTTCCGGTGCCTACCTATGTCGAGAACCGCATCAAGACCGCGTGGGATCGCGTGGAGCTGATGAACCTGGTCCGCAAGACCTACATCAAGGGCAACCTGAATGTAGGATTTGAGCGCACCGCTGACCCGGCCTATGTCCACACCGAAGGCTCCGCGGCCAACACCGAGGAATCCCTGACGCTCGGCATCGTGGAACTGAAGCCCGAATCCATCAAGAAGTGGATCACCATCTCCGACGAAGCCCTGGATCTGTCCGGTGAAGCGTTCCTGGACTATATCTATGATGAGCTGACCTATCGCATCGCGAAGAAGGCCCAGGAAGAACTGATCGGCAAGATCACGGTCTGCACCGCTCAGTCCACCGCTGGCTGCGTTGGCGTTGGCGTTGTGGCCGGTTCTCCTTCCGTCGGCGTTATCGCTGAAGCTATCGGTGAACTGTCTGACGAAGCCAACAATCCGAGCATCGTTATGAACAAGAGCACCTGGGCACAGTTCAAGGCTGCCTACTATCAGGGCAACTTCCCGGCTGATCCGTTTGAGGGATGCAGAGTGTTCTTTGACAACACCCTTCCGACCTATAGCACGACCGGCACGGCTGGCTCCACCTGGGCCATCGTCGGTGACTTCGGCTTCGGTGCTCAGGCCAACTTCCCGAACGGCGACGAGATCACCATCAAGTACGACGATCTGTCCCTGGCCGAGAAAGACCTGGTCAAGCTGGTCGGTCGCGAGTACATCGCGCTCGGTGCCGTCGCGGACCATGCGTTCACGAAGATCACTTTCTGAGTGACCTGAAATCGGAGGAGGCAAGCTGAATGAAAACACTAATCTGTATACCCTGCATGGACATGGTTCACACCGAGTTCATGAAGAGTCTATTAGGAATGAGGCGGGTAGGAGAGACGAAGATCACGATCTCCTGCTCGTCTCTCATTTATGACGCACGGAACACAATGGCGCGGCGGGCCGTGAAGGAAGGCTTTGACAGAGTGCTCTGGCTTGACAGTGACATGGTCTTTGATCCCGATCTGATGGAGCGGTTATCCGCGAGACTGGACGAGGGGAAAGACTTTGTCACCGGCCTGTACTTCACCCGGAAAGCTCCGGTCCGTCCTGTCCTCTACAAAGAGTGCGGATACTACGAAGGGGAAGATGGATCTGTCTCACCGGTGGCCGTCTGGTACGACGATTACCCGAGGGACGACCTCTTCAAGATCGAAGCCGCTGGCTTCGGCGGTGTGATGATGACGGTGGACCTGATCAACAAGGTCGCCGGGAAATTCGGCTTGCCTTTTGCCCCGATGTTGGGCTTCGGTGAGGACCTGAGCTTCTGTGGTCGCGCTACACAGTGCGGCGCGGAACTGTGGTGCGACTCCACGATCAAGATGGGCCATGTTGGTCTCGGAACGATCACGGAGTCGGTTTACTTGTCACAAAAGGAGGATGGACATGGAGATTCTGGCAGCGGTGAAGCTGGCACTGAGAATCACGACTGACGCTTTTGATGAAGAACTGTCAGACCTGATCGTGGCGGCTTTGTTAGACATGAAGCTGGCCGGGATCCAGAACGCGGACACTGGAGATCCGCTCGTCAAGAGGGCGGTCATCACTTACTGCCGACTGAACTTCGGCCAGCCTGATGACTACGACAGATTGAAGAAGTCTTATGACGAGCAGAAGGCCCAGATGGGAATGGCTTCGGGGTACACGGTATGGACAAGTCAGTGATGTTTTATCTGCTGGTTCCCACGCAGACCCAGGACACAATGGGAGACTGGGAGACCACGCTCACCAAGAGACCTGTCTACGGCTCCGTGAGTTCTGTCACGGCGAATGAGTTTTTTGCCGGTGGGCAGAACGGATATTCACCCGAGATCAAGGTCACGATGTTCGGACCGGACTACGAAGGTGAAGAGAACCTCGAACTGGACGGTGTCCAGTATAGCATCTACAGAGTGTACCGCGGGAGAACGGACACGGCTGAACTGTACTGCGAGAGGAGACGCGGCGATGGTTAAAGGATCGGCAGACGACCTTGAGAAGCTGGTGATGAATGAGCTGGACCGATATGCCGGGATGCTTCCGGGATCTATCGAAGCAGCTCAGAAGGCCACCGGCAAGCAGGTCGTGAAGATCCTGAAGAACTCGGCACCCGGAAAGAACAAGAAGGAATACGCGAAGGGCTGGAAGTCAAAGACGGAAAAGACCCGGACCGGAGCAAACACCGTGATCTACAACGGCAAGAAGCCCGGTCTCGCGCATCTTCTGGAGTTCGGCCATCCGATAGTCTCGGGCGGTCGGACCGTGGGGCAGGCACGAGCCTTCCCACATATCGAACCGGCTGAAAAGGATGCGGAGCGCATCTACGAGGAAGAACTGACGAAGGAGTTGGAAAATGACACTTGATACGCTTTACACGACTTTGAGTTCGGTATATCCGACGGCGTACTGGAGCTACCCGGAAGGGAAGGCACCGGCCATGCCGTACATGGTGTACTTTGAGACTCCTTCGGACAACTTCGGCGCGGACAACAAGGTTTATCACAAACGGAACAATGTGGCAATTGAACTGCTCACGAAGACCAAGGACCAGACCGCTGAGAGCGCAGTAGAAAACGCCCTCGACGGTCTGGAACTTTTTTGGAACAAAGAGGAAACGCACCTCGATGACGAGGATGCGTATGAAGTTATCTACCATGTGGAGGTTTGAATATGGCGACTGCCAATAAAGTTCACTTCGGTCTGAAGAATGTCCACTACGCCCTGATTACCTACTCCAGCACCGGTGTGCCGAGCTGGGGCACGGTTAAAGCGGTCCCGGGTGCCGTTTCGGTATCCCTGGCCCACGAAGGCAGCGACACGGACTTCTATGCCGATGATGTGAAGTATTATCACCTCGCGGGGAATAACGGCTACACCGGGACACTGGAGATGGCCGACTTCCCTGCTCAGATGCGTCAGGATCTCTGGAATCAGAGCATCTCCACGACCGGCAAGCTGCTGATCGAGGATGTGAATGTCCAGCCTGCGGAGTTCGCCCTGATGTTCGAGATCGACGGCGACCAGAGTCCCGAGAGAATCTGCTTCTACCGTTGCGTGGCATCTCGTCCCGATGTGGCTTCTGCTACGAAGGCTGAGAGCACGGATGTCCAGACTCAGAGCTGCGACCTGACGGTAATGCCTGTCGTGGATCCGACCAGCGCATCTGTTATCAATGGCAAGGTCTACTACAAGACCACGGCTGACACGCCCAGCGGCACCTACACGAGCTTCTATAGCACGGTCAACACGACGCTGGCATAACTTGAAGGGGAGGCTCATCACCTCCCCGCTTTTCTACAAGGAGGAGGCAAATGATCGAGAAGACAATCATGATCGAGGGCAGACCGGCGAGACTGAAAAGCTCTGCCCTGATTCCGAAACTATACAGAGCGTATTTCGGGCGCGACATGGTCAAGGACATGAAGCAGCTGACAAAGGCATACAAGACCTACCACGACCTCCCGGAAGACGCGACCGACGAAGAGAGAGAAGCAGCCGAGCTGAACATGGTGGACCTGGAGATCTTCGAGAACATCTCCTGGATCATGCTGAAGCACGGCGGTGAGAATGTCGGGGAAACGCCCGAAGAATGGCTGGACTCCCTTGACGGAGTCTTTTCCGTCTACGAGATCCTCCCGACGATCCTCGAACTCTGGACGGCGAACAACAAAACGACCTCAGTGCCTCGAAAAAAATAAGGGCAACCACGCGAGAGCCGAATGGAGCCATCTTCATGTTGAGGTGTGCGCATTTCGGGTTGTCCGACGAGGCTCTGAGCAGTATGACGATGGGCATGGTCTTCGATATGCTCACCGAGGAAGGGAATGACCGGGAAGAATATCCGTTTGAAGCAACGCAACAGGATATAAAGTCATTCTTTGGAGGATAACATGGCGGCAAAGGTACGAGGAATCACAATCCAGCTTGACGGCGACACTACAGGGCTGACTAAATCCCTGAACGATGCCAACAAGGAGATAAAGAACACTCAGACACAGCTGAAGGATGTGGAAAGACTTCTGAAGCTGGATCCGACGAATACAGAACTACTGCGCCAGAAGCAGCAGCTCCTCGGTCAGGCCATCGGTGAGACGAATGACAAGCTGAAGACCTTGAAGCAGGCCGAGGAGACAATGAAGTCCCAGGGCGTGGACGAGAACTCCGAGCAGTTCATGGCCCTGAAGCGTGAGATCATCGCGACAGAGGACAGTTTGAAGAAACTGACCGACGAAGCGAACAAGACAGTATCTGCGTTCGACAAGATCAAGGCCGCGACGGATAAGGTCGCCCAGGGCGCGAAGAATGTGGCCAGCAAGACCAAGGCGTTGAGCACTGCCGGTGCAGCCGTGGCCGGTGGACTGCTGGCGACCGGAGTATCCGCGATGAACTCTGCGGATGAACTCATGACACTTTCGAAACGGACCGGGATCTCTACGGACACATTGCAGAAGTTTGCCTATGCTTCTGACATGGTGGATGTGTCCACCGAGGAGCTGGCTTCTTCCTTCGCGAAGATGAAGAAGCAGCTCAGCAGCAACCCTGCGGCGTTTGAGGCTTTGGGGGTGTCTGTGCGGAACGCGGACGGATCCTTCCGGGATTTAGAGAGCATCTTCTTTGATTCCCTCGGAGCGTTGTCCCAGATTGGGAACGAGACCGAAAGAGACCTTGCTGCTATGGACCTCTTCGGGAAGTCTGCCGACACGCTTGCCACGATCATTGACGATGGAGGTGCTGCGTTACAAGAGTTCGGCCAACACGCACAGGATGCCGGTCTGATCCTCTCCGGTGAGACTCTGACCGCGATGGTCGAAACCAAGGACAAGGTAGACGAGCTGAAGGCTACCTCCCTCGCGACGCTTGCCGAGGTCGGTGCTGAATTACTGGAAAAGCTGGCTCCCACCATCGAAGTGATCGTCGAGAAAATCGGGGAGCTGGTGGAGTGGATAGGAACGCTCGACGGAGACACTTTGCAGACGATCCTGACGGTCGCAGCGGTGGTCGCGGCCATTTCTCCTCTGGCATCCCTTATTTCGGGCATTTCCACTGCAATCGGTGCGGTGTCTACGGCTCTACAGTTCCTGATCGCGAATCCCATCGTGCTGCTGATCGCGGCCATCGTGGGGCTGGTGGCTCTAATAGCGACCAAAGGCGACGAGATCCAGGCCCTTCTCCAGAAGGTCGATGACTTCCTTCAGAACATCTTCTGCAAGGACTTCTCGGAGCAGTTCGGCTTCCTGGGTGACATCATCAATGTCTTCGTGGGCATCTTCTCGGGTATCTGGACGGCCATCAAGACCACTCTGGACGGCGTGATCAACTTCATCCGCGGGATCTTCACCGGCGACTGGAAGAGAGCGTGGGAAGGTGTAAAGCAGATCTTTACCGGCGTATTCGACGGAGCGCAGAGGATCTTCGAGACCTTCACCAACTTCTTCAAAAAACTCTGGTCGAAGGACTGGACGCAGACGCTCGGAGTGCTGGGGAACGGCCTGAACGCATTTTTCCAGAACTTCAAAAACATCTGGACATCCATTACCGGCATTTTCAACGGCGTGATCAACTTTATCAAGAATGTTTTCGCCGGTAACTGGAAGGGAGCCTGGGAGAGCATCAAGAGCATCTTTTCGAGTGTCTTCGATGGCTTGGCGGCCATTGCCAAAGCACCATTGAACCTGATCATAGGTGCTTTGAATGGGCTTATAGACGGCCTCAACTGGGTGATCTCTGGTATCAACAAAATCTCCTTCAAGATCCCCGACTGGGTGCCGGGAATCGGCGGGAAATCGGTCGGGTTTAATATCGGGCAGATCGGAAAGATCGCGTACCTGGCTCAGGGCGGTATTTTGGAACGCGGCTCGGCCATCGTTGGTGAGCGCGGACCGGAGCTTCTGACGATGATGGGCGACCGGGCTATGGTCCAGCCTTTGACGAATAACACGACGAATCAGAACTACGGCGGCGTGACCATCAATGTGTACGGAGCAGCCGGTCAGAATGTTGAGCAACTGGCCGACATCATCATGGACGAGATCGCGTCAGCGACTCAGAGACAGGAGGCGGCGTTCGCATGAAGATAGGGAAAGTAAGTTATAACGGCACTTCATCCGATTCCCTTGGCATCTTCCTCTCCGGGAGCGGGACCTACAACGCTGCCGAACTGGATGCGACTGCCTACGAGATCCCGGGACGGAACGGCGACCTGATTATACCGAACAACCGATACAAAAACATCGAGGTGACTTATCCCGCTTTTGTTCCGAACGACTTCGAGACTCGTGTGCAGGCCGTCAGGAACTGGATGCGGAGTGCGGAAGGGTACAAGAAAATCGAGGACAACTACGACTCCACGCACTACCGCATGGGCATGGGCGTGGGCGTGCTGGAGTTTACGCCTGCGCAGATTAACCGGGCGGCGAACCTTCAGCTTGTCTTTAACTGCAAGCCTCAGCGGTTCCTGAAGACCGGAGACACGGCGGTCAATCCTTCTTCCGGTGCGACTATCTCGAATCCCACGCAGTACGATGCGAAGCCTGAGATCTCCTTCAAAAATCCGACCTCCAGCGCGACGCTGACCATCGGATCCATCACAGTGACGGCCACCTCTGCCTACACCGGCGTGGTGGTCATCGACTGTGAGACTCAGAACATCTATTCAGGCTCCAACAATCTGAACAGTTACTTCAATGTCACGAACTTCCCGGTGTTAAAGCCCGGAAACAACACCATCACCTATTCCGGGGTCACGAATGTCACGGTGATCCCTCATTACTGGGAGCTTTAATATGATTCCTGTCCTGTCAGATTCATATCCCATGACCGGCAACGGCCTCGGCGGTCTCTCTGATGCCATCTCGTGCACAGTAACGAACGAGATAAACGGAGAGTACGAGCTGCGGATGCGGTACCCTGTGACCGGCATCCACTATGCCGAGATGCTGATCAACTACATCATCATGGCCACGCCCGGGATCCTTGCGTCTGCTGAGCCTTTCCGCATCTACCGCATCACGCGACCTCTGAACGGTGTGGTGACGGTGTACGCGAGACACCTCAGCTATGACATGAGCGGCATCGTGATCGAGCCGTGCACGGCATCGTCCCTCACGCAGGCCCTGACCACCATCCCTTCCCACGCGGTGCCGTCCTGTCCGTTTACACTGGCATCCACACGCACGGTGGCCTCTGCCATCACTGTGAAGGAGCCGAAGACCTTGTGGAGCCTTTTAGGAGGCTCTGCGGGGTCTTTTCTCGATGTGTATGGCGGTGAGTGGGAGTTCACCGGCTACACGGCGAACCTGAAGACTCAGCTCGGCACCAACCGAGGCGTGGAGATAAGATACGGCAAGAACCTCACCCAGCTCGATGTGGACGCGGACATCTCCTCCACCTACGGCGGCGTATATCCGTTCTGGTATTCCGATGAGGACGGACTGGCCACCATGACCGGCGGCTATGTTTCCATCCCCGGCAGCATCTACTCCCGCATCCTTCTACTGGACTGCTCGGATGACTTCGACACGAAGCCTTCCTCGGCTGACCTTCAGACCGCTGCCCAGAACTACATCACCAACAACTCCGTCGGCTCCCCGAAAGACTCGTGGAAGGTTTCGTTTGCTCTTCTGGCTCAGTCGAAAGAGTACGAGACGCAGGCAATTTTGGAACAGGTGCAGCTCGGTGACACCGTCAAGGTCAAGTATGCTGAGCTGGGCGTGGATGCTTCCGCACGAGCGGTTAAAACCGAGTGGGATGTACTGGGCGACAAATATGTATCCATCACCCTGGGACGAGTGAAGCAGAATCTCGCGTCCATCTTAGTGGGCCAGAACAGGGAGACGGAGAGGGCCATTGCTACCACGAAGAGTGCTTTGGAGCAGGCCATCGCACACTCGACCGACTTCATCAAGAACGGCACCGGCGTGATGCGTTTTATCTACAACTCCTCCGGTGACCTGATGGAGATCGTCTCCCTCGACAACGCGGACATCTCTCAGGCGCAAAGCGTTTGGCGGTGGAATAATGGCGGCTTCGGTCACTCCTCCACAGGTTACAACGGAGCCTATACGACCGCGATCACTCAGAATGGTGCCATAGTTGCTGATTTTATAACGACAGGCACCCTCAACGCGGCAAGAGTCAAAGCGGGAATCCTCTCTGACGCATTAAACAAGAACTCGTGGAATTTAGATACTGGTGCGTTTACGCTGACCAACGGAAGCATCAACATCACGACATCATCCCTGAGTGAGGACAAAATCGAATTGTACTATGGAACATCAGGTATAAAAATATCTCCTCTTGGGATAACTGGTGTTAATAATGGTTTGGCAAACTTGATCCTTGCGGGCATGAACGGCACCATGCAACTCGGTGGCGGGAACATGATGGGGCAGATTTCCGTCATGGATCAAAATGGGAATGCAAAGACGAGAATATATCCAAGCGGTTTAGAGGCGTATGACGCAAGCAATCACAAACTGATAGACATCGACTCAGACGACGGCGCTATTTGGCTATTTGACACGAGCGGAACTTCGAGAGCATTTATCAGGAATACTGGGAATGTTGGTGTAAAGGCATCAGGCTCATCCAACTGGAACGCTCAACTTCTTCCCGACAAGCTATATTTTCAGAACAATAATGGAGACGCGCTCTTTTCCTATCCGAATTATGGACTTTACGCGCAGGACATTGCCTCTGCCAACATCGCAGACCAGTCAAAGTGCGTACAAGGTTCAATCAGCGGAAGTGGAGCGGATACGACCGCAACAACACGCTTGCGCTCCACATTTATATCTGTCGAGCCAAATACAACATATGATTGCGGTGTAAATTCGCAACTTCTGTTTTATGAGGCAGACTTCTACAACGGAGCATATACATGGCTGAGTAATTATCAGATAAACGCTACCACAGGGACATTCACGACACCGAGCGGATGTTGGTTTTTGAAATGCCTTGTGCGAAAGTCTGATAATTCCGACATCACTCCGAGCGAATTAACTGGTTTATATGTCCGAAAGAAAAGCGCACTTACTGGGTACAAACCCTATGAGATGTCGAACGCAAAGCTGACGGAAATCGTTGGAAGTCGGACATATGAATCATCATCCACATGGACATCAACGACAAACTGGTCAAAGACACCTCTTAGCATTACCATGAACCGAGGTTGGTGGGTTATATGCGCCACGCAATCATATTCAAATGCCGCACCTTATGGTGTTGAACTTGTCTATGAAGTGGGGTCGAATAAGTTGGTGGTTGCAAAAACGGAAGTCGGTACGACTTTGTACGCAGATAGTGGGTACGACAGAGCGACAACCGTTAGTCATGTTGCTTATGTTGTATCATCAGAAACCTTGTATGTGTATGCAAGAGCAAATACATCGGGTGCTACAAATACAATTTACCTCAGAGCGAAACGAATTGCGGATATAGACTAACGGATGGAGGGACAAATGAAATACTTGATTATCGAAATGCAGACGGACGCAGAAGGGAATGTCGCAACGATCACGACTCAAAAGGATACGCTGAACGAAGCCTTCAGCACATACTACATGATTCTTGCGGCGGCGGCATTATCTAATCTTCCGCATCATGCGGCGGTGATTCTGCGGAGTGATGGTTTTTCTATGGCCTTCCAAGACTTCGCACACGAAAGTGAGGCATAAAAATGGGTGCGCTGACCTTGGGTGATGTTGCCGCCGCTCTTGCGTTCGTGGTAGCACTTGGCGGCAGTATAGGAGCAGTAGTGAAAGCACTAAAAAAGGCTTTACAAGGCTTGTTTGACGAGCAGACCGAAAACATCAACAAACGGCTCGACAAGACGGATGCGAACTTGGCGAAACTGGACATGGACAACTGCAAGAACTACATCGTCCAAGCGTTGTCAGCGGCAGAGAGAGGGACGAAGCTGACGAAAGAGGAACTCATCCGCTTGTCGGAAGAATATGACCACTACACCAAGAATGGGGGCAACTCCTACATCGTGGAGTGGCACAACAGGCTGAACAAGGAAGGGAAGTTAAAATGAACATAATGCAGGGCGACGAATACGATATTTTTCTCACGCTCACGGACGCAGACGGCGAACCGATCACCACGGAAGGCGTGACGGATGTCGAAGTGGGGCTTGGTGGCCTGTTCTTCTCGTTAGCTGAAAACACCCTATCGTATGACACCGACAAGGGTGCGTGGGTGTTCAGACTGGAAGAAGAAGCCACGGAAGAGATGAAGGGCGTTTTGTCCTTCCAGGTCCGGGTGACATTCGACAACTCCGACATCGTGGGAACGCGGCTCCCGCTGGTCTATGTGACTACATCCATGCAGAGACCGGCACCGGCTCCCGATGAAGGGACCGAAGAGATCTGAGGTGGCTTATGGTGAAGCACGGAATCGAAGCGACGGCCCAGCTCGGGCGAAGCCCCACGGTATCCGGGAACGCAGGGCGAAAGACCTTGACGGCGGCGGCTCAGGTGGATGTCAGACGGACATCGACACAGGGGACCATCGAGATCACCTCGAACGGCTTGTACAATGTATCGACTTTTGCCGAGGCGAATGTTAGCGTCCCGATACCTTCAAATTACGGCTTAATCACCTGGAATGGTCAAGTATTAACGGTTTCATAAAGGAGAATAAAAATGGCGAACCCTTCGGTTATCATCAACGGCGTGACCTACGCATCCGTCCCGGAAGTGGACATCCCAAAGAGCGGAAGCGGCACGGCAAAATTCTACTATGCAGGCGATGTGGACCTGGCTTCGGAGCATCTTCTGACCGGTCATAGTGGCATCGGCGCGAATGGCACGGTCAACGGCAACATGACGAACAACGGCGCGACCGGTGGCACTATCGGCACGAAAGCAGGCACCTACACGATACCGGCAGGCTACACCTCTGGCGGTACGGTATCCCTGACGAATGTCACCGACTGCGTGTCTGGGAATATTTTGAGCGGAAAGAGCATCCTCGGGGTGTCGGGCGGGTTGACTGTCCCGACCGTCAGCCAGAACAGTACGACCAAAGTTTTAAGCATCTCGTAAAGGGGGTAACATGGCACAGAACATCACTCTGATGGGAGCGTCGTATTCTGATGTGCCTTCTGTCACGCTCCCAAAGACCGGAGGAGGCACCGCGTCCTTCACCGATGTATCAGACACCACCGCGGCGGCTTCTGATGTGGCCTCTGGGAAATACTTCTATACCTCTGCCGGTGTGAGGACTGAGGGCACGAGCAGCGGCGGTGGGACATCAAACTGGACGTTGTTGGGATCTACCACCCTCACAATTGAGGCATCCAACACCACATCGACCACTTCCGGAACTGTTTCCTGTGGAAGTGGTGCGTACACCAAGGATGATGTGATTTGGGTGCATATAAGAGGTCAGAGTGGTAAACGCAACGGCTATTTTTACGGCTCTGATACGATTTTCATCAATCATCAGAAGGCCAACAATAGCACATCGACCTTCTCTGCGCCTGCGGTCGAATATATCCGAGTGAGCAGTAGCGGGGCATACACCACGGCGACCGGCTCTTATGGCGTTTACGGCTACTCCATCAACAGTAGTGGTACCGTCACCATCAGACAACGCTACAACTCGACCAATACACTCACCATCAACGACAAGTTTGATGTGTATGTATACAAGCTGACCATGCCGACAGGCAAGACATTGTTCACATAACAAAGGAGAATGAAAATGGACACTGGAGTGAATGAGATTTTACGGCAATTGGGCGGTACGCCCGACAAGAACAAGACCGGCGTGGATCAGATCGTGGAGATCCTCGAAAACGGCGGCGGGGGCGGTGGAGCTGGCCTTCCCTCTGTGGACGGCTCCGACAACGGCAAAGTCCTCACCGTAGTCAGCGGCTCATGGGCGGCGGCTAATCCGAGTGGTGGAAGTGCGTTTAATATTTCCATTACAGAAGACGGTGATATATGGAGAATGAACAAAACATTCAACGAGATAAAAACAGCATTTTTGTCTGGACTTAATATTATTGTTAGAATTCCAGATGACGAAGGACGGACTGATGGAAAGTATTGTGCTGTTACTCAGATTACAACGAATCTTGATGGTGGAGATCCTCCTGTACCTGCAACTTTTTATGTATATGTTGCAACAGACGATCACTTTATGCTTTTTGCAACGTCGACCGCTGACGGATATCCCGAATATTCGTGGGCATAATTACTAAAGCTTATAATACGGAGAACTACCCATGACTAAAAAACTACACGATAGCTTGCGCTTTTTACAATGGTTTATTCCGGCATTAACCACCTTCTACGGAGTCCTCGACCGAGTCTTTGGATGGGGGCTGAACACCATCGTGATGACCATCTCCGCAGGTGCGGTGGCCTTTATTGGGGTGTGCCTCGAACATGATTCCGCGGAATACTTCTCCACGAGGTCCATCGTCACGAAGATTGAAGAGGAGGAGTGATATGCTCAGAATCGCACAGGCCGCGTCCAGTGAGACCGGCACGGCCTACGGAACGCCTCCGAATCAGCTCAGAACTCCCGGAAAGCTGGACGGAGAGCTGAATGTCATTCCGTTCTACGAGTCGGGATGGAAAGCGGTCTTCCGGGCGAAGGATCCCTACATGGGGGACAGGATCGCGGAACTGGCATATAAAATCGTATCGGCTGGAGACAAGGTCGGCTATGGGCAGCAGGTGGAAGGAACCTCGGCCCGGACCGGCCTTTTTGATGCGCTGAAGAACATGACCACACCGGACCCGGCGAAGATCCCGATTCCTGTTAACTGCGACTGCTCCTCCTTAGCGGGAGCCTGTGCGTACTTTGCAGGGGCGACAAATCCAGACCTCAGGAACATGAACACCACCACCGGCCCTTCCAGGCTGATCGCTTCCGGGCGCTTCGTCCAGCTGACGGACCGGGATCTCCTCATGACCGGCAGAGGGATGAAACGCGGGGATATATTCTGGCGACCTGGCCACATGATGATTGGAATCGACTCTGACGGCGAACAGTCCACCGAGCCGAGGATCATCGAGAACTGCTCAGCCTGCAATCTCCGTTCCGGTCCTTCCACGGACTACAAGTCCATCGGGATTCTTCACCCGGGCGACATCGTCACGCTGATCAGTACGGCCTCGACCGGCTGGGGACAGGTGAAGACGCACAAGGGCATCGGCTTCGTCTCTCCGAAGTTCCTGGAGGAGCTGCCGCGGGGCAAGGCCACCGGTAATGTATGGATGCGCGAGGACGCGGGGACGCAGTACGACACCATCATCGTCATCCCTTGTGGTGCGTATCCCTGGCTCACCGGCATGAAGAAAAAGGTCGGCCTCACGACCTGGTACGAGGTGATTTATTCATCGAAGCAGGGATGGGCCTCCGGGAAATACATCTCTACTATGTGACACGAAATGTGACACGGCGATACAGAAATGACGCTATATCAACATGAAATGCCACTATCAAGGCGGGTTCGATTCCCGTTATCCGCTCATTTTTGTTCTCATTTGAAATACCGCGTAGATGCGTCAAATCTGGCGTATTTACGCGGTTTTTTGATGTTCTGACTGTCTGCTTTTCCGACTATTATGCAGTATGTCCAGACGAATTTATCACGAAAAATGTGACACGATGTGACACGAAATTACTGGGAATTTACCTTCAAATGGTCCTTGAAATAGAGGATGATGGCATCGGTGTCCTTCTGCTTGGTGTCTGATATGGATCTCTCATAGTGGGACTTCAGGACCCGGTCTGTCTCCCAGCCTCCGATGTCCTGGACGGTCTTTGCTCCAGATCCTACTGCCGAGGACATGGAGATGGACGCGAAGAAGGACCGGAGGTCATGGAACCGGAAGTGCGGGACACCGGCGTTCTTTACGGCATCGATGAAGCGGAGCGTGATGACATCGGGGGAAACGGACACCACACGGTCCTCCTCCGGGAGCAGAGAGACCACGGCGGGAGTGACCGGTACGGTCCTGATCGACTTCCTTGTCTTTGGCATCTTCAGGATCCATTCTCCGGTGGTGCTCTTGGCCAGGGCCTTTGTGACCTTCACGGTGCAGCTCTTCCGGTCTATGTCCTCACCGGTCAGAGCGCAGATCTCACCTCTTCT
>Ga0265298_10004382_pt1 | contig 18072 bp, 14 predicted proteins | sample AusTroGonzalo_MG_3_FD_193486 | JGI IMG/M metagenome (GOLD analysis project Ga0265298, IMG submission 193486) | Bovine rumen microbial communities from tropical cattle in Woodstock, Queensland, Australia - Gonzalo_01 | ecosystem: Host-associated > Mammals > Digestive system > Stomach > Rumen ... | reverse complement strand
AATTCCCGGGTCTGTCCGTTGCCTTCCTGAATGGTCAGGTAAGGACCGTCATGCCTGCTGGAGTTTTTCTGTTCGCTCATTCCGACTCCTCCGGAAACAGGGGAAATTCAGTTTTTATTCTTCTTCATCCTCGTCATCGTCGACGCTCGTATATTCGATGCCGTTTTCATCGAACATCTTGCGGAGGTCTCTGCGGTCAATGGCCCGGAACAGCGCTTCATCCGGAGCAACAATACCTTTTTCCACCACTTCGAAGAGACTGTTGTTGAGGGTGCGCATGCCCTGTTTGGTGCCGGTCTGCAGGACAGATTCGATCTGATAGATCTTGTTTTCCCGGATCAGGTTGGATACGGCGGAGTTGACGACCAGGATCTCCAGTGCGGCGATACGGCCTTTGCCGATCCGTTTGCAGAGAGTCTGGGCGACCACGCCTTTCAGGGAACCGGCCAGCATGGCGCGGATCTGGGCCTGACGGTTGGCGGGGAACTGCTGGATGATACGGTCCACCGTGCTGGCGGCCGTGGTGGTATGCAGCGTGCCGAACACCAGGTGTCCGGTCTCGGCGGTTTCCAGAGCGATTTCGACCGTTTCCAGGTCGCGCATTTCGCCCACGAGCACGATATCCGGGTCTTCACGCAGGGCGGCGCGCAGCGCATTGGAGAAGCTCATGGTATGACGCCCGACTTCACGATGGTTGATCAGGCATTTCTTGCTCTTGTGCACGAATTCCACCGGGTCTTCGATGGTGATGAGGTGGTCGGTGCGGGTCCGGTTGATATAGTCCACCATGGCGGCCAGGGTGGTCGACTTGCCCGACCCGGTCGGTCCGGTCACCAGCACCAGGCCTTTGTTCAGCGTGCAGAGATTCGCCACCACCGGCGGCAGGTTCAGCTGTTCGAAGGTCAGGATCTTGGCGGGGATCAGACGGGCGACGATGCCGACGCCGTTCAGATCGCGGAACACGTTGATACGGAAACGGTCGCCCGTACCCAGAGAATAAGCCAGGTCGGTATCGTTGGTCTTTTCGAACTGGTCCTTGTTGCGCTGGGACATGATCTCATCCGCCATGGCCATGATATCATCGCTGGTCAGAGGATCGGATTCGGTAAAAACCATTTCCCCGTCAATTCGGTAGATCGCCGGCTGACCGCTGCACAAATGCGCGTCCGAAGCCCGCTGTTCCAGCATGAATTCCAGAAATACATCTATTTCCGCCATAATCTTTTTCTCCTTCTCGTCAGTTTGATTCGGTTCCTATGTCCGTTTGATTTTTAAGATAGCACAGCATTGCCGCTTTTCAAATTCACAAGCGCGGTTTTTTGAGAAAACTTCACCGGCTCAGATAATTCCACAGCGTGATCCCGCCTGCGATGCCCGCGGCTGCCACGGCGATGAACCAGAGCACGATATTGAGGAAACTCCGCATGCGCGACATCGACTGTCCGAGCCGTTTCTGTTCCTGCAGGAAAATCCCGCGGATCACATCGGAGCTGTTGAGCAGACTGCCCCGCGGGATCTCCGGACGTTCGGTGAAGATCTTGCTCATGAAACGGTTCAGCCGCATGCGTTTGTTCAGAGCCAGACCGCTGGCTTCCAGATAAACGGCGATATCGCGCCGGTAAAGTTTCACCAGCGAAACAATGATCATCGGCCCGCCGAAAATCAGCAGAATGATCAGGAACACCGCCAGCACATTCCAGAACGAGACATTTTTCAGCGCCTGGGCGATGAACGCCACCGCGCTGCCGATGGCGGCCAGACCGATGCCGCCGCCCATGAGCATCATGGAGCCGCTGACGGCCGGCGTCTGCTGCTGCGGTGCTTTCGGGGCGGCTGTCCCCGGCTTGTATGTCTGCGCCTGCGTCATGGTCTTGTCAAAACCGGTCTCAAATTCTTTCGCCCGTGCTGAGAAGAACTTGTCCATCTGCTTGCCCAGGAATGAGCCGAACCGGTAAAACGGCATCTTGATCGCTTCCGAAATCGACACCGGCTGCTGGATGAAATCGGTCACTTTGGCATCCCAGACCGTGCCGTCCGCAGTGAAAAACACCCCGCTCTTGCCGGCAAAAAGATTGTTCATGTCGCCATGGGTCACAGCCACTGCCAGCTGCATTTTCCTGAGCGCATTCGCCTGTCCGGTCTGCGCATCGATATACATGATGCAGATATTGCTCCGTTCCGCGATCTTCTTATGTTCGGCCACATTCGTCACCCGGATCGCCAGCTTGAAGCAGCGGCCGTCCATGATCAGAATGCCCGCCTGCAGGATCGAATCGACCGACGGATTGAACAGGACCCGCAGATTGACATAGTTGTTCAGCAGTTTGACCAGATTCGCCTGATACAGGATCAGTTTTTCCACATTGTCGAATCCGCTGATCTCTTTCGAATACGCCAGATCCCGGTCGATGATCGACTGCAGTTTCTTCGGGACATCGTCTTTCAGCGCAGCCCGGATCACTTTCAGATCCTCTCCGTCAAAAACATCCGACGGCTTGGTCTTCTGCCAGGCTTCATATTCGCCGAACAGTTTTTTCAGATCGTTCCATTCGGCTTCGGAAAGCGTATCCTTGCCCGGCAGGACCTGGTCGAAGAACGCGATGATCCGGTCGTGCCAGATCGGATTCAGGTCCATTTTGCGGCTGAAGACCCGGTCCGGGGTCGGCGGCGCCGGCGGCGCTTTCTTCAGGGCGGTTTCCACTCCGGCTGTATCCATCAGATTCTCAGGAGCCGCGGGAGTGAGATTCTTTTCTCCGAACAACCGCACTGCGCCGCAGAGTTCGAAATAATCGTCCAGGGCTTCGCGAACGGCGGAAAGCGCCTTGTAGGCTTTTTCGGTCTTGTCCTTGAAGGGCAGCACGCCCTTGTTCTTTTCCGAGAGATCCACCCATTCCACATAAGCGGCGGCGGCAGTTCTGAACTTATTCAGAGCGTCCTGATTGAACCCCTCCAGGCCCGAGGCATCCGGCACCGTTCCGAAAAGCTTGGCGACCATCGCCGCACAGGGGATCAGTTTTTCGTCCGTAAGCAGGGAGACCGGGATTACGCCGTCCCCGTTGGAAAGTCCTGCCGCGATGATCTTCTTGCGGTCCCGGATCCCGGCCAGCCCGATCTCCTTCAGGTCCGTCACTCCCGTGTTCTTCAGCGCCAGTTCCGCCGCGGCGCGGATATCATTCGCTTCCGTATTGTCGGGATTCAGGTCCGAAAGCACCAGATTGTCGGAACCTTTTTCCAGATTCTCATAATTTTTCAGCTTGTCCAGGACCCAGCGGACCGCGGTCTTGATCTCGTCCACACGGATCTTTCCGTTGCAGTCGGAGTCCATGAACTTCAGGAACACCGGATCCATGGCGATGGCATCCAGGCTGATGCTCGTGATGGACCAGAACGCCGGCGACAGTTCCAGCAGGTTCTTCATGTCTTCCGCGGTTTTTATGATCGGCTGCAGCGAGCCTCCGACCTTTTCGAACTGAATTGATTTGGCTTGTGTCATGCCCTTATCCTTTATTTGGTTGTATTTGAATTGGTTTGATCGGCTTTCGGTTCCGTCCCGCTGGAATATTGCAGGATCGTCAGCAGCAGAAAGATGGTAAGACCCTGGACCAGCAGGATCCCGCAGACCCGCTCATCGCCCCACAGCAGCGGCAGCGCGCCCAGTCCCGAAATCAGACACAGCAGATGCACCAGAAGCACCGCCCGTTTCCGCGACATTCCCATGTGGTAAAAACGATGCGAGATATGATTGTGGTCCCCCACATAGATCGGCTTGTGGTTCAGCAGACGGATCACCACCACCGCAAAGGTATCGAAGATCGGCACCGCCAGAATGAACAGCGGGATCAGGACGGAAAGCCTGGAGGCCGAGATTTCCGGATTGTAATAAGTCACCCGCGCACTAACCACCGCCAGGATATACGCCAGAAAATGACTTCCGCCGTCACCCATGAAAATGGACGCCGGCGAATGGTTGTAGAACCAGAACCCGATCGCCGCCCCCGCCGAGCACGCGCCCAGGCAGGCCACGAAATATTGTCCGTTGATGATCGCCGCCGTGGTGAAAAAGATGAACGCGATGGCCGCCGTTCCGCAGGCCAGTCCGTCCATGTTGTCGAAGAAATTGATCGCATTGAAGAGGAACACGATCCAGAAGATCGAAATCAGCGTACTCAGCCATGGTATATTCATGAAAAGCGTGATATGCACGCCCCCGAACAGCACCGTCACGGTCGCGATCACGATCTGCCCGATCAGCTTGGTCCGAGCGGAAAGCGAGATCTTGTCGTCCACCGTCCCCATCAGCATGCTGGCCGCGGCACAGACCAGGACCACGATCAGTTCCTTGCGCACCAGCGGGATCCCCGCCACTTCCCGCACCAGGTTGCCGGAACAGTCCGCCGGCAGAAAATAGCCCGCCGCGATCAGCGCGCCGAAACAGGTGACCGTCCATGCTCCGAACATGGCCAGCCCGCCCAGCAGCGGCGTCGATTTCCCGTGCAGTTTATGCTGTTCATGCTTCGGAATATCCAGAAATCCGGTCTTCCCCGCCAGGATCTGACACAGCGGAGTGAATATCAGCGACAGTCCCAGTGCCATGATGAAGATCGCCGCATATACTTGTGGCCATTCCAAGACTTTTTCTCCTTTTTTAGGTTTTCCGGTGGATTATTCCCCTTCCCGGCAATATATTACCGTAATATAATTCATCTTTTTTTCACTTTCAAAGGATTTTTTGAGAAACATGCCACAAAATAAGACAAAATGCGTGTTCGGCCCTGTGCCGTCCCGCCGGCTTGGCCTTTCTCTCGGGATCGATCTGCTCCCCTTCAAGACCTGTTCCATGGATTGCGTCTACTGTGAATGCGGCGCCACCACCAACCTCACCTGCACCCGGAAGGAATATTTCCCCACCGATGCCGTCATCGCCGAACTCGATGCCGTCCTTGCCAGAAAGCCGAAAATCGATTTCGTCACTTTTTCCGGCGTCGGCGAACCCACGCTTCATTCCGGCATCGGACGCATCATCAGCCATCTTCACGAGCATTATTCCGGATTGCCGGTCTGTCTGCTGACCAATGCTTCGCTCCTCGGGGACCCCGTCCTGCGCAAAGAGCTCCAGTATATCTCGGTGATCGTCCCGTCCCTGGACGGCTCCAATGAGGAGGAACTTTTCAAGATCAACCGGCAGGAAAAGTCGGTCACGCTGGATTCCGTGATGAAGGGTCTGCTCGCTTTCCGGACCGATTATCCGCAGATCGCCATGTGGCTGGAGATCTTCATCGTGCCCGGCGTCAATGATTCCCCCGAATCCGCCGAACGCTTCCGTCAGCTGGTGTCGCAGATCAGACCCGACAAGGTCCAGCTCAATTCGCTGGACCGTCCCGGCGTGGTGGATTGGATCCATCCGGCCGATCCGGAAATACTGGATCGGATCGCTACCGTCATCGGCCAGGCCGCTCCCGTTGAAATCGTCGCCAGACATAAGAAGCAGGTCGAGATAAAAAACGGACAGCCCGATGTGGAGCAGTATAACGGACTGATCCTGAAAACTCTGCGTTCGCGTCCGTGCACGGCGGAAGATCTGGTTGCCACACTGGGCATTCCGGCGGACCGGATCGAACCGCATCTGCGCCGCATGGAACGTGCCGGACTGGTCATAACGGAACAAGGGACTCGAGGCACCTTCTACCGCCCCGCCTGAGCCCCTGATCACGGTTCGTAATAGTTGTCGTGTTTCCGGATAACCGCGGGGACCAGCGGCAGCAGCAGGGCGAAGAACAGGACCGCCGCCGCATACAGTCCGAACAGCAGCTGGAATTTGGTCAGCCGGATGCCGTTCAGATACCATTCCGGCGCCAGCGCGCCGCAGCCCAGCAGCAGGGAGGTCAGCAGCGTACCCGCCGCCGTTCCCACCGAAATCGAAGTCGAACAGAACGCGATCGCCATGATTTTATTACCCGGGGTGGCCAGCGCCAGCATTTCCACCGAACTGATGCACAGCAGCAGGGCAGCAGTCAGGCCGATCAGGAAAAAGGACAGTCCGAAAAGATAAACCGATCCTTTCATCCCCGGCACCGGGATCAGCAGCAGAAAAACCGTCAGTCCCGCCAGGATATGGGTCCCGATCACCTGGAGGCGCATGGAGACGTTCTTTGAGATTATTCCTGCCAGCCAGAAACCGGCCAGTTTCCCGATCAGATGGATCGAGGTCAGCATCACGATGGTCCCGTCCGCCAGTTTCAGGCAGGTCTTCATATAGATCAGCGCCAGCGGAAGCGCCCCGGAAAACGCCAGATACATGAAACACAGATACACGGAAAAACCCACCAGCGACTGATTGTGCAGACAGATCCCCAGCGTCTTTTTCAGGTTCGGCGATTCGCGCTGCATGGCGGGATCCAGCGGCAGACAGTCCATGCAGAATTTCCGTCCCCACAGACCCGTCCCCGCCAGCAGGAAGACCCCCTGCAGCAGCCACAGCGGTGGATCGGAACCGAGAAATTTGCCCAGCAGGAACAGCAATCCCGCATTGAACAGGATGTAAATGAACCGCATCCGGCTGAAAAACGGCCCGCGCTCCTCCGGTTTCAGGAAATTATCCAGCAGCGGATACCAGGTCGAGGCGTAAAAGGTCAGCGTCAGGGCATAGATGAAACATCCCGTGATGACTGCGTATTTTGCCTGCGCCCCGAAATAAGGCGCCGCAGCGATGAGGCCGAATGCCAGGAAACCGACCGCGCTGGAAACCGTGTAGGTGCGCCGCAGTCCCCACCCCGCCGCCAGCGCCGCACACGGGATCAGCAGCAGGATATTCGAAAGGCTGGTCAGCGACGACGAAAACATCGAAAAGGAGTCGCTGCCGCCCAGCATGGTCAGGTACAATACGATCAGCGCATTGCTTTCGATCAGCTGGGTCGAGATGCAGCCGAACATCGTGGAACAAACGGCCGTCCGGCGGCAAATCAGCCGCTGCCGGTCGGACAAGGTATCTGCATAGTGCATGGGATCGATCCGCTCCTGCTGTTATTTTTCCGGTTACTTTACAGCAGAATTGCCAAATGTCAATGCCCGATCGGAGCTTTTCCGTTTTTATCAGTTCGGACAATAATGTCCATTTAAATACCATCAAATAAAAAATTTTACCGTTTACATTTTCCCGAAACGGTGCTATAATTGTTTTCAGGAACCACAGGAAGGAAAGGAAAACCATGCGTTTTTCACCGCGTCAGCTGAACCGGAAAAGCAGCGAGCCGCTGTATATCCAGGTGTTTCACATCCTGCGTCAGGCCGTGAGCGAAACCGCTCCGGATTCCGGGACGGTCCTGCCTTCCACCGCGGAATTGGCGCATCAGTTCAAAGTTTCCCAGAATACGGTCCGGGCGGCGATGCGGATGCTGGTGGAATCGCGTCTGGTCTGCCGGATCCGGCATCGGGGCACGGTCCCGGTTTCCTGCATGCGGCCGGAAGATCCGCAGGCGGACAATCGCTCCATCGGACTGGTGTTTCCCATGTCCGGCTATGATTTCTGGCAGCCGGTGCTGAAAATCATGCATGAAGCCGCCGACGCCAAAGGATTTTCGCTGGACATTTATCTTTATAATGGAAACGGAAAAGATCTGCAGGATGAACAGCGTGCCCTGCAGCAGGCGCTGCGGAATTGTTCGGGAATCATTCTTTACGGCGATTTCCGCGGCGCGGACCGCGAGCTGATCGGACAATTCAACCGGGAGCGTCCGCCGCTGGTGCTCTTCCTGCTGTATCATGAGTATATGGATGTGAGCATTGTGGCCAGCGACGGTTATTCCGCCGCCGCGGAAATGACGGAAAAACTGCTGCGGAAAGGCTGCAGCCGGCCGCTGTTCTGTTATCGGTTCCTGAACAACACCAATCAGGTCCGGATGGCCGGATTCAAGGATGCATTGCAGCGTTCCGGGAAGGATTTCAAACCCGAAATGACCTGCTGCATTGATCTGCCGGACCGGGAACTCCGGGAAAAAATCACCCGGCTCAAGCCGGATTCCATGATCTGCAGTGAATATTCGGATGCCATGATCGTAAAGGGAATCCCGCCGGAAAACATTGTGGTTTTTGCCGCCCGGCACGGCCAGGATTACCGGTGCAGCGGGATCAACCTGGTGGTCAGTCCGACCGATCTGCTGGGACAGGCCGCCATCGACGAAGTGGTGCGGAGGATCTACGAGCCGAAAGCCTACCGGCGCAAAATCCTGGTCCGGATGGAAAATGAAGTGTTCAACCTGAAAACTTATTCTGAAAGGAACTAAAATTGAAATCCCCGGAAAAACACACTGCAGGAGCAAACCAGTGAAGGATATCCAGCTGGCACACTTTTATTCCTGGAGGTCGGTCCCCGATGCCATGGCTCCGGCGCTCATCCAGGAATTCGCCGACAACGGCGCAAAGCACCTGGTCCTGATCGAAGCCTGGGTGGAACGGCTGCTGAACGAACCCGGGTTCTGCAGCCGGCTGAAAGGCTGGCTCGGCACCTGCGGCATGAACATTTCCGAATGCCACGGCCTCTGGGGAGCGGGATATGACCTGAACATCAACGAACTTCCCCGCCGCAAAGGCATGATCGAAGATCACCGGCGGGGCATGGAATACGCCGCCTTTTTCGGCTGCAAAACCTATACCGTGCACACCGGACCCTACTGCGAGGGCATGGAAAAACCCGTTTTCGAGGCGCTGGAACAGCTGGTTCCCGCGGCGGAGAAAACCGGGATCATCCTCGCTATCGAAAACGGTTTCAATCCCGGCAATTCGCCCGATGCACTGCTCCAATACCTCAAGGCGTTCCACTCGCAGTATTTCGGCTGCTGCCTGGACCTCGGTCACGCCAACGGGATGTACGACCGTCCGGGCAAGAAAATGGAACTGTATTCCGCCTATCTCAGGAACATCTGGAAGAATGACATCAAACTGGAACCTGATCCGATCGGCAAGCTGTCCGAATATCTGGTCACCGCACATGTGCATGACAATGACGGATATACCGATTCGCATATGCTCCCCGGCATGGGCACGATGCCATCGGAAAAATGGATCCCAGCTTTGAAAAAATGCCCGCGTCTCGTCAGTCTGCAGGATGAGACCAGTGCACTGACTTACCGGATCTCGATCCGGAAACTGTGTGAGACTTTTGACGAACTGATGAAACTGCAATAATAATGAAAGGAAACCAAGATGAAAAAGAAAACCACCCCCTCATCTCTCAAGCCTCAACTCTCCAGCCTGAGGCGTAAAATGCTGCGGTATTTTACGCTGATAGAACTCCTGGTCGTGATTGCGATCATAGCAATCCTGGCGGGAATGCTGCTGCCGGCGCTGAACAGTGCGAAAGCCACTGCCAGAAGCATAAAATGCATTGGAAACCTCAAGGGAATCTCCCGTTATTATTCCCTGTACTGCAGTGATTATAACGAATACTTCCCGAATCCATACACGCTGGCAGGCAACAGTACCAACAACTATTTCTGGGAGAGTCTGTCAAAAATATATAAATTTCAATTCGGGAAAACGAAAATGAACGCGCCTCTCCGCTGTCCGGATTATCCGGAAAAGGGCTATAAGGACGGTTTGTTCGCAACCAGCTACGGCGGCAACACGACAGCGTTCGTCGGAGCGCCGTCACCCACTTTTACTGCGGCAAACCACCGCAGACTGAGTGCGTTCAAACATTTGTCCAGAGCCGCATTTATCGGCGACAACTACAATCACCACCGGGTGGATTGGGAAGGACTGGAGATTCCGGTGGCTGAAAGTTATACCAAAGCCTGGATCGCGTTCCGCCATCGCGGACAGGGAAATTTTGCTTTCGGCGACGGTCATACGGAATCCCGGTTCCCGAAGAATGTGCCCTGCCAGCTGGCATATCCGGCGATGACTTCCTGGGCGAACGTTGATATATTGAAATGGTCGTATTTCTGGAGCGGCAGACCGCATAATCCGGAAGCTTTCAACGGAATGTGAGGTGAAAAAATGAAAAAACTGCTTTTGTTCATGCTGTCGGCAAACCTGATCGCAGCGGAAATGGTTCTGGTGGAGGACGGAGTTCCCCGGGCGGAGATCGTTCTCCGGGAACAGCCCGCCGCCTCCGCCCAGCTGGGCGCGTTCGAACTGAACCACCATGTCAAAATGATCACCGGAACCACGTTTCCCGTAAAATACGGCAAGGGTTCGCCGGGAAAACTGCACATCGAACTCGGCGGGGATGACAAACCCGCGGGGAAGGAATACAGTTCCATCCGGTTCACCGACACGGGGATCCGCATCTTCGGAAGCGACAATCCGATTTACCGCAAAGTCAATTACAACAATCCGGGGAGTTTTCCGAAACAGTACACGGGAACCTTGTTCGGCGTGTATGATTTTCTGGAAAAATACTGCGGAGTCCGCTGGTACGGCCTGACGGATGACGCGACCGCGCTGGTTCCCCGCAAAACTCTCGCGGTCCAGGTCAAGGATCACGACCACAGTTCCCCGACGGATGCGTTCCGGGGATTGTACAACAGCGGCGGCAGGGAAAAAATGCTCAAAGTCGTGAAATATACTCCGCGCGACGAAGCGCTCATGAAACTGCGCTGGAGAAACACTTCATTCTTCGGTCAGACCAATCATAATGTCTACCGGATCTATTTCCATTACTGGGGCAAAGCCAAAAAGAAGCAATATGCCGCCTTGTTCAGGGAACGTCGGGAAAAATATTTCGCCCAGGGTTACAAAGGAAAAATGGTCCCGCTGGACGGATTCCTCCGCCGCGAATATCCGAATGATGCGGATTGTCCGCCGGGAATCTGTTTTTCCGAACCCGGAGTCGTGGACTTCTTTGCGGAACAGGCGGTGGAACAATGGAACGGGAAGCCGATGGTCGGCCTGCCTGCCAACGGCTATTACCAGAAACGGCTGGAAGGGAAACCGTTTTTCTCCTCGGTCCAGCATCAGGATACCCAGGGGCCGTGCTTCTGTCCGAAATGCACGGAACGGCGCAAGGCGATCGGAGAAAACAACCTGATGTGGCAATGGATCGCCGATATCGCCGATGCCGCGGCGAAAAAACAGCCAGGACTGGGGATTTCCACGCTGGCATATCAGCGGTCGCTGGCGTATCCGGATAAAGTGCAGCTGCCGGACAATCTGAGCGTTCAGATGTGCCTCGGCATACATGCCTGGTGGAATCCGGAATTCTACCGGATCCAGCACGATGAGATTTACAAAAAATGGGTAAAAAACAAGGGAGGGAAAGTCCTGTCGGTCTGGCTTTATCTCTTCGGCCCGAGCTGGGATTCCACGACCCGCTACAAGCACAAATTTTTCCCGGGTATCTACCCGCGCCACGCCGGGAAAATCGCCGGGGAGATGTCGCGCGACGGGATCCGCGGCGCTTTCCTGGAATGCGAACTGTACTGCAACATGCTCACCGGATATGTGGTTTCGAAGATCTTCTACGATCCGTCGCTGGACGCCGATGCCGTGGTCGATGAACATTTCACTTTGTTCTACGGCAAAGCCGCGCCGGAAATGAAAGCGTTTTTCACCGAACTGGAGAATATTTACTGGAACTGGAAAAATTATCCGGCATCCATGTTCGGAAAAGACGGCGTCGCCAACCGCTTGCGGGCCCATTCGCTCGGCACCGGAATGCTGAATGCCGACAACAACTGGAGCGTCGGCACGGCCGAACGCATGAAACGGCTTTCCGGCCTGATCGCGGCCGCGGAAAAAAAGGCGGATTCGCCGCTGGTCCGGAAGCGGATAGCCTGGATCCGGAAGGGATTCTGGGATCAGGCCGTGGAAGGCCGGCAGGATCATGTCCGGCGGCTGAAAGTCAACTCCATGCCGGAGAAAAACATTGTCATCAACCGGGTTGAAAACGCGAATGGCGACCCCGCCAAAATCGATTGGAAAAATCAGGTCTCCGTCGGCGACTGCCACTCGATGGAGGACGGAACGGTCATTCCCGGCGCCTTCGATTTCAAAATCGCCGCGGACAATGAATATCTTTACTTCGATTTTCAGGAAAAGAAGCCGCAGAAGAAACTGGGGCTCTGGGGCAATTTCATCGAGCTCTTCCTTTCCGGTTCCGACCGGAACCGCGTTACCCAGATCGCTATCAATCCGGCAACGGTGAAACCCCTTCTGTATCTCACGGAAATGATCAACGACGTGTTCCACACCAGAACGGCGTTCTTCAAAGTCAATTTCAAACAGCTGGAAACCGAAAAGAGCTGGCATTGGCAGATGTCCTTCCCGATTTCGGCCATCGGAGACGCCAACCTCCGCAGGTTCAATATGAATTTCCGCAGATATGACCCCGAAAACAAACTGGTCTGGAACAAGTTCTTCAGTTCCGCCGCCGAATGCACTTCCTGCATGGGCTATGTGGCGATCAAGGGGGACAATTCCCGGTCGGAATACCGGCCCGGATTCAAGCAAGGCCGGATCAGAAAGGAGATCGGCAACTGGTTCCTGAACAAAGGAACGATCTCCTTCACTTCCGATCCGGATGCGGCAATGGTCCGGATGCCCGCCAATGACATTCTGGTCTGCACGCAGGAGATCCCCGCGGTCCCGGGCGACCATGTCACGGTCCGCTGGAAAGCCGAAGGGGACGCGGTCCCGTCATGCAGTATCCAGATGTACTCCGGGATAAAACAGCTCGGACTTAAAAGCGGCAAAGCCGTTTCAAAAGGGAAAAACGAGTTCGAAATGACTCTCCAAATTCCCGATAAGGTCACGGCGTTCCGGCTCTTTTTCAGGACCGCGAAACCGGCTGATTTCAAATTCGGAACGCCGACTGTAATCATCGGAGGAGGAAAACAGAAATGAAGAAAAATCTAATACTTTTGGCATCCCTGCTGGCCCTTTCACTTTCCGCTGCGGAATCTCTGGACTGGAATACCCGGGATGGAAAATTGGCAAACTGGAGCGGCAGCGTGGAACCGCTTGAGGGCGGAGGCATGGTGCTGAAAGGACAAAACTGCTTTTCCTACAGCAAGGCGAAATTTCCGGTGCGGGACCAGAGGAATGTCCGCATCAGCTTTGCCGTCCAGGGCTATGCTTCCCGGATCGGAATTTACTGCTACAGCAACAACCGCCTCGCAGGGACTTTCATGGAACGGATCCCGAATGCGGATAACCGGAAAAAATTCGAGGCTGTTTTTGCCATTCCGCAGCAGATCAAAGGGAAAAACATCGATTCCTTCCGCATCGTGTTTACCTCGTCCTCCGGCCTGAAAATTTATCAGGTGGAAATGTTTCTGGAGAACTGAAAAATGCTTCGGAAAGAATATGATGCGGCAGTCTGCGGCGGCGGGGTCGCCGGGGTTGCCGCCGCGCTCGCTTCCGCCCGCCGCGGCATGCATACCGTATTGATCGAAAAGACCATTCTGCCGGGCGGTCTGGCCACCTCCGGGCTGGTGCTCGTTTATCTTCCCCTCTGCGACGGGAAAGGGCATCAGATGATCCACGGCATTTCCGAAGAACTGCTGAACGCCTCCAACCGGTACGGACCCTGCGAACCCAATCCCGAATGGAAAAAAAACGGAAGATACATGGCAAGATTTTCGCCGGGGTCCTTCGTGCTCGCTTTGGATGAACTGCTGGAAAACACCGGGGTCGATGTCTGGCTGGATTCCCATATCATCGGATGCACCGTCCAGAATGAACGGCTGACGGAGATTGAGGTCGCCAACAAAAGCGGCACGGTCCGGATCGGAGCAAAAGTGTTCGTCGACGCGACCGGAGACGCCGATCTGTGTTTCCTCGCCGGAAAACCATGCCGTTTTTCCGAAAATTCCATGGTGCTCTGGACCATTGAACACAATGAACATTCCAAAAGCGAAAATGACCTCGACAGGTGCTCGCACACGGCGATCCACGCAGATCCGCTGGAAAAAGTTTACACCACGGAAAAACTTTCCGGAAAAATGGTCACGGATTTTGTCCTGGAAGGCCGCCGCCGCTACCGAGATCTGCTGAAACGGGAATATGCGGAAGGAAAATCCAGCCGGAAGAGCCATTACCCGCTCACACTCCAGACGATCCCCCCAATCCGGAAAGGACGCTGCATTCAGGGCTGTTTCACGCTGGATACCGGAATGGAAGGCCGTTCCTTCGAAGACCCCGTCGGCATTTTCGGCGACTGGAGATGTCCGGGAAAACTCTGGCAGATTCCCTATCGTTCCCTGCTGCCGGAAAAACTGAACGGCGTGATCGCCGCGGGAAGATGCATTTCCTCCATCGGCGATGCCTGGGAAGCCACACGGGTCATCCCGGTTGCCGCCATGACCGGTGAAGTTGCCGGAACGGCGGCCGCCATGTCCGTTGCACGGAACGGAACTCCGCATGATCTTCCGTATTCCGAACTCGCAAATGAATTGCGGAAAACCGGATTCCGGCTTGATTTTCCCCGTTGAACAAACTATATTGAAATCATAACACGCAAGGAGCGGAAAATGGAAAAAATCGATGTGGCAGTCCTGGGCATCGGCGCCATGGGAAAAACCCATGCCGATGCGGCAAAAGTTTCCCCGTATGTAAACAAAATCTACGGTTATGAACCGGATCCGGAACGCTGTAAAAAACGTGCGGAGGAAATTGGCATTCTCCCGGCAACTCTGGAAGATATCCTGAACGATCCGAAGATCCGCTTTGTTTCCATCGCGGCCAGCAACGAGGCACATGTCATGCTCGCGGAAGCCGCCCTCAAGGCCGGGAAAGCGGTGCTTTGTGAAAAACCGATGGGCTCCACTCTGGAAGAGGCGATCCGCCTGATCCGGGTCAAGCGTCAGACCAAAGGTTTTCTGCAGATCGGATTCGAACTGCATTACTCGAAAATGTATCAGCAGATCAAGGACTGGATCGACCAGGGACTGATCGGGGATGTCGTGAACGTGCAGTGCCGCTATTTCTGCTGCGAATTCCACCGCAAAAACAACTGGCGGAGCAACAGCACGGGCAGTTTCCTGATCGGCGAAAAACTCTCCCATTATCTGGACCTGCAGCGCTGGTTTTTCAGCGGAGCGCAGAAGCCGGAAACAGTCTATTCGCTTTCCGCGCCGAAAGTGATCCCCTATTTCAATCACCGGGACAACCATCAGATCTCGACCCGTTACAGCAAAGGCGGGGTGGCCTCGCTGAACTTTGTCATGTACAGTGCGGAATCATACCATGCCGATCCGCTGGTTGAACTGCTTGCCAAACAGAGCGACGACGGCCATTACCTGCAATATCTGGTCTGCGGCACCAAAGGCGTTCTGGAAACCGACGTTTTCAAAAGGAGAATGCGCCGCTTCGCCTTTTCCGACGTTGAGGACGGAATCGACAATAAAATCGTGGAAACGGTCACTTTCCCGAAGGAAGAAGATCAGATTTATTTCCACAATACGCACGGACAGAATCTGAGGGTGATCGAACTGGTTGCCAAAGGCCTTCCACCGGAAGTCTCTGCGGAAGACGCCTTCGAAACCATGCGGCTGTGTTTCGCGGCCGGAAAATCCGAGGACACGGGAAAAATCATCCGCATGGATGAACTCCCGACCGCGTGAATTTCATCATTCCGCTACGCGCTGTTCCCTGAACAGGTTGATCGATCTCCCGGATTTCCGGATAAATTCCGGACAAATTTCAAATTTCCGGTTTGATATGTCTTGACTTTTATAGTTTTTGAGATTATATTGCCATGGTGTCGGCAATTAAGCACGAATTGCCGACACCATGATCAAGCTGCAAACGAACTTGATTTGCTGCACAAAGCAGTTATGATTTACATCTTGATGAGCTGAAAACAAGGGTTCGAATCGAATTTTCAATCCATATTGGGAACGGAGCTTTCCGCAAAGGAATATTTTCAATTCCCTTCCGCGGGAGCATCCCACAAGTGCGCGATCCGGTCCGCCGCGTTCAGCAGGACCCGTCTGACCCTGGTCTGGAGCATGGGCGTGACCACCTGCTCATGCGGATAATAACAGCCGAGCGTGCCTTCGAGTTTTCCGTCCTTTCTGAAAACCGGCACGGCGAAGGTTTTCAGCCTCGTGTCGACGCCATCCAGAATCCGCTGGACAAATACGAATTTCCGTCGCCGGATTTTCTGGATTTCTGCCTCATGGCCTGGCCAAATCTTTTCGGGATGCCCGTTCCGTTCGAGGATCCGCGAACGTTCCGTCGGCGTGGAACAGGAATAAAGCACCCTTCCCGTCGCCGTTTCATAGAGCCGGGCCGGTCCCAACACCTCGGAATCGATCGGATAGATTTTCCGCGGGCCGACCCGCATCATCGGGATCCACCGGTAATTGTGGAGCACGGCATAGACCGTCACCACGCCCAGAGCTGCGCCGGTTTCCTTCATGATCCGGATCAGTTTCTCCCGGAAATCGGCATCCCGCCGGTAATTGTGGTAGATCATCTTCCGGCAGACCGGACCGTAGGTATAGCGGGCGTGGATGTTTTTTTCGACATAACCGCAGGCAGTCATGGTTTTCAGCAGATTGTGCACACTGTTCCGGGGCATGTTGTGCAGTTCCGCGAGCGTATGCAGCGCGAACCCGTTTTCCTCCGGATCGTCGAACAGCAGCGTCGTCAGGATCTCCAGCGCTTTCTTCAAAGATTTCACCGGCACGTCCCGGTCCATGATCGGCCTCCTTTCCCGTTTCCGTAAATATATTGCATTTTCGACGGATGTCAAACCGGAAGGCGTTCCACAATATGGAATTTCAGCCATTCTCAGGTTTCCGGCTTGTTATTCTCCCTTTGCCGGATATAATATGAGGAAAGACTCAAGTCACAAGACACAAGATTCAAGATACAAAATAAAGGCGGAAAGGAAACGAGATATGAACGTATTTTCATCTTTCATCTCCCTGTCCTCCATAGCTCGGAGAACGGAGACAAATCATCACTCATCATTCCAGAGCAAGCGCATCTTCACGCTGATAGAACTTCTTGTAGTTATAGCGATCATTGCGATTCTGGCAGCGATGCTGCTGCCCGCGTTGAACAAGGCGAGACAGACGGCCCACAGGATCAGCTGTCTAAGCAATCACAAGACAATTCTTTCCGCCTATTTTTCCTATACGTCAAACAACAACGAATGGCTTCTTCCAGGAAAAGTCTACGGTACTGTTTGGTATACTAATGCGGCAAGAGAACTTTATCGCACCCCGACGACCGCTCAGATCAATAAACTGATTACCTGTCCCAGCGAACCTCTTCCTGTGATTCGGGGCAGTACTAATATTCCTAAATATCAATATTATGGATATGGTCACATCAGCATCAACTGCAGTCTTTCCGGAAACAGCCCGGAGCTGGCAACGACTGTGACGACAACCAGCAGTTTTCATAAACTCAAAGTCGCATTTTCTCCGACAACCACGCTGGTTACGCTCGGTCACGGAGTAAAGGATAATTTCAATGAAAAATCGGACGGGGCGATAACCTGGATCGCTTTCCGGCACGGCGGCAATTATAAATCCACACCGGGACAAAACGGTTCCGGCGACCCGAACGGATCCATGAACAACTGCGGTTTTCTGGATGGTCATGCGGAAGTGGTCAGCAATGTCAAATTCCGGGAGAAAAAATCAGGCAACATGATGATGTTTCTGCATGGCTGGGAAAATAAGCATACCCGCCCCTGATTCAACTATTAAATCACAGTCGATGCGCCAAAAATGGTTTGATGCTGTAAAAATCAAATTTTTAACAAGATGAGCCAAAACATTTTGAAATTGGCTCTTCAACAAAGCAAAGGAGTTTTTCTATGTTTAAAAAACAGATTCTTTTCCTGCTTCCGGCGATTCTTCTCTGTTGTCTGCAGGCGGTCGCCGGGGATCGGCCCACGCTGACGGAAGGCAATACGGAGAAGTATCAGGTAATGGTTTTGGGCGATGTGCATTACGATGCACCGGAATATCATACGGTTCCGCTGGTCCGCGGCGCGCGAGCCAGGGAACGGAAACGCAATTTCAGCATGTGGGAAGGTCCGTCGCGGAAACTGCTGGAAGCGGCGATGAAGCAGACGGGACCGGACACGGCATTTGCGATCCAGCTCGGAGATAT
>Ga0265298_10004381_pt1 | contig 18074 bp, 20 predicted proteins | sample AusTroGonzalo_MG_3_FD_193486 | JGI IMG/M metagenome (GOLD analysis project Ga0265298, IMG submission 193486) | Bovine rumen microbial communities from tropical cattle in Woodstock, Queensland, Australia - Gonzalo_01 | ecosystem: Host-associated > Mammals > Digestive system > Stomach > Rumen ... | reverse complement strand
GCTTTGTATAAATATGACTAATTTTCAGAAAACCCCCAAAGCCGGGGGAAAATTTTGACGAAATATCGAACTGTCCTATAAAAGTCCCTAGAAGGACCTGTAAGACTTCTGGAAGACTTTCTGAACAATTAAAAGGGGTAAACTATGGCAAAAAAAATGAGCTGGGCTATCACGATCCGGCGACTGATGAAAAAAGCTGGCATATATCAGCCGCATTATGAACCTGTCATACAGCAGCTTGGCGATGTCCTTAATATCCGCGAAAAAGCTATGCAACAGTTCAAGGATGAAGGCGAGCAGCTTCTGGTCCTGCAGATAAATGGCAGGGGCGCGGAAAACTATGTAGTTAATCCGCTTATTACCAGGATCGAGAAGGCGGATGATACAGCGATCAACTACTGGAAAGAGCTTGGCTTTACTGCCAAGGCCTACAATTCACTGACAAACACTGTAACATCCAAGGAAGAAAAAGACAGCCTGGGAGCAATCCTTAAGAAAATAGGCTGCTAGTCATGAAAGCGAAAAAATATCTGCAGGTTGCAAAGGACTATGCCAGCGATGTCATAAGCGGTAAGATCATCGCTTCTGATGATGTCATAAATGCCTGCAAAAGATTTCAGGAAGATCTTAACCGTCCTGATCTGGTTATGAAAAACGAGCAGCCGGACCAGGCGATCAGCATTATGGAAAATATATTCGTTCATAAGCAGGGCGAAGCTCCTGACGGATCGCCTTTGCAGGGTAAGCCCCTTAAGCTGGAACCATGGCAGATATTTATTATCTACAATTTGCTTGGCTTCTGGTACAAAGGCACCAAGGAACGAAAATATAAAGAAGCCTGGATAATGCTTGGCCGAAAAAACGGCAAAACAAGCTTTGTAGCAGCACTTGCCTTTGCCGTAGCTCTTATTCAGAGAAAATCAGGATCCAAGATCTACGTCGTGGCAGCTGCTCTTAAGCAGGCCCTTGAGAGCTTCGACTTTATCAAGTATTCGCTCCGGTATAAGAAAATTATCGGAGAGTTCCAGGTAAAAGACAGCTACGTCGAACATAGCATAAAGCATGAGTTCGACGATGGGACCATAGAAATTCAGATCTTAGCATCGAATCCTGATGCGCAGGATTCATTCAACTGTAACTTTGCTATAGCGGACGAGGTTGCAGCATACAAGAAGCCTGCACAGTATAACCGTTTCAAGGAAGCCATGAAGGCTTATACAAATAAGCTGATGGTCGGAATCACTACAGCAGGCGACAATATGAACAGCTTCGGCTATGACAGGATGCAATATGCTATTAGGGTTGCTTCCGGAGTAGTAAAAGACGATTCCTTCTTTTCTTTCGTTGCCAGAGCTGACACAGACGATAAAGGGAACTGTGATTACACGAATCCTATTCAGCACATGAAGGCGAATCCGAACTACGGAGTAACCATCAGGCCGCAGGATATTATGAACGATGCCCTGCAGGCGCAGAATGATCCAAGGCAGAGGAAAGATTTTTTATCCAGGTCCTTGAATATCTACACGGCTGCTATGCGTGCCTGGTTCGATATCGAAGAGTTCAAGACTAGCGATAAAAAATATAACTGGTCCTTGGAAGAACTGGCGAAGCTTGGCATTAGCTGGTATGGCGGAGCTGACCTTTCAAGAATGCACGACTTAACAGCAGCTGCGCTCTATGGAACATACCAGGGCGTAGATATCATTATCACACACGCTTTTTGTCCGGAAGTCCTTGCAGTCCAGAAGAGCGATGATGATAATATCCCACTTTACGACTGGCTGGATAATGGCTGGCTTACCATGAGCAATACGCCGACCATGAATGCTTCAGACGTTGTTAAGTGGTTCATGGAAATGCGAAACAAAGGCTTCAAGATCCGGCAGGTCGGACACGATAGAAAATTTGCAGGAGAAGAATATCTGCCGCTGATGCGCAAGGCAGGATTCAACATTATAGACCAGCCACAGCTCTATTATCTTAAGAGCCAGGGCTTCAGGCATATAGAAAAAGCAGCCAAGGACGGTAATTTATATTATTTGCATTCAACGGCCTATGAATACTGCGTATCAAACGTGGCTGCAGTAGAAAAGACCGATGATGCGGTTTCATACGAAAAAGTAGGACAGACACAGCGAATTGATCTATTCGATGCGTCTGTTTTTGCTTGTGTAAGAAGCATTGAAGACAGCGCTAAAAGTAAAGCAGCACAATCATGGTGGGGCGAATAAATGGGTAAGAAAAAGAAAAACAGACAGATTCAGACAATCAGAGAAACAGGAAGACCTAACCCAGTAGCGGTATGGTTATCCGATTCCGAAACTATCAGCTGCGTGGGCTATACATCCCTTGCAGATAATCCTGAGATCATGACAGCTTGCCATAAGATCGCAGAGCTTATCGGTTCCCTTACTATCCACCTGATGGCTAATACCGAGAAGGGCGACCAGCGAATCATCAATGCGCTTTCCAGGAAGATTGACATTGAGCCGGAAATGCACATGACAAGAACGACGTGGATCCAGGCTATTGTAATGAACCTGCTCCTTTATGGCAAAGGAAACAGCATTGTCGTTCCGCATACCTACGAAGGAATCCTTCAGAACCTTGAGCCTATAAGTGTAGGCAGGGTAGGTTTTGAGCCTATTGGCTACCGTGACTACAGGGTCCTGATAGATGGTAAGGCAAGGAATCCGGACAGCGTGCTGCACTTTGTCTACAATCCGGATAAAAACTACCTGTGGAAGGGCAAAGGCCTTACGGTATGCCTTAAGGACCTTGCGCAGAACCTTAAGCAGGCCACAACAACAGAAAAAGCCTTCATGGAATCCAAGTGGAAACCTTCAGTAATCGTAAAAGTCGATGCTTTGACTGAAGAATTTTCTAATCCTACAGGAAGGCAGAAGCTCCTTGAAAGCTATGTAAAAAGTGCTGATGTTGGAGAGCCTTGGCTTATTCCGGCGCAGCAGTTCGAAGTAGAGCAGGTTAAGCCGCTTTCGCTTGCGGATCTTGCGATAAAAGACACTGTAGAGCTTGATAAGAGAACAGTTGCAGCTATTTTAGGCGTTCCGCCGTTCCTTCTGGGCGTCGGAGAATACAATCAGGCTGCATGGAACAACTTCATTCAGAACACGATCAAGCCAATTTGCATAGCAATACAGCAGGAGCTTACGAAGAAACTTATCGTAAGCGAAAAAATGTACCTGAAATTTAATGTTCTTTCGCTCCTTGACTGGGATATCAAGTCTATCTACGAAGTATTCGGCGGACTTTGCGATAAGGGCATTGTTACACCGAACGAAGTGCGTGACCGCGTAGGAATGAATCAGCTGGACGGACTGGATCAGCTCAGGATCCTTGAGAACTATATTCCTATCGAGGACATCGGCAAACAGTCAAAACTTGTAAAGGGGGACAATGATAATGAGTAACCGCGAAGGAAGGCTGATGCGTACAACATCAACAAATTTTTATGCAACTAGAGACGAAGCGACAGAAAAGCTTTCAATCGAAGGCTATTTTGCAGTTTTCAATTCAAATTACGAAATAGCTCCGGATATGAGCGAATCAATCGCGCCTGGCGCGTTTGACAATACACTTGCAGACGATATCAGAGCTTTAATCAACCATGACACGACCTTAGTGCTTGGAAGAACGAAAGCGAACACTCTTCAGCTGCGTACTGACAATCACGGCTTATGGGGACACATCGACATCAATCCGAACGATACCGATGCTATGAACCTGTATAACCGTGTACAGCGTGGCGATGTAGACCAGTGCAGCATCGGCTTCGACATCCTGAACGAGGAAACCGACTTCCGCGAAGATGGATCAGTACACTGGACGATCAAGGAAGTTAAGCTCTATGAAGTTTCGGCCTGCACTTTCCCGGCCTATGAGGAAACCAACATAGCAGCCAGGGCAAAAGAAAAAGAGGATCTTGTAAGGCGTAAAAACACAGCCTGGAAGGATTCTGTACTCAAAAAACTGAAAGGAGAAAGCGAAAATGCTTAAGGTTTTACTTCTCAGATCTAGAATCGACAAAGCCAGAAAGGCCCTTGAAGAGCTTAGAAAAAAAGATGCTGAATTTGAAAAGCGCGAAGCTGAGCTTGAGCAGGCTATAAATGAAGCAGCTGAAGCTGAAGGCGAAGACGCAGCTGAAGCTCAGAAGGCAGTCGAAGAAGAAGTTGAAAAGTTCGACCAGGAAAAGGAAGAACACGAAGCTGCTAAGAAGTCCCTTGAGGACGAGCTTACAGAGCTTGAGGAAGGCCTTGCAGCTGAAGAAGCTGCTCAGGACACTTCAGAAGAACCAAAACCACAGCCACAGGCTGAAGAAAGGAAGGAAGAGAAAATGATCACACGCAACAAGTTTTTCCATGGCGTAGACGTTGACGCTATGTTCCAGAGAGACGATGTTAAGGCTTATCTGTCAGAGATCAGAAGCTGCATCAAGAACAAAAGAGAGCTTACAAACGTAGGCCTTACAATTCCTGAAGTCTTCGTAGGGCTTATCAAGGAGAACGTAGAGAACTATTCAAAGCTCTACAAGCACGTTAACGTACAGCCAATTGCCGGAAAGGCTAGAGAGGTTGTTCAGGGTACAGTTGCAGAAGCAATCTGGACAGAGTGCTGCGCAGTTCTTAACGAGCTTTCACTTGCATTCAACGACGTAGAGATCGACTGCTACAAGGTTGCTGGATATTACAAGGTTTGCAACGCTGTTCTTGAGGACAACGACGTTCAGCTTGCTACAAAGCTTCTTGAAGCTCTTTCACAGGCTATCGGCCTTGCAGTAGATAAGGCTATCCTTTACGGCCGTAACAGTGCATCTACTCAGAAGATGCCACTTGGTATCGTTTCAAGACTTGCACAGACAAGCGAGCCTTCAAACTATCCTGCAACAGCTAGACCTTGGGTAGACCTGCACACAAGCAACATCATTTCACTTTCTGCAGGACTTACAGGAGCTGGCCTGTTCAAGCAGATCGTTCTCGCATCCGGAGCAGCTAAGGGCAAATACAGCCGTGGCGGAAAAGTATGGGTAATGAACGAGACAACCTACACCAAGCTCATGGCTGAGACAGTTTCCGTTAATGCTAACGGCCAGATCGTTTCTGGCGTAGCTGGAACAATGCCTGTAGTTGGCGGCGTGATCGAAGTTCTTGACTTCATCCCTGACAACACAATCATCGGCGGCTACTTTGATCTGTACCTGCTTGGCGAGAGAGCTGGCGCACAGTTCGCACAGTCTGAGCACGTCTTCTTCGTACAGGATCAGACAGCCTTCAAGGGAACAGCAAGATACGACGGACAGCCCGTTATTGCAGAAGCCTTCGTTGCTATCGGTCTTGAAGCCACAACACCTGCAGCAAGCAGCGTAGCATTCGCTCCTGACGAAGCAAACACAGTTAAGGCTATCGCTCTTAACGTAAACGCAGTAACAATCGACCTTTCTGAGGACGACGAGTTCCAGATGCAGGCTGTTACAATGCCTATCGACGCACCTATCACATGGTCTTCAAGCGCAGAAACCTACGCTACAGTAGATCAGAACGGTCTTATCAAAGGTAAGGCTGCAGGAAGCGCAACAATCACAGCAGTAAGCGGTTCTGCAAGTGCTTCAGTAGCTGTTACAGTTACAACCTGATGAACTATCTGGTAATTAAAGACCTTATAGAGCGCAAAACGCTTAAGCAGTTCAGAGCAGGGGAGACTTACCCCTGTTCTGATCCTGCAAGGGCTGAATTTCTTATCAAAACCGGATATCTGGCAGAGCCGGAGAAAACGGAAGAAAAAGAGCAGCCAAGCGCAGAAGAAAAGAAGCCTAAGAAAGTTTCAAAAACCGCTAAGGCTCCTGCAAAGCGCTCTACAAAGACAAAGAAAGCGTGAGAATATGACAGAAGCGCAGATTTCAGCATTATTAAGCAGCCTTAAGGTTGATCTGGGAATACTGAGGACAACAGCATACGATTCTAGGCTCAAAGAGATCATTAAGAGCAGCTTCCAGATGATCGAGAGGGAAGGCGCTACGCTTGATGTTAGCCTTTTAGAAGATGCGCAGCTTGTCGTAATGTATTCCGCATGGTTATGGCGTAAGCGCGATTCCGGCGAAGGAATGCCAAGGATGCTGCGCTGGGCGCTTAATAATCGAATCTTAAGTGAGAAAGCTAATGGATGATACTTTATTTTTGCTCAAAACTACATACACGAAAAACAAGTACGGCGTAGGCGTTCCTTCGCAGGAAAAGAACGAAGTAATGTGCGACAGACAGTCTGTTTCAAGAAATGAGTTCTTTAATGCTGGAAGAAATGGGCTTAATCCGCAATTTGTTTTTACTGTTTTCAAAGGCGATTACCAGGGGGAGACAGTATGTGAATATAACGGACAGACCTATTCGATCTACAGGACCTATGAAACCGATGATGATTACATAGAGCTGTATGTCGAGCGGAAAGCAGGCACAAATGGCGAAGAAAGTGACAGTGGACAATCTGGCGGATGAGTTTAAGAAGATCCTGGACGAGTATGCAGGGGACATCCAGGATAATCTTGACGTAATTACTAAAAAAATCGGCCAGAAGGGCGCTCAGGCCCTTAGAAATGAATCAAAAAGCGTTTTTCCTGTGAATGGGGGCAAAGATTCCGGGGAATATGAAAAAGGCTGGGCGTCAATGGTAAGTAAGCCGAACAGGCTCTACACCGTTGTCACGATCTACAACAAAAAACGAGCCGGACTTGCGCATCTACTTGAGTTCGGCCATGTTTCTGCCAATGGAACAGGCAGATATGGCAGAGTTCCGGAACATCCGCACGTTAGGACCGTGGAACAAACGCTTGTAGTCGAATATGAAAGAGAGGTTAAAGCGAACCTATGAGATCCTATACCAGAGAAGAAATTGACGCTATGGTCGCAAGCATAGGCCTTCCTTATGCCTACTTCGAGTTCGACGATAATACGCCGCAATCGCCACCATTTATCTGCTGGTTCTTCTCAGAGCCAAGGGATGTAATGGCAGACAATGAAAACTATGTAGACAGAGAGCTGTTAAATATCGAGCTTTACACTAAGTACAGAGATTTTGACCAGGAACTGGCCGTAGAAGACGTTCTTAAGTCCTACGGCTTTTCTTATGCAACAGAAGAAAACTTTATCGATTCCGAAAAAGTATGGCAAATAGCTTATGAAAGCGAGGTAATTATCAATGTCACAGAATAACAAAGTTAAATACGGCTTAAAGAACTGCTACTACGCCGTTGCAACTATTGACGAGCTGACAAACGAAGCTACCTACGATACTCCTAAGCCATGGCCCGGAGCTGTAAACCTTTCTCAGGATCAGCAGGGCGAAACAACCAAGTTCCGCGCTGACAACTACGATTACTGGGTAGGCAACTCAAACAACGGATATCAGGGCGATCTTGAGAGCGCTCTTATCCCTGAGAGCTTCAGGATGGATGTGCTTGGAGATATCGAGGATTCTAACGGCGTTCTTGTAGAGGATGCAGATGCTAAGACTGTTCACTTCGCATTCTTGTTCCAGTTTGAAGGAGACGTGAAGGCTACAAGACACGTTTTATACAACTGCACAGCAACACGCCCTTCAGTAACAGGATCCACAACTGAAGAGAATATCGAGCCACAGACCGAGACAGTATCAATTACTGCTACTTCTATCCATAACGCAGGCCTTGACAAGAATCTTGTTAAGGGCAGATGTTTCGAAGGCAATACCGAGTATGACAACTTCTTTGCATCCGTATATCAGCCTTCAGCTGCAGCTACTTACGTTACTGTTTCCTTCGATACAGACGGCGGAACAGCTATCGCAGATCAGACTGTAAGAAGCGGAGCTACCGCAGAGCAGCCTGCAGATCCTACCAAGGCTGGCTATGACTTCAAGGGCTGGTACAAAGAAGACACATTTACAACAGTATTCGACTTTGACGACGCGATTACCGCTGATACAACGGTTTACGCTAAGTTTGAAGTCCATACCTGATAACAAGGGGGCTTTTTTCATGACAAAAGACGTACAAATTGGGGAAAAAACTATCAGTTTTACCGCAAACGGCGCTACGCCGTTGTTTTACAAGCAGTTCTTTGGTAAGGACCTGCTTAAAGCAATATCTACTTCAGACGATGGGCTGGTTCTGGCAAGCGATAGCTTGCCGGAGCTGGCCTTTATCATGGCAAAACAATCCGATAAGGCCGATATGATGCACCTTACACAGGAAAATTATATCGAGTTCTTATCTCTTTTTGACGCCTTGGAGCTTCCGCTTGCAGGGGACAAAATATTCAGCGTATATGTTGCCAACTCAATGCCTACCGAAGAGGCTAAAAAAAAGACCAGCGGCAGAGCGAAAGGGTAACATCTACAGCACTATACCTTCTAAGATGCTTCCAGGTCGGCCTTCATGTAGCTGACCTGGAATATTTAGATCTGGGAATGGTAATTGATATTTTCACAGAATCCAAGAACGACAATTACAAATACAAGGAAGTCGCCAATCAGAGCGATTTCGACAATTTTTAAGGAATAGATTATGGCAGATAGAGTAAAAGGCTTAACAATTGTATTAGGCGCGGACACTTCCGAACTTGTTTCAGCTATCCATAACGTTAATACTGCCATTTCAAAGACACAGACTAACCTTCGTGATATCAACAAGGCTCTTAAGCTTGATCCGGCAAATGTAAACCTTCTGAAGGATAAGCAGAACGAACTGTCTACAGCTATAGCTCAGACAAAAGAGAAGCTGCAGGCAGAAAAAGAAGCCATGGAAAAGCTTGAAGCTTCAGGCGTTGACAAGACTTCCCAGCAGTTCAGAGATCTTAAGGTTCAGATTGACCTGGACGAATCAGCTCTTAAGAACCTTGAGACACAAATGAAGAATTTCGGCACAGTAGGCGGACAGGTATTAGCTGAAATGGGCCGAAAGATGCAGGAAGTCGGAGATAAGATCAAGGCTGTAGGCGACAAGATCTCAAGCGTAGGCCAGTCTCTTACTACTACAGTTACACTTCCTATCGTTGCTGCAGGAACAGCTGCAGTATCGTCTTTTGCTGAAGTCGATAAGACAATGACCTTGGCGAATCAGACAATGGGAAATACTGCAGAACAGGCAAGCTTATTAAATAAGGCCATGGAAGAAGCTGCGTCAAATTCTACATTCGGAATGAACGATGCAGCCCAGGCTTCACTTAACTTTGCCAGAGCTGGACTTGATGCAGAGCAGGCAGCTTCAGCTATGGCTCCTGCTATGAACCTTGCCGCAGGCGAAGCCGGAGATCTTGATACGGTTTCTTCAGGACTTGTAGCAACTATTAACGGTTTCGGCGATTCTTTCGAGCAGGCCGAACACTACGCAGATGTATTTGCTGCAGCTTGTAACAATTCCGCGCTTGATGTTAACGGACTTTCCGAGAGCATGAGCGTCGCAGCTCCTATCTTCAGGACCGCAGGAAAAGACGTTGAAGATGCAGCTCTTTATCTTGGCGTAATGGCAAATGCCGGAATTGAAGCTAACGTTGCTGCTAACAGCCTTAAAACAGGTATGGCAAGACTTGCGCAGCCTACCAAGCAGGCAAAAGAAGCTATGGAGCAATATGGTATCGCTATGAGCGATATCTGGAATGAAGACGGTTCCATGAAGGATTCTGTAGAGATTCAGAAGAATCTTAACAAGGCTTTCGCAAACCTTAGCGAGCAGGAACAGATGGCAGCTGCAGGTGCGATCTTTGGAAAGAATCAGATGTCTTCATGGCTGGCTCTTATCAATACAGCTCCTGAAGATGTTAATGCTCTTAGTGAATCCATCAAAAACAGCACAGGAACCACACAGGAAATGGCAGACGCCATGATGAGCGGTTTCGGTGGATCCATAGAAAAATTAAAATCCAGCCTGGATGTTCTTGTAACATCCCTTGGAAGCATAATCGCAGAATATCTTACACCTGTGATCGAGAAGATCCAGGGCGTCATAGATATGTTCATGGCGATGGACGAAGAAACCAAGAAGCAGATTGTTACTATAGCAGGAATTGTAGCTGCTATAGGCCCTGTTCTTCTTGTAGGCGGCAAGATCATATCCGGAATAGGCTCTATCGTTTCATCCCTTGGAACAGTGGCAACCTTCATAGGTTCAACGCTTATTCCTGCGATCACTGCGATATCAGCTCCGATTCTTGTAGTTACAGCTGCTGTGGTAGCCCTTGCTGCAGGATTCGTTTACCTTTATCAGACAAACGAGGACTTCAGGAACAAGGTTAATGAGCTTGTTTCTGGAATAAAAGAAAACTTCGGTCAAATGATCGAGACGATCAAGCCAGCACTTTCAGAGCTATTTGAAACTATAAAAGGCGTCGTAAGCGATCTTGTAGCTGGATTCGGAAAGTTCGTAGAAACCGCAAGGCCAGTATTTGAGTTTATCGCTACAGGAATTGCCGGAGTGATTAACGGAGTAATGGCGGCTGCTACACCTGTAGTCAATGCCGTCAATTCAATAATCAAGATGGTTTCATCCGTAGTAAAAGCGCTGTTTTCACTGCTTACAGGAGACTTTAAGGGCTTTGCTACCAACATGAAGGATGGCCTTAAGAATATGCTTGATGCCATCAAGAGCCTTCTGGAAGGAAAGCTTGCCTTCTTCAAAGGATTATTTGATACCTTCGGCTCAGATATCGGCTCCAAAGCTATGCAGTGGGGCATTGACCTTATAAACAACCTTATCGAAGGCATAAAGAGCATGATCGATAAGGTCGGCGATGCTATCAGCAGCGTAGCGGATGTAATTGCAAGCTTCATCCACTTCTCAGAGCCGGATGAAGGACCACTTTCAAACTTCAACACCTATATGCCTGATATGATGCGTCAGATAGCAAGCGGCATCAATAACGGCATACCTATGGTAGAGAGCGCCATGAACAACCTTGCTAAGACAATGCTTCCTACTATGGGCGGAATAAATGCTGCAGGAGCTGGCGGAACAAACAACAATATCTCCAATGCGGTTAGCATAAACGTATATGGAGCGCAGGGACAGGATGTAAACCAGCTTGCAGAAATTATCCAGGATAAGATTAACAGCGCAGTTTACAACAAAGGGGCTGTATTCGCATGAAAAACTTTTTGATTTTTAACGGCCAGTCCTTAAGGGATTTCGGCGTATATATTTCAGGCCTTAACACTTATAACGCTCCGTCCAGGGACGTAGATTCTGTTTCTGTTCCTGGGCGAAATGGTACGCTTACCATGGACAACGGGCGCTATAACAATATAAGCGTTACTTATCCTGCATTTATCTGCAATAACTACGATGCAAGGGTGGAAGGTCTTCGAAACTTCCTGCTGTCTCAATCAGGCTTTAAGCGTCTTGAAGACACTTATCATCCTGAAGAGTTCCGTCTTGCAAGATGGGCCGGAGAATTTACAGCCGATACGCTGGATGCGCTTATCGCAGGACAGTTCGACCTTACCTTCGACTGCTATCCGCAAAGGTTCCTGAAGGACGGCGAAAAGCAGATAGAGTTTACCACAAACGGCAATATCAATAATCCATATCTGCAGACAGCGCTTCCACTGATAAGAGCATACGGAACAGGATCTTTTTCTATCGGCGGAATATCCGTAGCAATATCTTCAGCTCTTACTTACACGGATATCGACTGCGAGCTTCAGGAATGCTATAAGGACAGCCTTGCAACAAACAGAAATGCTTATGTCACGCTTACAAATGGCGAATTTCCAAAGCTTTCGCCCGGAGCAAATGCGATCACATTGTCCGGAATAAGTAAGCTGATTATTACTCCCAGATTCTGGATCTTGTAAAGGGGATATATGAAACCTATATTATTTGCAAAAAGCGCCACGACCTTTACAACTAACGGCCTTGGCAGACTTAACTTCATATCCTGCACCGTTACAGAAGAGCGAAACGGCGTCTACATCCTCGAAGGAACCATAGCAGAAGCAGAGCTTCACGCTTCAAGCCTTGAAATGGGTTCTATCATCGTAGCTAAGCCGAACCAGACCAGTGCGCTGCAGGCCTTCAGGGTACACAAGATAGTTAAGCCTATGAAGGGCATTTATGAGATATCAGCGCAGCATATCTCTTATCAGCTGTCCTTTATCCCTACAATGCCTTTTACGATTACATCGTCTTCATCAGCCTGCAACAGTACGCTGCAAGCTCTTAAAAATAATGCTGCAGAGAGCTGCCCTTTTACCTTCTGGACCAACGTAACAACCGTTTCAAGCTATAAGCAGACAACACCTGCATCAATCAGAAGCAGGCTGGGCGGCGTGGAAGGTTCAGTTTTGGACCAGTTCGGCGGCGAATATGAATGGGATAACTACACAGTTAAGCTCCATTCAGCGAGGGGCGTTCAGACACCGACTGTAACGCTCCGGTACGGAAAAAACATCATTGATCTTAACCAGGAGCAAGAGATAAACAATGTAATCACAGGCGTCTGCCCTTACTGGTGCGATTCTGAAGGCGGAAACGTGGTAACACTTCCTGAAAAGACCGTAGATAGCAGCACAGCTTCAAGCTATCCATTTAAGAGAACTGTTCCGCTTGATATGTCTTCAGACTGGCAAGAAGCGCCTACACAGGCACAGCTTCGTGCCAAGGCACAGGCCTATGTTAACGGCTCGGGCATAGGGATTCCGAAGGTTAATATCAAGGTTTCCTTCGTAAATCTTTCTGATACTGAAGAATACAAGGACGTAGCAGCTCTTCAGACAGTAAGCCTTTGCGATTACGTAGCAGTCCAGTTTGAAAAGCTTGGAATAAATACCCAGGCAAAAGTAATCAAAACTGTCTACAACGTTCTTCTTGAACGCTACGATTCTATCGAAGTAGGATCCCTTAGAAGCAGCCTTGCAAGTACAATTTCGGATCAGTCCGCAGAGATAGCAGCCGTAGCTGATAACACAAGGGAAATGTTCAAGAGCTTCGACGCTTCTGTTCAGGACGATATAGACAATGCTACTGCATGGCTTACAGGATCTAACGGCTACGTCATGGCTAGAAAAGATTCTTCCGGTAACTGGAAAGAGCTTTTCTTCATGGACACAGCGGACGCTTCCACTGCACATAATGTCCTTAGAATCAACCAAAACGGAATAGGCTTTAGCCGCGCAGGTGTAGGCGGACCATATACGCAGGCGTGGACACTTGATGGGAAGCTTGTAATTGGCGGAACCAATGTTCCGAGCTTTACTGTTTATGATTCAAGCAACAATGTGATCTTCCAGACAAGCAGCTCCGGAACTGTATGGAACAGCACCAACAGTTCTATGGATTCTAGCGGCAAATTAACAGCTAGTAACGCGACGCTGAGCGGCAAACTTACAAGTACAGGAAGCAGAGCTACCTGCGTGCTTGGCGATGGAAGAATAGATTTCTTTGCTAATACAGATCTAGTAAACCGAAGATCTTATATTGATTCTGATGTTACGCCTGATGGAACAATTTCATCATTACGTATTAGGAATCCTAGTGCTGGTGGAATACAGATTTCAAATGAGTCTAGCGGTTCTAGTTATGCCGGCGTTTATTTAGGCTTTTCAGATCAAGGCTATGTAAGTATTGAAGGAACAGATGGCATTGACATTACGTCCGAGGAAGATCTAACTATTACCTGCAAAGGCATTCTTTGGACTTACAATCCTAATAACGGAACACATTATTCTGCAGTTGACTACTATGATGGCCCAGTTCATAACCTTGAAATTGCCAATGGAATCATTGTGGGCGTTTCGTAAATTCCGAACTTATCTTAAGGGGGTTTAAATGACTTCTCAATCATTCACTTTAGATCTTATACCAAAGGGCGTTAACCCAGTGGTAAATGTAAGCCAGTACGACGCAGGGCAGACCTGGACGATAGGCGTTACCGAAAATGGTAACGCTTTTTCTATACCTTCAGGAGCTTCTGTTACGATCTGCGGAACCAAAAGAGACAGCACCGGCTTCGTATATGCCTGCAGCTTCTCAGGTTCAACTGTAACTGCCATAGTACAGGCACAAATGACAGTTTTGTCCGGAGATCAGAAGGCAGAGCTTAGGATCGTAAACGGCGACGATAAGATCGCTACGATCAACTTCATTATCCGTGTAGAGCCTTCTGCTTTGGCAGATTCGACACAGATATCCGAAACAGAAATTCCACTTATCGAACAGGCCGTAGAGCTGATGAACGAAGCTCCTGCAATCATTGCTCAGATGGAAGGACTTTCGGAAGATGCTGAAGCCTGGGCGAAGGGTACCAAGGACGGAACTGCGGTTCCTTCCACAGCAGAACAGTATCACAACAATTCGAAGTGGTACGCAGAACAGGCTGCACTTGCTGCATCTAAGCCGCCTATTATCGGAGCTGATGGCGACTGGCAGATCTGGAACAGCGGAACCGGACAATATGAAGACAGCAACAAACCTTCACAGGGCGACGTTGGACCTACACCAGTAGTAAGCGCCACTGCAACCGTTGACGCCAATGTCGGAACACCTGCAGTCAATGTCACAAAGTCCGGAACAGATGCAGCTCCCAGCTTTGCTTTTGCTTTTTCCAATATCAAAGGTAATACCGGAGATACAGGTAATGGCATAGCATCCATCGCCAAAACAGGAACTTCCGGTCTTGTAGACACCTATACGATTACCTACACCAACGGCGACACCGCTACTTTCACAGTTACCAACGGTCAGGACGGAACCGGAGCTGGCGATATGACGAAGCTGGCCTACGATTCCGATAACGCCGTATCAAATGCAGGCGGCATAGCAGATTATGTTCATGATGATCTGATAACAGAAGCGCAGTGGACATCAATTCAAACAATATTCAGCTAAGGAAGGGGAAAAAGAATGGTTACTTTGGTAAAAGACGACACTAAAAAAGAACTGGACTTCATGGGACTTTCTGACGACACAAAACCTACAGTGTCATTCCAGGGCCTTGAGGTTACTAACGGCTCAACTTTCTTTGAAATGGACACACAGAACGTCTATTTCTATGACAAAGAAAGCGAAAACTGGCTTGCGCAGCCATAATTCAGGAAGGGGTGCAGCATGAACGACAAAGTTATAATCGGAATGTTAAAGAGCTACATTGCAGCTACTTTAGCAGGTGCAGGCGCTCTTAAGGGCGCACCGTGCCAGGTTGCTTCGATCTCAAAATCTTCCGGAGTAACCACTGTAACACTTCAGTGGGTAGACGATAACGGCGATACCACAACCGGAACTATGACAGTTGCCGACGGAACAGACGGAGCTAACGGCGTAGGAATCAGCAATATTGAAAAGACTTCCACCAGCGGTAACGTGGACACCTACACCATAACAATGACAAACGGCGATGAGTACACCTTTACAGTTACGAACGGCACTAGCGGATCTCTTTCTGCTCTTACAGACGTAGCTATTACCAGCGTAGCGGACGGCCAGACGCTGATCTGGGACGCTGAAGAAAGTAAGTGGGTCAATGGAGCAAACAGCGCCACAGTGGCAAGCCTTGCCAATATTGGAGACGTAGCCGTTTCTTCTCCTTCAGAGGGTCAGGTCCTTGAATGGGACAATACAGCAGGCAAGTGGAAAAATAAGTCCCTTGGAGCTGCAGCACTGTCCAACAGCTACAACGACTTGGACAATACACCTACAATCCCTACAGTTCCTGTTAAGGAAGTCCAGGTAAACGGAACAGCTCTTTCTCCTGATGCAGACGGCGCAGTTAATGTCCAGGCTGTTACTTCAGCTGCTGTAAACGGGGTAGCTCAGACAGTAACTTCCGGAGCTGTGGATCTTGACGTAGCTTCGAATCTGATAACAGAAGCGCAGTGGACAGCTATAGCTGCTACTTTTTCTTAAGGGGGTAACTCATGAAAACCATTACTGATTTTGCGACACTTATAAATTCAACATTCGCAAGAAAGCCGGAAGTAAAGACCGCTACGCTTGCAAGCGGCTCTACAACTGTTACTTTCACAAGCCTTCCTACTACCGGAAATTATATGATCGACTTCTATACATCCGATGGCTCAAATTATAAGGCCATCGACCTTTCAACACCTGGAACAGCAGTGCTTACTTTTGATGCACCTGCAAGCGCAGTAACAGTCTACTGCGAGATCAAGGGGGTGTAAGTTATGGCAATAGCATATAGAAGCACGCTGGGCGTGGGCGGAATCGAAGTTGACAGCCTTACCATTACCAACGCTGCAACAAAAACTTCATACCTTCAGGGCGAGACACTGGACACAACTGGTCTGGTAGTTACCGCTACTGCAGGCCTTCTTTCCGGAAATGTTACTTCGGACTGTGTAATCACACCACAGGTCCTTAATACTCCTGGAACACAGACTATCACGATCGCCTATGGCGGACAGACTGTAACCTACGATGTAACTGTAGCTGCTATCACTTTGTCCATTACTACACAGCCTACAAAGACTGCCTATATGCAGGGCGAAACTTTGGACCTTACCGGCATCGTAGTAACCGCTACTGCAGGTCTTACAACACAGGATGTAACCGCAGACTGTTCTTTCAGCCCTGCTAATGGCAGCACGCTTTCAACAGCAGGTACTATCACAGTTACAGCAACCTTCGGCGGACAAACAGCTACAACAAGCGTTACAGTAACTGCGGTTACTGCTATCGCTATTACTACGCCGCCTACTAAGACATCTTACAAGCCTAACGAGACTTTGGATCTTACCGGCATCGTAGTAACCGCTACTGCAGGAGCTTTGACAAAAGACGTTACTTCAAGTTGTACCTTCAGCCCTGCAGACGGAACTACTCTTACCACTGAAGGAACCTTCAATATCACAGCAACCTTTAATCCTGGCTATGGACCTTTTACAGCCACAACTTCCTACACCGTCAAGGACGTTTCTGTTTATGGCGTACAGTGGGACGGCACATCTACAACATCCTGGACAAGAACGGACGATGCAGCTTCCTTCTCAGATCCGCAGCCATATTACAGCGGCATGAGCGGAACACCTTCTTCGCCTTTCGATGACAAGATGCCATGGTCTGGAATGGAGATCGTAGACGATGCAGACGCTGGCAAGCTGGTTAAGATTCCTAAGTTCTGGTACAAGTGGACCAGAAGCGGCAGCTCCATGAAGCTTCAGATATCCGATGCTGCACAGACAGGCTTCTTGGTATCGCCTGCACACGCTGATCGTGGCGACGGAGCCGGCGAACGTGATTATGTTTATGTTGGACGTTATCACTGCGGCAGCTCTAACTATAAATCTGTTTCAGGAACAACACCAAAAGTCTCAACTACAAGATCAGACTTCAGAACAGGAATCCATAACCTGGGATCTAAGATCTGGCAGTACGACTTTGCTATGTGGTGGACCATTAACATGCTCTATCTTGTAGAGTTTGCAGACTGGAACAGCCAGGCTAAGATTGGCGGCGGATGTTCAGAGACAACCGCATCTTCTTCAGCAGTCTACAATATGGGCTATACCGATTCAATGCCATATCATACCGGTACGACATCAAGCAGCATAGGCGCTACTGTATATGGCGGAACCCAGTACAGGCATATCGAAGGCCTTTGGGATAACTGCTATGACTGGTGCGACGGCGTTTACTTTGCAGGAACAAGCAATCTTGATGTTTATGCAATCAAGAATCCGGCAAACTTCTCAGACACAACAGGCGGAACCAAAGTCGGAACAAGGCCAAGTGCTACAGGATGGGCCACTGCATGGAATGATCCTAGCGCAGTTTCCGGATATGAATATGCGCTATATCCCAGCACGGCCGACAGCACGCTTGACGGAAGTACATATATCTGCGACCGCTGCGGCTACGACGCTTCTGGCGTCGTTCTGGTCGTCGGTGGTTACTACCTCCAGGTCCAGAACTTCGGTGCGTTCTGCCTGTACGGCAACTACCAGGCTTCGAACCAGTACGCCTACATCGGCTCCCGTCTCCAAAAATTACCTTAACCGCGCAGCGGTTGGGGGTTGAAAAGGGTGTGGGAAAACAAGGGGGCGTAAGCCCCTTTTCCCACATATTACCTTCCGAAATA
>Ga0265298_10004380_pt1 | contig 18076 bp, 15 predicted proteins | sample AusTroGonzalo_MG_3_FD_193486 | JGI IMG/M metagenome (GOLD analysis project Ga0265298, IMG submission 193486) | Bovine rumen microbial communities from tropical cattle in Woodstock, Queensland, Australia - Gonzalo_01 | ecosystem: Host-associated > Mammals > Digestive system > Stomach > Rumen ... | reverse complement strand
CACGGCCTGTCGCAACGGGTTATGAGACCTTGGAAGCAGGTCCCGTATCCCGTCTGCGGGTACATCTGATCACCGGCAGGACCCATCAGATCCGTGCCCATCTGGCCGCACTGGGTCATCCGGTTCTCGGAGATGATCTTTACGGCGACAGGGATTTCAACCGTCGGGAGAAAGCACGCTCTCTGAAACTCTGCGCCGTTTCCATTAAGATCGATACCGAAGGCCGTCTTTCTAGCCTTGACGGCCACGAATTCACAATTGATCCCCCCTTCTGACTTTCAATGTTCTATTGACGAAGGCAGAAATAATATTGTAGAATACCGCGATGCTGCAATGGAGTAGCATACTATATTGTTGATGGGGAATTAAACATGGAAAAAGTATATAAGCTGCTGATTATCAATCCGGGATCGACTTCCACAAAGATCAGCGTCTTTGAAAACGAAAGATCTGTGTTCGAAAAAAGCCGTTTTCATGATGCGCCGGTATTGCTGCAATACCCTCATGTCAACGATCAGGTACCTTTTCGCTACGAAGTGATCCTGGATATGCTGGAAGAGGGAGGAATCAATCCCGACGACATCGATGTCGTCGTCGGCCGTGGAGGCAGTGCGTGTACACAGCCCAGCGGCGTGACAATCATTGATCAGAAGCTGTACGATGATACCCTGGCGGCCGTCGGAGGCAGTGAACACGCCGCGAAGCTCGGAGTATTGCTGGCTTGGCGGTTTATTCAGGATTATCCCAGGCCTGCCTATACTCTGAACCCGACCAATGTGGATGAATACTGCGACTATGCCCGTCTGACAGGGATCCGCGGGATCTATCGGTTCGGTCACTCCCATGTGTTGAATCAGAAAGCTGTGGCGGAGGCCCACGCCGAAGCCATAGGCATGCGTTATGAAGACTGCCGTTTTATCGTGGCACACATCGACGGCGGTGTTACAGTGGGCGCTCACGATCACGGTCGGATGATAGACGGCAATATGGGTGCCGACGGTGAAGGTCCGTTCTCCCCTACTCGTATCGGCTATGTGCCGGTTCTTGCGCTCCTGGACTATCTCAAAGACCATTCCATGGATGACGTCCGGCGGATGTGCTCAAGAGCCGGCGGTTTTGTAAGTCTGTTCGGAACTTCTAACTCCGACACAATCCATACTCGGGTTGATCAGGGAGACCCAAAGGCTACTCTGGTCTGGAACACGATGATCTATCAGATTTGTAAGAATATTGGCGAAATGAGCACTGTGCTGAGCGGAAAGGTTGACGCAATATTGCTTACTGGAGGCCTGATGCGCTTTGACGATATTGCCGCTGGAGTCAGGGAACGCTGCGGCTGGATTGCTCCGATCCATGTCTATCCCGGAGAAATGGAACAGGAAGCGCTTGCGTTTTCGGTGCTGAAAGTGCTCCGCGGCTGTACAAAAGCAATGATCTACAGCGGGAAAAACGTATGGCAGGGTTTCAATGGTATTTCTTTCTGACTCTGTCACACTGCGCGGTGTACAGCTGTGATCATCGCAGAAAACAATAATCCGAGGTGACAATAATGAGCATGATTGAACATGTCTGGGCCAAAGCCAGAGCAAATCAAAAAACCATCGTTCTGCCAGAAGGCGAAGAACCCCGCACCGTACAGGCCGCCTCAAAAGTGAGAGACGAAGGCCTGGCAAAACCTGTACTCCTGGGAAATCCCGACAGGATTCGCGCCATTGCGGAAAGTACCGAAACAGACATCACCGGGATCAGACTCATTGATCCTTCAGTCAGTCCGAACGCCCGTGAATATGGGGACACGCTTTTTAAACTGCGCCGGGCAAAGGGGCTTAGCCGTGAAGAAGCAGCCGCTATGGCGCTCAATCCCATGTATTACGGTATGCTGATGGTCAAGACTGAAGACGCGGATGGTCTGGTCTCCGGCGCAGTTCACTCCACGGGGGACATGCTGCGCCCTGCGCTGCAGATTATCAAAACGAAGCCAGGCATCAACATTGTATCATCCAGTTTCCTGATGAACTGTCCCAATCACAGCCTTGGGCAGGATGGATTGCTGGTTTATGCGGATTGTGTGGTTGTGCCCTGTCCGACCGCAGAAGAATTGGCACAAATTGCCGTTTCCGCCGCCGATACCGCTCGTGTTTTGTGCGGAATCATTGAACCCCGGGTTGCGTTGCTTTCTTTCTCCACAAAAGGAAGCGCGAAACACGAACTGGTGGATAAGGTCCGCCGGGCCGTTGAGATCGCCCATAAAATAGCGCCGGAATTGCTTCTTGATGGAGAAATGCAGCTGGACGCAGCACTCGTGCCTGAAGTCGGTCTGCTGAAGGCTCCTGAAAGTCCGGTTGCAGGACGTGCCAATGTCCTAGTATTTCCCGACCTGCAGGCCGGCAATATCGGATATAAAATCACTCAGCGCATCGGCGGGGCAGAGTGTTATGCCGTACTACAGGGACTGGCCAGACCCTGTAATGATCTTTCTCGCGGATGCAGTGTGCAGGATATAGTCAATACCATTGCGCTGACTGCAGTCCAGGCCGGAGAATAATCAGCACGCATTGCAGCAAAGCAGATTGTTAAGGAATATACCGCCAGTCCACGGCCGTCACAGTTCCGTTCTTGCTTACATAGTACTCCAGCTGATACCAGTGACCTTCCGTACGAATCCGGTACCGAATGATTTTGGTGTCGTCTTCCTGCAGCCAGATTTTGCCGTCTGAGCCGTTTTCCAGTGCGTACAGTCCCCGATTTCCGCTGGTGCTCTGAATCTGACCCAGATCTTTGAATTTTCCGATTACATAATCCTCTGGACTTCCGACGCCGGTATCCCTCGGTGCCTTGAAGACGGAAGCGTCGTTAAAATACAACTCCACAAGCACCCAGCTGCGTTTGGCCAGGTTCATCACCGCGTATCCCCAATCGTAGGTAAGCTTGCGGCATTCACTCTCAAATCCCTCATAGCCTTCCAGCGTTTCCTGACGCCCCTCGCCGTATGTTGTCTGGAAGTCAATCATGCTGGTTCTGTTCAGTTCCAGTCCCGCGATGTTTTCCGTCAGTTCCCAGGCTGTCAGCGGGTAGGGTTTTGCTTCGATCTTATATCTTCTTTCCAGCATATTGGATACCTTGTTGTATTTATTTACTGCCACCGCCTTGAGCACAACGGTATGTCCGCTCGGAAGCTGAACAGGATCCCCGGTATAAATAGGGCAATCTGCATCCGGATTGGACCCGTCCACCGTATAGTAGATTACGATATCGTCATCGTTCAGGTTGTCTTGTCCCGGTTTCAGCCTGACCCGCTGGCGCGTCTTGTATGCTCCCGGTGCCAGATTACACTGCGGTGTCTGGGGCGATGGCATGATAATCTTATAAACGCCTCTCAGTTCATCGGATACCAGTTCGTCTTTGACGGCCACTGCTCTCAGCGTATGGATCCCTTCATCAAGAAATACACGCTCTGTGTATAGCGTCCCTCCCGCAGGCAGTTCGGCATTTTCGTCGAAAGTATAGTAAACATCATATCCCTGATAGGATGTGATCGCAATGTATTTTTTTGTTTCATAATATCCGGCTGTCAGGTCAACTTCCGGAGGTGCCGGAACAAGGTCTCGCCGCTGGGTTTGGAACGAGGAATCGCCTGTATTTTTATACGCAAGTTTCATCAGTTCGCCCGCTTTGGCCAGATCTTTCGGGTTTCCTGTGCTCTGCAGGATTCGGATATGGTTGACATAGGCTTCTGTTCGTGAGGGTGTATCCGTGTAAATCTGTTCGTAAAGCTTAGCTGCGGCATCCCGGTTACCGGCAGATTCATATGCACTCCCGAGCATCAGAAGTCCGTCCACATCCACAACGCCTTCCGCTTCATCCTGTTGTTTTGCTTTTTCAAAATCGGCGATCGCGCCGTCGATATCACCGTCGTTCATACACTCTTCACCGACAGCCCAAAGGGCGGCCGAAGTTGCTTCTCTGCCGAGACGGGCCATGATTTTCTGCCCTGCTTCCGTCTTGTTCAGAAACAGCCAGCTTCCGGCAATAATCAATACCAGCAGAATCACTGAGATCAGGGCGATCCTGATCCAGTTGATCATCCTCATCTTCTGCCGCCGGTTACTTTCCATCCGGGCAGCATAGAGCTCGGCTTCTTCCTCCCGCGCCGAATTCTCGTCATAGACGGTCCGCCGTCTTCGTTCGAACCCTGTATTGTTATCATCATCCGGATCAACCGCATCCGAAACAGGATAAACAATCGCATCCTCCTGCAGCCTGTTATCCAGTACGGCAGGCATCTCAACTGTTGCGTGGCTCGCACCGCTTCGTCTTTTTCTTCTTGCTTCAAGGCTTTCTTTCTCATTTTCAGTGCGAATTCCCTGTCTGGCCCGTTTCCCCTGGCGTATCATCTCCGCAGCGCTTGCCGACGTACCGGAAGTGTAGGCCAGGATTTCCCCGCATTCGGGACAGACTGGATCTTCCCAATCAGAATAATACCCGCATCTCGGGCACAGCATTCCGGAACCTCCTTCCTTTTTGAGCAACACGCAACTGATCAGGTCATATCCAATTCTCTCAGAGCCTGATACTCCGGATCATCCTCATATTCCCTTTCCGGGCACACCCCGCCCAGACTTTCGATCGCATTCCGGATTTCGATGAACGCCAGATAAGACAGCTTCGGTTCATTCGCCGCTTCCATCAGTTCAGGCAGAGCTCTTTCATCCCCCAGTTTTGCCAGATACCCCGCGAACAGTGCACGTCGTTCCCTGCGTTCCCTGAACAGTTTCATCCCCAGCCTGAAGATCTGCTCATTTCCAGGGAAATGGCTCAGCACCTCCAGCAATGCTTCTTCCCCGGCTTCGTTTGCCTTCGGCAATACCTGCAGGATCGGTTGAACGACGCATTCGCCCATCAGAATCAGGCTCTCCAGTGCGTTATCCTTCAGTTCATCCTTCGGACTCCTGTCCAGCTGCCAGAGAATATACTGCATCTTTGGTAGGGTGCTCTCCATCTCCCGCAGGAGTTCCACAGCTATCATCCTTGCCTCATCCGGAGCTTCTTCATTCTTCAATAGTTCCAGCAGGCGTTTCTCACATGGTTTTCCGACCGTCGAAATCTGCTCAAGAAGCAGATCCGGAACCGGTGTTCTCTCCTCACAGTAAGCTGTCAGCCAATCCACCAGTACTTTGGGATCTTCGAACTGTGTAAAATAGGATCCCGGTGTTACACCGCCCAGCCATTTCGCGCGGGTATTCAGAAAGGAAATATAGATTCTTGGCATATCCTCTTCCATCTGGTCAAAGTTCGCATAATCCTGCTGGTGGTTTTTCATCCATTCTGACGTATACTCCGCAAAATGCTCGTCAAAGTTGATGATCGGCATCTTCATTTCTGTGCCTCCTTCAGCAGTTCCTCCAGTTGTTTTGTGGAAAAAAAATACCTGCCGTGACAGAAATGGCATACCAGTTCCGCCCCCCGGTCTTCCTCGATCAGCGTTTTCAGTTCCTTGCGTCCGAGCGAGATCAACGCCCGCTCCATCCGTTCCCTGCTGCAACTGCAAGTATAAGACACAGACGACCTCTCCAGTATCCTCGGGTTCATCCCCCGGAACCAGTCTTCGCAAAGCTGTTCGATCGGTGCAAAGGTCATCTCTCGGCTGATATCCGCAAACATCGGGCTTCTCAGTTCAAGCTGGTCAATGACATCGTCCGGACATCCCGGTAAGGGCTGGATCAAAAGTCCTCCGGCTTTCAGCACTGCTGCCCCATTGACCAGCACTCCCAGTGCGACAAGAGAAGGTTGCTGCTCGGACACTGTAAAATACTGAGCAAAATCCATCGCAATCTCTCCGCTGACCAGTTCGCACTGACCAATATAGTTCTCCTTCATGTTCAGATCTTTAATCACGATCATCCGCCCATGATGCCCTACTGCGCCTCCCACATCCAGCTTTCCGTCCTCCCGAAGCGGGAGGATCACTTTCGGGTCATCCGCGCAAGCCCGAATCTTTCCGTGATCAGCCACAGCCACCAGCGTTCCCATCGGACCGTCACCCTTGACAGTGACCGTGACATTTTCCTTTTCCCCCTTCATCATGATCCCCAGCATCGCCGTGCCCGTAATCAGCCGTCCGAGCGCCGCCGTACATACCGGGGTACAGCTGTGAATATCAGCGCATCGCTGAACTGTTTCCGTTGTTTCGCAGAGCATTACCCGTACCTGTCCGTCACACAGGTCGATCTGCAGCAGCTCGTCTTTATCCGACATTTCAAAAAATCCTCTCCGATGGTCCAGGGGAATTCGAACGCCCTGGTCGCGCCGTCAGGCACGATATCTCTTTCTTAATCAATTCCGATCGTCAGGAAAAACCTGGTTTCCCGGATTGGCCGCCGCAATATGCCACCTTTGGTCCTGTTCCTTTGCTGGTTTCAGCGTATCTTCGCTGTACATACACACTCCTCTGAACCCAGCCTTCCACATTACGTTTTTCAGCGTTTCCAAATCCCAGGCCCGCTGGTTCTGGTGTTCCTCCGTTCTCCGGTATCTTCCGTCTGTCTCCCTGATAAAGAAACAGAGATCCAGATCCACCGTCTGCGACCGTTCATGCCATGTATTCTGCCACAGATAGGTAATCTCCGGGCGGTCTTCGCACATCAGTCCGGAACACAGAATATCCTTCAGTTTGTGCGGGGTGGAAACATCATAAATCAGCGCGCCGCCCGGGCGGATAGACCGTCTGGCCGCGCGAAAAAAACTCAGCAGATCCTCTTCTGTCGGCAAATAATTGACTCCGTCACAGGTTGCAAGGACCGCGTCCATCGGCTTATGGAGGTTCAGTGTTCTCATATCCTGCTGCACAAAGGGTATGTTCATCCCATTCTTCCGTGCCTTCTGCGCAGCCTGCCAGAGCATCTCCCGGCTCAGGTCCACTCCTGTCATCTGAAATCCTCTGCGCTGAAGAGGAAGCGTCAGGCCACCGGTTCCGCAGGCACATTCACAGATCTTTCCGCTGTGGATCCCGTAAACCGAAAGCAGGCGGGTATAATAATCCGCCCAGCTTTCGTAATCCACATCGTTCATCAGTCCGTCATAGATCTCTGCAAAATCCTGGTACATAATCAGCTCTCTTCGCCTTTCCCGTCCTCATCGATCGCTTCGTCCTCCTCATCTTCTTCCGGCTTCCGCAGTCCTTGGTTCACCTTTGCGCCTTCGATTCTGGGATTGATATACCTGTCAAATACTGCGTTTGTATAGCTTGCCGTCACAAAGCGGCTCAGAGAGAACCCGATCAGGAAATACCAGCCGAACAGGATCAGCATCCCAATCATCGGATTCCACAGATAAATCAGCGCGCCGCAGATGATTGCCGGCATGCAGTGCAGCAGTCGAATCCCGACACTCATCGGCAGCCGGGCAACCGCAAGCAGCAGTCCGTTGCGGATAACATCCCTCATTTTCAGTTCGTAGGTAACTACCAGCGGATGCATATAAGTAATACTGATTGACCAGATCAGTGCCACCAGAATGACCAGCACCTGCGGAACAAACATAATCGGATTGTTCGCAGCCATCTGTCCGTAGAATTTCCACCCGACATAAACAAGAAGCGGCAACACCGAAGTAATCGCTGAAAGCACCAGCCCCTGTTTCCAGTTTTCCTTGATTGCATCTTTAAAATCAGACCAGATAAAAGCGTGTTCATCCCTCGCCCAGTTTCGGGTGATATAACTCAGTCCCGATGTGAACGGACCGGTAATGGCAATACACGGAATCAGCCAAATCAACACCTTGAAAAGGGTACTGTCAACCAGATCCACCGGGTTTAGCTCCGCGTTTTTCAGTTCGGTAAACTGCTCTTCGCTGACCCGAACTTCGCCCCCGTTCTCCTGGATTTTTTCCACATAGGCGGCATAGTCGTTTTCCTGAAGCAGCATCAGATTGCTCATCGTCGAAAGCATGCTCGTAAAATTGAGCATCAGCAGGAGCATCGTCGGAAGAAAAACGATCATGTACAACAGATTGATTCTGAACAGTGCGCTCAGCCGGGTTCTCAGCGTGTCAAAAAACAGTTGTTTCCGTGTCGAAGGCAGATCCTCCTTCCGGAAATCGCCTTTTCCGCTCTTCCCGTAATAATAGTTGTTCATAAATCGTCCAAACATAATCGTTCCTCCAATATCCGTTAACCGTCCGTAATAAACCTTTCCCTGAGAAATGGCACGCTCTAGGCAACTGTCATACCATCAGCGCCTTGCTGGCCTCGCAAAGCCTGTTATTCAGTGCGTCAGCAGCATCCTGCGTCTTATCATTCGTATTGACATACAGCTTGATCTTCGGTTCGGTTCCGCTCGGCCGTATGCAGACCCAGCATCCTCCTTCCAGTTCAAAGTAAAGCACATCGGATACCGGCAGGCCCGTGGGTTCTTCCTTCCCGTTTTCGGTACGCACGCCCTTCAGGTAGTCGCGCACAGCAGTAACCTTTAGCCCGGCAATCTCCTTCGGAGGATTCGTCCGTAAGCCGCTCATGATTTCCTTCATTCTGGTCAGCCCATCCTTGCCCGGCAGGGTTGTGGAAACGACTTTCTCCACATAGTAGCCATACTCCCGGAAGATCTGCTGCACCCGATCATACAGCGTGATTCCTTCCGCCATGCACGCACAGGCCACTTCGCTGATAAGCAGACTCGCGTTCACACCGTCCTTATCCCGCACAAAGGTGCTTGAAAGGAAACCGTAACTCTCCTCAAAGCCAAACAGGAAGGTATGATCTCCCTTGTCTATGAACTGCTGGATTTTCTCACCGATAAACTTAAAGCCTGTCAGCGTCTCATACATAGCTACCCCGAATTTCTCGCAGATCCGGTTCGCCAGACTGGTGGAAACAATGCTTCGCACCGCCGCTCCGTCCTTCGGAAGAGTCCCGGCTTTCTGCTTGCTGCTCAGGATATAATGCAGCATCACGCAGCCTATATCGTTGCCGGACAGCAGATGCCATTCGCCCTCTCCGTCTTTCACCGCAACACCTAACCGGTCGCAGTCCGGATCTGTGGCGAAGATTACGTTTGCCCCGACCTCCGCCGCCAGCTTGAATGCCAGTTCATAGGCGCCCGGATCCTCCGGATTCGGCACCTTGATCGTACTGAAATTCGGATCCGGCATCTCCTGTTCTTTCACCACAGCCACATTGGTCAGCCCGACCTCTTTCAGCACCCGGCGAACCGGTACATTACCGCTGCCGTGCAGGGGTGTATATACGATGTTCAGCTTCGGTCCTTCCGTCCGGAGCAGTTCCGGATTGATGCTCAGCGTTTTCACGTCGGCAATATAGTCATCGTCCACTTCCTTGTTTCCGATCATTTTCAGCAAGCCTTTGTCCAGAGCTTCCTGCTCATCCATCAGGTTACAGTCTGTATAGGCTGTCGCCCTGATCATCCTGGTAATTCCCTCCGCGGCTTCAGGGCCGACCTGCGCCCCGTCTTCTCCGTATACCTTGTATCCGTTATACTGGGGGGGATTATGACTCGCCGTGATCACCACGCCGGCTATTGCGTGCAGATGCCGCACCGCATAGCTCAGGATCGGCACCGGCCGCAGTGCATCGAACAGGAACGCCGGCACGCCTTCCTTACATAGCACCAGTGCCGTATCCTTTGCGAATTCAGCACTGCAACGGCGGCTGTCATACGCGATAACAACCCCCCGCTTGGCTTCTTCCGGCTTTTCAAGCAGATAACGTGCCAACCCTCTGGTCGCACGCCGTACGTTATACTTGTTCATGCGGTTCATGCCGGCTCCGAGCACTCCGCGCATACCGGCGGTACCGAAACTCAGTTCAGTATAAAAGCGATCTTCGATTTCCTTTGCATCGTCCCGGATCGCTTCCAGCTGACTGATCGTTTCCGGGTCATCGGCAAAGTCCTTCAGCCACAGTTCATAATTTTCCCGAATCGTCATGTTCTTCTACCGCCTTTCAAAAATGTATAATTGTGTTTTTTCCGCCGTTCAGGACCGGTTTATCTCCCATCAGGCCCATCTTATTATAAAATCTTAGCTCTTTCTTGACAACCCACATCCGGATAATTCGTAATGATCACATCTGCCTTTTCCATCAGAACCTTTTTCATCACTTCCGGTTCATTCACCGTCCATGTGTGCACTCTTACCCCCGCATTATGCGCTTTCCTGCAATTTCCGCCGGGTGTAATCACTTCTGCATACTGCGGGTGAAGCGCATCCATGCCCAGCCGCACGGCATACTCCCAGGGTTCAATCAGTGAAGCCTCATACAGCAGACCGCACATCAGGCGGGGATCAATTGCCTTTATACGCATCATGCTCGCATGATTAAAAGAGGAATAGATCACGCGCCCGGGATCGAATTTCGAAACAGTCAGGTCAATCACTCGTTTTTCCAGTCCCGGATAATCAACCAAGCTGTTCTTCAGTTCAATATTAATCTCCAGTTTCGTCGGTTTCAGCAGCTCAAACACTTCCCCTAGCGTCGGAATCGTCGCTTCCCCGTATTCCGGGTGCGTGCGGTTAAAACGGAACTGTTTCAATTCCTTCAGTGACAGGTCGGCTATTCTGCCCCTCCCGTCGCTTACCCGGTCAACAGTCTCGTCATGAGCTACCACCAGTTCCCCGTCCCTGGTCATCTGTACGTCCAGTTCAATACCGTCCGCACCCATTTCCGCCGCAAGGCGGAATGCTTCGATCGTGTTTTCCGGCGCATAGCCGCTCGCGCCTCTGTGGCCGAATATCTTTGTCATACGCTCATTCCCTCCGTTCTGCGCCGCTTTCGCGGATACATACTGCTCCGGCCATGCAGCCGTCATGACTGATGCTCAGCCGAAATTGGTCATCGCCTGCCAGCTTTGCCGCTTCACCTGTCAATATATAGTACGGCTGCCCTGCGTCGGTGTGCAGTACCCCGATATCTTTCAGCTCGAAAGCAATACCGGTTCCGAGCGCCTTGGTCAGTGCCTCCTTGGCCGCAAATATGCCGGCCATCGTCTGCGCTTTGTTTTTCCCTTTGGAAAGGATAAAAGCAACCTCAACCTCCGTAAAAAACCTGTTTAGGAATCGGGCATTCTCCGCCTGCTTTTCCATCCTCGAAATTTCGCACAGATCAAAGCCAACTCCCCTGATCATGTTTCCTTCTCCTTCCCTTGCCGCCCGTCCCTTATTCCGTGGTTCCTCTCTGTAAATCATACCACACCTTGCGGTTTTCTTCAAATAAAGGTATAATTGTATAAATCCCTTTGCCTGAATGATATCCAGGAGGTTCTCCCTATGATCAACCCCGGTAGAATGATTATCGCGCTTCAGCAAAACATCGGCAAAGCTGTTGTCGGTAAGGAAGAAGCGATCGAATACGCCCTCATCGCCCTGCTCTGCAAGGGGCATGTCCTGATTGAAGATGTCCCCGGCGTCGGGAAAACCACTCTGGCCAGCGCCCTGGCCCGTTCGCTGGATTGCTCCTTCCGCCGGATCCAGTTCACGCCTGATCTGATGCCGTCGGATGTCACCGGTTTTACCCTTGTGAATTTCAAAACCGGTGAAATGGAATACAAGGAAGGCGCCGTGATGAGTCAGATCATTCTGGCAGACGAAATCAACCGTACAAGTCCGAAAACCCAGTCTGCCCTTCTGGAAGTAATGGAAGAACATCAGGTCACGGTAGACGGTATTACGCACCAGCTGCCCCAGCCGTTTATCGTCCTTGCAACCCAAAATCCGAGCGAGTTTGTCGGTACCTATCCGCTTCCTGAGGCGCAGGTTGACCGGTTTTTCCTGCGAATCTCCATCGGTTATCCCACTGTGGAACAGGAAATGGATGTGCTGGAACGCTACAGCGGCTCTGTCCCGCCGATGGAGACAATTGAACCGATTTGCTCAGCGCAGGATGTACTTTCCATGCAGGAACAGGTCACTACAGTCTATTGCTCTCCGGAAGTTCGGAATTATGTGGCTTCCCTGGCTGCCGCCACCCGCAATGACCAGGCGTTCTCGCTGGGCGCATCTACCCGCGCTGCCATCTCTCTGATCCGCGGCGCCCAGGCCTGTGCGATGCTGGATGACAGAGATTTTGTCCTTCCGGAAGATGTACAGCATATGTTTCTTCCGGTGATGGCACACAGAATGATCCTTTCCCCTGAAGCCAGAATGAAGGGAATACCCACTGAGCAATTTCTCCTGACCATTCTGCAGAATACAAGCGTTCCCGTAAAGCTGTAAAATCATGAAACTGCGATTCTCCCTTCCGCTCTCTCTCTTTCTGCTGCTGCTGACGGTTGCCCTGTGTACCGGCAGTCAGCTTTTTTTGCTTCTTTCGGTGCTGGTGGTTCTGATTGTTGTCTGGAGTCTGCTTGCAGTACTCTGGGCGTCCTCGACACTGGAAGTCGACGGGGATATGACAGAGCAGGCGGTTCACCGCGGTGAAGACCTGGTTTTCACGTTGCACATGCGTCATCGCGGCCTGATCCCGATTGCTCCCCTTCTCCTGGAAATATCCGATCCGGCAGGAAACACTGATCATGATATCCGTCTGAAAAACTTGCCACGGCGCATTCAAAGCCTTCGGTTTCCGATTCATGCGGCACATGTGGGTATTTTTCCCGTCGGCCTGCGCGCCTGTGTCGTGGAAGATCTTCTGGGGCTTGTCAGCAAAAAAGTGAATCTTGCAAATACTTCTTTTTCTCTGACTGTCCTCCCCTGTACTTTCGCCACTGATCCGCTTGTTCTTTCCCCCGGGGATCCCGGCAGCGAGATGATGGCCCGCGCAACCGAAGATCTGAACGCACCTTCAGACGTGCGAAGCTACCAGCCGGGCGATGCAATGAAGAAAATACATTGGAAACTCTCCCTGCGCAAAGGTGAACTCATCGTACGCAAGTTTGACGAACCGATCCTCCAGGATGTTCTGATCCTTATGGACTGCTCCCGTCCGCCCTCCTGGGGTCATCCTCAGGCAGAAGCAGATATCCGGGATACGCTGCTTGAAACCGCTGCCTCTGTCCTGACAGATCAGGTCTCCACTGATCATCAGGTTCGCCTTCCGCTTTTGGGTCGTCACCCCGTGGATGTGGATAAGAGCATGGGGCTTTCCATTGCCATGGATTACCTCACCCGTGTCGATTTTTCTGAAACAGACCGTTTTGAGCGAGTCCTGATAATGGAAAGCAGGCGTCTTCGGAAAATCGGCTGTGTTGTGGTGATTTCCGCTCGCCTGAACATTCCTATGGTGGACATCATGATCCGGATGCATCGAAGCGGACCCAATATCCGTTTCTATCTGATCACTTTCGCCCCGGACGACGAAAATGTGCTTCCGCTGATTTCCCGCCTGAAACATGCCGGGATAGAAGTATCCTACGTTACTCCCGATTTCGGATAAACAACCTTTTGCAAGCCGCAATATTTCAGAAAGGAGAGCATGACATGAACGAAACCCTCCGCATTCGTCTGACCCATGCCTTCTTGTCTGTGTTGCTTGCAGCCGGCCTGTGTTTCCCGGTGCTTGGAATCCTGGAATCTTCTTTCCTGTCCGTCACTGTGCTCTTCCCCCTTCTGACCACTGTCCTTTTCTTCGAACTTGCGGCTGTTAAGCGTGCCACCGCCTTTGCGGCTGCAGCAGTTGCTGCTGCAGCCTCCCTCTTCTGGTTTTTTGCTTCAGATGGCCTTACGATCGTTTCGGATATTGCCCGCGCTGTTTCTCTCCGTATAACCGGCATCGGCACCGCGCTTCCGTTGGTAGCTTCCCACGCTGTCATCCTGATCACCGTTCTCCTCACGCTGATCAGCTGTATAGCATGCCTTCGCAGCGTATCCTGTTTCCCTGCTGTTATTCTGTGTGTCGGTCTCATTCTGCTGATCTATCTGACCGCTTCCTTCTCACTCATCCCCTGGGCCTTGCCGGCAATTGCTGCTCTGCTGCTTCTCCTGATATTCGACCGTTTTCCCGAAACTTCGCTTCTGCATACTGCTCCCTGGATCCTGCTGCTGGTGCTTGCCGCCTTTCTGATCACATCAGGCGGTATCCGTGAAAATCCCCTGCAGGAAAAAGCCGACGAGCTGCGACAGGCTGTCCTGGATCGGCTCTTCTTTACGGAGCCCCGGGATGTTTTCACCCTTGCATCCGAGGGGTACTATCCTGAAGGCATGGATCAGCTGGGCGGTAAGCCGGAGCCTCATGACAATCCTGTCATGCAGGTTTCCACACCCCGTACGGTCTACCTGCGCGGTGTGGTTTTGAATGAATATACAGGCCGCGGCTGGCGGAACACAACCGGTGGCCGGCGTTATCTCTGGCAGTCCGCACGACTCGCTTCAGAACGCGCCCGGCTTTTTGATCAGCTGCTTCCCGAACAAACCGTTCGGAATGCACAATGCGATCCTGACACCGTTTCCGTCCGCATGCTTTCTGACAGTGCTTCCACCCTCTTCACACCTCAGCGTGTGCGGGAGCTCAATCAGGGAGGCGAACTGGTCCCTTATTTTTCCAACGCATCCGAAATCTTCGTTACCCGTAATCTTCAGGCCGGGGATTCCTGGTCCGTCTCCGCTCCTCTTTTCATGGCCGGAGATCCGGGCCTCGGTACGCTGATTGAGATCTGTTCCACCTTGGATGACATCGCATACGACCGCATTGCAGAGATTTATACAGACCTTCCTTCTCATCTCGAGCAGCCTGTATATGAACTGGCCCGGGAAGCAGCCTCCGCGGGTGTCGGACCGTATGATCAGGCGCTTGCCCTCCAGTCGTTCCTGTCGCGCAGCTTCCGCTATACCTTGGATGTAGAGGATCAACCTGCAAATGTGGATTTTGTCACCCGTTTTCTTCTGGATACCAAAGAGGGATACTGCACTTACTTTGCCTCCGCCATGACCGTTCTCTGTCGTATGGTCGGTCTTCCTGCACGCTATGTCGAAGGATATGTCGCCGATCCGGATACGCACGGAGAAGCAATTGTAACCGGGCTTTCCGCCCACGCATGGACCGAAGTCTATTTCAAGGGTTTCGGCTGGCTGACTTTTGACGCCACACCGAAGTCCGCCGGTCATCATTCCGGTCCTGAAAGCGGCCCGTCCACACCTTCCCCGGAACCGGATTCTCTCCCGGAATCCACCGATACGCCCACTCCGGACCCGGATCAGCCGGATTCCGACCTTCCGACTCCGTCACCCGTGCCGGAAGACCCGTCTCCTGAACCCACACCGGAATCAGCACCTGTTCCTCCCGATGAGCCTTCGCAACCGCCGCAGCAGGATCCGGAACCCGCCCCTGCTCAGAATTCAGCCACCCCCTCTTTTCCATGGTTCTGGCTGCTGCTCCTTCTGCCGTTACTGCTTGCTGTCCGGATCCTTATGACTTCTCCCGGCATCCGAGCTGCCAGGGCGAAGACAGAAGACGCCCGTCTGGATATTTGGGCGCAGGAAATCACTGATCTCCTGTATGCGGAAGGTCTGACACGCCATAAGGATGAATCCCCCATGGCTTTCGGCCGTCGGATCGACAGAACCGGCATTTTCTCCATAGCCCTTGGGCCTGTCGGTGAATGCCTTTCTCTCATCCGATATTCCACGGCCCAGGCGCAGGAAACGGACACAAGCCTCCTTCAGGATACTGCTGTTCTGCTTCGTTCAGAGCTTTCCCGCCCGGCCCGTCTTCGCTATCTTTCCCGTCGGATCTTCCTGCCCCTCTCTGTCCGCGCAAAATCACAATAGAAAAGACTTAACAGAAAAACCTTCCTCCCGAAACGGAAGAGGAAGGTATCCGAACTGAGACGTATTATGCGCCGAACATAACCACACCAGGCTGACATGTTATATCTTCTCTCGTCACTCTCAGCGCTTCCGCTTCTTTTGCAATGAGTTCCTTGTCATATCCTTCCAGAAACTCATCCGGACCGGAAATCGGCCAGTCTTCATTATATTTCGTCTTGTAATGCATCGGCAGAACAATTCTCGCTTTCAGCTGTGCGGCAATTTCGCGCGCCTGCTTCCCATCGATCGTATAAAATCCGCCGACAGGGATCATCAGCACGTCCGGGTTCTTCAGTATGTCTTCCTGCTCCGCGTCCAGCATATCGCCAAGATCGCCCAGATGAACAATTCTCATTCCATCTGCTTCAATCAGAAACAGCAGCGTTTCTCCCCGCTTCGCTCCCTGTACGTCATCATGATATCCGCGAACAGCCGTAATTCTGATCCCATCCGCAGGCTGATATACACCGTCTTTGTCGATTACAGCAGGCTTCCCCCGCAAATTTTCGACTGAGTCATGATCATGATGATGATGTGAAACCAAGGCAATCTCTGCCTCTACATCCTTTATCGGATATCCGCATCCGGCATCATAAGGATCGGTCACAATCCGTACTCCGTTCTCCGTTTCCATCCAGAACTCCGCATGGCCAATGTGTCTGATCAGCATTCTGTTTTCCTCCTTCAAAAAACTGTAAACTGACATCCGGCAATTTTTGTTTTTCTCTGAGCCTTCGTGCCCAATTCTGATGAAGCAGCCGGCACGCCGCTTCATACGCATCCGCCCCTTCTTCTCCTGCGCGGATGAGTGCGTATTCAATTCGCTGATCGAATCCCCCCTGACTGCCCGGATGACGTTTCAGCAAGCTCCGGCAGCACCCTGCTTCCGGCCCGAATTCCCCTTCATACCAGCCCTCCGGCGGTACATGGATTTCCTTTCTGAGATGCATCCAGTATCCTTCTGTCATGCTTTCCCAGTCCGCCTTATGCAGCTGCTCACAGATGGCTTCCAACTGTTTTTCTCCGGTAACCAGCGGAAGATCAGTCACATAAATCCATTCCGGTCGAAGGCTTCGCCGGACAACCGGTTTTCTCCTGCCGTTTTCCTGGCCGATCAGACTGTGCAGTTCTTTTCTCAATTTGTTGGTGATCATCTGCTATTTTGACCTGCGAGTAAGCGGTGAGCCTGCAAGCGTTTCGCTGACAGTTGTTTCCGCCTTCTCCATCGTTTTCTGCTGTTCTGAATCCATCCCGTCCGGAGCCGACTGATCGGATGCAAGGCAGCGATAATAATATCGTCCGTCCTGTTTGTATTTCCAGGTATAGACCGGACTGTATTCCGGTGCCAGGATATCAACGCTTCCCTTCTTATTTTTTCGTACGGTCACATGCAGCAGATAACCTGCCATATGCTTGGCGTTTGTGCGGTCACCCGTAAGCAGCGATCCCAGGCTCCACACACACAGCACCTTCCCTCCGTCGGACCCATCCAGATATTCCGCGCTTTGAGGAATACGACTACCGCTTCCAACAATTAAATCTGCACCGGCTTTCGCGATCTGTGCTGCCAGTTCCCGTTGTTCATTTCCCGGTTTATTGTCTGTTTTTCCCCATTTCAACAGCACGATGACCGCTTCCGCGCCTTGTTTGCGGGCCGATCCGATTTCTTCAGCAATCAATGAAATCTCGGCATCCGGCACCATGCGTTCTGTGCCTGCGCTGATCATTTTTTTCCTTGTCTTGTTCGGTACGGTAGCCGTGTATTGCAGGAAGGCCGTCTTGATACCGTTTACCTCTTTGATTTCAAGGGTGCCCTGCTCGTCTTCGGGACGAATCCCTGTCGGGAAAATCCCCCGTTCCTCCAACAGCATCCACGTACCGTCAATTCCTTCCGGTCCCCTGTCATACGCTTTTGAGTAACCGCATGCCGCCATCCCGAAACCTGCGTCCTCCAGCAGATTGGCCAAAGCTTCCGGTGCCACGGTATCATTGGTTTTATCACTGTCTGAAAGGATGTTCTCAAGAAATACAGCATTCAAATCCCCCCGAAGTTCGGGCTTCAGCAGTAACATCATGTCTGACAGGTCATAGACTTTGGCATCTGTATTCAGGGAATTCTTTAGCAATTCCCCTTCCAATGAAACTGTTCCCGCAATCGTCAGCCTGTAAGTTTCGGCCGTCTGCGTCTTCGTCGCTTCCGGTTCTGAAACAGGTTTACTTGCTGCAGGATCCGCTTGTTGAGCGCGTTCTGTCCCTTCCCCGGTTTCATTCAGTACGGAATTACCGGAAACAGAGCCGGGGCTCTGGCTTCCCGGAAAACCTGCAG
>Ga0265298_10004379_pt1 | contig 18076 bp, 14 predicted proteins | sample AusTroGonzalo_MG_3_FD_193486 | JGI IMG/M metagenome (GOLD analysis project Ga0265298, IMG submission 193486) | Bovine rumen microbial communities from tropical cattle in Woodstock, Queensland, Australia - Gonzalo_01 | ecosystem: Host-associated > Mammals > Digestive system > Stomach > Rumen ... | reverse complement strand
GACGAAGGAGGTCGCTTCTCTATGAGCGATTGGATGTCACGCAAAGCCGTGTCCTGTGAACAATGGTTGATCTTGGCGTATTTCTGTGTTGTCAGTTTGCCTTCAAAACCATCCCATAGGCGATTGAGCATCTTACGTTGACGCTCATTCATCTCGGTATCCTTATGCTGCGCCCAGAATTCCGTTTTCCGTATCACACGGTCCGTAGTTTGCAGACCACATACCAACGCATTATGCAATGCGCCGACGAACCACATCAACCACGGTGTGATATCTATAGAACCTTTCTGGGCATGTTCCAAGGCATCATAATAGTCTTTCTTCTGTCGGGTTATTTCTGCGGACAAACTATAGAAACGCTTGGCGGTCTTGTCCGCACGTGCCAGCATCATCTCCGTGATGATACGCGCCATGCGTCCGTTGCCATCGTCGAAAGGATGAATCGTCACAAACCATAAATGTGCTATTGCTGCACGGATAATCGGGTCGGTGGTGCTCTCCGTATTGACCCATTGGATGAACTGCTCCATCATCGCCGGAATAGCATCGCTTTGCGGAGCCTCGAAATGCACTTTCTGTTTGCCCATCGGTCCGCTCACCACTTGCATCGGCTCGTCACCTACGCGCCAGTTGGCAACGGTGATCTTGTAACCGTCACTATAGCCTAACGGGAAGAATGCGGCATGCCAAGCGAACATCCGTTCGTCGGTTAACGGCTCTGCAAACGCTTGTGTGGCTTGCATCAGAGCATTGACTACGCCTTCCGTGTAATGGTCGGTATGCTCCATGCCCGCGGTCTCCAGTCCGAGATGCCGAGCCACGCTGCTACGCACGCTATCGGCGTTAAGCACCACACCCTCTATCTGGGATGAACCGAGGATCTCACTTGTGAGTGCTTCCACTTGTGCCGACAGACCTTCAAAGCCCAAAGCCGCCATGCGCCCAAGCAATTGTCCTTGCAGGGTGTGAACCTCGCCAAGCGGGGTTAGTAATACATCTGTCTTCCACTCAAATTGCGGAAATCGAGCGTTCTGCCATAGATAGATTTTAGCCATTGTTACCTTTGTTTGTTCGGCGAAAAAAGTGCTTTATCTCCGCGTTCTTGCGGCGAATAAAATTACTTATCTCCGCGATATATATGCAAATTTGCGTGCAAAGGTACTGCTTTTTTTTGAATTGTGCAAGTTTTTCGGAGAAAAATGTTGATTTCGCACAGTTGTGCAAACAACAACTATTTGCCAACAGAACTCTTTATATGCAAGCATAACAGATTTTTTTTGTCAAATACTTGCAAATTTCGAAAATTTGTAGTACCTTTGCAGCCGAAAAGTGATTTAACTATAAAACATCATACAATTATGGCAAATCCATTTAGCCTTGAGGGCAAGAACGCTTGGATCACAGGCGCCAGTTATGGAATCGGTTTCAACATCGCAAAAGCCTTTGTCGCAGCCGGAGTTAAGAACATCATCTTCAACGACATCAACGAAGATGCACTCAAGCGCGGGCTGGACAACTACGCTGCCGCCGGCATCAAGAACGTACACGGCTACGTCTGCAACGTGACGGACGAGAATGCCGTCAAAGCGCTGGTAGAGCGTATCCACGCCGAGGTAGGCCAAATCGATATCCTCGTCAACAACGCCGGTATCATCAAGCGTATCCCGATGCACGAGATGAAGCGCTCCGAGTTCCAGGCTGTCATCGATGTGGACCTTGTCGCACCCTATATCGTCAGTGCCGCTGTGCTGCCGGAGATGATGGAGCGCCGTGAAGGCAAGATCATCAATATCTGCTCCATGATGTCCGAACTCGGTCGTGAGACCGTCAGCGCATATGCTGCTGCCAAGGGTGGACTGAAGATGCTGACCCGCAATATCTGCTCCGAGTACGGCCAGTACAACATCCAGTGCAACGGTATCGGTCCGGGTTACATCGCTACTCCGCAAACGGCTCCGCTGCGCGAGCGTCAACCGGACGGCAGCCGTCATCCGTTCGACTCGTTCATCTGCGCCAAGACTCCGGCCGGACGTTGGCTCGAGCCCGAGGAGCTCGGTGGCCCTGCAGTATTCCTCGCAAGTCACGCCAGTGACGCTGTCAACGGTCATGTGCTCTACGTGGATGGCGGTATACTGGCCTACATTGGTAAACAACCGGAATAATTTTGAATATGAAGAAATTGTTTATTCTCATGACCCTTGTGTTGGTATCCTGCGCGCCGAAAGCGGAGCAGCAGGTTGCCAAGGTATATGGGCGCTATGTGCCTGAACGCAAGGATGACTTTGCGTGGGAGAACGAGTATGCCGCTTTCCGAATGTATGGCGCGGCTTTGAAGCCCGAGAACCCGTCGAACGGTGTGGATCTATGGCTGAAGAACAGTTCGGCGCTCGTTGTTGACACGATGTACGGACGCGAACTCAAGGACCATCGTCCGTATCATATCAACTACGACGGCAACCTGGACTGCTACAAAGTAGGTCATACCTGCGGCGCAGGTGGATTGGTCGTCCTCACGCAAGATGAGCAAGGCGAGTACCACACGTGGATAGGTGGCCCCTACGATCGTTGGGAAATACTGGAGCAGACACCGGACAAGTTCGTTTTCCGCCTGGAGTACGACAGTTTGTTGGTGGCCGGGCATATCCTGCAGGAGTCAATCACCATCACTGCCGAAGCCGGTAATCCGTTCAATAAAGCGGATGTGGTGCTGACAGGTGACGGGGTACCGGATCTCCTCGTGGGTGGTGGTATATACATGCACGATACCATCGACCAGATCGAATATATCGAGCGCGATATCATCCAATATACGGAGGATGCACTCAGCGACAAAGCTGCTGCGCAGATGAACTATGACTACAACGGTTCTACTTCGCAGGGTCGAATCACCGTGACGGTACGTACGCCCGGTGCAACCAAAGTGGGTGTTCAGGACGGCAACGCTATTGCGGTGCGCCCGTACATACTGGGTGATACGCTGACCTATTTCTTCGGTGCTACATGGTCGGAGTATCGTTGAGAGTTGAGGGCTGAGAGAAAATAAAGGCTGTCCTTTCGGGCAGCCTTTATTGCATTCAATGCTCAACCTTATTGATGTTGCTCGCGGAGGAGGTCGTTGACCGTCTTAACGGGGTTGAAGGTCGAAACGGGCACCTCGACGAAGATGGTGTTCCAGCGGCTCATAGCGCCGTTCCAAAGACCCGGTAATTCGAGTGCGAGGAGTTCCTTGCCATCCTTCGATTTATTGGAGATGAAGCCCGTTTGCGGATCTACGTACTTGGGCAGGTCGAACGGTTTGCCCTCGTAGTCGCGGATAGCGCAGACGAGATCAACCGGGTTGAAGTGGGTGGATTTGGCCATCAGAGCCGGGTCGCTGATCTGCGTGGACTCGAGAATCTGGCAGGAGATAGAGCCGTCGGCCTCACGAACCAAGAACGGTCCACCACCAGGTTCGCCGGTGTTCTTTACCACGCCGCAAACGCGGATAGGACGATTCAGTTTGGCACGCTCTTCGTCGCTCAGGTTGGGGTTCTTTAGTGCCTCAAATACGCGCTTCTGCTCCGTCACAAGTACACCCGCCAGGATTTGTTTGTAGCGGATGGTATCCTTCTTCAGACGATCGGGCACCACGTTGTCTATATTCTTGATAAATACGATGTCGGCATCCTGCTGGTTGAGGTTTTCGATGAGGGCGCCGTGGCCACCCGGACGGAAGAGAAGCTTGCCATCCTTGGTGCGGAACGGCGTGCCGTCGGGGTTAGCAGCGAGCGTGTCGGTACTCGGCAGCTGCTCGGAGAATGTTACGTCGTAGCGGACATCGTATTTGTCCTCAAACCGCTTCAGGTTGTCAGCAATATGCTGGCGGAACAGGGGCAGATGGTCGTGGCTAACGGTGAAGTGGAGATAAACGGTCGGTTTCTCGCCATTCTTGGCCGGTGCTACGCAGTACTGCGCACCTTCTACCAGGTGCTCCAACGCGGGCGTACGTGCGCCGTCGCGATATTTGTGGAAGAGCAGCAAGCCCTTCGGCAGGTCGCCGTAGTGCATGTCTTGCAGCAAGTAGCGAACAGCCTCTTGGCCTTCCTTGCCGGCCAACTGCGGACCGAAAGCAAATTGGTCTTTGTGCGCCAGGAAATCCTGAATGAACGGCGTCTCAATGCCATCCTCCAGGTACTGGAATAGATTCTTGAACATGCGGCTTGCAGCGCCGGAAGCGGGCACGAACTTGAGAATCTTGTGTCCTTCCTCCAGATACTTCTGCCAAGCGGCGATGTACTCCTCCTGCTCCGCTTTCTTCGGAGCCAGAATACCCTGCTTCACGCTGGCGGGAGCCACGATGTCTAACTCAGGAAAACCATTACGGAAGCACTCCAGTTGAGCCTCCGCTTTCTCTACAGAAATGCCACGAGCTTGCAGTTGCTCGAGGTCTTGTGCGGTGAAATTGTTCATGGTAGTGAATATTTTTGATTTTTGATTTTTGATTTTTGATTTCAGATTGCAGATTTGTGATTTTTCGGTTAACGGCACAAAATTACTGCTTTTTTTTGAATTGTGCAAATAAAAATAGAAAAAAGCGCTGCAAGGACGCTTTTTCTAGTCGTTGGTCATTGGTAGTTAGTCGTTAGAATATTTCTCACTCACTCCACCTTTGTGCCCAAAAGAGGGTAGGTTTGCCATTCACGCGGGCCCCGATCAGGTACTTCTCGCCGCCGTCACGGAGGTGCATTTTCTTTTTCAATTGTTCCGCGGTGAGGGGGTAATTGCGAACGAGGACGTTCGCATTGGTAATTTTTGATTTTTGATTTTTGATTTTTGATTGCTGATTTGTACTTTGTTCTTTTATGCGCCACACGCGTCCGGGGAAGTCATGTACGAGCGTGTCGGAGGCGTAGAGGTGGGTGTTGATATCCAGTTTCCGGAGGCCAAAACGCTGTGCTATGAGTTTGTATGCGCCGGCCTTGAGGATGGCGACGTTGGGCTCGTAAAGGAAGAAGCCTACCCCTAACCCCTCCCTGTAGGGAAGGGAATTCGCTGCTGATTCTTCTTCACGGGTGAAGACAAAGGCTTGATCCTTTTTTGATAGGTCGATCGCTGTGATAGATGGAACACGGGTTACGGGGGACGGGTTATGGTTCAAAAGGAGTACTTCTTTGACTTCGTTCTTAATCGCAACTACATGTACGTCCCACGCTAACGGCAAATAGCTAACAGCTAATGTTTTAATGGCTTGCGTGATATCGAGCATCGGCGAGAGTTTGAGCATCAGTCTGCCTTCGGACGTAAGGTGCTGCAAGAGGGTAGGCATGAGTTCGACGACGTTGGGCGTGCAGTCTTCGAGTCGGAAAACCTTGCCGCCGTGCGAGTCACGCCGAGCCGGGTCGAGGAAAATCAGGTCGTACTGCCCTGCCGTCAGAAGAAAATTCTCAGCAGTGGAGTTGTGAACAGCAATTTCCCGGAACCCGTCACCCGTGTCCCGTAACCCCTTATTATGCTCCATAATGCGGCATAATTCGGCGTTTTGCTCGACGTAGTCGGTATGGGCAAAGTGTTCGCTCAGGAAATAGGTATCCACGCCGTAGCCGCCGGTGAGATCGACCATGGTCGATCGGCTGTTGGCTGTTAGCTGTTGGCTTTTAGCTATTATTGATGCCTTGTATTTGGCTGTCAGTTCGCTGCTACATTGCTCGCAACTGAGGCGAACGGGATACCACCAGTCGGGAATAGAGGCGAAGGTGGGCAGTTTGTCTGCTGTCCGTTCGCGGCCTTCCACTTGCTGGAGAAACCATCTCCATTCGTCGTCCGAGAGGTGGCGGTATTTATTGCGTTGAAGTGCTAAGGCGGCTACCGACATAGTAGTAATTCAGTATATCTTCGTATTTGTGTCCCTCGCAGGCCATGACGGCGGCTCCGATTTGGCAAAGTCCTGCACCGTGACCCCAGCCGTGTCCAATCAGTATACGCTGATTGGACATTTGTGATTTCAGATTGCTGATTTGTGATTTTTTGATCTCGAACCAGCTGCTATAGAGGCAGGTACGGGAGAGCCAGAGACGGATTTTGAGTTCTTTGCCGATGATTTCGGTGTGCTTGGTGCCAACGATTTTCAGGCTGTCGATGCGTCCGCTGGCGCCGCGGTGAAGGGGAATGAGGTCTATGATTTCGCCGAAGTCGATGCCGGACTTGGTGCGAATGATTTCGCTGAGTTCGTCAGCGGTGTAGCTGACTTGCCAGTCGCGGAAATCACGGGTTTCTTGGTCGTAGTCGTTAAGTACCAGTCGTAGCACTTTGGGCGAAGGACTCTTGCAATAGTCGCACGTCACGGACTGAATGTATGGTACGTCGATATCTTCCCAGCAGGTACGCCAGATCTCCGTTCTGCCACCGCAACACTTGTAGTAGCGGCAGTCGCAAATCTCGCCGTTGTAGGTGAGAACCTGTCCCGCGGTGGCACGGACGGCTTCTACGGCGCGTTCGTTCATTCGCCTGAGACCTTCGTAGCGCTGACAATGGTCATCGCCGCAGACGTGGAATCCCTCGTGGTTGGGTTTTTGCATGGCGCGTAGCGCCCAACTGCGGCTGATGACGGCGTGCGCTTTGAGTAGTTCCATCGGGCTGTTGGCGTTCATCTCCGACGAAATGACCGAGCAGAGGTAGTCCTCGAGATCGATGGTGTTAATGGCCGTTTGTGTGCCGTCGGGGTTGTTGCGTATTTCGAGCGTGCCGGCAAATTCTTGGTCTTCATGGCGATCCCAATGAAAGCCGATGCCGATACGGACGTTCTTCAGCACGAACGTCTTCTCCCGCTGCTCAAACTCAATCTGCGGCGCGGTGAGTATGCCTATTCTGATTTCAGATTTCAGATTTTTGATTTATGATTTGTGATTTAGGCGAGCTTGGAGCTCCCATGTGCGGAGACGATCCTTGTACCAGTGGTTGCGGTTCATGGCGATGATGTCGCAGTTGGCATCAGAGTTGTCCTCCCAGCGGCGGCAGTTGTAAACGACATCGTAGATGCGACCGATGGGATAATCGCGCGAGATGCGCAGACCGACCGCATAATCCTCGCCGTACTTGGTGGTGGGGTAGTTGATCGTGCGGAGCAGCGGTACGTAGAAACCGCGCGGGGCACCGAGACCGTTGATGCGAAGAGCATTGTTTCGACCGTTGTCGTCTGTCCATTCGCGGTGGTCAATGACGCCGGGAGGCAAGGTTTCTCCGGCCATATTTGTTAATTGGTAGGTTCCTATTACCATTCCGAAGTTGCCGCTCTCGAATGCATCGATGAATTTTTGGACGGTGGTTTCGTCGAAATAAGTATCGTCGGAGTCGAGCTGGATGGCATACTTGCCGCAACGGGGATCGTGGATGGCTACGTTCCAGTTGCCGCCGATGGCGTGCCAAGTCTTATCCTGAGCGATGTAGATTAACTGGCCGTTGGCTTTTAGCTCTTGGCTGTTGGCTATTTCCTGAATTTTCTCAGCCGTGCCGTCGGTGGAGTTGTCGTCCACCACGATGACGTTGAACGAGTACCCTGCACGGACTTTCTGAGCGAGAGCGCTGTGGATGGCATCGGCAATCGTACGTGCGCGGTTCTTGCAAGGAATTATGACGCTGGCGGTGACGGGATAACTGGTCGTTGGTAGTTGGTCGTTAGTCGTTGGAAGTGGTTTGTACTCACCCGGTTTCAAGTACGCACCGATACGCTTGAGATGCGCGGTGACGCAGTTTTCCATGTCTACTTGCACCTGACGGTTGCGGGGATCGACGTAGTCGAAGAGTTTCTCGCCGGACTTGCGGGTATCGTTTTCTACTTCGTAATAGAGGAACTCGGGAATGTGGGCGAGCGGCTCGCCACCCAGTTGGCCATTCGGCTCTGTTGCCCGCAGCCGCAAGTCATACAAGCCTGCAAACTCGTAGTCGGTGTCCATTTGTGCCACGAGAGCTTTGAGGCGGTCGGTGCGCCAGAGAAGAACGGCTCCGAAGTCGAAATCATCACGCAGGGCGCCGATTTGATAGTCGATGACGGGTGCTTGGGTAACGGTGTCGCCGATTTTGGCAAAATGGTCGGCATAGGCCATGGTGGCGTCGGTCATTTCCAGCACTTGAATCATTCGCTCTTGGCCGAGATAAACCCACTGGATGTCGGGTTTGAGACAAATGAGCGTGTAGGGAGCAGATGTTTTGTCTGCAATCTCGCGGATTGCTTTCGTCGAGCATACGCGGCCCGGAAGGTAAAAAGTAGAAATATTCATGGTTTTATTCAGTTGTCGGGGTTATAGCGTCACGGTGGTATTCGATGAGGCCGGGGATGGGGTCCTGGAGGATGGTGCCGAGCGGGAGACCTTCGGCGCGCATGGCTTCCTCGAGAATCGGGCGGTAGTAATAGGCGATTGAACCCACAAAGCCTATCGGTTGCTCGGATTTGTATTGTACCAAATTGCGGCGGATGAACTGAACGAAATGGTCGTAGACCAGATCGTGGATGCGCTGGTCGTCAATGTGGTCGGCGCAGAAACGCGAGAGCTTGGCCAGGAAACGGTTGGGGAAGGGCTGACGATAGACTTTCTCAATGATTTCGGCCATACTTGTCTCATGTTCTTTGAAAAACGCTTCTTTCAAGTCGTCGCCAAGCTGGTTCTTGAGGAGGTCGCCGACAAGACGTTTGCCTAATACGGCAGCAGAGCCTTCGTCGCCAAGGATGTAGCCGAGAGAAGGCACACACCATTCGATGGTTTCGCCGTTGTAGAAGCAGCTGCCGCTACCGGTACCGAGGATACACGCAACGCCGGCATTATGGCCGAGCAGACCGCGGGCGGCACCGAGCATGTCGCTTTCGACAAACACGTCAGCCTTCTTGAAAACGGCCTCGAGTGCACGCTTGACGAAGCCTTTTTTCTCGGGCGTACAACCTGCGCCGTAGAAGAAAATGTGGGTCAACGTTCCGGCCCACAGCAGCGGTCCCATCTGCGGAAGAAGTTGATTACTGATGCTATTGCGCATGGCGTCGCATGTCTGAAAGAGCGGGTTGATACCGTCGGTACGGAACTCGGAGATTTGTCCGGAGGCGGTGACGAGCGCCCAATGCACCTTAGTGCTACCACTGTCGGCGATGAGAATCATGGAAGGTAAAATTTACTAATTTGCTCAAATTTGCTGCAAAATTACAAAAAAATTTTGATATATGCAAAAAAAGTTGTAACTTTGCGCACTTTTTCAATTATGAAAAGAGTTTTAGTTACATACATTGAAGCCGGATTTGGCCATATTTCTACCGCCAATTCTATCGCTGATGCCATTGAAGAACTCCACGACCCCAATATAGAAGTGGTCCGCAAGTACATGTTCAAAGACGACCCGCGTCTGCGCAAACTGGAGAAGAACTTCATTCGCGACGTTAAGTGGGCAAACACATTCCCGTGGCATAATTATATCCAGATGGCGCTCACGCACATTGGAGGTATTCACGAGTCGTTGCCGCTGGTGGTATCGACGCTTTATCGCCATACGCGACAGAAATATCTGGAAATTCTGGAGGAAATCAAGCCGGACATCATCATTGACACGCACTATCTGACGTCGTTTCTGGCTACGCAGTACAGGGACATGATCGATCCGCATGTCAAGGTGGTGACCTACGATCCGGACAACAGTGTCCACAATTGGTGGAACATCCGTGTGGATAAGTTTGTGGTGAACTGCCGTCTGGCTTTCCACGACGCGCTGGAGCACGATTTCACGCGCAAGCAACTCATGATCGTGCCGTTTGTGACGCGCAAGGAGATCATGGATGTGACGGAGGACAAGGTGTACTACCGCAAGCAGTTCGACCTGCCGCAGGACCGATTCACCGTGATGGTGGCAGCCGGCGGGTACGGCAAATCGGGTATGCAGCGTGTGGTGAATGCGCTGATGACGGTCAAGCACCCGATCACGGTGATTGCCATTTGCGGTACGAACCAGCGGCTCTACAAGCGTTTGCTGCGTCTCAAGAAGATCGTTGCGCCGCGTATCGATTTGCGTCCGTACGAGTTTGTGCCGAAGGTGTATGAACTGAACCGTGCAGCCGACGTGCTGATCACCAAGGGCGGCCCGAACGCCATGTTGGACAGCGCGTTGATGGGTGTACCTATCGGTGTGTTCTACTGCGCTTCGGATATCGAATACCAGTCGATGCACCTGTTCACCGCTATCCTGAACTGCGGACGGTTCTTCAAGCGCTCGCATAAGATTGTGAGATGGGTGAACGAATGCGTGGAGAATCCCTCTATTCTGGAGATTTACAAAGAGGCAGCGGATGAAGTTCGCCGGGAGGGTAACGGCGCCGTGAATATTGCGAAGTTTATCCAAACCTACGAAGCCTGAAAACCGTGAGTGCCGACCAACCCCATATTGCCTCTGAGAATCGCTCTGTGGCCTCGCGTTTCAAGCCGTCGATGGTCATTTGGCCTATTCTGTTCGGCTTGGTGGGTGTGGGGTATATGCTGTGGCGCGAGCTGCACAACGGTATTCCTGATGAATCGCTGGTACTGACTCAGTACTGGTGGTTTTTTGCATTGATGGTGGTGCTGTTCACGCTGATGAAAGATTTCTCGGGCATGTACCGCCTTCGCGTCATGTCCGGTGCACCGCTGACGTTCCGTCAACTGTTCCGGATACGAATGCTGTATGAGTTCACCTCTGCAGTGACGCCTTCGGCCGCCGGAGGTTCGTCGCTGGAGGTGATTTTTATTCATCGCGAGGGCATCAAGATCAGCCGTGCGACGGCGATGACCATCTTGGCGCTGTTCTTGGACGAACTGCTGATGATCGTGCTGTTTCCGGTACTGCTGATGTTGATCCCGTACGGCGAGTTGTTCACGTCGGAGGGCTATTTCCAGTACGGATATCTGTGGGCGTTCATCATCGGCTACGCGATGAAATTCGTGTGGGTGACGCTGCTGTTTATCGGTCTGTTCTGCAAGCCGTCTATTTTTGTGAAGATAGTGGGAGCCGTTTGTTCGCTCAAGTTTCTTCGTCGCTATCGTTTCCGTGCGTTGCGTACGGCGGTGGAAATCCGTCAGTGCGCGCATGAGTTCAAGCACGAGACGCGCGGATGGTGGGCACGTCTGGCGGGTTCGACCATGGGTATCTGGATCTTCCGGTTCCTGATCGCCAACATGGCCATTATGATTTTCAACTCGCTTTCGGCGGCAGACAACCTAATGTGCTTTGCGCGTCAGTATATCCTGGGTATCGTCACGATGATTGTGCCGACGCCGGGTGGCAGCGGATTTGCGGAAGTCATGTTCGGTGATTTCCTCGTGGAATATATCACGCAAATAATGTCGATAGTGGTGATCACGTCCATTTGGCGTCTGTTCACCTACTATTATTACCTGGTAGCCGGAGTCATTATACTTCCGCAGTGGCTCCGCAAAAGCAAACTTATGCAAAAACGCCATGCAAGCAAGTGACATTCTCGTTGTTATTTTTAATTACCATGAAGCCGCCAATGCTGAGTTCCTCTATCGAGAACTGAAGCCGGCTTTCGCGTGTCACATCATCGATGCTGCGAGCGGTCAGTTGCCGGATACGTGCAACGGTGATACGGTCTATCTGCCGAATGTTTATTACTCGGGCATGATGCACAAGGCTATTACGATGGCCGACAAGGGCAATTATCCGTATCTGTTCTTCATCTGCTCAGACGTGCAGATGACGCACGAGGCACTGGAGCAGCTCAAGCATATCCTGCTGACGGAGTCGTTTGACGGGGTGGGTGTGTATTGTCCGTCTCATGCGGACGATTCCTACACATGGGCGGCATGGTCGTATTCGCGTCACAGCGGCAAGCGTCGCGAGGTGGCTTTTGCGGAGGGAATGCTGGGAATGTATTCGCACGAGGTGTATAAGCAACTGGAGCCGCTGGACATCAACCCGCACGGCTGGGGACTGGATCTCGTGGCTTGTTTCTACGCGCGTCATTGGCATCTGCGCTGCGAAATAGACGACCGTCTGAGCATCACGCACCCGAAGGGTGACGTGCATAAAAACACCCTCGCTCGTAAGGAAGCAAGGGCGTATTTGATGCGGTATCCCGAGGGACGGTCTATTCGTTTATACTGGGTGCTCAGCTCGATTCGCAACGCCACGATTCAGCTCTTCATTCTGCCGCCTACCTACCGCAAATGGCTGCGGCTGTACCTGACCGTTTACCGTTTCTTCCACCGCGGCTGATCAGCGCCAGCGGTAGCCTATTCCCAGCGATACGCACTGCGGATAGAATAGTGCGTCGGCGGTGGGGTCGCCTTTCATCTCCTTGTAGAACGTAGCTATGTCAGACAGACTGATCTTGTACTGCGCGTTGATCTGAATGCCTAAGGGCAGTTCGTATCCCACCATCAGACACACGCCGAAATGGTTGTCGTGGAGGCTGTACAGCTTGCTGTAGTCGTGCGGGTCGGTGGACGGTTTCACCGTCGTGGGGTCATCCCAGTTACGGTACTTATCCCGCACATTGGACGCAAACGTGAAATGGGTGAATATACCGCCGCCAAACTGGATATAGCCTTTCTCCATGTTGCCGAAGCGCCCGAGGAAATAAATCGGTATATCGGCGCCAAACGACCAAAGGGTGTTCATCGTGTCGGTGGATGCAAAATAGTTCTGCTGCGCCGTTAGGATGATCTGCGGTTGAATACTGAAATGCTTGGTGATACGGAAATCCAGAAATCCGCCCAACTCGCCACCGATACGCATGTACGAGCTCATTGGACGGTGGTTGCGGGTAATGATGAAATTGCTCATGTTCGCACCGCCGAACAGACCGCCGGATACCAGCCGAGGCAGTTTCTCCTGATCCAGCGAATCCAATAGATGCTCCGTATCATACTCCGCCAAACGTGCTTTGGCTTCATCCAGCTTCAGCTGCGTCCGGTTGTCGCTGGTCTGTGCCGAAGAAGGTGAAAGGTGAAAAATGAAAGTTGAAAGGATAACTAATCCTAACAATTTAATATGTGTTCTTACAGTTTTCATTTTTGGTCTTTTATCTTTTAGCGTTAGCGGTCTTTTGTCTTTGAGCGTAGCGGCCTATAGTGAGAATCTCACTGTTACTTTCACGCCGTTTCGGCCCCATCCGCCTATTCTGCGGCGACCGTGGATCATGACGGGCGTGCCGTCTTCGTTGGTCGCAGGGATATACTGGGTGGGGTGTGCCGGATCGGGCTCCATCTTCTGGATCATGTACGGCAGCTCGTAGTCGTTGTAGGTCAAACGGCGGATGTAGTCGATGCGGATGAACTTGAAGATGTTCTCAAATCCCGCGGTCAACTCCATATAAGGCAGTTTGCCGATAGGCGACGAGGTGCGGTATCCGTCCTGAATATAGCCGTTGTGGTCGAACGCATTGTCCACAATGCCGTTTTCCCACTCCGAATGCGGGAAATCATACAGACCGCTACCCGTTTCCAGATAGGGGTTGTTCTTCTTGGTCAAACCGCCGTAGATACCGGCAAAGCTGACTACGCCGCGCAGTTTAAGCTTGTTGATGCCCGGAATGCGGTTGAGTATCCAGCCCTTGAAATAATAGGTCGTATAGAGCGACACATATTCGTCCATCATAAACTCCATCGGTTTCATGAGGTTGAACGCACGCTGACCCAGCAGAATACTGGTCGAGGTGGGCGGAATATGCAGTTTGGTGAACGGCACTTGCTGCCAGATGATACCGGTCTGCACGCGCAGGTCCAGGTGGCCGAAGGCCGAAAACCAGAAACGCTTGTCGAACATGGCTTCCGTCTTGTTGTAGAAGAATCCCTTACCGCCGTTGTGACGGTCGTCGAGGAAACCGATGGTGTGCGTCAGTTTGACCGTAGGCGCATCCTTCTCGATCACCCACGGGCTCTTGATGCCCTCGCGGTCCATACCGATGGTCGTTCCGGGCGAGTACTCCAGGTCGAACGTAGCCTCGTAGTTGCGGTACTCGCGGATGTTCGTCAGCGCGTGGGTATAAGTGGTATCCATCGTAATGGGGTCGATATGCTGCGTGTAGTCGATGCGGTTGTATTTCAACGCACCGGCAGCCTCGCTGTTGGTGAAATCGAACGAGGTGGTGAGCATGAGGTTGTTGCGCCACTCCTTCATATACTCCACTTTCGCATGGAAGACGTACTGGGCAAAAGGCATCGTCGGTTTGCTGGTCGGAATGGACATGAGGATGTTATCGCGGCGGACAACATCGGTGATTTGTCCCGGCTCCTCCACGTCGTATTGTCCGGTCAGTTGGATATGATGACGAATGCCGTCGTAGGGCTGGTCCTTGTGCTTGGCGAAGGTATAAACCAGCGTCGCGCTGTACTTGGGCCGCAGGTCGCTGGTACCGAAAGCCACGTAGCCGCGGAAGAAGAACTGGTCGTTGAGCCGTGCCGTGGAACCGCCACCTATACGCAGACGCACACCCTCCAGCATGTTCCAACTGACGAAGTTGAAGATCGGACCGAAATCGAATTTGCTCAGGTACATAAACTCCGCCTTGCGCGTAGGTACGTAGCCGGTCGTAATGGAGTTGGCGAACAGTGCCAGGCTGTTGAACTTAGGCGTGTTGGTAAACTCGCGCACCAGATCCACCACCGAACTCTCGTATCGGGTCAGCGGCTCCGGACGCATACTGTCTGTCCAGTAGCCCTCGAAGACCAGTTCGGCCGTCGAGTCGTTGGTCTCCACTTCGCTGCTGGCCAGGTTGGAGAAGGTCTCCTTCGAGAGTGGCGTGTCCAGATCCCAACCGGTGTAGAACTTGCTCTGACGAGCCAGCATACCGCGTTTGTTGTTGAAGATGTAGAACTTGGCGTAGGTGCTCGTTTTCTCCGGTGCCCAGAGGCCGTTGTCCAACTGCTTGTAGCTATGCTCGATCGAGAAATTGCTGACGAAGTTCAGGTTGATGTCCGGCGGCACGTTGATGGTGTATTTCTTCAGCCGGTAGGTGCTGTCGTTGACGATGTACAGGTGGCCGGTGAAGCCGTAACTCTCCGAGTTGACCGGCACAAACGCCAGGTCGATACACGGGTAGCCGTCCACCAGGATGGTGTCCATGATGTAGTACTGGTAGAACGTCACCGCGAGGGTGGAGGATAGCGGCGAAACGAAGCGGTTGAACAGCAGGTTCATGCTGTTCTCGTTGATATCCACGTCCTTGAAGATGGCATCCACGTTCTTCTGGAACGACTCCGAACCGATGACGCTCTCTATACCGAAGATACGTTTCTTGTCCAGCACTTTCTTCTCGCGGTGCGGCTTGCGCTGGAAATACTCCGTGCCCAGGTGCTCGCGGATGCTGACCGTCACGTTCGGATACACACCCGTCGTGTCGATGTATTTCTTGACGAACTTGAAGTCGCGCCAGAACGGTTTGTCCCAGTTTACCTTGATATTGTCCAGCGCAAACGACATGCGCGAATAGGTGCTGGCCGTGTATTGGTCCACGCTCTGCACGCAGAACGAATCCTTGTGCGCAATCACGTTCTTGATCAGCTCCACGGCCGGATTACCCTTGCGCTTGTACTCGCGTTTGCGGTGCTTGGGCGTTACAACGATATCCTGCAAACCGTACACATCGGGCTTCATCTTCACTTTCACATCCTTGCGGTTCTGCCCTTTCTTGAGCGTCAGCATCTCCGTCTTGTAACCCAACATCTGAAAGTGCAGGGTGGTGTAGCCGGAGGTGTTGCTGATGCTGAACTTACCGTCCATGTCGGACGTCGTACCCACCTCCGAAGCAATCACGCCCTTGTTGGTGGTCGATTTGACGAAATAAATCTGCACGAACGGCAATGTCTCGCCCGTATCGGCATCTACCACCGTACCGGTTATACCCGTTCGAACAAGGGCATCCTGAGCACTCGCCATCACGGCGAAACTCATCAATAAACAAACTATATATACCTTAATTTTCATTTTTGTTGCTTCAAACTCTCTTCGTGAATCAATTCCCACACGCGAAGCATCCAAGCTTCGCTCAATCCCAACTTTTCACCTCTCTCCTTTAACCTTTCACCTATCTCTTTCACCCGTTCGGGTTGCAGCGGAGCCACGCCGTGCGCTTTTTTCCATTCGCCTATGCGGCGGCTGACATCCATTCGCGCAGCCAACGTGTCCCATAAATGGTCATCCAGCTCATCTATTTCCGCCCGCAGCCACAGGAGTTCTTTGTCCTCCCTATGAGTTGAAAACACGGCAACGACACGGTTTCGACACGGAATCGGATCGAGACTTTCTCGAAGGCAAGTCGGAGTAATCTGCTGCTGTTTGTCGGATAGCGCAGCCTCCGGACTACAATGTACCTCGATCATTGCGCCATCCAGTCCCAGTTCATCCACCTTGCGCAACAATGCCGGCACTTGTTTGGCATCGCCGCTCATATGGCTCGGGTCCAGCAGCATCGGTATGTCCGGCCGAGCCAGACGCACCGTGTGCGCCATCGACCAACAGGGCTGATGATTGCAGCCGCGGTGAACCGCCACTACCGGCACTCCCGTTTTCTCCAGCCGCTCGATATTGCCGAGCCACAACGCCGCATCTGCATTCACCGGGTTCTTGATAAGTATTCCCCGTAACCCGTCACCCATGTCCCGTAACCCCTTAATTGCATCTGCAATCGCTTGCGTTGCAAGCGGATTAGCACTCGTCCTTGCGCCTATCCACAGGTAGTCAATACCTGCCTCCAGCGCCTTGCGCACATGTTCCGGTGAAGCTACTTCCGTGGCCACCGGCACACCCGTCTCGGCTTTCACCGCTTGCAGCCAACCGAGCGCCTCGTCTCCTGCACCCTGAAACGTGTGCGGGCTCGTGCGCGGTTTCCATGCGCCCGCGCGATATATAAACGGAACATCACCGCATACCTCTTTCAGTTGGCGTGCGGTGAGTAGGGTTTGCTCGCGCGTCTCCGCGCTGCATGGACCCAGTATGTACCATGGACTATGAGCCATGCACATTCGGTCGGTTAGTAGATCAACTCCAGGCGGAATCGCATGTCATCCGGTGCGTACAGATTGCCCTGTCCGTCCGTCGGATAGAAATAGTCGGAGTTGGTCACTTGTATCTCTACGAACTTGATACCGACACGGTAGTCGATATGCTGGGTGTAATAAGCCACACTGCCGTCATTCAGCGTGTCCGTCATGAACATACTCTGCGGCAGCGCCACCTGGTACACATCTTTCGTGCCCGAGTTGTACTCGCGGTGCAGCGAGTAGTTGCCGTAGTTATAGACATCCGCGGTCAGGGCATCTATATTGAAGTGAACGTAGAACTGCTTGGCGTCGTTGTCAAACTTCCATTCGTTCCACGCTACCGGCAGGTCGATGGTCTTCTTGTTGAAGCGGCAGGGCTCGTTGTTCGTACAACTGCTCATGCCGGCCAGCACAGCCACAAGCGATAAGATAAATAAGCTTTTTCTCATAAAAAATCAAATTTTCGCTGCAAAATTACTGCTTTTTTTGCATATATGCAAATTTTTTAGTACTTTTGCACGGAATTTTGTGATGAACAACACCGAATTATGAAAAAATCACTACTTATACTCCTTATTTGTGCATCTGCGACTGCCGTATGGGCGCAAAAGCAGAATGCGGCCTATCTCGACTATATCGAGGCATGGAAAGAGGTGGCCATCCAGCAGCAAGCCGACTACGGTATACCTGCTTCTATCACGATGGCGCAAGCCCTTCTGGAGTCCGGTGCGGGACAGAGCGAACTGGCTCTGAATGCCAACAACCACTTCGGTATCAAGTGCGCCAGCGGTTGGTTTGGCGGAGTCTATTACTACGACGATGACAGCAAAGGCGAATGCTTCCGCCAGTACTACGATGCTGCCGAGTCGTTCAAGGACCACTCGCTCTTCCTTCTGCGTCCGCGGTATGCCACATGCTTCGAGATAGCGGTCGAGGACTACGAGGGTTGGGCTTATCGTATCAAGGCGTGCGGTTATGCCACCGACAATGCCTATCCGCAGAAGCTCATCAAACTCATCGAGGACTATCGTCTGGACACGCTCGGCGCAGGTGTACCTGCCGGCGTATATACACCCGATCCTACTGCTGCCGCT
>Ga0265298_10004374_pt1 | contig 18088 bp, 15 predicted proteins | sample AusTroGonzalo_MG_3_FD_193486 | JGI IMG/M metagenome (GOLD analysis project Ga0265298, IMG submission 193486) | Bovine rumen microbial communities from tropical cattle in Woodstock, Queensland, Australia - Gonzalo_01 | ecosystem: Host-associated > Mammals > Digestive system > Stomach > Rumen ... | reverse complement strand
TTGAAAACGTTGAAATAAAGGATTGTCATGCGCCGGAAAGTGTGCTATACTTTCCGGCGTGTGGTTTTCCGCACGATTAAACGGCTTCGTGCCTTGAAAGAAGGGTTTAACGTAAAGAGTGGAAAAAGCCTGAAGGTCGTTCACCGGCGGAGGTTTTATCCGCTGAACGGTTCGGCCGAGGAAGGGCTTGTTTTCCGCTCTTTTTGATTGCCCGGAAAGCGAACGGTAGAGAATGGCGAAAGCAGTGGTGGCCGCGATCGAAGGCCGGTGCGCAAAGATCGCGGAAGGAATGGGCTTTGAGCTGGTGGACGTCGCGGTGGAAAAGGAACCGACGGGACGGTACCTGCGGTTTTACATTGACAAGCCCGAAGGCATATCGCTGGACGACTGCGAGACTTATCACAAGGCCGTACGGAGCATTGCCGACAGTGTGGATTACGACTTTATGGAGGTTTCCTCTCCGGGGATCGACCGGCCCCTGAAAAAGGACCGGGATTTCGAAAGAAACCTGGGCAGCGAAATCGAAATCAAACTGTTCAAGCCCATGGACGGGCTGAAGCTGCTGACGGGCGTGCTGGCAGGCCTGGAAAACGGGGAGATCCTGCTGGAAACCCCGGAAGGCATAAAGCGGATTCCGCGGAAGGCAGCGGCGCTGGTGAAACCGGTTGTGGACATGGAAGGCATCGAAGAGGTGGACCTCTCCGGCGACGACCATGCGGAAGAATATCAAGAGAACACAGAAAGCGGGGAAAACGGGAATGGCAACGAAGTCTGAAGTCATTGAAGCCATCAAAATGCTGGCCAAGGAAAAGGAAATCAGCGAGGAAGCGCTTTTCAATACGATTGAGGAGGCGCTGAAAGCCGCGTATAAAAAGAACCTGCCGAAGGGAGAAACGGCGCCGAACAACCTGGATGTGACAGTGAACCGGGACACCGGCGCGATTTCCGTATACGCCCGGAAGCTGATCCTGGAAGACGAGGACATTGAAGATCCCACGAACCAGATCACCCTGAAGGACGCCCAGAAGATCAACCCCACCTATCAGATGGGCGACATTGCCGAAGTCGACGTGACGCCCAGCGGATTCCTGCGGGTGGCCGCCCAGACGGCCAAGCAGGTGATTATCCAGCACATCCGGGAGGCGGAGCGCGGAAAGATCTACGACGAATATGTCGAGAAGGAAAGCGAAATCCTGACCGGTATCGTCGAGCGGATTGAGCCCAAGGCCGTGTATGTGGACCTGGGGCGGACGGAAGGCGTGCTGGAGAGGGAACAGATGATTCCCGGCGAAGAGCTGCACGACGACGATCACATCAAGGTTTATATTCTTGAGGTACACAAGGAAAGCCAGCGTGCCGGCTATACCCCGCAGGTGTATGTGAGCCGGATCCATCCGAACCTGGTAAAGCGTCTGTTCGAAATGGAAGTTCCGGAAATCGCCGGCGGCATCGTGACGATCAAGAACATTGCCCGTGAAGCCGGAAGCCGCACGAAGATCGCCGTACACAGCGCGGACATGCTGATCGACCCGGTGGGCGCCTGCGTGGGACAGCGGGGCGGCCGCGTGGACCGCGTGGTGGCCGAACTGAAAGGCGAGAAGATCGACATCATCAAATGGAGCAGCAATCCGGCCGAGTTTGTGGCGAACGCCCTGAACCCCGCCCACGTGCTGAGCGTTTACCAGGCCCGGGACGAGAAAGCCTTCCGCGTGATCGTGCCGGACAACCAGCTGAGCCTGGCCATCGGCAAGGAAGGACAGAACGCCCGCCTGGCCGCGAAGCTGACCGGTTGGAAGATCGACATCAAGAGCCAGAGCCAGGCCGCCGAGATGGACGACATGGTGGACGAAAACGGCCAGGCGACCGAGTATGTGCAGCTTGAAACGCCGACATACGAAAGCTTCACGATGGACTTTGACGAGACGCTGAACGGCGACGACGACACCATGTAATTAAGGGTTTAGGGCCCAGGGTTTAGGAGCTTGCTATGAAACCAAGGAAGATTCCGATGCGGATGTGTGTCGGATGCCGGGAGATGAAGGAGAAAAAGGAACTGATCCGGGTTGTGAGAAGCCCGGAGGGGGAAGTTTCTCTGGATCCTGTGGGGAAGAAACCGGGGAGAGGCGCGTACGTCTGCCGGAGCGCGGACTGCCTGAAGCGGGCGATCCGCCAGAAACAGCTGGAACGCCAGCTGGACGTGACGCTGCCGCCGGAAACCGCCGAAGCGCTGACGAAAGCGATGGAGGAAGCACAGGAGGCCGGAAATGGATGAACGGCGGATGAAAGGCCTGATGGGCCTGTGCGTCCGGGCCGGGCAGGCTGTGTTCGGCGAGGACGGATGCCGCCGGTCGGTTTCGGCCGGACAGTGCGGACTGCTGCTGCTGGACGGCGGCATCAGCGGGAATTCCCGGAAGCGCTATGAGGAACTGTGCGAATACACGGGAACACGAATGGCACTGCTTTCCCCGGGACTGCTGGAGGAAGCAACCGGGAAGCCGGGCGCGGCGATGGCCGTGAAGGAAGGCTCCTTTTCGGAACAGATGATCAGCTGCCTGTAACAGGGCGGAGGACGAATAAAAAATCATTTTTTATGCCGGATACGGCAGGGGGGACAAACGTCGAATGGCAAAGGTGACTTTGAAGGACGCCACCAAGGGACTGGTGGAAGAATCTTCCGGAATTCTGGAAAAGGCGACGGTGGTTCGCAAAGACGCGGACGATCTGTTTAACGCGCTGCGGCAGATGGACCAGGAGTACAGCCGCCAGAAGGAAGAGGAAGCCCTGCGCAGAAAGCAGCAGGTACAGCTGAAAATGCAGTCTTCCCATGCCAAGGCATTTACCATGCTGGACGATGACGAGAAGCAAATGATGGCGGAGGCTGCAGCGCAGGAAAAGGCTGCAGCGCAGGCTCCTGCCGCGGAAGCTTCCGAAAAAGCGGAAAGCGAAGAAGACAAGGGCGCAAAAAAGGTCGAGAAGGCAGAAGCAGCCGAAAAGCCTGAAAAGTCAGGAAAGACGGAAAAGGCTGAGCAGGCTGAAAAAGGCGAAAAGCCCGAAAAGACTGCGGAGCCGGCAAAGCCCATGCAGACCGTGTTCGAACCCGAACCGGAGAAACCCGCCAAGCCGGCGGCACCGAAAAAGCCGGCGATCGGCCAGATTATCAGCCGTCCCGGGGACGCGCCCCGTCCCGGTGTGCCGCGCACCGCGGCGCAGCAGGGACCGTACGGCCGTCCGGTCGGCGGCGCGGCGGTCAACTTCAACCGTCAGGGCGGCGGGCAGGGTCCCTACGGCCGTCCGGCGGGACAGGGCCCCTATGGCCGTCCGGCAGGCGGACAGCAGGGACCGTACGGCCGTCCGGCAGGACAGGGCCCCTATGGCCGTCCGGCGGGCGGTCAGCAGGGCCAGTACGGCCGTCCGGCAGGCGGGCAGCAGGGACAATACGGCCGTCCGGCGGGCGGTGCGCAAGGCGGAAACCGCGGCGGAGCCGGCGGACGCAGACAGGCGCCGGAGCTCGCCGTTCCGATGGAAAAAGAACGCGTTTCCAACTACGACCCGAACAAGAAGAACTACATCCGGCAGCACGATCCGGAGCACGTGAGCCGGAACCGGAAACAGGCCAGCAAGAACACATTCAACGGCTATGACGACGAGGTGATCCGCGGCGGCAAGCGGGCCCGGAGCAAGAAGCCCAGCGCCCAGCAGATGATGGCACCGATCAAGATCGAGACCGCCTACATGGCCGGCGACACGATCACCGTGCGCGACCTGACCGAAAAGATCGGCAAGCCCGCCGGAGAGATTATCAAGAAGCTGTTCATGCTCGGCAACATGGCCACGATCAACAGCGAAATCGACTTTGACACGGCGCAGCTGGTTTGCTCCGACTTTGACATCACGCTGGAGCGGAAGCAGGAGCAGACCGCAGAAGCGGCCCTGGTGGCGGAAGACTTCGACGACGCCGAGGAAAATCTGGAAGAACGTCCGCCGGTCGTGACCATCATGGGCCACGTCGACCACGGCAAGACGAGTCTGCTGGACTACATCCGCAAAAGCCGCGTGACCGCGGGCGAAGCCGGCGGTATCACACAGCATATCGGCGCCTACACGGTGAACGTGGACGGACGTCAGATCACCTTCCTGGACACCCCCGGCCATGAGGCCTTCACGGCCATGCGCGCCCGCGGAACCCAGGCGACGGATATTGCCGTGCTGGTGGTGGCGGCGGACGACTCCGTGATGCCCCAGACCGTTGAATCCATCAACCACGCGAAGGCGGCGGAAGTGCCGGTGATTGTGGCGATCAACAAGATGGACAAGCCGGACGCGAATCCGGAAAAGGTCAAGCAGGACCTGACCCAGTACGGCCTGGTGTGCGAAGACTGGGGCGGCGAAACGATCTGTGTTCCGGTTTCCGCGAAGACCGGCGAAGGCGTGGACAACCTGCTGGAGATGATCCTGCTGCAGGCGGACATGCTGCAGCTGCAGGCGAACCCGAACCGGCTGGGCCGCGGCGTCATCATCGAGGCGAAGCTGGACAAGGCCCGGGGCCCGCTGGCCACGGTGCTGCTGCAGAACGGTACGCTGCACGTCGGCGACAACATCATCGCGGGCATGGCCTCCGGCCGTGTGCGCGCGCTGATCAACGACAAGGGCGAGCGCGTGACTTCCGCCGGACCTTCCATGCCGGTTGAAATCATGGGCTTTGACGACGTTCCCAGCGCCGGCGACGAAATGATCGCCGTGGGCGACGACCACCTGAGCCGTCAGGTTGCGGACGAACGCCGCGAAAAGCTGAAAGCCAGCCGCGAAGCCACCATGGCCAAGATGAGCATGGAAAACCTGTTCGCCTCCATCGAGGCCGGCAAGGTGACAACGCTGAATCTGATCATCAAGGCGGACGTGCAGGGCTCCGTGGAAGCGGTCAAGCAGGCCATGGAGAAGCTTTCGAACGACGAGGTGAAGATCCGCGTGCTGCACAGCGCGGCGGGCGCCATCACCAAGGACGACGTGAACCTGGCCTCCGCGTTCAACGCGATTATTATCGGCTTCAACATCCGGCCGGATGCTTCCGCCCGGGAAGCTGCGGAGAAACAGAAGGTCGATATCCGACTCTATACGGTCATCTATAAGGCGATCGAGGACATGGAGCTGGCCATGAAGGGCCTGCTCGAGCCGGAATACCGCGAAGTGCTGCTGGGCCATGCCGAAGTGCGCAACGTGTTCAAGATCACGGGCGCGGGCATTATCGCCGGCTGCTATGTGACGGACGGCAAGGTGCAGCGCAACGCGAACGTGCGGCTGCTGCGGGATAACGTGGTCGTGCACGAAGGCAAGCTGAGCAGCCTGCGGCACCTGAAGGACGACGTAAAGGAAATGGCAGCCGGATATGAATGCGGTATGAGCCTGGAAGGCCATAACGATATCAAGGAAGGCGACATCGTCGAGTGCTTTATTATGGAGGAAATACCGAGATAAGGGAATGGAAGGAGCCCCCCAAGGAAAAGGAGAAATCCCTGAGAAAATATGAGTTACCAGAGAATTGACAGGATCTCGGAGGAGGTCCGGCGGGAAGTGGATGCCATTATCCGGGAGGAACTGGGCGATCCGCGGATCGGCGGGACGTTCTCCATCACCCGGGCGGAAGTGACGGGAGACCTGCGGTATGCGAAGATTTACGTGAGCGTGCTGGAGGACGACAAGCGGGATGAACTGATGGATGCACTGAAGTGCGCAAAGGGGTTCATCCGCCGCTCACTGGGAAAGCGGATGATTATCCGCTACAGCCCGGAGCTGATCTTTATCAGCGACAAGAATATTGAATACGGCGTGCATATCGCCAAGGTGCTGGCGGACACGGTGAAACCGGCGGACAGCGCGGACAAAGGAGAACAGGATGGAAACGCCGAGGAACTTTGAGGCGATTGCCCGGTGCATCCGGGAGGCACAGACCGTTGCGGTGGTGAGTCACGTGAACCCGGACGGGGATACCCTCGGCAGCGCGGCGGCTATGCGGCTGATTCTGCAGGCCATGGGCAAGGAAGTGACGCTGTTCTGCGACGGGAAGGTTCCGGACATCCTGTATTTCATGCCGGGACACGACCTGTTTCATGTACCCACGGGCCATGAAGGCCCCTTTGACCTGATGCTGGCAGTGGACGTGAGCGACAGTGCGCGCATGGGAACCTGTGCCGCCCTGATGGATAGAAGCGCGAAAACGGCGCAGATGGATCACCATCCAACGAACCCCGGATTCGCGGACGTGAACCTGGTGGACGGCGAAGCTCCGGCCAACTGTATGATCATCCGGGAACTGATGAAGGCGCTGGACGTGCCGTTGACGCAGGATATTGCCATCTGCCTTTATGTCGGTATCAGTACGGATACCGGTAATTTTTCCTTCGGCTGTACGAACGCCGAAACGTTCCGGGTGATGGCGGAGCTGATGGAATGCGATCTGCCCCTGGCGCAGCTGAACCGGGCATTGTTCCGGGTAAAGCCCCGGGAGCAGGTGAAACTTCTCGGGAAAGCGCTGGAAAGCATGACCTTCGGCGGAAACGGAAAGATCGCCGTGATGAAGCTGACGCTGGCGGACTTTGCCGCCTGCGGCGCGCTGAGTGAGCACGCGGACACGATCGTGAACTACGCGCTGGACACCAAGCATACGGACATGGCTCTGCTGGCGCGGGAAACAGATAAAGGGCAGATCAAATTCAGCCTGCGGGCGCGGGCACCTTACACGGTGGATAACATCGCAAGCCTTTTCGGAGGCGGCGGACATCCGCAGGCTTCCGGTATTACCATGGACGGAACACTGGACGAATGCGTTGAAAAAGTGCTGACAGCCATGAGCGAAACGGTTTGAGAGGATTTAGGGTTTGAGTTTCAGTCAGAATGCAGGATTCAGGAATTTGATTTTATGAATGGATTTTTCAATATCGGGAAACCGGCAGGGATGTCGAGCGCGGCAGTCGTTGCCGTGATGCGGCGCCTGACGGGGGAAAAGCGCACAGGCCACGCAGGCACGCTGGATCCGGAGGCCGCGGGAGTACTCCCCATCATGACGGGGAAAGCCACGCGGCTTTTCGATTATCTGGTGGACAAGGAAAAGGAATATGAGGCCGTGTGCGCCTTCGGCACCGCCACGGACACCCAGGACGCAACGGGCACGGCGGTGGAAACGGGAGAGAATTATCCGGATCTTGATACCGTGAAGGAAAAGGCCCGGGAACTGACAGGAGAGATCCGGCAGCGGCCGAGCATGTACAGCGCGATCAAGGTCGGGGGGAAACCCCTTTATGCCCGGGCCCGGAAGGGCGAAACCGTTGAGGTTCCGGAGCGGACGGTGATCATCCACAGCATTGAGGTGCTCGGCGAAGAGGAAGACCACGGGGTGCGGCTGCGGGTGAAATGCGGCAAGGGCACCTATATCCGGACGCTTTGCGACGACCTCGGTAAGAAATGCGGCTGCCCTGCACATATGCGAAGCCTGCTGCGGACGCGGAGCGGGGCTTTCAGTCTGGAGACGGCCCTTACGCTGGAAGAGGCGCGGGCGTTGGCAGCGGAGGGAAAACTGACAGAACGGATGATGGCGCCGGATGCGCCGCTGCAGCATCTGCGGGCGGTGGAAATCCCGGACCGGTGGGAAAAACAGGCAAACGCCGGAGGGAAGATTCCGGCGAAAGACCTTGCGGAGGACGTACCGGAGGAGGAAAACCTGCGGGCCTATCTGGACGGGCAGTTTCAGGGTATTCTGCACAGGAGCGGAGAGATGCTGGTCTGGAAGATGCATTATTAAGGGTTCAGTTTTTCGAATACAGGATTTTGAGTTAAGGGTAATCGGATCAGAACAATGAGAGTTATTTTGGATCGGGGACCGGGCGGGGCCCGGGTGCTGGCTTTGGGAACATTTGACGGCGTTCACCTGGGGCATCAGGCTTTGCTGAAGGCCGGGAAGAATTATGCCCGGGAGCACGGCATCCTGCTGCGGGTGTGCTCGTTTGACCGGCACCCGCTGGAGGTGCTTCGGCCGGAGATCGCGCCCGCGCAGCTGACAACGGCGGCGGAAAAGGAAAGACTGATGGCTTCCTTCGGCGTGGATGAACTGCAGCTGCTGCACTTTACGCGGGAAATGGCAGATATGCCACCGGAAGATTTTCTGAAAATGCTGCAGGAAAGCGTGGATCTGAAGGCCGTGGTCGCCGGATGGAACTACACCTTCGGTAAGGGTGGAAAGGGCAACGCGGACATGCTGCGGCAGGACGGCGCGAAACGGGGATACGACGTGATTATTGTTCCGCCTGTGAAGACGGAGACGGGGGAAGTGGTTTCCTCCACGCTGATCCGGGAAAACCTGAAGCAGGGGCACACTGCGGAAGCAGAGAAATTGATGGGACACCTGCCGGAAATAAATACAGCCGGATGACGCAACGACGCCTCAGAACGGACGGAGCAATTGCCGGAGAAAGACGCGCAAATTGCGAGAAGAACGGTCCGGATTACCCGGACATGGCATGAATGGTCAGAAATCGACCATTCCGCAGCCTTGCACGGGCAAGGCGGGAAATGGTATAATAAGCGTACCTGTGGAAAAACCGCGGGACGGAACCGAATTTGAGGAGGAACGATATGCCAGCGACCAAATTCGACAAACAATCCATCAAGGAAACCATCGTCGGGAAAGTTCAGCGTTATAACGGACTGCCGATCGAGGAAGCTTCCAAGGCGCAGATTTACCGTGCGGTGGCCTCCACGGTCCGCGACCAGATCATGCAGAAGATGTTGGTCAGCCGCGAAGCCTGGAAGAAGCAGAAGGGCAAGAGCCTGTACTATCTGAGCGTTGAATTCCTGATGGGGCGGAGCATGTACTGCAACATGCTGAACCTTCTGAGCACGAAGGAATATACCGAAGCCCTGGCGGAACTGGGCATTGATATCCAGGATATCCTGAAGGAAGAGCCGGAACCCGGCCTGGGCAACGGCGGTCTCGGCCGCCTGGCCGCCTGCTTCCTGGACAGTCTGAGCAGCCTGGATCTGCCGGCCATGGGCTGCACGATCCGCTATGAATACGGCCTGTTCCGCCAGAAGATCGTGGACGGACAGCAGGTGGAGCTGCCGGACAGCTGGCTGGACAACGGCAACCTCTGGGAAACGGCCGTGATGGAAGACGCCTGCGAGGTACACTTCGGCGGCTATGTGGAAGAGCTTGAAGTGAATGGCGTGAAGCGCTACATTCCGCGGGACTATTATACCGTGGAAGCGGTGCCTTACGACATGCCGGTGGCCGGATACGACGCGACCATCGTGAACCCGCTGCGGATGTGGTCCGCCCGGAGCCCCAAGCGGCTGGACCTGGGCACCTTCGGCGAAGGCCGCTTTGCGCAGGCCTCCGAAGAGATCGAACTGGCGGAAGCCATCAGCAAGGTGCTGTATCCGGAAGACCGGCACTATGAAGGCAAGATGCTGCGGCTGAAGCAGCACTACTTCTTCACCAGCGCATCCCTGCAGTACATTCTGAAGGACTACAAGAATCGTTTCGGCAAGGACATGAGCAAGCTGCCGGACCACGTGGTGATCCACATCAACGACACCCATCCCGGCATGGCGATTCCGGAACTGATGCGCCTGCTGATCGACGAGGAAGGCCTTGGCTGGGACGAAGCCAGTGCCATTGTTCAGAAGACCATCGCCTACACCAACCACACGATCATGCAGGAAGCACTGGAAAGATGGCCGGTGAACATGGTGCAGCAGCTGCTGCCCCGGTGCTACCAGATCATCTGCGAGATGAACCGGCGGCTGTGCGAACGGCTGTGGAACTTCTTCCCGGGAGACTGGGACCGGATTGCCCGGATGGCGATCGTCAGCTATGACCAGGTGCATATGGCAAATATGTGCGTGGCGATGAGCTATTCCGTCAACGGCGTGAGCAAGCTGCACGGTGAGATCCTGAAGGCTGATACCTTCCACGACTACAACCTGGTGATGCCTGAAAAATTCTGCGCCATCACCAACGGCATTACCCACCGCCGCTGGCTGATGAGCTGTAATCCGGAACTGACGGACCTGATCTGCGAATCCATCGGGACGGACTGGATCAAGGATCCGGAGCGGCTGAGCGAACTGCGGCCCTTTGCGGACGACGCGGCCTTCCGCGAAAAGTTCGCGAAGATCAAGTATCACAACAAGGAACGTCTGGCGGCCATGCTGAAAGAACGCCAGGGCGCCATCGTGGATCCATCCTTCATGTTCGATGTGCAGGCCAAACGGCTGCATGAATACAAGCGGCAGATGCTGAACGCGCTGCACATCCTGGTGCTGTATAACCGGATCGTGAACGACGAAAACTTCACGATGCAGCCGCGGGTCTTCATTTTCGGAGCGAAAGCCAGCCCCGGATACTACCGGGCGAAGCAGGTGATCCGCATGATCTGCGCGCTGAGCGAACTGATTGCGAAACATCCGAGAGCCAGCAAGATGCTTCAGGTTGTGTTCCTGGAGAACTACGACGTGAGCAGCGCGGAAGTGCTGATTCCGGCGGCCGAAGTTTCCGAGCAGCTGTCTACCGCCAGCAAGGAAGCCAGCGGTACAGGCAACATGAAGTTCATGATGAACGGCGCGGTGACCATCGGCACGATGGACGGCGCAAACGTGGAGATCAGCGAGCAGGTCGGGATGGACAATATCTACATCTTCGGCATGCGGAGCGACACCGTGCGGGATATGTACCGCGAACACGCCTACAATCCCATGAGCATCTTTGAGACGAACCAGGAGATCCGCGCGGCCATGACCGAGATGATCGACGGAACGCTGATGCCCGGGAACCCGGCGGCGCTGCAGGACCTTTACCACAGCCTGCTGATGGGCGCCTTCGGCGACTTCGGAGATTACTACTTCGTGCTGAAGGATTTCGGCAGCTACTCCATGGCACAGCGCAGGCTGATTGCGGACTACGCGAACCGGGACAAGTGGCTGAAGAAGGCCGTGACCAACACGGCGATGAGCGGAATCTTCTCCTCCGACCGGACGATCCGGGAATACAACGAGAAGATCTGGCACCTGGAACCGATCAGCAAAAAAGCGCCGGTTCAGGAGGCGGCACCGGCTGCGGCCGCGGCTCCGGCACAAAAAAAGAAGAAATAATCAGCAAACGGGAGGGCAGACGCCCTCCCGTTTCATGTGCATCGGCTGTTTTGCAGGGGCGGACTGAAGAGCATTTAGGGTTTAGTGTTTAGGAAGTACGGAACGGAAATTCCGCTTGACATAGAGTGAACTCTAATGTTTAGAATAGGACCAGGATGAAAAACAAATTTCCGGAGAGGAGTTTTCGGCAGATGAAATACCGCACGATGGGAAAACTGAATATCAAGGCTTCGGCCTTCGGATTGGGCTGCATGCGCTTCAACGGAGAGGCATCCGGGGACAGCACCATCGACGAACAGAAGGCTATTTCCCTGATCCGCAAAGCGATTGACGGCGGAGTGACCTATATTGACACCGCCTATGTTTACCTGGACAAGACTTCGGAAACCGTGCTCGGAAAGGCGCTGCGGGACGGCTACCGCGAAAAGGTGACCATTGCCACGAAGATGCCGATTGAAGCGGTGCACGACCGGGCGAGCATGGAAGCGCTGCTGGAGGAAGAACTGCGGAAGCTGCAGACAGACCACATTGACTTCTATCTGATGCATGGGATCAACAAGGAAAAATGGGAGAAATTCAAAGCCATCGGCGCACCGGAATTCTTCGACGACATGAAGAAGGCCGGGAAGATCCGCTACAAATGTTTCTCCTTCCACAGTTCCTATGAGGATTTTGAGTATATCATCAGGGACTGGGACTGGGACATGGTGCAGATTCAGTACAACTTTATGGACATCCACAACCAGGCCGGTACAAAAGGCCTGGAGCTGGCCGGATCTCTCGGCATCCCTGTGGTGATCATGGAAGGGCTGCTGGGCGGACGGCTTGCGAAAGCGCCGGAGAACGTGCAGGCGCTGTATGACGCGTTTCCGGTGAAGCGCAGCGCGGTGGAATGGGCTTTCCGCTGGCTCTGCAATCATCCGGAAGTGTCGGTGGTGCTGAGCGGATGCAACGAGGCGGAACAGGTTGAAGATAACCTGCGTATTTTTGATACGGTGGAAACTGGTATCATGACGCCGGAAGAAATGCAGCTGATGGACAGGGCGAGGGAAGCCTATCTGAGCCGGACGAAAATCGGCTGCACGGGATGCCGGTACTGCATGCCCTGCCCGAACAACGTGAATATTCCGGGCATCTTCTCCGTGTGGAACGAAGTTTCCCTGTACAACTCCAACCCGAAGGACAACTGGGGATTCCGGGGCATTCTGCAAAACGGCCAGGGAGCGGATAACTGTATCGGATGCGGTGCGTGCGAGGCGGCGTGTCCGCAGCATCTGTCCATCATCGACGGACTGCAGAGCGCATGGAAGGAAGTCAATCACAGATAAGGGCAGAATAATGTAAAATAATAACGACAGAATATTACAAAAATATTGATTTTCTGCGATTCTTATGATAGTATAAGATAACTATGATTCCTCCGCTGTCTGGCGGAGCATTCCTCTAAGGGGGTTATCCGAAGATGAAGAAACTCGTATCTCTTCTGCTGGTACTTTGCCTTTCGATCGGCGTTGTATACGCTGCTCTGGCGGATGCCATGCCGGCCTTCACTGTTCAGCCGGTAGACTCCACGACCGACCGCTACGGCAACCTGTCGCTGACCTTCAAGGGAACGGACTTTGTTCCCAACGATAGCAGCTGGCACTTTATCGATCCGGATACCGGCGGCGAATGGACCGGCCCGCAGCTGCGCGAAGAAATGACCAAGAACCGCAAGGTCACCGAATTCACGCTGACCGCTTCCGACAAAAAGCAGTCGCTGTTTCTGACGCATGTGCCGAAGTTTATGCACGGCTGGGAAGTGTATGTGCTGCTGGTCAACGGGAACAACAAAGTAGAATCTCAGCATTTCCATATTTACTGGAACGGAATTGACAAGAACCAGAAGTACACGGCGCCGACACCCACGCCCGCCGCGACCAAGGACACCAAGACAGGAAAAACCGACACAAAGACCGATAAGACCGGCACGGACGGCAAGACGAACGCTGAAGTGAAGACGGATGCCGACGGAAATCCGTTGCCCGAAGAATCGGAAGAACCTGCCGGCCCGAAGATCATCACCATCACGGCAGCCGACAAACTGGATCTGTATCCGGCGGACTCCCGCGGCAACGCCATTGAGGACAAGAAAGCTTCCTCCCTTACCTTCGAGAATTCCGGGAGCGTTATCGTCAGTTCCGAAACGCCCGTGAAGTACTGGATGCTGAACGGGATGCGCGTTGAAACCGACACCGACACGCCCACCCGCCTGCTGCTGAAGAACATCACTTCCGACCTGACACTGGGCGCGAAGTTCCAGAAGGCTTCCAATGCGACCGCGGAAGAAGTCGATCCGGATTCTCCCTGCGAAGTGACCTGTACCGGCTGCACCTTTACCTATCACAAGGGCGGCCTGAAGTCTGTTTCTTCCGGGTCTGTTCCCGCCGGCGCCACGATCATCGTGTTCACCACCGACGTAAAGGCGGCCCAGAAGGGATTCAGCATTAACGGCGAAGCTCCCGAGTATCAGGGCAGCACTTCCTTCCGTCTGAAGATTGAAGACGACACCACGATCGAGATTAAGTAATCACGAAGAACAGGCATCATAAAGGAGCGGCAGAATCGATCTGCCGCTCCTGTTTTTATCCGAAGCGCTTTCCGGAAGGAAGCTTTTCTTTTTTGGGTTATTACAGAATGCCGTCCAGAATATCGCCCAGGGGGCCGGGAATTTTGGGAAGCGAGATGTTGCCCAGTGCGTCGCCGGCAAGGTTCAACAGGCCGGTGACGGCGGTGCCGTATTCGCCGTTCAGCGCTTTCATCGCAACCTTTTTCTCGTCGGCAGAGGCTTTGCGGTAGGCTTCGAGGAGCTTCTTTTCCGCCGCGGTCAGTTTCACGGTTTCGGCTTCTTTCTTTGCGGCCGGCTTCTTTGCAGTGGTTGCTGCCGGTTTTTTCGCGGTGGTTGTTGTCTTCTTCGCAGCGGCGGTTGAGGTTTTCTTCGCAGCGGCGGTTGAGGTTTTCTTCACGGCTGCGGTCTTTGCCGCAGCGGCTGCTGTTTTCTTTACAGCGGTGGCTTTCGCTGCTGTAGCCGCAGTCTTCTTTACGGCAGCCGTTTTGACGGCAGTTTGAGCAGTTTTCTTTACCGCCTCAGCAGCAGCTTTCTTTGCAACGGTTTTTTTCGGGGTGGGTGCCATGAATGTATTCCTCCTTTTTATGACTCCGGATTTCTTTGGAGTTTTTGTTTCTCTTGAGCCCTATTTTATCTCTAAAATACCATTCTTTCAATGGCTTTTTCGGAATTTTGCGGTAAAGTCTGATCATGGGTTTGCAAAAAAGATGGTTCTTTCGGGTTTTATGAAAACATGGTTTGATCGGCAACAAGGATCGGATACGGATCTCTTTTTCATTGAAAAATCGCTTTCTTTGTGGCATAATGACGTGAAGAAGATAACCGCAAAAGCCATTGATTTGCCCATTGAATGACAGAATCTCTCTTACGGCGGTACAGGATACGGAGGGCGCAGATGAAAGATCAGAACAGACTCAGGCGGATCAGCATGATTCTTCTCCTTGTGACGCTGGTGATGCTTATTGTGCATGTTCAGATTCTTGTGACATTTAACCGGCGGGTTTACAATGTTCACGGCAACGACACAGGCAGCAAATCCTATATGGATATCAACTACCGTGACAACAGCACCAGCAGCTGGTTGAAACGGGGGTTCGCGATGACAGACGGAAGTATCGTCGATCTGATCGGCCAGACCGTGGACGAAACCCTCTACAACAACAGCGGCGACGTGATTCAGGAGTGGGGACTGCGGATCAACATCACCGGAGATTGCTTCATCAACCAGTCCTGGAACGGAGAAGCTGAAATTCATCAGTTCGTGGGAACAGAGCAGGAAAAGGTTCAGCGGCTGAACCTGCAGGATTATCAGCTGGAGGATGTGCAGCTTCAGTACCGGTACGACGGTGACCTTCTGATCCCGCTGCAGGCAGGGGATTATCTGGTTTATGTTCCCAACACAATCTATACGGAAATGCCGGTTCGCGCCGGAGACAGCGTGAAAATCGGCATGATCTTCTATTATCTGAACCAGCTGGATCTTTCCGACTACGACCTGACGGTTCGCTATCACCGGAGCTTTACCCAGGGATGGAGCTTTATCTCGTTCATTGTTTGCGCGGTACTGTGGCTCCTGGCTACCGTCGTGCACGGGACAAGCGCCGTGATTTACCGGAATGCCCGGAAGCAGATGGAACAACGGAGATCCGGACTGAACTACATGTCGGAGCTGTATGAGGCCATTTATATCATCAACCTGAAGGAGGACGAGATTACACCGGTTTCCCCGGGACAGTACCTCGAAAACCTTCGGGAAAAATACGGCAGCGCGAAGAAACTGCTGAACATCGCGGTCCGGGGAGATTCGGACGAGAGTTATCTGGCGGACACACTGGCGTTTGTCGATACGGACACGCTTTCGGAAAGACTCCGGGACCGGGAAAGCGTCATCTGGGAATTTGTGAGCAAGCTTCACGGCTGGTGCCGGTTCCGGTTCTTTGCCATGGACCGGACGGAAGGAAAACCCCTTGAAAACGTGATCTTCGCGGTTGAGGACATCAATGACGAACGAAGTGAAACCCAGAGTCTGGCCCGGCGCCTGGAAAAGGCGGAAGCGGCCACCACGGCCAGCAACAGCTTCCTTTCCATGGCGAGCGGAGACCTGCAGGCGCCCGTGCGGGAAATCATCGAGATCGATGAGAAAATCCTTCGGGAAAGCGGCGAGGAGAAGATCCGGGCATACGCTGAAACCCTTCAGCGGACCGCGAACAGAATGCTCACGCTGATCAACGGTCTGGCCCATCGGGCGGAAGCGGCGGCCGCGAACGGGAAACCCGCAACCGGGCGTTATTCCCTTCGTCAGGCGGCGGAAGCCGCCATCGGGATGGTGCGGCCTATGGCGGAAAAGAAACAGCTGCGCCTTGAAACGGAGATCGCGGAGAACCTGCCGGACACGCTGATCGGCGACGAAGAAAAACTGAAGGAAATTACGGTTTCGCTGCTGGCCAACGCCGTGAACCACAGCACGGACGGGAGCATCCGGCTGTCCGTGTTCGGAAAGGTGCTCGGGGAAAACGTGCATCTGCTGGTTTCCGTGCGGGCTCTTCCGAAGGATGAGGTTTCCTTTGGGGAACTTCCGGATCCGAAGGCGGTTCGGGTTGATAACGATCTGGATCTGGAAGTCGCGGGAGCGCTGCTGGCTTCGCTGCATTCCGAACTGAAATCCGTGCGGTCGACAGACGCCTGGAAGGACTTATACTTTGAGACGGAACAGCGGATCGCGGAGGATAACGACAAATGATCACTACCGGATACGGCATCTGCGTCGTGATCGCGGTTCTGGCGACGCTGATCATGGCGCTGAGGAACTATGACCACATCGACAGCAACGACTGGTCGGTGGCATTGCTGCTGCCTCTGCTGATCATGGCCCACTGGCTGAAAGCCCAGATTGATACGGCGGAAGCGGGGCTGGTCGTACTGGCGTTTATAGAAATGATGACGTCACTGCTGCTGGCGGTGATCCTGTTTTCCGTGCTTCACGTCACGGGGGTGCAGGTGCGCAGGTGGATGAAGGCGCTCGTTTACGGCGCGGTGGCGGCACTGCTGTTTCCCATCTGGGCCATTTTCAACAGCCGGCGCGGCACGGAAACGTCCCTGGGGTTCAGGATTTTTGAGCATTATTCCCTGCTGATGGCGGTGATCCTTCTGATCACCTGCGTGGTTGTGCTGATCCGTTCAAGGAAACAAAAGATTTCCAGACGCACCGTTTTCGGAAATTTGATCTTTATTGTGATCTGGATTGCGATGTATGTGACGGAAACACTGACAAAAGCAGATTTTTCGCTGCTCCCGTTCCTTTACATGCTGACGGATGTGATGCTGGTTCTGTCTTATGACCAGGTACGTTCCCACGATATTTCGGGCATGATTACGGACAGCCAGCGGGATCATGCTGTGCGGGGGTATATGGCCGTCGACCTGCGGGGAAGGTTCCTCGGGGCGAACGAGAAAAGCTTCGACTTCTTCCCGGAACTTCGGGACATGAAAGCAGACAGAGCGTTTTCCGACGACAGCGAGATCGGAAGACAGTTCAGGCGGATGATGGAGAACTATACGGTGAACGGAATTGAAACGGGCTTTCTGTCATCCGGAGGCCTGTCCCTGGCTTACCGGATTTCCGGCTTTTCCGTACGGAAAGGCGGCGCCGTGCGCGGCTATCTGATCGATATCCGGGACGCCACGGAGGAAAAGAAGAACCTGGAACTGCTGACGAACTACAACGACCGCCTGAACCGGGAGGTTGCGGAGAAGACGAGGAACATCGAGGCCATTCAGGAAAAGCTCATTCTGAGCATGGCGGACATGGTTGAAAACCGGGATGGCAACACGGGCGGTCATGTTCGGCGGACCAGCGATATCGTCGGGATTCTGGTTCGTGAGATCATGGTGAACAACCTTTTCCCGCTGGATAAAGACCTGGCGCGGGACATCATCCGAACCGCGCCCATGCACGATCTGGGGAAGGTCAGCATTGATTCGAACATCCTGAATAAACCCGCACGGCTGACGCCGGAAGAATATGCTATCATGAAGACCCATTCGACGATCAGCGGACAGATGGTGAAAATCCTGCTGGAAGGCGTGGAGGAAGACAGCCTTGTGCAGACCGCCTACCGGCTTGCGCGGCATCACCATGAGCGCTGGGACGGGAAAGGATATCCGGACGGGCTGGTGGGGGAAATGATCCCCGTTGAGGCCCGAATCATGGCGGTGGCGGACGTTTACGACGCACTGGTGAGCAAGCGGGTCTATAAGGAACCCATGAGCTATGAAAAGGCTGCGCAGATCATGAACGAGGGCATGGGAACACAGTTTGATCCGAATATGCGGATTGTGTTC
>Ga0265298_10004373_pt1 | contig 18089 bp, 15 predicted proteins | sample AusTroGonzalo_MG_3_FD_193486 | JGI IMG/M metagenome (GOLD analysis project Ga0265298, IMG submission 193486) | Bovine rumen microbial communities from tropical cattle in Woodstock, Queensland, Australia - Gonzalo_01 | ecosystem: Host-associated > Mammals > Digestive system > Stomach > Rumen ... | reverse complement strand
TTGGTCGAGAAGTTTCATGCCTGTCAGCCAGGAGATGCGAGAGCATGTGGCCAAGATGAAGTTGCTGCCCAACAGCGACCTGCTCAAGGGCAAACGCATCGTTTTCTGCGACGACTCCATCGTGCGCGGGACCCAGCTTCGTGACAATATCAAGATGATGTACGAATGCGGCGCCAAGGAGATCCACATCCGCATCAGTTGTCCGCCGTTGCTCTACGGTTGCGAATTCCTCAATTTCTCCGCCTCCAAGACACAGATGGAACTCATTACCCGTCGTGTTATCAAAGAATTGGAAGGCGACGACAGCAAGAATTTGGAACGCTATAAAGACAGCACCTCGAAGGAGTATGCGAACATGGTGGAAGTCATCCGCAAGCATCTCGGTGTGGACACTTTGAAATTCAACACGATAGAAACTATTACCAAAGCCATCGGGCTGCCCAAGGAGCGTATTTGCACCCACTGCTTCGACGGTTCTTCCTACGGATTTTAATCCCTTGTTAATAACCAATTATCCTGTAGAGACGGTATGCACACCGTCTCTACCATTATAATGAAAGACATATTATGGCCACACAAAACTACCTCCTTCTCGGACAAAAGAAGCGTATGATCGAACAGCTTCGTCAGCGGGGAATCACTGACGAGAATGTTCTCAACGCTTTTGACAAGATGGAACGGCACCGTTTTTTGGAGTCGTTGCTTTGGTCGCAGGCGTATGAGGATGTCGCGTTGAAACTCACCACCGACCAGACTATATCGAAACCTTCCACCGTGGCGTTCCAGTCGCAGCTGTTGGAGGTGAAAAATGGACAAAAGGTGTTGGAAATCGGCACCGGTTCTGGTTTTCAGGCGGCTATTTTATACGCAATGGGGGCCAAAGTCTATACGGTGGAGCGGCAGATTTCCTTATACAAGCGTACGAAGCCGTTGTTGAATGAGTTGGCCCCGTCGGTGATCACCTACTATGGCGATGGTTTCAAAGGTTATCCGCAATTTGCGCCATACGACCGAATCATTGTCACCTGTGGCGCGCCGGACGTTCCGCAAACCCTTTTAGACCAGTTGGTTGTAGGTGGAATAATGGTCATTCCTGTCGGCGTGGAGTCGCAGGTGATGAAGAGAATCGTGAAAATCAGTGATTCGGAATACGAAGAAGAAGATTTCGGGGACTTTATGTTCGTCCCGATGTTGAAGGAGCGGGTTCGCAGACCCACTTATTAATTGGATTCGGAGACGCCGTTGTGGTCGAAGCGCATTGCCGAGACGATGTGATGGCTTCCGTCGGGGGTCAGTCTGTAGATGCCATAGATGAAATAATCGGTTTCTTTCAGCAGGGAGCAGACATATTCCGTGTCTAGCTTTTTGATTTGGTCATTGTAGAAGCTTCTTGCCTCAAAGTCGTTTTCGGCTTCCGAGGAGCTTTCAAAGCTCATCGTTTTGTTATAGGTGACCGTCGATGAGAAATAGTTTTCCAGTGTTTCCCAGTCGCTCGGGTTCCAGGAGTTTTGGTTACATCCAAGGTTTCCGATGCTATATTGGGTGATGACCGTTTTCTCTTTGCAAGCGCCCAAAATCACGGACGTGCAGATAATTATCGCTAAAACAACTTTTTTCATAAACTGATTACTCTATTCAATCTGCAAAAATACGACATTCAGATTAAAAAAAAACAGAGAAGATAAGATGTAATTAACATCTTTTTGTTACTTTTGCCGGAAAATATAAGAGGATATGGAAAAGCGAGTGACCGGTTTTTTGTTTGCCGCGGGATTGGGTACGCGGTTGTTCCCGTTGACGGCGACGCGACCCAAGGCCTTGGTGCGTTATCAAGGTAAAACCTTGTTGGATAATGCATTGGACAAGTTATTCTCGGCAGGTGTGGAGGAGGTGATTGTCAACATACACCATTTTCCGGACATGATGATGGAGGCGCTTCGTGCTCATCCGGAGGCGCGTCGCATCCGGATTTCCGATGAGCGTGCCTATCTTCGGGATACTGCCGGAGGGTTGAGGTTCGCGGAGCCGTTCTGGGGGAAAAGTGATCTTTTGTTGTTGTATAATGTTGATATATTGTCAAATATAGATCTTTGTAGACTGCTGGATTATCATGTTGAGCATCATGCGGATGCCACTTTGGCGGTTCGGAACCGCACCACGGCGAGATATTTTCTTTTCGAGAAGGGGAATCATCAGCTTTGCGGTTGGCGGAACGTGAAGACTGGGGAACAGATTGGAAATCGGGTTCCGGATGATGCTGACATGCTGGCATTCAGTGGAATACACGTTCTCAGCACCGATTTTGCCCGGACCATCCCGTCTGTGGAAAAAAACTCAGTCACAGGGTTTTATCTTTCCGCAGCAGATTCACATCGCATTTTGGGTTATCAACATGACGATGATGAATGGCAGGATGTAGGAAAATTTTCTGAATTTCGTAACTTGTTGTCTTAACAACCTTTAGACTCTTTATTCAAAGTCAATATTCTTTTTTTTCAAAAAATCAAGAGGTAAAAAGAATTTTTTTGAACTTTTTTTTTGTTAATTTTGCGAGGTAAAATTTTGAAGAAAGATATTTTTGTAAATCGTTAATTTTAAGAGTTATAGCGAAATTTTTAGAAATTGAAACTGCTAATGGAAAAAGATATACCCTCATATATACCCGTCTGGAATCAATGTTTGGAGATCATCAGGGACACGGTTTCGCCGGAGGTTTTCGCCACCATTTTCGAGCCGATCAATGCTGTGTCTTTGGAGAACAAGATGCTTACATTGGAGCTTCCCAGTTTGTGGTATAAGGAGATTTTGGAGGAACAGTATGTTGATTTGCTCCGCACTGCGATCCGCAAGTTGTTGGGCAACGATGCCAAGTTACGTTACAAAGTGTTGATGGAGCGTGGTCAGAATCCTTCGCAAAATGCCTCCATCACCATTTCTTCTGCTTCCCGCAAGGCGGTCAAGAACCCTTTGATGATGCCGCCGTTGGATGTTAACGCCATGGACCGCAAGGACATACCGGGACCGTTTGTGGTTCCGGGCATCAAGAAGCAGCGCATTCCTTCCAATCTTTCCGAGACATTGACGTTCGACAACTATGTGGTGGGTGATTGCAACCGTTTGGCTTGCGCAGCCGGCATGTCCATAGCCAAAGCGCCCGGTCAGACTCCTTTCAATCCGTTGTTTATTTACTCAGATGTCGGTTTGGGCAAGACGCACTTGGTCAACGCCATCGGTATCCAGACTAAGATCAATTTCCCCGACAAGATTGTCATCTACGTCAGTGCTGACACGTTTTATCAGCAATACATGGAGGCTGTCAAGAGCGACAACCTCAATGATTTCTACTGGTTCTATCAGGCGGTGGACATGCTCATTATTGACGACATCCAGTTTATTTCCGGCAACAAAACGAAGACTCAGGAAGCCTTCTTCCAGATATTCAACCATTTGCATCAGCTGAAGAAGCAGATTATCATGACTTCAGACAAGTCTCCCGTTGACATCACCGGTTTTGAGCCGAGATTGCTGAACCGTTTCAAATGGGGATTGGCCACCGACTTGCAGGTTCCGGATTTGGAGACTCGTACGGCTATCATTACGAAGAAGTTGGAGAACAACGGTATCGAATTCTCGAAGGAGGTGATTGATTATTTGGCGTTGCGCATTACGGCCAACACCCGCGAGTTGGAAGGCGCGATGATCGCCATTTTGGCGCAGGCTTCCCTCAACCATCGCGACATCACGCTCGACCTTGCCCGCGAAATGGTCGATAAGTATGTGAAATCCACTGCGAAAGAGATCTCTATTGAATATATCCAAAAGATTGTTTGCGACTATTTCGGCATTTCCGTTGAGGCCATCAATGCGAAGACGCGCAAGCGCGAGATCGTGCAGGTTCGCCAAATCAGCATGTATTTCGCTAAAAAATACACCCATTTGCCGCTTTCCGTCATCGGTGCTTACTGCGGAAACAAGGATCATGCGACCGTTCTTCATGCCTGCCGCACCATCCGCAACCTCAGTGAAACGGACAAGAAAATGAAGCAGTATATCATGGATATTGACAAAAAAATGAAAATCGGAAATATATAGTTGCATGTATAAAAAATATTCTTTATATTTGCGGCGCATATTTTTTAAAGGATAATATGAAAAAACATTGGGTAAAAAAAGAACTTCCAGATGAAGCAGTTGTTTCGCAACTGTGTGAGCATCTGCATCTTGAGCGGCCATTGGCGACGTTGCTCGCTCAACGCGGCATCACGACGGTGCAGCAGGCTTGCGATTTCTTTGAACCCAATATTGAAAAATTACACGACCCTTTCCTGATGAAAGACATGGATATTGCGGTGGAGCGTCTCTCCAAAGCTATTGTCCATGACGAGAAAATCATGGTCTATGGGGACTATGATGTTGATGGTACTTCCGCTGTTGCTTTGGTGTTTTCCTTCCTTTGTGAAATCCGCGGTTCCGATGCGCATGAGTACATCAAATATTACATTCCCGACCGCTATACGGAAGGTTATGGCATCACGGAAAAGGGTATCCAGTTCTGCCGGGACAATGGCATCAATCTGCTTATTTCCCTTGACTGCGGTATCAAGGCCAATGACATGGTCAATTTGGCGAATCAGTATGGTATTGACGTAATTATCACGGACCACCATCTGGAAGGTGATACGTTGCCCAATGCTTTGGCTATTCTGGATCCGAAACGTAAAGACTGTCCTTATCCATACAAGGAGTTGTCTGGCTGTGGTGTCGGTTTTAAGCTGGTGCAGGGCTATTGTTTCCGCAACGAGCTTCCCGATGAGCTGTGGCTGAAGCGTATGGATTTGGTTGCAGTGAGTATTGCCTGCGATATTGTGGCTATTACTGGAGAGAACCGTATCCTCGCGCATTTTGGTCTGGAGATGATCAACAAGATTCCGCGTATGGGTATTCGTGCCATTCTCGACCAGGCCGGTATCAAGATGAGAACCTATCCTCCTTTCAGCGAGGACACTTTCTTTACCCGTGTTATTTCCATTTCTGACTTGGTGTTCTATGTCGGGCCGCGTATCAATGCTGCTGGCCGTATCAAGAGCGCCAAAGAGTCTGTCCGTCTGTTCATTGTGGAGGATGAGGACAAGTCGATGGAGATCAGTACCCGCATCAACAAGCAGAACAACGAGCGTAAGCAGAAGGACAAGAACGCGACGGAAGAGGCGATGGATATGATCCGTAACTCGCATGAGTTCGAGAACCGCAAGAGTATTGTTGTCTATAATCCTCAGTGGGAGAAAGGTATCATCGGAATTGTGGCTTCCCGTCTTGTGGAGGAGTTCTATAAGCCCACCATCGTGTTGATGAGCTCCGATGACGGTTTGATCACTGGTTCTGCGCGTTCCGTGAAGGAATTCAATATTTATGACGGTATTGACTCTTGCGCTGATTTGTTGGAGCACTTTGGAGGACACAAATATGCTGCTGGTCTGACAATGAAGCAGGAAAATCTCGAGGAGTTTTCCCAGCGTTTTGAGGAGTATGTGAAGGAGAATCTGGACGAATCTTCCTACGAGCCTGAGATTACGGTGGATATGGACCTTAAACTCTCCGAGATCACCCCGCACTTCCTCAAGAATCTGAAGAAATTTGCTCCGTTTGGTCCCGGCAATATGGAGCCTGTTTTTGAGACCGACGGCGTGGTGGACGAGGGCAATGCCCGCATTGTGGGTGACAAACACCTGAAGTGCAAGATTCTCAGTCCTTACGAGCGTAGCAATTCTTTCGATGGTATCGCTTTCAACCAGAAAGCGCAATTGTCTGTTATCAGTGATTCCAAGCCGTTCAATGTGCTGTATCATGTGGAGGAGAACCGTTGGAACAACACAATCAGTACCCAATTGAACATCAAGGATATAGAACCTGCTAATCCGGATCCGGTTCAGGACAAGGAGGGTTCGGAGGCAAAGGGCGATTACGATTACCGCACCAGCAGCGATTCCAAGTAGAATACTTTCTTTTTGACATGAAGATTGCCGTTAACACCCGTCTGTTATTGAAAAACAAACTGGAGGGCATAGGAATATTTTCGTGTGCCACCTTGTCGCGCATTACCAAAGCGCATCCTGAGCACCAGTTTTATTTCCTTTTCGACAGAGCTTTCGATGAAACTTTTCTTTTCAGCGACAATATCACGCCGATGGTTGCCTATCCGCAGGCCCGTCACCCCTATTTGTGGTATCTCTTTTTCGAGTGGGGTGTGCCGATGAAGCTCCGGGGCATCCAACCGGACCTTTTCCTTTCCACGGATGGTTGGATTCCGACGCAGTTAGATATTCCCGTGGTCAATGTCATCCACGATCTCAATTTTCTGCACCATCCCGAGTTCGTACCTCCGGTGGTGCGCCGTTATTACGATCGTTATTTTCCGAAATTCGCTCGGAATGCCACTCGTTTGGCGACTGTTTCTGAGTTCAGCCGACAGGACATCCACGAGAGTTATCAGGTTCCGTTGGATAAAATAGATGTGGTCTATAATGGTGCCAACCAAGTGTATGTGCCTTATAGTGAGGAACAACAGGCTGAGGTTAGGCAGAAGTATGCACAAGGATGCGACTTCTTCCTCTTCGTCGGGCTGATTCACAAGCGGAAGAATTTGGCGAATATTTTCAGGGCTTTTGACCAGTTTAAGGATCGCACAGACAATGCCACGAAATTGGTCGTTGTGGGCGATAAGAAGTGGTGGGCTGGTGAGATTGAGGACACATATCTGGAGATGCGTCATCGCGATGACGTGATCATGCTAGGTCGTCAGCAGTTGGAGGTGGTGAGTGCATTGACAGCCTCTGCCTTGGCTATGGTTTATACCTCGTTATTCGAAGGTTTCGGGCAGCCCATTGTCGATTCCTTCAACTCGCACACTCCTGTCATTACTTCCAACACCTCTTCCATGCCTGAGGTGGCGGGAGATGCCGCGATGATTGTCGATCCCTACAGTGTGGAGCAGATTACAGATGCCTTATGTCGGATGAAGGCGGATGAGACGTACCGTAACCTGTTGATTGAAAAAGGAAAGGCACGGAAGAATCTCTACACATGGGACAGAACCGCCGAGATGCTTTGGCAGACGATTGAAAAAGCATTTTAATAGCGAAGACCCATCACAAAAAAAGCGAGGTTTATACCTCGCTTTTTTGTTGGAACTCATTAAGAGTGATATCTTAGAACTTGCTTTCGTTATCCAGCAGTTGTTTGTTCTTTTTGTTGTATGCGAGCACCAGGAAGGTTTCGAGACACATGGCGACCAGCATGATGACAATGGCAACGATAACCAGGGAGGTGTGGTTGGCTTTGACGTACAGGGCGCCTTCACGGAAGAATGCACTGTACAACACGAAGTTGACCAACCAAACGCTGCAAAGGAGGAAACCCCACCAAAGAGCCATATAGAGGTTGGAGTTGTCGATTTTATTCTCATCATTGCTGATGACACCTGCGTTTTGGAGTGTATAATCGGTCTCTTCCCAAACTTCTTTGAAGAAGGAGAGGGGTTTGATCAAGTTGTAGAAGGGGACAAACCAAGCCACGTATGACATCCAGGGTTTCATGCCGTCTTTCATCCACGGTGCGATTTCATGCAGGTTTTTGTTGTTTTTAGCGCCCCAGTGAGCGAACACGAAGGTCTTGATCAGGAAAGCGATGATGGTAATGCAGGCGATTACCCAGAATTTCTTCTTTGCAGCGTCGTTTGTGCTGTTCAGTTCATCCCAGTTGGCTTTAGCAGGACCATATTCTTTTTCTAACTCAGCCACTTTAGCGAGATTTTCCTCACGTTGTTTTTGCTTGTCGGCCAAGGTTTGTTTAGTCACTTCGATGCTTTCGCTGAGGGCTTTCTTGTCATCTTTGGAAGCAGGTGCTTTTTGTTGCAGCGTGTCTAATTTGTACTGATAATAAGCCACTTCTGCGCTATCTTGACGCAACGGGTGTTGAGCCGTGACATAGGTCTCGTACAAATGATTGTAGTGACCGCGTTCTTGAATAACGGCTCTGTTGGTTTTGTCAAATTTCAACAAAAAGAGCATTGAAATGACGAAAAGAACCAGAACCACTACGTTGCAAAGCAGGATAAGCTTGCCCAAAGAGGTGTTATCTGTCAATTTTTTCATACTTGAAATTATTTTATTATACTAATTATCAATAACTTACAAATGAAATACAAGTTTCATAAGCCGTAGCAAAAGTAATAAAAAAATCCATACTTTTGTGACGTGTTAAAAAAAAACCATTTTAGCACGCTATTCTTCTACTAAAGCCAAGCTGATACGTTTTCGTTCGACTTCGACATTTTCCACTTGGACTGTCACTTTTTGGTTGAGATGGACCACTTCGGAGGGGTCGGAAATGCGTTGTTTGCTCAGTCGGCTGATATGGATGAGTCCGTCTTGGTGCACGCCGATGTCGACGAAGCATCCGAAGTTGGTGATATTGGTGATGATGCCGGGCAGGACCATGCCGATCGTGAGGTCGCGGATGGTGTGTACGTTTTTGTCGAATTCGAACATTTCGAATTGGGAGCGCGGGTCGCGGCCGGGCTTGGCAAGTTCTTTCATGATGTCTTCTAAAGTGGGCAGTCCCACTTTGTCAGAGATATAGTTTTGGAGTACGATTTGTTGTCTAAGGTCTTTGTTTTTAATAAGATCGGAGACAGAACAGTTCAGGTCTTTGGCCATTTTCTCGACCACTTTGTAGCTTTCGGGGTGCACGGCGCTGCCGTCGAGAGGGTTTTCTGCTTCGCGGATGCGGAGGAAGCCGGCGGCTTGTTGAAAGGCTTTTGCGCCGAAGCGGGGCACTTTCTTGAGGGCTTCGCGGGAGGCGAAAGCGCCGTTTTCGTTACGGTAGTCGATAATGTTCTGCGCCAGGGCGGGCCCAACTCCGGAGACGTAGGAGAGCAGCTGTTTGCTGGCGGTGTTGAGTTCCACGCCAACGTAGTTGACGCAGCTTTCCACGGTGGTTTGCAGGCTTTCCTGCAGCAATTTCTGGTTCACATCGTGCTGATATTGGCCCACGCCGATGGATTTGGGGTCGATTTTCACCAGTTCTGCGAGCGGATCCATGAGGCGGCGGCCAATGGAGACGGCGCCGCGCACGGTCACGTCGTAGTCGGGAAATTCTTCGCGGGCTACGGGCGATGCGGAATAGACTGAGGCACCGCTCTCGTTCACCATGAAGGCTTTGACCTCGCGTTCGAAGGGGATGTGCCGGACGAAATTTTCTGTCTCTCGGCCGGCGGTGCCATTTCCGATGGCGATGGCATCCACTTGATACTGAAGGACTAAGCGTTTCAGTTTGTCGGAGGCGAGTTTGTACTGGGCTACGGGTGGATGAGGGTAGATCGTTTCATTGTAGAGCAGTTTGCCTTGCGGATCGAGGATGACCACTTTGCAGCCAGTGCGGAAGCCGGGGTCGATAGCCAAAGTGGTGACTTGTCCCAAGGGGGCCGCTAAAAGCAGTTGTCGGGCGTTCTTGGTGAAGACGGAAATCGCTTCTTTGTCAGCCTTTTCTTTGTAGTATTTGCGCATTTCGGTCTCCATTTGGGGCTGCAGCAATCGTTTGTAAGCATCTGTGGCGGCCATCCATACCTGTTGTGCGCTGTTGCTGTTGTTTTTGACGATGCGGTGTTTCAGATCGTCAAGGGTGCGGGTTTCGTCGGGGGCGATGTGTACGCGGAGGATACCTTCCTCTTCGCCGCGGAGCATGGCTAGGATACGATGAGACGGCGCTTTAGCCAGCAACTCATTGGCATTGTAGTAGATGCGGTATTTTTCGTCTTCGTCGATTTTGTCGGGAATTTTCTGAGTGGAGATGCGGCTGTAACGCAGAAACGTGCCACGCAGTCGGGCGCGGATGCTGACGTTTTCACTGATGAGCTCCGCGATGATGTCGCGGGCGCCCGCCAGCGCCTCCTCTGTCGAAGATACGCCTTTTTCCTCGTTGATGTATTTGGATGCCTCGCGTTCCAGGTCAATAGGCCGTTGTGTCAGCAGCAGTTTGGCCAGCGGTTGCAGTCCTTTTTCGATGGCGACCGAAGCACGGGTTTTCCGTTTGGGACGGTAGGGGAGGTAGAGGTCTTCCAGCACGCTCATGGTTTCCGCCTGCTCGATTTTCTCGCGCAGTTCTGGCGTCAGCTTGCCCTGCTCGGCAATGGAGTCCAGAATGGCAGCCCGACGTTTGTCAAGTTCCAACCATTTGGCGTACAGGTCTTTGATATTCCCGATTTGTACTTCGTCCAGCGAGCCAGTGGCCTCTTTTCGATAACGGGAGATAAAAGGGATAGTGGCACCCGTCTCCAGAAGATTCAGGGTGTTCTGAACCTGTTCTTCTGTAAGATTCAGCTCTCGGGCAATCCGTAAGGCGTAATTCTGTTCTGACATTTTGGTTATGTTTGACGTGTGACGTGTGACGTGTGACGTGCGACGTTGGATGCCATATCACAAGTCATACGTCATACGTCTAACGTCATACGTCTTATTCGTTCACGATTTCGAGGAGTTCGATGTCGAATACCAGCGGGGAGTAGGGAGGAATACCCTGTCTGCCTTCGCCATAAGCCAGGTCGGAGGGGATGAGGACGGTGAGTTTCTCGCCCACGTGCATGTTGGAGACGGTGGCATCCCAGCCGGGGATCACCTGTCCGGCGCCGACAGTGAAGGTGAAGGGCTCGCCACGTTCCACGGAGCTGTCGAACACGGTGCCGTCGGTGAAACGTCCGGTGTAGTGCACTTTTACGGTTTGGAGGGGTTCCACTTTCGCGCCAGTGCCTTTCTTGATGGTTTTTACATAGACACCAGTCTCAGCTTGTTTCATGCCGGGATTCTGTTGAAGATAGTTGTCAATGTCTGTCACTTCTTGCACTCTTCTTTCGTCCAGTTGGGCCTCATATTGGGCTTTGGCTTTTTCGAAATCGGCTTTTTTCATCAGACCATAAAGTTTCACATCGAGATAAAGCGGATCTTCGCCGAATTCATATTCTTGGCTGGGGTTCATCATTTTCTCAAAGAATTTGGGGCCATCCAAGATGAAAGTTGCGCTGTCGCCCACATGCATCATGCGGAGAGCGGCGAACATGTCACCTTCATAGAGGGAATCCATGAGCATCTCGTTGGGCATCATCGGGATCAGGAGGGAGTCGCCAGCGCGCAGGGACATGAGGATACCCACCAGATCACCTGTATGGGGTTGGTCGGCGGTGTCGTGAATGTCACCGTGGAATTGGTAGTAGAATCCGGATTTGTCTTTTTTGAATCCTTTGTACTTGCTACATGCGCCAAGGGTGAATAAAGTGGTTGCGGCTAAAGCGATTAACGCTAATTTTGTCAAGTTTCTTTTCATTTTTCTTTTATTTTTTCGATTTATATGATATACTTGCGATAATTTGCTTATTCTTTGGGTGGTAGGATATTCAACAGTTCGACATCAAACACCACAGGGGTGTAAGGCAGGATGTTGAATTGTTCGTTGCCTCGGTCACCAAAAGCAAGTGAGGAGGGCACCACCATCAGGATTTCGTCGCCAATGCTCATTTGCGACACCATAATGTCAATAGCTCTGGCCACTTGACCTTTGCCCAGTTCGAAAGTGAAAGGTTCGTCGATGTTCGTGGAGCTGTCGAACAGAGTGTTGTCCAGTCGGTAAGCTTTGTAGAGAATCTCCACTACTTGATTGGTTTCGGGTTTGTCGCCGGCTCCGATTTTCTTGTAGATGCAGTAGATGCCAGAGATTTTGTTGTCGATATGATATTGATCCACATAGTTGATGATCAGGGAATCCTCAATATGGGCCATTTGTTTTTTATGCTCCTCGAATTGTTCTTCGGCATTCTCCAGACTCTGCTTTGACATGATTTTCAGTAACTTAATGTCCGCGAAGATGGGTGTTTTGCCATTAGGATATTCACCCATGCCCAGAAATTCCTCGTAGAATTTCGGGCCGTCGAAGATGAAGGTCGCGCTGTCGCCCAAGTGCATGGTGCGCAGGGCACTGTAGATATCGCCTTTGTAGAGTTCGTCCATCAGCATGTTGTAATGGTTCATAGGCGAAAGGGTGGAGTCGCCGATGCGCAGGGCCATATCCACCACCACAAAGTCGCCGGTTTTGGGCATCTCATTGTTAGGGTTAACAGTGTGGAACTTGTAATAGAAGCCGGAATGCTTTTTGAATCCGTCGTATTTTCGGCAGGAAGCAAAGAGAATGCATAGCAAAGCAGTAAAACAGAGCAGTATAAGACGACTTTTTCTCATTATTTTGTAAAATTATAAGGGTTGAGAATGTGTTTTTCAGGGATTTTTTCGTTTTGGTCCAATATTCGGATTTCCATAACGAAGGGTTGCAGTCCTTGGATGCGGTCGCCGTCGCCAGCCACGCCGTATCCGAGATAGGAGGGGATGACGAGTCGTGCGCGGGCGCCGGGGCGGAGCAGTTGTGCCGTTTCGTGCAGGGCATCGATCTCTTCGGAGCGGTTCACCAGAAAGACTTTCACGCCGCTGCTGTCGGAGCAGTAAACTTGTTCGCCGGAGAGCAGGAAGGTGCGGTATTCCATCATCACGCGGTCATTTTCGCGGAAAAGGTCGCCCTTCCCCGGGTCGAGAATCTCAATGTACATGCCGGAAGGGGTGCGCTGCATCTCCCAGCCGTAGCGTTTAATGAACATCTGCATTTCTTCGTTTTCGCGGCGCATGATGTTCTTGTTGCCTTCCATGTAGGGAGTGTCTTTTTCTTCTTGGGAGGACTCGGAAGTGGAGACGACAGTACCCGTAGCCTTCTGATCTTTACAGGCCATCAGACTGCATAAAGCCAAGGTTATCGTAATGACAAAGAGGTATTTACGCATAGCTATTTTCCCGATTGCGCATTCTCCCGAATGGCTTTTTCGAAATGGGCAATGGCATCCTCCATGGATCCGTGATAGAAGGCGCCTGCGGCGTTGGCATGACCGCCGCCTTCGAAATATTTGCGGGCGAACAGATTTACATCCACAATGCCTTTGGAGCGGAACGACACGCGGATACGGTTGTCGCGTTCAGTGAAAAAGGCGGTGTAATGCACGGTCGCTAACGAGAGTCCGTAATTCACAAAACCTTCAGTATCACCGATTTGGAAACCGTTGTCTGTTAAATCTTTTTTCGTTAGATACATATACGACACACCCAGCTCGGGTATCACTTTTAGTCGTTGCGAGAGGGCAAGTCCGAGCAGTTTCATGCGACTTTCAGTGTAGTTGTCATAGACTCTGCGGTGTACATCCTCGCCGTTCACGCCAGCCTCTATCAGTTTGCGCAAGACTGTGTAGGATTCGGGGTAATCGCAGGTGTAGGACATCGACCCAGTGTCGGTGATGATGCCCACATAGAGGCATTCGGCAATCTCTTTTGAAGGAGTCCTTTCGGGCGTAAGATACTTATACAGAAAGTTATATACCAATTCAGAGGCTGAGGTGGTGATATGTGTAGAGTACATCACATCGCATTTGATGTCGGGTTGCACATGATGGTCGATCAAGACTTTGAAACGGGGGAATTTGCTGATGGAATTCTGGAGGTCCTGACCGGCGCGGTGCGGAGCGTTCATGTCGACCACGAAAAGGATGTCAGCTTCTTTGATGCGCTTGCGGGCCTCGGTGAGGTTCTCTTGTGCCACGAGGATGTTTTCCGAGCCGGGCATCCATTGGAGGAAATTGGGGAACGGATTGGGCGAAATCACGGAAACCGAGTAACCGTCGTCCATAAAATAGTGGTAAAGGGCCAAGGCGCTACCCAAAGCGTCGCCGTCGGGATTGAAATGGAACACAATAGCAATGGCCTTCGCGTCCTTCAGCGCGGCCTGCATTTTCTGTATATCTAACTCTTCCAAAGTATCAAATTTTGAAAGCGCAAAAATAATAAAAATTCGGTTATGTTTGGTTTGAAGGGAAAGGTTCGTTTGAGGCAATAGGCAAAAGGCAACAGGCAATAGGCAAAAGGCAATAGGCAATAGTGGGATTCACAAAAAATTGTATTTTTGCCTCATCATTCATTCACCAATTAAATTTAACATTATGGGAAAAATTAACGATTTAAAAGAACAGGCATTGGCCACATTAAGAGGTAAATGGGGCTCATTTGTGGGACTCACGTTCATTTATGTTTTGTTGTACTGTTTGGCTAGCGTTTTGGCAGAGTTTGGTACCATCTTTAAGGGCAGTTCGTTTACGACACTGACGCTGGTTTTTACTATGATTGGCGGTGTTTTAACTTTTGCGTTTATTCCGATGCAGTTCGGATATGTGGTGGCTCATTTGCATTCCTCCCGTCAGGATTTGCCTGCTGACATAAGCGACCTTTTCTTTGGTTATAAGCGTTTCTGGAAAGTGCTTGGCACGATGCTTCTTCAGGTGTTGGCCATCATTGGAGGTATGATATTGTTTGTAATTCCTGGTATTATTCTTTCTTTTGCATACGCCATTGTTCCTTTGGTGCTGCGCGACAATCCAGAGCTTTCCGCCGTTGAAGTGCTCCAGAAGAGCCGCATGATGATGAAAGGCCACAAATGGGAACTTTTTTTCCTCTATCTCAGCTTCATTGGATGGGCGATTTTGTGTATATTTACCCTTTTCATAGGTTATTTATGGCTCGCGCCCTATATGCAGATGACCGAGGTGAAGTTCTACGAAATGATTCGTGCAGAGTTTGAAGGGGAAACGGAAGAATACGAAACTGTCGAGGAAAATACCCTTATTGAGGAAGAGGAAATATCAGCGGATGTCACCGAATAATGGGATTGTCCAGTTGTAGAGACGATGTTACATCGTCTCTACAGGGTGGAAACCACGATTTTCAGCGGCGCATCCCACTCTCCCATCAACGCCTTGAACTTCTTCACGTTCTTGGCGGAAATACCTTCCTGAGGCAGACTTAACTGCCGTGTGATTTTCACCGTCTGACCGTCAATCTGAACATCGATCAGCAATTTGGCGTTTTCGACGGTGATTTCTTTATGCACTGGTTTCGTCAGACAGCGGGTGTTGGCGGGCAACGTGATGGTGTACGCGTAGGTCTCGTCCGACTTTTCAGTGTCGATGTTGTATTTCAAATCAGAGGGGATGTCCACGGAGTGAACGCTTGTGCCGTAGTTGCCGTCGTCGATGGTCAATTCGTAGTATTTGTTATTAATTTGGGAAACAGATACTTTTGCGACGCTAACCTCTTGTGGCTGCAGAGTTTCGGTCATTGGTGAATTCACGTCTTTACGTTTTACATCAACCGTAGGGCTATCCAACTTTCCGTTTTCAAAGGAGATGTTAGCGGCCACATTCACCCTAATGGAAACAGGCGGACTTGTTAATGCTGATCCACTGTGTATGCCGATGAATGAGTTAGGGGAATATGCTTTCAAATTCAAGTCTTCCGCTTCATTGGCAGAAATGCAGATTTCCCCATTTTTGTTTTTGACACTCACCACTGTCTCTAAATCAGTCGAAAGTGAGTTTTTGACAAAAGCCAATTCCGCATCAAATCCTAAACTTTGCAGCACACCTGCTAGCAGGATGTTTTTTTCAATCAGGGTGGCGCAGTTGGTCTCCCACACCTGCTGCGGGGAGGCGAACATGTAGTTTAAGGTCTTGACGTCCACATCGTTAGTGAGGATATAATCGTGGATGTAATCCCGAACCAACAAAATCTTGTCCATGTCGCTCATCTCTTCCGTGAAACGGCTACGGAAAAAATCTGTAATTTTCTGATTGTTAAATCTTTGCATTGAATTTTGTTGGACGATTTTGCTGATTATGGCATCTGGATTATCCAACGTGTAGAAAGTAAGGGAAGACCATGCTGACGGAAAAACCAAATCGCAAGATGGCGCTTCGGGCAAGTTGGTGAAAGTATAGACCGTGGTAGCGAAATTCTTATCCTTGTTCTCGGTTGTAGTATAGGAGAGATTATCACCGTTCAACAAGAATTTCGCGGATTTGTAGTCTGGAGTGGTGACACTGACTACATACTTCTCGATAGGCACATTATCGTACAACTCCACCTTTTCCAGCAACTCTTGGAAGAAAAAGTTCTTGGAGCGGATGGTGTAGTCGAGCACGATGAGGGCGTCATACTCCAATGCCGTGTGGGTCACCACCATCGTGCGGATGCCGTTGAGCCGCTCGCACTTCGTGCAGCCCTCTGGCAGCATCGGGTTGAAAGCGTTGGCAGGCGTCTCCACCTTACTGCCGTCCTTGCGGATGGTGTAAGCCTCGTTGATGATGAGCTCCTGGAAATCAGGGTTGTACGTAATGAACGTCTCCCCAAATTCATCGAACGTCATCCGCGTGAAAATCTGCAGCTCCACGCGCTTACGGAACTCGGTGGAACCGTCGGTGTTCAATGTGTAGCTCTCAGAGATGAGCTTGTAAACGGCGTCCTTTTTCGGTGCTTTTGCGAAAACGGACACTGCCGTGAATAATATGGTTACTATTATGATGAGTTTTTTTGTCATAATGCTATTAATTTCGTCATGAATTGCTAACTACTAACTACTAACTACAAACTACTAACTATTTTACGTACACCACAGGATTGTCCATATACTCCCGTTGATACAGCACTGCATTGCGGAACGCCGGCCATTCGCTGGCTTCATAGATGCGTTTTCCGAGGGAGATGTTCTCCGTAAATGTCACCATGTTGTAGCCAATGGTATAACCACCTTTGAACGAGATGGTTGGGGTGACGAACTGTTTGGCTTCGGGGACGCTTACACGGGTGTAGCCCGACGGGACGGTCATCGTTTCATTGATGGTCACGTAGCGGGAACAGCGGTCGGTGAAGGGGTAGTCGCGTTTTTCGAGGCTAACATCATAGTAAAGGTGGCGCATGACAAAAGTGTAGAAGCCGTTGGCGAGGAAGGGCGTGGCAATCACCTCTTTGTCTGTAACCACCGCATAATCAGGGATTTCGAACTTATAAGTAATGCTGACGGGTTGTTTGAGGTAGTCGTCCTCGCTGGTGTATTTCACGGACTTGATTTTCGCGTTGGGGTATTGTTGGTAGAGCATTGATTCCACGTTGTTGCGCCATTCGGTGCGGAAGCTGCTGAAAACATAGCGCACGGTTCTGTCGGATTGGCGGTCGGCGGTGATGGTGACGGTGCCCTTCAGCGTGCCGTTCTTCGTAACAAGCGTTTGTGCGGTCATGCGCACGTAGTGGTTTTTCGGATCAGAGACGGGGGTGAGTCCCAATTTCGCGCCTTTGGGCAATCCCATGAGGTAGTTCTGTTGCTGTTCGGCGCTGGACCACAATTCGCCGCGCACACCCGGAACCCACGTAGGATCAAGGAGTTGGTAGTTGCCGTTGCGCCGCTGCACCACCGTGATGCAGTGGTTGAATTGGTCGGCGGGAATGTCCTCGATGCGTTCGCCAGCCATCGTCATCGCGGCGTATGCCTTGAAACCTGCCGCCCGCAACATGCCGATGAGCATCCCGGCCTTGTCCTTGCAGACACCACAGCGGTCGCGAAAGGTCATCTCACACTTGTGCAACGTGTAACCCTCGCCTTCGCCCATCGAGATGCCCGAGTACCGGACGTTGTCGGCCACCCAGTGCGTGAGGATGTCCAAGCTGTCGTTTTCGGTCTTGGCGGGTTTCAGCAGTTCGTTGACCTTCTGCTGAATTTCCGGGGTCGATTCGAAACTGCCGAAGTCCTCGTTCACCCCGTAGAACCACATTGACTTGGCCTCCCAGTTCTGTGCGGTCGTGACAATGAGCTTCGCCTCGATGTCGTTGTTCGCTACCGTGTAACGCGGAGTCTTCAATGGTGTGATGTCTTTCTTAACGAAGGTGAAGATGGTGCGGTCGCCGTCCGTTTGGGTTTTCACCACAAGGTTGCCGTTGTAAATATGGTACTGCAAATTCTTGTTTGTCAGTACATTGACCTGATACACCTTCTCCTGCACGGGCTGACTGCTCCAGAATGGCACGATGTCGTAGAAGTGGCCGCGCATGGGCGGGATGTACTTCGCGTCGGGATCCTCACCTTGTAACAGCGCATAGGAATAGCCCTTCTTGTAAGTCAGGAACTCCACC
>Ga0265298_10004372_pt1 | contig 18091 bp, 18 predicted proteins | sample AusTroGonzalo_MG_3_FD_193486 | JGI IMG/M metagenome (GOLD analysis project Ga0265298, IMG submission 193486) | Bovine rumen microbial communities from tropical cattle in Woodstock, Queensland, Australia - Gonzalo_01 | ecosystem: Host-associated > Mammals > Digestive system > Stomach > Rumen ... | reverse complement strand
GTTGAGCGAACTGTTTGCACGGTTCGCTGCTCTTTTCAACCTCTCGTACAAGTTCTCATCCATTCGGATGATGGTCTGCCTGGGTTTTGTCTCCATAACTAGTGATAATGTTTCCATGCAAAGATAATTTAAAGTATTATCATTTCCAAACATAATGTTATCATCAGAAGCAAAATGCGCCCCAGCAAACTTATTAATACGATATGACAAATCCCAGAATCGTAAAATAGATTCTTGGAATTTTATACGAATCAGAAGATCTGTGACGAAAGCACTCAATACAGTGACGGAATGATTCTTGTTTTTACCGTTTGTAACAACTATTTTTGTAAACAATATGAGAAAAATAGCGAAAATTGCCGCCATTGTGGCGCTTATGATAATGCCTTGCTTAGCAGCGCAGGGCAAGAAACCCAAGAAAAAGAAGCCGGTTGTGACGGAAAGCGTCGCGGCCTTCAAGGCGCTGGACGATGGGACTTCCGTGGACCTCAGGGGCCTCACGGTTGCAGCGGTCTCCACCCGCAGCGTTCTGCTCACCGACGGGCAGGGCCTCATCCTGGTACCGGACCAGCAGATCGTGTCGGTCGGGGACAATATTAACGCCCTGGGCCTCAAGGCCACCGGAGACGATTTGGCCGTGCTCCAGTGCACCGGCATCAAGGTTATCGGCAGTGCCGATTCCATCGGGGAAACCCCGTGGGCAGAGATTGCCGACGATACCCCGCTGATGTCTCCCGTCAAGGTAACCGGCGTTCTGGAATCCAGAATCCGGCCGGAGGGAGCCGAAACGCGTGAGAACTTCTACGTCTATATCCCCGACGCCCGGAAAAAGACGCCATCTGCCCGTATTGTCCTGCACTATCCGGACTGGAACAGTCTCAGCGACGTGATGTCTTCCACGGTTGATTTAAAGGGCTATCTGGTTAGCATCACCAAGGGCGATATCCCCGAGTACCGGGTTATGGTGTCGTCGGTGGAGCCGGCCGCCCAGCCGCTTGTCACCGTTTCCTCCCTTGGCATGCTGGCCCCTGGCACTACCTTCCGCGTTACCGCAACGGTTACCAATGTTGCCCGTAAGATTATGACCCTGAGCGACTTCACCGGCAGCATCCAGATGAAGGTGCCGGACAAGACAAACGTCTCCCGCGGCATGAGGCTTACTGTTAAGGCAACCATCGGCAAAGATGCTCTCAAGGATCCTTCCTACAGTGTCCTCCGTGGCCTGACATACACTGGTGCGCCCAAGATTCAGCTTTCCGGTTCGGCCGGTTCATTTGAGGGAACAATGAAGCCTACGCCTGGCGGATACGTTCTCAAAAACGTCCGCCTGACCGCAGGAGACACATTCTCATTTCCCGGTGGCAAAGGCTTCCGTGAAACTGGTTTCACCGCATCGTCTCCAGCTCCTCTTCATGGAGGTAAAGTGACTGTCAGAGAGGGCCAGGGCGGCATTTATGACATCTGGTATTTCCCTGAGCCGGAGGTTGGCGTAGTGGTCCCGGCCGGCAAGAAGGCAAAGGCTTCAGCGCTGGGGGAAGTTGAATCGGAAGATGAAGATGCAGAGATTGTAGAGCCCGTTTTCAAGGCCAAAGGAGAGGACGATTTCAAAGCCTGGATTTCCCGTCAGGTCAAGTTCCCCAAGCAGCTCAGGGGCGTGCAGACCCAGGGCGTAGTTACCCTTGGTGCAACCGTTACGGCCGACGGCACCCTTGCCGATGTTCACGTAATAGACAGCACAGACCCGCTGTTTGCGGCTGAAGCATTACGTGCAGCGCGCACGTCACCCGCATGGACTCCCGCCACCCGTGACGGCGAACCAATAGACTGGGACATCACGGTGAGGGTGGTATTCTTTGCGCAATAATTCCCTGTTACCGGGGAAGGTGGGCAATACTTTGGGGGAAGGTGAGTTTTTATAGTGACCACCTTCCCCACAACTTGCATCATTTTCAGAGATAGAGCCTTAGTCCAACGGTAAGATAGACGTGAAGGAGGCTTTCGCGCTCGTCATCGGCAAGGTCATAATTGCTGGTGACGCCGTTTTCTGTGACTTCACAGCTGGTGAGGACGCCTGTGATGCCGGCAAGTTCCGCGCCCAGATACAGTTTGCCGGTAAGCCTGTAATCATAGCCGATATTTATGCTCTGGCCCAAAGTCCAGCCTTTTATGCTCATAGGGTCGATTACCATGCCGTCGTCAACGTAGCCAAGGTAGCCTATACCATAGCCGAACGCAAAAACGTGTTTCTGGTCCCAGCTCATCTTGTAACCGTTAATGACCGGTCCGATGAAAGTCATGTCAATGACGTCGCTATACATCCCAGTCCTTGAATTGCCGGCATCATCAGTAATAACTACCCTGTCCTTGGCGGAGGAGCGCATATTACTGTATTTTACACCTATCCCAAGATTCTCGGAAAAATAATACGCGGCTTCTGCTCCATAGACCAGACCTTTCTTGAGCTTCTTATTGTGGGTGTCTATGACCTCCTTACCGGTTTCTGCTACTTTTACCGGCCTGTAACCGTATCCGCCATTGATAACCATCCTGAATTTTGGGCTCTGTGCTTCTGCGATTCCTGCGGACAGCAGAAGAAGGGCGCCAATTATGGAAAAGACGTGTTTGTTTCTCATAAAAAAGGGGATTATGCATTTAACATTTCGAACACCTTCACGGTACGGACGGTTTCCGCCACGTCGTGGACGCGAAGCCAGGTGGCACCGCCTTCCAGGGCCTTGAAATTGAGGACCTGGGTGGCGGGAAGGGCCTCTTCCGGAGTAATCTCAAGGGGCTTGTACGCCATGCTTTTGCGGGACATGCCGGCAAGGATGGGGCGGCCAAGGTCCTTAAGCTCTGACAATCGGGCCAGAAGCTCATAATTCTGCTTCACGGTTTTTGCAAAGCCAAAGCCCGGGTCAAGGATCCAGTCCTTTATTCCGGCGTCTTCCGCCTTGGCCGAAAACTCCCAGAAATAGCCCTTGACAGCCGTTACGACGTCATCGTAGGTGGCCATTGCCATCATGGTACGGGGAGTTCCCCTCATGTGCATGGCAATATACTCCAGCCCAAGCTTTCCCACCGTGGGAATCATGTCCTTGTCCAGCGCTCCGGCACTGATGTCGTTGACCATCACCGGGCCGATGGTATCGTATGCCCTGCGGATAGTCCCGGAATTATATGTGTCGATGGAAATCTTTGCATCCGGGAATGCCTTTCTGATACCTTTAAGTGCGTCTTCCAGCCTTTTCCATTCTTCCCGCTCAGTCAAAAGACCGGCTCCGGGGCGTGTGCTTGCGGCACCTATGTCAAGATAGTCTGCGCCTTCGGAAAGGAGTTGTGCCGCACGGAGCACTGCGCCGTCCGCAGTGGTTCGGGACGCCGGATAGAAGGAGTCCTCGTTGACGTTGATTATGCCCAGGATTTTAATCATTCTGCAATGTAAACATCGTCCCCGGGGGCGGCGAAATGGTATCTTTCACGGGCAAAGGCTTCCACTGAGTCCCTGTTGTTTGTAAGGGCGTCTATTCGGGCGTCCATTGCGTCGATGTCCAGCTGGAGGGTGGCCATTTCCTTTTCCTGGCTCTTGACTTCCGCTCCCGCCTTGATCCACGACAGTACGCTGTTGTGGGCAAAGAAGAGCAGCCACAGCGCAACCACCGCCGTGACAACTATCACGAAGGGAATAAAGTAATTGTGCTCCTTTTGTTTGAGCCATTCCGGCCTGAAACCCATACCCGAGTATATTTTGCTTATTGCTGCGAAATTACTAAATTTGTAGGACAATAGAAAATGTAATTTTAACCTAGTATAATATGAAACCCACACTTTTGGTTCTTGCAGCTGGAATGGGCAGCCGTTACGGCGGCCTCAAGCAGATGGACGGCCTTGGCCCAAACGGTGAAACCATCATCGATTATTCCATTCACGATGCAGTGGAAGCCGGATTCGGCAAAGTCGTTTACATCGTCCGTGAATTCTTCAAGGAAGATATGAAAAAGCGCGTGGAGGAAAAGTACGCCGGCGTCACCTGCATTGACGGTGCACCGCTGGAGTTCGTATTCGTGAGCCAGGAACTGGACAAGATTCCCGCTCCGTTCACTGTCCCGGAAGACCGCGTAAAGCCCTGGGGCACCGCCCATGCCCTCCTCATGGCAAAGGACGTCATCCATGAGCCCTTCGCCGTCATCAACGGTGACGATTTCTACGGCAAGGAATCCTTCAAGATCCTTGGCGACTGGTGCCGTGCACAGGAGAATGCGGAAGGCAAGTTCTGCATCGTAGGTTTTGAACTTGAGAACACCCTGTCGGAGAATGGCAGCGTGTCCCGCGGTATCTGCTTCTATAATGACAAGAACATCCTCACCGGCATAGCAGAGCATCTTGACATTGCAAAGGCAGAGGACGGCAACGTTTATGGAGACAACTCCGTAACCGGAGAAAAGCATGTCCTCCTGGATGCAAAGGCACTTTGCTCCATGAACATGTGGGGATTCACTCCGGATTATTTCAAAAAGAGCGAAAGTTCGTTCGTCACTTTCCTCAAGGAGCACATCACAGAGCCCAAGAAGGAATTCTACATCCCTTACGCTGTAGACGTAATCGTCAAGGAAGGTAAGGCAGAGTGCGAAGTCCTTTCCACCCCTTGCCACTGGTTCGGCGTCACCTACAAGGAAGACCGTCCCGGTGTTGTGGCCAAGTTTGCGGACCTGGTAGCCAAAGGTGTTTATCCCAGCCCCCTGTATTGATATGGGAATACACGCAAGAAGAGTCAATAATTACGACTTGTTCGCCTCTCACGCCTGGTATGTTCCGGGCGTGAAAGGTATGTTCGCCCTTCTGGGCTGGTTCCTTGTGGGCATGATTCTGGGCGTCTTGATTCAGGCGCTTTTAATTCCCTTTGTCCCGCAGAGGATCATCCTGGACTACGGTATGATAATAACTTACCCCGTCCAGTTCCTGCCTGCAATGCTGTATGTTGCCCGCAAGAGTCAGATGAACAGCCTGTTCGAGCCCGGCTATAAACTGAACAGCAAGAATTTCGGCCCTTATTCATGGTGGCTGGTGGCCCTGGTTACAGTTGTAACCACCCTGGCCATGATGATCTCCGCAGACCTTCCCAACTACTGGAATTTCAAGCTTACCACATCCGTTCCTTTCCTGAAAAGGTTTTATGACATTCTGAGCGAAACCATGCTTGCCATGATGGGCGGTCCCTTCTGGAGCTCCTTCCTTGTGGTTGCAATCTTTGCTCCTATCTTTGAGGAATGGCTTTGCCGCGGTATGGTCCTCAGGGGTCTTCTGACCAAGATGAAGCCCGGCTGGGCAATCGTCATAAGCGCACTTTTCTTTGCCGTAATCCACATGAACCCGTGGCAGGCCCTCAATGCTTTCATCATCGGCCTGGTAATGGGTTATGTGTATTACAGGACAGGCAACCTTTGGCTTACCATGCTCATCCACTTTGTGAACAACGGCATCGGCGTGGTCCTGGCCCACATCCCTTCACTTGAAAATGTGGATTTCTGGATTGACATCCTTGGAAAGCAGACTTATTTGATTGCGTATGTCCTTGGCGTTGCCGCCCTGATAGGATGCTATTTCTTCTTCAAACGCATCCCGCTGCAGCAGGAGCGCGGTAATGTGGACGAGGTAACAATTCAGGCGGAGTAGCATGTGGCAGAGGATTCAGACGCTGTACCTTCTGATATCGGCAGGCCTTTGCGCCGCGCTGCTCTTTGGTACGGCATATAAGGTTGCAGATCCGTCCGGGATGCTGGAGGTGAGTTACTTCCAGCTTCAGAAGCCGTTCTTTGCCATTTTGCTGTGCATCCTTTCATTCCTGGTGGTGCTGGCCCTTGTCGTTTACAAGTCCCGCATACTCCAGATGAGGCTTGCCGTTCTGTCCGGAGTTATAGCTCTGGGCATGCAAATCTGGCTTGCATGGATGTATTTCAGCTTCGAAGGTGCGGTTTTCCGCTGGACTGTAATCCTTCCGCTTGTAATATGCGTTTGCAATTTCCTGGCGGCCAGGGGCTGCTTCCAGGACCAGCTTGTGGTTGAGAGCGCTTTCCGCGTGCGCGAGCGCAGACGCAAAAAGAGAAAATAATTTTGTATCTTTGCGGCCCCGATGCGAACGAAGATATGTGACATATTGGGCATAGAGAAGCCGGTTTTCCAGGGCGGAATGGCCTGGATTGCCGATTCCCGCCTTGCCGCAGCGGTCTCGGAGGCCGGCGGACTGGGCCTGATATCGTCCATAAACGGAGGAGTTGAGGCGGTGCGCGCAGAGATACGCAAAGCCCGGGAGCTTACCCGTAAGCCCTTCGGCGTGAACATAATGCTGGCCTCTCCGGATGCCGCCCAGGTTGCAGACCTTGTAGTAGAGGAGGGAATAGGCATAGTGACCACGGGTGCCGGTTCCCCTGCGCCTTACATGGAAAAGTGGAAGGCGTCGGGAATCAAGGTGATTCCGGTTGTGGCATCGGTGGCATATGCCGTCAAGATGCAGGAATTGGGCGCTGTGGCTGTGGTTGCAGAGGGCGCGGAATCGGGCGGACATGTGGGAGATACCCACACCCTTGCCCTGCTGCCCCAGATAATCGACGCGGTGGACATCCCGGTAATTGCGGCCGGCGGAATATTTGACGGAAGGGCCGCTGCGGCCATGTTCATCATGGGAGCGGCCGGCGTTCAGGTGGGAACCCGCTTCCTCCTTGCGCATGAATGCAGGGTCCACCCCGTGTACAAGGAGCGCCTCATAAAGGCATCGGACATAGGGACGATGGTTACCGGCAAATCCCTTGGGGACGCCGTCCGGAGCCTCAAAACGCCATTCTCCAAGAAGTTCGCAAAGATGGAGGCCGATGCTACGGTAAGTGACGATGAGCTCCGCGCCTTTGGCACCGGTTCCCTTCGCAAGGCCGTCTTTGACGGGGACCTTGCACAGGGCAGTTTCCTTGCCGGGGAGGTTGCAGGCCTTGCCCGCAGGGAAGAAAGTGCGGAAGAGATTGTAAACGATATTATATACGGTGCGGAAGCATTATTGAAGTCCGCCCCTGAGATGATTTATGGAAAACAACAATAAACCAAGACGTGTAGTTATAACTGGCATGGGCGTAGTTTCCTCCGTGGGAAACAACGTAGAGACCTTCTGGAAAAACCTCGTTGACGGAGTCTGCGGCATAGACTACGTAGAGGAGTTCAAGGACGTGCCCGTTACCTTCGCCGGGAAGGTGAAGGATTTCAACCCGGAAGAGTACGGCATGGACAAGCCGTTCATCCGCAAGCAGGACAATTTCACCCTGTATGCAATGGCAGCCGCCTGGCAGGCCATGCAGCAGAGCGGCCTCAGGACCGAGGGCGACGACGCCAACATCGACCCCTTCAAACTTGGAGTCTATGTGGGCAGCGGTATCGGCGGATTCGAGGTCCAGTACCGTGAGACGCAGAAAATGATTGAGGACCCCACCGGACAGTGGATTTCCCCGCTTTTCATTGCTACGATGATTTCCAATATCGCAGCCGGCCATGTTGCCATCAAGCATCACGCGGAGGGCCCCTGCCTGGATATCGTCACCGCCTGTGCAACATCGTCCCACTGTATTGGAGAGGCTTTCAGGGCAGTGCGTCACGGTTATGCCGATGCCATAATCACCGGTGGAACAGAACACGCTTCTATCCCTTTCGGAATTGCCAGTTTCTACAATGCAAAGGCCCTCACCCGTTCAACGGATCCCAAATACGCATCTCTGCCTTTCAACGCCAACAGGCAGGGTTTTGTTATGGGAGACGGTGCGGCTGTGCTGGTCCTGGAGTCCCTGGAGCACGCCCTTGAGCGCGGCGCCACCATCTACGGAGAAATGGTCGGCTATGGCAATACCTGCGACGCCTATCACTCCACGGCACCCCGCCCGGACGGCAGCACACAGGCTCAGTCCATAAAGGACGCCCTTGTGGAGGCCGGATTCGACCCTTCAAAGGACAACCTCTATATCAACGCCCACGGTACCGGCACCCATCTCAATGATATTGCCGAAACCCTGGCCTGCAAGGTTGCACTTGGAGATTTTGCATACAAGGCACACATCTCTTCCACAAAGTCCATGACCGGACATATGTTCGGTGCGGCCGGTGCGGCAGAGGCAATCGCCACCGTCCTTGCACTTAAGGAAGGCGTTTGCCCTCCTACCATCAATCTGGACACTCCGGATCCGGAATGCGATCTTGACTATACGCCCAACAAGGCTGTGAAGACAGACCTCACCTTAGGCATTTCAAACTCCTTCGGATTTGGTGGTCACAACGCATGCATAGCTTTCAGGCCTTATAAAGGATAATACCATGCAGGCAGAGAACAAGTTCATGCAGATGGCCATTGACGAGGCCAGGGAAGGTATCCGCAACCATCACGGCGGACCTTTCGGAACTGTTATAGTCAAGGACGGAAAGGTGATAGCAGGCGGGCACAACAAGGTGCTCCTTACCAATGACGCCACCTGCCACGGAGAGGTTGACGCCATCCGCAAGGCCGGTCAGGTGCTTGGCACCTTTGACCTTTCCGGCTGCGAACTCTACACCACCGGCGAGCCCTGCCACATGTGCCTTTGCGCATGCATGTGGGCCAATATCGACAAGATTTATTACGGATGCACCATCGAGGACAACGGCCTCATCGGCTTCCGTGACGACAAGTTCGACGCCATCTTCGGCGGCCGGGACAAACTCCCCGGCTTCATGACCAGGCTTGACCGTATGGCCTGCCTTGAGCTCTTCAAGGAATACGCCGACGGCAATCACCAGAGCTACTAGATGGAACGCCCGGAGATCATGGATTACCTTCCACACAGGGAGCCGATGCTCCTTGTGGATAAGGTTGACCTTGATCAGGAGGGCGTTTGCCATGCCCGGTACAGGATTCCGGAAGACCCGTTTTACTGCCAGGGACATTTCCCGGGCAATCCCATTGTGCCCGGAGTGATTCTGTGTGAAATCATGGCCCAGAGCTGTTTCCGCCTTTTCATGGAAGTGTTCAAGACCAATCTTGTTATGTACAGGGGCCTTGACGCCGTAAAGTTCCGTGGCAGCGTACGCCCCGGTGACCTTTGTGAAACCACCTGTAAGCTGGTTGAACAAAAAGGCGCCCTCTGGGTATGCGACGCCACCCTTTCCGTATCCGGTAAACTCTGCGCCCAGGCCCGCATCACACTTGCGGCGGTACCGAAATAATTGCTATATTTGTAAAAACACTAACACTATGCTTGATAACGAAAGAGGGCTCTATATTGCCCATTCACAGGAAGGTCCCATCTCGCTGGTGGGAAAGATGGCATGCCGCCACGGACTCATTGCAGGTGCAACCGGAACAGGTAAGACAGTTACCCTCCAGGTTCTGGCGGAAACCTTCTGCCAGGCTGGCGTTCCCTGCTTCATGGCAGACATGAAGGGAGACCTTAGCGGTATCTCTCAGCCGGGCCAGATGTCAGGTTTCATCGAAAAGCGCCTTCCGGAATTCGGCATAGAGGATCCTAAGTTCCAGAGCTGCCCCGTGCGCTTTTTCGACGTTTTTGGGGAGCAGGGACATCCCATGCGCAGCACCATTTCCCGTATGGGTCCGGACATGCTCGGCCGCCTTATGGAACTCAATGAGACTCAGACCGGGGTCCTTAACATTGTTTTCCGCATAGCAGATGACAACGGCCTCCTTCTCATAGACCTCAAGGACCTGAGGGCCATGCTCAACTTCGTGGGCCAGAATGCTGCCGAGTACACTACAAAGTACGGCAATATAACATCGGCCTCCGTGGGCGCAATACAGAGGGCACTCCTTACGCTGGAAAACCAGGGCGCGGAGAAGTTCTTCGGTGAGCCGGACTTCGACATTTATGACCTCCTGCAGTGTGAGGGCGGCAAAGGCATCATGAACGTCCTTGCGGCTGACAAGCTTATGCTCCAGCCCAAGCTCTATTCCACCTTCCTCCTGTGGCTGCTCTCCGAACTTTACGCCACCCTTCCTGAGGTTGGTGAGATGGATCTGCCCAAGCTGGTGTTCTTCTTTGACGAGGCCCACATGCTCTTTGACGGCACATCCAAGGCTCTCACGGACAAGATTGAACAGGTTATCCGCCTTATCCGTTCCAAGGGAGTCGGCATCTATTTCATCACCCAGAGCCCTACCGACATTCCTGAAAACATCCTTGGACAGCTTGGAAACCGTATCCAGCACGCACTCAGGGCTTATACTCCCAAGGACCAGAAAGCAGTCAAGGTTGCTGCTGAAACATTCCGCGCCAATCCCTCGTTCAATACATATGATACCCTCCTGGAACTTGGAACCGGAGAGGCCCTTGTATCCGTTCTTGATGAGAAGGGCGCACCTTCCGTGGTCCAGCGTGCAAAGATACTCTTCCCGCTGAGCCAGATTGGTGCCATCTCTGAGGGTGAACGCACACTCATAATCAACCGCTCCCGTCTGTATGGCCGCTACGACAAACCCATCGACCGCGAGAGCGCTTATGAGATTATAACAAAGGCTACGGAAGAAGCAGAGCGTCAGAAGGCGGAGATCCTTGCAGAGCAGGAAGCTGCAAAGCAGGCGGAAATAAAGGCAAAGGAAGAAGCCAAGGCCGCCAAGGAAGCGGAGAAAGCCGCCAAGAAGAAAGGCACAGGCATTGGCTCCAAGGTGCTTAAGTCAGTGATTACTGCTGTTACCGGAGTTGCCGCCGCCGCAGTGGCAGACAAGGTAACCGGAGCCGTAACAGGCAAGAAAACCGTTTCCAAGAAGTCCACAGCAGAGAAAGCCGTGAACAGGGCAACCAAGAGTGCAACCACAACCCTTACCAAGGAACTGACAAGGAGCATTCTGGGCAACCTTATCAAATAGAACAACATGCTTGTAGTATTGGAAGGCCTTGACGGTGCCGGTAAGTCCACGCAGGTCAAAAGGCTCAAAAAGTATCTGGAAGACACTCGTCCTTCCCTGGAATACATCCATTTTCCGCGTTATGAGGCACCTGTTTACGGGGACCTCATAAGCCGTTTCCTCAGGGGTGATTTCGGGAACAACGAAACCGTTCATCCCCAGCTTGTTGCCCTGCTTTTCGCAGAGGACAGGCATGGTGCGGGGCCTATGATTAAAAAGGCTCTGGAGGAGGGTAAGACAGTACTTTTGGACCGATACGTCTATTCCAATATCGCATACCAGTGTGCAAAGCTTCATACTCCTGAGGAGAGGGCCCGGCTCCGCGACTGGATCTTCAATACCGAGTATGGCAACTTCGCCCTTCCCGTTCCGGACATAAACCTTTTCCTGGACGTCCCTATAGATTTTGTAAAGGAGAATCTCTCCTCTGACCGCAAGGGCGATGACGGCCGCGGTTATCTGGAAGGCTCAAAGGACATCCATGAGGCCGATATTTCCTTCCAGCGCGATGTCCGCGAGATTTACCTCTCGGAAACAGTGCGTGATTCCCGCTTCCGCCGTATTGACTGTTCGGATTCAAAGGGCAGGATGCTTCCTCCGGACGCTATATTTGAGAAGGTACGTGACGCCGTAAACCAGGTGCTATGAAAATGACCTTTCTCCGCAGGCTCTGCGCCGTTGTAACAGGTATCACCTTCCTGGTATCCGGGCTGGCCAAAATAATAGACCCGGTGGGGACTATGCTCATAGTCACGGAGTATTTCAAACTCCTGCACATTGGGTTCATGATTCCGTCAGCAAAGGTGCTGGGCGTCATTCTGGCAACGGTTGAGGCCCTTACCGGCCTTGCCCTGATTACAGGAGTCCTCCGGAAGATTGCAGCATGGATTACCTGCATCATGGTGGGCTTTTTCACTCTGGTCACCCTCTTCCTCCTTATCAGTAACCCGTCCATGGACTGCGGCTGCTTTGGGGAGGCAATCCATTTGAATCACCTGCAGAGTTTCATCAAGAATATCGCCCTTGTTGCGCTTTCCTGCATTGCGTTTATTCCGCTGAAGAGCATAGGCAAGCCCAAACCCCGCAAGTGGGTAAGCTTTGGAATAGCTGCTGTGTCGGTGCTGTACGCAGTCCTGTACAGTAATACCCATATTCCCATCGTGGATTTCACGGAGTTCAATTTCGGCGCGGAGCTCATGGCCTCCCTGGACGATGATTTAGAGGCGGACAACCACTACCAGACCATGTACGTCTACCAAAAGGACGGGCAGGAGGGCATCTTCCCTGATGGCAACAAGCCTGTCTCAGATACCGCATGGACTCTGGTCCGTGTGGATACCCTGTTCCGTGAGGGAATCGGCATGCAGAAGAAGCATCCCATTCTCTCTTTCCGCAATGCCGATGGTGAATATTTAGACCGTGAAGCCGCTGAAGGCAAGGTGGTAGTATTCTCAGTATATGACCCGGCAAAAGCCAACTGGGACCGTCTGCACAGGCAGTTCATGCAGGTCCAGGACGCCGGCGCAAGGCCAATTCTGATGGTGGCTTCATATCCTGCAGAGATAGATTCATTCGGCATCCCCATCGACCTTCCAGTCCATTATGCCGATTACAAAACGCTGATTACCCTCAACCGCTCAAACGGAGGTGCAACTTATCTGTGCCGGGGAGAGATTATCGGCAAGTGGCATCAGAGGGATTTTCCTTCGGCCATGGCTTCTTTTCTGAAGAAGGATCCTGTAGATCTTTCATCGGACCTTATACTGAGCAGAAGGCTTAAGGCGCAGGGTTTCTGCCTGTATCTTGCGGCTCTGTTGATTCTTGTATAAACCATTTATTAACTTAAACCAAAACCTCATGAAAAAGTACATCGCTGAAATGGTAGGAACGTTTGTTCTTGCATTCCTTGGCTGCGGAACGGCAATGTTCCTTGGCTGCAACACTCCCGCAGGTGTTGTGGGTACTGCTATCGCATTCGGTCTTGCAGTTGTCGCAATGGCTTACACCATTGGCGAAATCAGTGGCTGCCACATCAATCCCGCCATCACCCTGGGCGTTGCCCTCAGCGGCCGCATGAGCTGGAAAGACGCTTGTGGCTACTGGGTTGGTCAGATCATCGGCGGTATCGTTGCCGGTGCTCTTCTCCTTCTGTTCACCAAAGTGGTTTCCGCTCCCGACCTCACCGGAGGACTCGGCTCCAACGGCGTTGCCAATGCCGGCGGCGTATGGGGCGCATGCCTCGTGGAGGTTGTAGCAACCTTCATCTTTGTGCTGGTTGTCCTTGGCACGACTGATGCCAAGCTTGGCGCCGGCAAACCTGCAGGCCTTGCAATCGGTCTTTGCCTCATCCTCATCCACCTTGTGTGCATCAACCTCACCGGCACTTCCGTGAATCCTGCCCGTTCCATCGGCCCTGCCATCTTCGCCGGCGGCGCAGCCCTCAAGGACCTCTGGGTATTCATCTGCGCTCCTCTCCTCGGCGGTGCACTCGCCGCCTGCACCTGGAAAGGCCTTGCCAAGTAAACGCGATCTGTAACAGCCTGTAATTCAGGTGTTTATTAAAAGTACCCGGGTACCTTGGTACCCGGGTACTTTCGTTAAACATCTGATAATCAGCTAATTGATAATCACGCTCGGCCTCTATAGGCTTCTCTTGATTTCCGTAATCTGGAAGGCTTCGATGATGTCGCCGGGGTGGATGTCGTTGTACTTGTCAAGGCCGCAGCCGCATTCCATGCCTGCGGGAACTTCCTTGGCCTGGTCCTTGCCCCTTTGCAGGGATGACAGGGATCCGGTGTAAACCACGATACCGTCGCGGATGAGGCGGACATCGGCCTTGTTGGTAAGCTTTCCTTCCTTGACCTGGCAGCCGGCGATGGTGCCCACCTTGGAAATCTTGAAGGTCTGCTTGACCTCTGCGGTGGCGGTGACTTCTTCCTTCTTTTCAGGCTCAAGCATGCCCTCGATACCTTCTTTGACCTCGTTGATACAGTCGTAAATGACTGAATAGAGGCGGATTTCGATACCTTCCTTCTCTGCGGCCCTGCGGGCTTCTGAGGAAGGACGGACCTGGAAGCCGATGATAACGGCATCGGAGGCCTCGGCCAGAAGGACATCGGACTCGGAGATGGCACCGACGGCCTTGTGGATAACGTTCACGCGCACTTCCTCGGTGGAAAGTTTGATGAGGGAGTCTGACAGAGCCTCCACGGAACCGTCCACATCGCCCTTGACGATGACGTTGAGTTCCTTGAAGTTGCCGATGGCGATGCGGCGGCCGATCTCTTCCAGGGTGAGGTGCTTCTGTGTCTTGATGCCCTGGATGCGGATAAGCTGCTCGCGCCTCTGAGCAATGGACTTGGCCTCTCTTTCATCGGCCATGATGTTGAACTTTTCACCTGCAGCGGGGGCGCCGTTGAGGCCTAGCAGAGACACAGGCGTTGAAGGACCGGCGCTCTGGACTTTCTGTCCGCGCTCGTTGTACATGGCCTTGACGCGGCCGTAGAAACTGCCGGAGATGATGACGTCGCCCACGTTCACCGTGCCGTCCTGTACCAGCACCGTTGCCAGATAGCCACGGCCCTTGTCCAGGGAGCTTTCTATGACGGCGCCGCTTCCCATCTTGTTGGGGTTGGCCTTCAGTTCAAGAAGGTCGGTCTCAAAAAGAACCTTTTCCAGGAGTTTGTCCACTCCGATGCCCTTCTTGGCCGATATTTCCTGGCACTGGTATTTGCCGCCCCAGTCTTCCACCAGGATGTTCATTTCTGACAGCTGGCGGCGGATGGTGTCCGGATTTGCTCCGGGCTTATCGATCTTGTTTATGGCAAAGACCATAGGAACGCCGGCCGCCTGTGCATGGGCGATGGCTTCCTTGGTCTGGGGCATCACGGCATCGTCGGCAGCGACGATGATTATGGCAAGGTCTGTCATCTGGGCGCCGCGGGCACGCATGGCGGTGAAAGCCTCGTGACCGGGGGTATCCAGGAAGGTGATGCGGCGGCCGCTGTCCAGTTTGACGCTGTATGCGCCGATGTGCTGGGTGATACCGCCGGCCTCACCGGCAATGACGTTTGAGTTGCGGATGTTGTCCAGGAGGGAGGTCTTACCATGGTCGACGTGACCCATGACGGTAATCACCGGAGGACGCTCCACGAGATCTTCCTCGCGGTCAGGCTCCTGCTGCTCAATCTCTTCCGAAAGCTCGGCAGTGACAAATTCAACTTTATATCCGAATTCCTCCGCCACAAGGACGAGGGTTTCGGCATCCAACCTCTGGTTGATGGATACCATCATGCCAAGGGACATGCAGGCGCCGATGACCTTCACCACGGGGGTGTTGTTCATGAGGGTGGCAAGGTCGTTGACCGTGACGAACTCCGTCACCTTCAGGATCTTGTTTTCCGCAGCGGCTGCTTCCATCTCTTCCTGTGAACGGATTGCGGCAATCTCGCGCTTCTCCTTGCGGTGCTTGGCGCCGAAATTGGGCTTGTTTTCGTTCATCTTGGCGTAGGTTTCCTTCACCTGCTTCTGGATTTCCTTCTGCAGTTCTTCCTGCTCGGCTTCTGTCATTGCGGGCTTGAAGCGGTCGCCTTTCTTGCGGCCCTTGCCGGGCTGGACGGCGTCCTTTTTCTTGTCGCCCTTCTTGGGCGCCTTATCGGCCTGGACCTTGGTGACGTCAACCTTCTGGGGGCCGCCGGCCTTGATGCGCTCGCGCTTCTTGGTGCGCTTGGGATCGAACTGGGAAAGGTCGATTTTGCCCACCACCTTGAGGGGTGAACCTGCTGCAGGGGCCTCCGCTGGGGTTGGGGCGGGGGTTTCCTCCACAGGCTGGGGTTCTTCCTCGGGTTCCGGTTCTACTTCGGGCTCCGGCTCCGGTTCAACCACCGGCTCTGGCTCTGCCACGGGCTCCGGTTCGGGTTCAGGTTCCGGCTCTACGACGGGCTCCGGCTCTGCCACGGGCTCGGGTTCCACGATGGGCTCCGGCTCCGGTTCAGGTTCCGGCTCAACCACAGGTGCGGGAGCGGGTTCAGGCTCTGCTACGGGCTTGGCGGCACGGGAGAGGTTGTTGCTCTTGATCACGGTGACGCGCTCCGGCTCATAGTCCTCTTCCTCCTGTCCCTGCTTCCTGGAAGCCTTGTCCAGGATTTCCGTAAGCTTGACATCCACCTTTTCTGCTGCCTCCTTGAGTTCGAGGTCCTTGCCGAACTTCTTGTGAAGCTCCGGCATGTACTCGTCAGACACCTTCATGTTGGGATTTGCATCCTCAATGCCGGCGCCTTTTGAATTAAGGAAGTCCACCAGGGTGTCAAGCCCGATGTTGAACTGCTTTATTAGTTTTGATAATCTGATTTCTGCCATATATAACCCCTTTTTCTTTCTAAATTAGTCTTCAAACTCCTCATGAAGGATGCGGAGCACTTCTTCCACGGTCTCGTCCTCGAGGTCTGCCCTGGAGGCGATATCTGCTGGTGCAAGGGCCATTACGCTGCGGGCTGTGTCGCAGCCGATGGACTGCAGGCGCTCGATAACCCAGGGATCGATGACGTCGGAGAACTCGCTAAGGAGAACATCGTCTTCCTCCTCTTCGTTCTGGGGGATTTCCCTCCAGACTTCGATTTCACGGCCCACCAGCATGCCGGCAAGCTTGATGTTGACGCCGCCCTTGCCGATGCCCTTCTTGACCTCGTCTGCCTGCATGTAAACCTTGATCTTGTCCTCAGGGGAGTCTCCAAGGTCGATGCGGGAGATGCGGGCGGGATTCAGAGCACGCTGGATCATGAGCTGAGGGTTGGTGCTCCACTGGATTACGTCGATGTTTTCGTTGCGGAGCTCACGGACTATACCCATGATGCGGGAGCCCTTGACACCGATGCAGGCGCCGATAGGGTCGATGCGGTCGTCATAGGACTCAACAGCCACTTTTGCACGCTCGCCGGGGATGCGGACAACCTTCTTCACGGTGATGAGGCCGTCGTAAATCTCGGGAACCTCCATCTCAAAGAGTTTCTCAAGGAAGGAGTCGCTGGTGCGGGAAAGGACGATATAAGGAGTGGTCTGGTTCTTCATCTCCACGCTCTTGATTATGGCGCGGACGCTGTCGCTCTTCTTGAAACGCTCGCCGGGAATCTGCTCGCTCTTGGGCATGCGGAGCTCGTTTCCGTCCTCGTCAAGGATGAGAACCTCGTTCTTCCAGGTCTGGTAGATTTCTCCGGTGAAGATTTCACCGACCCTTTCGGAATACTTCTTATATACGTTTGCCTTCTCGATGTCCATAATGCGGCCCTGCAGGTTCTGACGGATGTTCAGGATTCCGCGGCGGCCGAATGAAGCCAGTGAAAGCTTGCGGGTGAAGGTGTCGCCGATTTCGTAGTCGTCGTCTCCTGTTTCGGCGGCGATTTCCTCTACGGTAATCTCCTTCACTGGATCCTCGACCTCTTCCACAACCTCGAAGTTCTGGTAGATTTCGCAGTCTCCCTTGTCCACGTTGATGATAACGTCAAAGTTGTCTGCCGTGCCGTAGGTCTTGGCGAGCTGGGTGAGGAATACATCCTTAAGAACGCCCAGCATCACGGGACGGTCAATGCTCTTCTCTTCCTTGAAATCCTTGAATGCGTCGATCAAGGTAATTTCTTTCTCTTTTTCTTTTGCCATTGGTTATATTGTTTTTATTCAAATTCAACAACGGGTCTTACGGAGTTGATTACGTCAAAGCCGATGGTCTCTCCGTCAACGGTTATAGCCTTGTCATTTGCGGCCTCAAGAACACCCTTCACCTTTTTTCCGCCCTTCATCCAGACATCCACCTTGGCGCCCAGGGCCTTCTGATACTGCTTCATGACCTTGAACGGCCTGTCAAGTCCCGCAGAGGATACGGTAAGGGCATAATCCTCAACATCCTGGTCAAATGCCGCATGCATCACCTTGTCTATTGCCGAGCAGTCTTCCCAGTCCACAACTCCTTCCTCTTTCTCTATAACAATCTCGATGTCATTGTCCTTGCTGACGCTTACTTCCACCAGGAAGCAGCCTCTTTCAGCCACCGCCGTCTCCACGGCCTTGATAATTTGTTCTTTTGTCATAGTTTTTCAACTGTCATCCTGAGGCTTTGCCGAAGGATCTTTTATAAAAAAAGATAGGGGACCGACGTCCTCTATCTCGTTCACGGGCACAAAG
>Ga0265298_10004370_pt1 | contig 18098 bp, 14 predicted proteins | sample AusTroGonzalo_MG_3_FD_193486 | JGI IMG/M metagenome (GOLD analysis project Ga0265298, IMG submission 193486) | Bovine rumen microbial communities from tropical cattle in Woodstock, Queensland, Australia - Gonzalo_01 | ecosystem: Host-associated > Mammals > Digestive system > Stomach > Rumen ... | reverse complement strand
CAACGTCATCATCCGCAAGCCTGCCACCAAGGGCATGGAGAATCGCAAGACCGTCATCCTGCAGAGTCACATGGATATGGTGTGCGACAAGCTCGTCGATGTGGAGTTCGATTTCGACAAGGACGCCATAAAGACCTATGTCGACGGTGAGTGGCTGACAGCCGAAGGCACCACCCTCGGTGCCGACGACGGTATCGGCTGCGCCATCGAACTGGCCATCCTCGGCAGCGACGATATCGAGCACGGCCCCATCGAGTGTGTCTTCACCCGCGACGAGGAGACAGGCCTCTCTGGTGCCGAGGGCATGAAGGCCGGCTTCATGACGGGCGACTATCTCATCAACCTCGACTCCGAGGATGAGGGAGAGATCTTCGTCAGCTGTGCAGGCGGCCGTAACACGCAGGCCAAGTTCACCTTCCAGCGTCAGGCAGCAGCCGAAGGATCGTTCTTCATCAAAGGCTCGTTGAAAGGCCTCATCGGCGGACATTCGGGCGACGACATCAACAAGAAGCGTGCCAACGCCATCAAGCTGCTCGCCCGCTTCCTCTTCCAGGAGATGAAGCGCTACGAAGGCATCCAGCTCGCCCAGTTCCATAGCGGAAAACTGCACAACGCCATCCCCCGCGACGGCTATTTCGTGATTGCCGTTCCCAACGATATCAAGGAGAACATCCGCGCCGACTGGAATGTCTTCGCCGCCGAGGTAGAGGACGAGTTCCACGTCACCGACACGCAGATGCAGTTCGCCATGGAGTCAACCGATGCCGAAACCGTCATCGATCCCGCCATAGCTCAGAAGTTCGTATGGGCCGTGCAGGCCGTCGACAACGGCATCTACGCCATCTGTCAGGACGAGGCTCTCGGCGGCATGGTCGAGACATCGAGCAACATCGCCAGCATCCATTCCTCAGAGACCACCATCGACATTCTCTCCTCACAGCGCTCCAACGTGATGTCGAACCTCGACAACATGTGCGCCACCATCCAGGCCGTCTTCGAACTGGCAGGCGCCGAGGCCGTCTCTTCCGACGGCTACCCAGCCTGGAAGATGCGTGCCAACAGCGAACTGCAGAAGATTGTACGCGAGTCGTATGTGAAGCTCTTCGGCAAGGAACCCGTTGTGCGCGGCATCCACGCCGGACTGGAATGCGGTCTCTTCTCCGAGCGTTACCCCAACCTCGATATGGTCAGCTTCGGCCCCACCCTGCGTTTCGTACATACTCCCGACGAGCGTCTCCACATCCCCACTGTACAGATGGTCTGGGATCATCTGCTCGACGTTCTCCGTAACATCCCTGAGCAATGAAGTCGCGCGCGTATATTATAATAGGTATAGCCATGCTGCTGTTCGCCTCGTGCGGACAGCAGTACAGCGCCGAGCAGACCGTCAAGGCCTTCGTCGAGGCGAATATGGAAAACGGTGGCGACGATATCAGTGGCCGCGACTTCGCCGACATCGGCACCACGAAGTTTATCAGCGACTCACTCATCCAGCTGATGCGTCATCGCGGTGCTCCACTCTTCAAACAGGGCATCACCTACCCCGACGTACCCGACGGAGAGCTTTACTATCTGAGAATGAGCTACGTACACGACGGCGACACCCTGCAAAACACCTTCTACCTCAATCAGGAACTGACCGAGGTTGTGGCCTTCAAATAACTTTTTTCGAAAAAAGTTGGCTAAATATTTGCAGGATTGAAAAAAAGGTTGTACCTTTGCACCCGCATTTGAGGAGATAACCCCAAGGTTTCTGACTCCAGGGTCCTTTTGGAAGGATGGGTGAGTGGCTGAAACCAGCAGTTTGCTAAACTGCCGTACGGGTTCCCGTACCGGGGGTTCGAATCCCCCTCCTTCCGCACCGAGGGGATTTCTCCGAGAAAGCACCATGATGGTCGATTCATCTAATGGTTAGGATACAAGATTCTCAATCTTGGCATAGGGGTTCGATTCCCCTATCGACTACCAAAGAACCGAGGAGGCACGAAGCCTCCTCAATTTTTTTATCTATACGGCATGGAGTCATACGCATTGTTTTTCGATATCGACGGAACGTTGGTGAGTTTCAACACCCACCAGATACCCCCTTCCACCATTCTGGCCCTGACGCAGGCCAAGGCCAACGGCCATAAAGTGTATATCGCCACCGGCCGTCCTCCCCTCATCATCACCAACCTGGGCGCCATCGAGCATCTCATCGACGGCTACATCACCATCAACGGCGCCCTGTGCTTCATCGGCAACGAGATTGTCAGCTGTAAGGCCATCCCCCACGAGGCAGCACAGATGCTGGTCGACGATGCCCGGAAGAAAGACTACGGCATCATCGTGGTGGGCGAACGCGATGTGGCGGTGCATGATCCCCAAGGAGAGGTGGACCGCGTGTTCCGGAAAGAGATTGCCGTAGAGAACCTTGACCAGGTGAAGCCCATGGAGGTCGTGATGCAGCAGCGCATCCTCCAACTGACGGCCTTCTTCTCTGCCGACTACGAGCGGTCGCTGATGGCCCGCATACCAGCCTGCACGTCAGGCCGTTGGCATCCAGCCTTCACCGACATCACCGCTGCTGGAGCCGACAAGGGCGAAGGCATCCTCGACATGGCCCGTCATCTGGGTTTCGATCCCCGCTACACGATGGCCTTCGGCGACGGCGGCAACGACAGTTCGATGATCCGCAGGGCCGGCATCGGCGTGGCGATGGGCAACGCCCTCGAATCGCTGAAGCAGGAAGCCGACTACACCACGACCTCCGTCGACGATGACGGCATCCTCAACGCCCTCCGCCACTTCAGCTTAATTTGACTTGGCTTTTTTCTGAGCCGCCTTCCTGTAAGCCTTCATCTCGATGATGGTGGCCAGGCCCGCCTTACAGCGGAACTCCTGACGCGCCAGCTGCATCTGCTCCAGGAAACGCTCACTGGTGTGCATGCGCGCATAAACGGCAGCGGCAGCCAGTCTGCCCGCATCCACGTCACTCTGCCAGTGGGCACCCACGATCACACGGCTCTCACCGTACATCATGCCACGGGCCAGGATCGTGTCGGCACGCTCCGGGTTGATCTCCGTGAGCAGCAGGGCTGACGTCCAGCCGAGGATCGTGTGGCCTGAGGGATAAGAGAAGTTGCGGCGCAGTTCCGGCTCAAACTGGGGAGTCGCCGTATGTTCCTGGAAACGCACGAACGGGCGCTTGCGCTTATAGAAATACTTGGGAAAGCCGCTGATGTTCTCACACGTGGCCTTCGCGTCACGCAGCAGTTTCCAGATCTCGGGCGTCTCCTCCTCGGAGATCTTCAGGCCGAAAGGCTCGCTGAACTCCTCGGCGATACATTCGAGACTGTACACGGCGTCGCGAATGGCAATCTCGGTGCGCACGGAGTCCTTCTGGCGCAGTTCCTTGCCCCACATATACTGCATGATGTCGTAGGTGAAAGCCGCTCCGGTGGTATCAGGGGGTGCAGGACACCACTTGAGCATGTTTGGCAACTCCCTGAAAGAGAAATAAGCTTCAGGTTTACTCTGTGCCGAAGCACCTACGGCTGCTGTCATCAGCACAGCCATCATCATGATCTTTTTCATCCGTTTATTGGTCTATTGATTGATTAATGAATAATTACAACGGCAAAAGTACAAATAATTGATGACAACTCCAAATTTTAATCCACATTTGTGCATTAAAAAGCAAGCCAGACGCTCAATTTCCTTAGAGTGTAATACACCTCCTATAGTACATTCACCTGACGCGACCAGCGCTCTCCAATATCATATAGTAAACAAAATTCAAAATATCACTATTTCCTTTTTGCTTTTTGTATCCATCTGATTATCAACGTATTACAAACGCGAATTTTTAGACTAAGGAAACTCGGACTTTAGTTAGGGTAAACTCCAACTTTACCCTATCTAAACCTCGACTTTAGACTGCCTAAAATCCCTGTTTTCATTGACGAGAACGAGAATGTAAGATAATTTGATTCCTTAACGCGTTTATTCTTAGTCAAAGTCGATACCTAGAATCTGACAATTCTGACAATTCTGACAAATGACAGCGTCAGATTCTGAGGTTAGCTTGAAATACATCACAAAGCAAAAATCTATATTTAAACGTATTATTATATAGTATATTTTAATTATATTATATATAAATATATAATATAATTTATATAATAGTATTTACAATATTATTTTTTATTCTCTCGAAAGTTTAACGAGTTTTTTTCACCCTCATGTCGTATTGCTGTATGATCCTAAGTGCAAAAGATGACACTGTCATTTGTCAGAATTGTCAGATTTTGCAGTTTCCTTAGAATTGTTGACTTGAAATCCTCAGTATCAGCATGTCTGACAAATCTGACAAATGACAGCAATAAAACTATTCTTCCATCAGCTTGCGATAACGTGCGCGTTTGGGCTCTTCGAGTCCCAGACGCGCAGCTTTGTTGGCCTCGTACTCGGAGTAGTTGCCCTCGAAATAGAAGACACTCCCCTCCCCTTCGAAGGCGAGGATGTGGGTACAAATGCGGTCGAGGAACCAGCGGTCGTGGCTGATGATGACGGCACAGCCGGCAAAGGCCTCAAGACCTTCTTCAAGGGCACGTAACGTGTTGACGTCTATATCGTTGGTAGGCTCGTCTAACAGCAAGACATTACCCTCCTGCTTGAGGGCGATGGCCAGATGCAGACGGTTGCGCTCACCACCTGAGAGCACGCCGCACTTCTTCTCCTGATCGGCACCGCTGAAATTGAAGCGTGAGAGGTAGGCCCGCACATTCACGTCGCGGCCTCCCATGCGGATAGTCTCGTTGCCGCCGCTGACCACCTGATAGACGGTCTTCTCGGGATCAATGTCCTTATGCTGCTGGTCGACATAGGAGATCTTGACGGTCTCGCCGACGTCGAAACTACCGGCATCTGCCTGTTCGAGTCCCATAATAAGCCGGAAGAGCGTGGTCTTGCCCGCACCATTGGGACCAATGACACCGACGATGCCGTTGGGCGGCAGGTTGAAGTTGAGGTCGCTGAAGAGCGGCTTCTCGGGATAGGACTTGGCGACATGCTCGGCGATGATGACCTTGTTGCCCAGACGCGGACCGTTGGGAATGAATATCTCGAGCTTCTCCTCCTTCTGCTTCTGCTCCTCGTTGAGCATCGTCTCGTAGGAGTTCAGACGGGCCTTACCCTTGGCGTGACGGGCCTTGGGAGCCATGCGCACCCATTCGAGCTCGCGCTCCAGCGTCTTGCGGCGCTTCGAGGCCTGCTTCTCCTCCTGCGCCAGGCGCTGTGACTTCTGTTCGAGCCACGAGGAGTAGTTGCCCTTCCAGGGGATGCCCTCACCACGGTCGAGCTCAAGGATCCACTCGGCCACATCGTCGAGGAAGTAACGGTCGTGAGTGACGGCGATGACAGTGCCCTCGTATTGCTGCAAGTGCTGTTCGAGCCAGTCGATGCTCTCGGCGTCGAGATGGTTGGTCGGCTCGTCGAGCAGCAGCACGTCGGGCTTCTGCAACAGCAGTCGGCAGAGGGCTACACGACGGCGCTCACCGCCGGAGAGGTTCTTCACGCTCCAGTCGCCCGGAGGACAGTTCAAGGCAGCCATCGCACGGTCGAGCTTCGAATCCATGTTCCAGGCGTCGGTGGCGTCGATGATATCCTGCAGTTCAGCCTGACGCTGCATGAGCTTGTCCATCTTGTCGGCATCCTCGTAGTATTCGGGCAGTCCGAACTTCACGTTGATGTCGTCGTATTCTGCCAGAGCGTCATAGACGTGCTGCACGCCCTCCATGACATTCTCCTTGACGGTCTTCTCCTCGTTGAGCGGGGGATCCTGCGGCAGATAGCCCACCGTGTAGCCAGGTGCCCACACGACGTTGCCCTGATACTGCTGGTCGAGGCCGGCGATGATCTTCATGAGCGTGGACTTACCAGCACCGTTGAGTCCGATGATGCCGATCTTCGCCCCATAGAAGAAACTGAGGTAGATGTTCTTGAGCACTTGCTTCTGGTTCTGCTGGATGGTCTTGCTCACGCCCACCATCGAGAAAATCACTTTCTTGTCGTCTACTGTTGCCATTTGTATAATTGATAATTGATAATTGAAAATTGATAATGGATAATTTCTATATATAAATAATGTATAAGCATAAAAGAAAAGAAAGCACTGCCCCTGTAAGCCGGGTTCTGTACCGCTTTCGCGGCGCCTGTCATTTATCTAATCCCTGAGTCACCCCAGGGCTTAAGCGTTCTACCCTCCGCCGCATGAGCCCCGGCCCTATTGCATTGCTGCTCAGACCTTCGTCAACTCGGGCGGGCAACCCTCTCTCGGAACGGTTTACATGAACTTGCAGCCCCCAGCAGGCACAGCCCAATGATCACCCATTGGCTGGTGGTCTCTTACACCACCTTCTCACCCTTACCTCGATTGAGGCGGTCGTTCTCTTCTGCCCTCGCCTACTGTCACCAATAGCTTCCACTTTCAGAAGTGGGGCGCCCTGTGCTGCCCGGACTTTCCTCTCGTGCCGAAATGGCACCAGCGACAGACCGTGGCAGTGCTTTCGGGTGCAAAGATACGCAATTTTGTTGAATTATGAAAGCGTCACGATGAGATAATTGCAAATAAACAATCAAAAATATGCCATTCTCTTAAAATTGTCAGTAATTTAAGATTTCAACTGTTAACCGCAAAGAGCCGTTAAGCCTTTAAGGCGAATTGTTAAAATGGGACAAATATTTACGACATTTTGTCATAATACGGAAAAATGCACCTATATTTGCACCCGAAAACGATGAACGTGATCATTAAACATCAAAAGTCAAACATTAAACATTATAATAAAATGACAGAGAATATGAAAAAAATCATCAATGTGGCAACGCCGGCAGTATGCGCCGTTGCCTTGGTACTCTCGGTAGCAGCCTTCAACAAGACTAATGCTGCCAATCCCGCTTCTCCCAACCCCGTTGTGACCTCGGCTCCCGCCGTGCAGCCCGTAGACCTGACCTACGCAGCAGAGAAAGCGCTGCCGTCGGTGGTGTATATCAAGAACACGCAGAACTCAAAGGTGCAGACCGTTGAGTACAACGATCCGTTTGAGGACTTCTTCTCCGATCCCTTCGGCGGCTTCTTCGGTCGCGGACAGGGTGGCAACAACGGTCGCCGCCAGCGTCAGATCCAGACGCCGAAGCGCACGGCTGCCGGTAGTGGTGTGATCATCTCTACAGACGGCTATATCGTGACCAACAACCACGTGGTGGACGGTGCTGACGAACTGATGGTGACGCTGAACGACAACAAGGAGTACTCCGCCCGCATCATCGGTGCCGACGCTACGACCGACCTCGCACTGATCAAGATCGACGGCAAGAACCTGCCCGCCATCCAGATTGCCAACTCCGACGACGTGAAGATCGGCGAATGGGTGCTGGCCGTGGGTAACCCCTTAGGTCTGAACAACACGGTGACCGCAGGTATCGTCTCGGCCAAGGCCCGCTCAATGGGTCAGGGTGTCAGTTCGATGATCCAGACCGACGCCGCCATCAATCAGGGTAACTCGGGCGGTGCGCTGGTGAACACCAACGGTGCGCTGATCGGCATCAACGCCATGATCTACTCGCAGACGGGCTCGAACATCGGCTACGGCTTCGCCATCCCCACCACAATCATGAACAAGGTGGTCGACGACATCAAGAAATATGGTAACGTGCAGCGTGCCATGATCGGTATCAAGGGTTCGGACGTGAATGTCTATGTGGACTCTGAGAAAGAGAAGGGCAATGAGGTGGACCTCGGCACGATGGAGGGTATCTATATCGCTGAGGTAGTGGAAGATGGTGCTGCCGCTGACGCTGGTCTGAAGAAAGACGACGTGATCACCCACATCGACGGCCAGAAGGTGACGAAGTTCGGTGAGTTGCAGAACATTATCGCCCAGAAGCGCCCGGGTGACAAGATCACCGTGAACTACCTGCGCAACAAGTCGAAGAAGACTGCCACGCTGACTCTGAAGAACGAACAGGGCAACACAAAGGTGGTGAAGAATGCCGACCTCGACGTGCTGGGCGGTAACTTCCGCGCCATCACCGACGCCCAAAAGGAGCAGCTGAACATCGGCTACGGCCTGGAGGTGATCAAGGTGAGCGGCGGCAAGCTGAAGGATGCCGGTGTGCCTAAGGGCTTCATCATCCAGCGTGTCAACGACAAGAGCATCAAGAGCATCGAGGATCTGCAGAACACCGTGAAGGAAGCCTCCACCAGCAAGGAGCCAGTGCTCTACGTGCAGGGTATCTATCCGACTGGAAAGAAGGGCTACTTCGCCGTGCCGCTCGAGAACGATTAAGACCTCAATTCCAGACAAAAATGGCAAAAACTGAAAATTTTTGCCATTTTTTTTGGTCGTATCAGAAAAATGCCATACCTTTGCATTTTGGCTACAAGAACCGACCAATGAGACAACTGAAAATCATAAAATCGATTACTAACCGCGAGAGTGCCTCGCTGGAGAAGTACCTGCAGGAAATCGGCAAAGAAGAGATGATCTCTGCCGAGGAAGAAGCAGAGCTTGCCCAGCGCATCCGTAAGGGGGACCAAAAGGCCCTCGAACGACTGACAAGGGCCAACTTGCGATTTGTTGTCTCAGTAGCGAAGCAGTATCAGAATCAGGGTATGAGTCTGCCCGACCTCATCAACGAGGGAAACCTGGGACTGCTGAAAGCCGCAGAACGGTTCGACGAGACCCGCGGTTTCAAGTTCATCTCCTATGCCGTGTGGTGGATCCGTCAGAGCATCCTGCAGGCCATCTCGGAGCAGAGCCGCATCGTCAGGCTGCCGCTGAATCAGGTGGGATCGTACAACAAGATCAACCGCGAGATCAGCAAGTTCGAACAGCTGAACGAGCGCCGTCCCTCATTGGAAGAGATTGCCGAGCACATCGACCTGCCGGCAGATAAGATCGACGAGGCGATGAGCGTCAGCGGCCACCACGTGAGTGTCGATGCACCGTTTGTTGAAGGCGAAGACAACAGCCTGCTCGACGTGATGGTGAACGAGGATATCCCCTCGACAGATAAGGATCTCGTGATGGAGTCCTTGAAATCGGAGATCCGTCATGCGCTGAGCATCCTCACCGACCGAGAACGAAAGGTCATAGAAGACTCCTACGGCATCAACGGCCAGGAACTCACACTCGAGGAGATCGGTGTGAAATACGGCCTCTCGCGGGAGCGCGTCCGTCAGATCAAGGAGAAAGCGATCCGGAAGTTGCGCGGCTGCACAAAGAATAAGATATTAAAGACATATTTAGGATAATGAAACCCATCAGACACTTTTTAAACGGTGCAGCACTCACCATGCTGCTCGCATTGTCATATTCTGCCGCACAGGCAAAGAACGTTGTCGAGAAGAAGGCATACATGTTCGGATTCTCCGCCTCGTTCAACGACTCCATCGTCTACTTCACCACCATTCAGGAGGTAGACAGCGTTTGGTTCACCCAGAAGAAAAAGATGCTCGCCGGGCGCAGTAACTATTCGAACCAGTTACGCGAATACTGCAACGACAAACTCAACCAGCCCAAACGGACCTGTATCGTTGTGGGCAACAAGAGTTTGAAGAAGGTGGAGAAGAAGTATGAAAAGATGAAGAAGATGTACACCCAGAATAAGAAGGCCACATACGACGTCCGTTTTATTCCGGAGGAAGACTTCAAGTTTGTGACGATCAATTTGGGTGAAGGAAAAGATGAAGTCGCCCAGAAGAAGCCTCAGAAGAAGCCCAAGGCTCCCAAAGGTGCTCCAAAGGGTAAGGACGGCAAGATGCCACCTCCCCCCAAGAAATAAAATAATCCTCGGTTCGTTTACCGAGGATTATTTATTTCGAAAAGTTTCATTCGTTCTTCAAGCATCGCATACTGGTGATCCTCGATGAACGAGGTACACACTCTCAAGCCCTCCTGTTCAGAACCACAGGTGATCAGACAGATGGCCGAGACACCATAGTACATCAGTTCGTGAGCCAACTCACCCGACGTCATACCAGGATAGCCGATGGTGAAATAGAAACCGTCGGCAATGGGTTCGTCGAGGTCCTTGTCATACACCACATAGAAGTTATGACGGCAGAAGATCTCCTTCAGTTTCTTGGCCCGTTCACCATAGACAGAGATTTCCTTGCGGAAGTCGTAACGTCCCTCGTAGGCAGCGGTGAGCATGGCAGCCATCGCATACTGGGCGCTGTGGCTCGTACCGGAACTCAAAGCATAAAGCATACGGGTGGAGAAGACCGGACCGAAGGGCAGACCCTCGTAACGGTTGGCCAAATCCTCAAAGTGACGATGGAACAAAGCGTCGGAGATACAAGTGACACCGATACGCTCACCGGCATAGCTGAATGCCTTCGAGCCGCTGATGAGTAACATATAGTTGTCGGTATAGCGGGCGACGGTAGCCTGATACGGTGGCTGGAACGGTGTGGAGAGATCCTTGCGGAAGTCCATAGCGAAGTATGCGAGGTCTTCCATCACAATGGCATCATATTTCGTAGCCAATGTTCCGATTACCTGCAACTCCTCCTCCCGCAGACAGATCCACGAAGGATTGTTGGGGTTGGAATAGACGATGGCGCAGATGTTTCCCTTCGAGAGATAACTCTCAAGTTTCGCACCGAGTTTGTCGCCACGATAGTCATAGACATCGAAGGTCTCATACTTCACGCCCATCACCTGCAACTGCATCTTCTGTACGGGGAAGCCGGGATCAATGAAGAGGACGGTATCCTTCTTCTTGTCGCACTGTGAACAGGTGAGGAATGAGGCAAACGTGCCCTGCATCGATCCGCTGACGGGCACACATCCCTCGGGCTTAATGTCAATGCCGATGAAGGCCTTGACGAACTGGGAGGCAGCCTGCTTCAATGTCGGAGCACCCTGAATGTCGGGATACGAATGGGCGATGCCGTCTTCAAGGGCTTTGATCTGTGCATCAACACCTACCTGTGCGGCAGGAAGTCCGGGGATGCCCATCTCCATCTTGATGAACTCTACCCCACTCGCCTTTTCAGACTTGGCGGCCACCTGCTTCACCTCACGGATGGTTGCCTTGGCGAAGTCCTTGATGCCGAGTTCCGCTACCAGTCCGTCGACAATTTCTTTCTTAATAGGAGTTTCTTTCATATTCTTTATGTATCTAATTCTCCCCCTTAGTAAGGGGGAGCCAGAGGGGGTCTGAACAGTTGAAGAGTATGCGCTAGTTCAGACCACCCCTGACCCCTCCTTACTAAGGAGGGGAAGAAATTACTTCTGAGCAGCTTTACCGATAGCGAGCGCCTTAATGTTAGCCTCAACGACAGCCTCACCCTTACGCCCGAAGACGCGACGGATGGCATCTTCAAGTTTATCATACTCAATGCCGAGCGCCTTCTGGGCAGCGCCCAGCAGGATGACGTTCGCACTACGGGGCACAGCGTTGTCCTTAGCCGCCTGTTCGATGTCGAGCACAATCACATTCTTGATCTCATTGAGATCCTGCTTGATCTTCTCGATATCAGGATAGTTGGGGATATTGACGAACGGCGTGCTTGATGTGATGATCCAACCGTCCTTGGCGAGGAACGGCAGATAGCGCAGCGCCTCCATCGGTTCCATAGAGATGATGACGTCGGCACCACCGAGGGGAATCAGGTCACTGGCGATGGGGTTGCTGGAGATGCGCAGGTTGGACTGCACATCACCGCCGCGCTGGCTCATACCGTGTACCTCGGCCTGCTTGATATATAGGTTCTCCTTCATGGCGGCCTCGCCGATGATGGTGGCAATAGAGAGGATACCTTGTCCTCCTACACCGCAAAGTATAATATCAGTCTTCATTTGAATGTCGAAGTTTGAAATTTGAGATTTATGATTTTTTCTCAGCGGCCTTCTTCTGCTTGAGGTGGCGCTGAAGCGTCTGCATGCACTCACGACGGGGGATGATGACACTCACGCCGTGGTAGTTGATCTCGTCGCGGATGGCCTGTGTGATCTCGGGCATGTTCTTCGGAATGGGATTCACCACCTTCAGATGATCGTCAGAGAGACCGAGACCACGACAGATAGCCTCGAACTTATTCGTACCGGCAGAATCCTGACCGCCCGTCATGGCCGTCGTCAGGTTGTCAGAAATAATCACGGTGATGTCCGCATTCTCGTTGATGGCATCGAGCAGACCAGTCATTCCCGAATGGGTGAAGGTCGAGTCGCCGATGATAGCGAGGGCGGGCCACTGACCAGCGTCGGCAGCACCCTTGGCCATCGTGATCGAGGCACCCATGTCCACACAGGAGTGGATAGCCTTATAGGGAGGCAGGAATCCTAAGGTGTAGCAGCCGATATCGCCGAACACACGGGCGTTGGGATAGTCGCGCAACACCTCGTTGAGAGCGGTATAGACATCGCGGTGACCACATCCCTGGCAGAGTGCCGGCGGACGTGGTGTCACATCCTCACAAGGAGCATAGTTCTCACCGTTCTCAATACCCAGCGCCTTCTTCAGGAAGTCGGGATTGAGTTCACCTGTACGCGGCAGTTCACCCGTCAGGCGTCCCTTGATGACCGCATTCCCCGGCATCACACCACGCACCTGATCCTCGATGAAGGGCTGTCCCTCCTCGGCGATGAGCACATACTCACAGTCGTCGGTCATCTGACGGATCAGTTTCTTGGGAATCGGATACTGCGAAATCTTCAGCACAGGATAAGGACAACCGTCGGGATAGCACTCCATCAAGTAGTTGAAGGCGATACCGCTGGCGATGATACCGAGTTTATGGTCGGCACCGTCGATATACTGGTTGTACTTGCTGTCGACGGCCATCTGCTCCAACACCGGCTGCTGGGCCGTGACGATATTGTTCCGCTTGCGGGCGAAGGCAGGCAGCAACACCCAGTTGCTGGCGGGCGCATCGTAGTTGAGGGCGTTCTGCTCACGGGGCGTCTCCTTCACCTCCACGACGGCACGGCTGTGGGCCATACGGGTGGTGACACGCATCAGGATGGGGAGCTTCAACTGTTCCGACAGGTCGAAGGCCTCCTGCATCATGTCGTAGGCCTCCTGCTGGGAACTGGGCTCCAAGGTGGGGATCATGGCGAACTTGCCATAGAAGCGGCTGTCCTGCTCGTCCTGCGAAGAGTGCATCGACGGGTCGTCGGCCACCAGCACCACCAGACCACCGTTCGTACCGGTCATTCCCGAGTTCACGAAGGGATCGGCACAGACGTTCAGTCCCACATGTTTCATACACACCAGCGCCCGCTTGCCCATATACGACATACCGAGTGCTGCCTCCATGGCCGTCTTCTCATTGGTAGACCAGCGGCGATGGATGTTTCTCTCTTTGGCGATGGGCGACTCCTGGATATACTCGGTGATCTCCGTCGAGGGAGTACCGGGATAGGCATACACACCACTCAGGCCAGCATCAATGGCTCCCTGAGCTATCGCCTCGTCGCCTAATAAAAGCTTCTTCATTGACAATTTTCTTATTTATGATTTACAATTTTTTCCCGATTTGCAATTTAATTGCGCAAAGGTACGACTTTTCAGCCGAATAAACAAAAAAAAGCGGCTTTATTTGCATAAAGCCGCATTTATATTCACTTTCGTTTCAACTTTTCACTTTTTACCTTTTTACTTTATTACCTTTTTACCATTAAAAAGTATATCCTACTGTAAACAGCACCTGATGACGATTGTAGTCCACCTTGGTAGCACCCACATTCTGGTCGTTCTCAAACTTCTGCATGGGATAGAAGTCACCGCTGTTCAGCTGATACTGATAGGCGACATCGAAATTCCAGCCGCTCAGCTTATAGCCAAAACCGAAGGTGATGCGATGGGTATCCTTCCAGTTCACATAGTCACTCGTCGAAGCGTAGGACACACCGGGAGAATCGAGCATCATATCACGCACACCGTCCTTATTGTAGGCAGACGACTGGTAGTTATAACCGGCGCGCAGGGCCAGATCCGTATCGGGCTTGTACTCAACACCGGCCTTGAACAGATGGACAGACTTCAGGGAGTTCTTCGTATTCACCTTCATCACTTCGTCTGCATACGAACGCTCACTGTCGTAATAATAGTTTGAATCGTCTGTGATGATGCGGTTCACGGCCGTGCTGTAGTCAGAGAACTCATAGGTGAATCCCGCTGCCACACTGCTACCGAAGGTATGCCCGAGGCTGACACCGAACTTCCAGGGCGTATAGTAACGGAACTTATAGCTCTCCCCCGAATACCAGGAGTCCTCAGCACCATACTCAGAGTCATTGTTGAAGTCGGTATCGTTGTCCGTCGTCAGCTCATACCACGTCGGTGATGAGACATACAGACCGAAGCGGAAGGGAGAGTCTTCAATAGGTCTCACGATGATACCGGCCTTCACGTCGATACCAGTTCCCTCAATCCTTCGGGTATCAATATAGTCCACATAGTCCTCATTGTCGTCAGAGCCGAAACTGCTGCCGCTGCCATTCACCAGACGCTCCGTATAGATGGAGTAGCCTTTGTAGTTCACGTCGTGGATGCCGACCGTGACGCCCCAGTAGAAACGGTCACCCTGGTTTCCGCTCACGTTGAAGTCAAAGTCGCTGATCCAACCGCGCTGCGAACGGTCAAACATATAGTAATCAGCTGCATTGTAGAACATCTGAGCCTTATCCTCAACATCAAATTCGAGGTTCAGCGCATTCATGTTCAGATAGTCTGCCTGGCTGAATGTCTGGGCCCTGTAGGGACTGGTCTCGCTCTCGTAGCCGATCACATGGCCGCGGTCGTTGAAATCCCAATAATAGCCGCCCTTCCTGACATTTTCAAGGTCAGCCTTATGGTACGACAGCATATTCAGCGAAGCATTACGCAGGTCGTTAGCAGCCGAAAGGATCTGGTTGAAGTTGTGGCTCTTGTGGAAGTTAAAGCCCACATTCACAAACGAGCTGCGACTGACGCGCGAAGAATAGACTATTCCCAACTGGTCGAAACTCATCTTCGTACCGTTCTTTCCGGCGAACTCCTTCACATCCTGCTGGGAGACCAGGCCTGCCGACACACTGACGGTAGAGTGGCGGAACAGTCCGATACCGGCGGGGTTCGTGGAGATCGTCGAGATCTCTGCACCCAGTGCCTCCATCGCACCGCCCATACCGACGTAACGGGCTGTACCGTTAAGGTCGTTCATCAGCAGGCGGCCGCTTTCATACGTATCCTGCGCAGCTGCCGGCAGGACTACTGCCATAGCTAATACTGCGATATATAACTTTTTCATCAACATAATTATTTATCCTTCAATGTAATCATCTATAAACTGTAAACAGTAAACTATCAACAGATCATCTTCTACCTCCCATACGGCTGCCACCGCCTCCGCCGCCTCCACGGGAACCGCCACTGAAGCCGCCGCCACCGCTGAATCCGCCGCTGCGAGAGCCGCCGAAGCTGCTGCCACCATTGCTGCGGGAGCTGCTGTAGCTACCGGAGTTATTATTAAAGGTAGTGCGCGAGTTCTCATAATTGCGGCTACGGTTCACCCTGCCGTTGCGGCTGGTGCCGTTCACCGTCCTATTACGCAGTTCATTATTATAACGGCTGCCGCTAGCGTACGACGAACCGGCTCGGCGGTAACTGGCGTGCGTCTCACCGTCACGACGGATCGTACCCGCACCGATGGTGTTCACATAACGGCGTCCGACTCTGCCGCTACCATACCAGACATAATACCCGGGGCTGTACCAGCTGTAGCCATAATACCAGGGATCGTACCAGCCGTATCCATAGTACAAGGGAGAATACCAGCCATAGCCGTAATACCAGGGATCATACCATCCATAGGGGCCATAATACCACGGATCATACCAGCCATACCAGCCGTAACGACCATAGTACCAGGGAGAATGCCACGCCCAGTCATACCGGCCGGCACGATAGCCAGCCCAGAAGGCCTCATTGTCGGAGAGCCTGTAGTCGTCGAAACGGCTCATCTCCTTCGTCAACTTGAAGTCCTCATCCGAGATGGAATCGGGATAGACACCCTTCTCAGCGCTGAAGCTGATGGTATCGCAAAGCACCGAATCAGCACCTATCACCTCATAACGGCTCTTCGTACGACGGTTATACTCATCTATACTACGGTCGCTGCCCGAATAATACACATCGGTGGGGATGCCGTAATTGTCCGTCACCTTATCAACGCTCTTTTTCTTTGGAACGAAATAGAGGTCATCATCCTGCGCCACCAGCGACAGCGGCAGCATACTGGCGATTATGGAAATCAGTAACAGTCTCTTCATCTTTTTTCAATTTTATTGGTTCACGGTGCAAATTTACGGTGAATTTGATTGCAAAAGTACGGAAAAACCCTAACTTATGATAGGATTTTCCCTATTTTTTTGTAATTTTGCGGTAAAATTAACATCCTTATGAAGTATTTTGAAGCAGAATTCGTCATTTCTCCCCTCTCAGCCGATGCCACAGACTTGCTGGCAGCCATCGCCGGAGAGGCTGGTTTCGAGTCGTTTGAGGAGACGCCCACGGGCCTCAAGGGCTATGTGCAGCAACAGCTGTTCGACCAGTCCGCCCTCCAGACGGCCCTCACCGATTTTCCCTTCGACCAGGTCGACATCACCTACTCCATCCGCGAAGCAGAAGACCGTGACTGGAACGAGCAATGGGAACAGGAAGGCTTTGAGCCGATCACCGTCAATAACACTATCGTCATTCACGACGGCCGCCACCTGCCGACAGAAGAAATCTCCCACCTCTCACCCCTCATAGAAATCGAGATCGACGCTCACCTCGCCTTTGGCACCGGCACCCATGAGACCACCCGCATGATATGTTCCACCCTCCTATCACATCTCTCACCTCTCACCTCTCACCCCTCACCTCTAAGAGTCCTGGACTGCGGCACGGGCACCGGCATCCTCTCCATCTGCGCCCTGAAACTCGGCGCCACGGAGGCCGTCGGCTACGACATCGACGAATGGTCAGCAGACAACGCCCGCCACAATGCCGTCATCAACCATGTCGACGACCGCTTCATCTCCCTGCTCGGCGATGCCTCTATATTAAATAAGGTGGAAGGCACCTTCGACCTCGTGCTGGCCAACATCAACCGCAACATCCTCCTGGCCGACATGCCTGCCTTCCGTCAGAAGATGGCCCCAGGCGCCACCCTCATCCTCAGCGGCTTCTACACCGCCGACAGCCCGATGCTCATCGACAAGGCCGCCACCATCGGCCTCACCCTCCAGCAACAAAAAGAAGACCACGACTGGGCTTGTCTGGTCTTCTCTTAATTCTCTAATTCCTGGATTATCTTATCCTCAGATTCTCTAATTCTCAAATTCTTGATAATCACCTGATCCTGTCCATCGACCTCACGAGCTTCTCGTCGGCGATGATGGCGTGTCTGGCCATCAGATAGAAGATCAATGCGATGGCGGGGAGCACGGCGGGCCATGAGGGCCGGAAGTCGACGGTGCCCCACGACTTGTTGTCGACGGTCTGCGCCACGACGAAGAAACACACATACCATCCCACGATCAACAGGGCGTTCAGCGCACAGAAGAGCGCCTGGATCTTCCGGTTATGGAAGATGAAGATGGTATAGGCGCCGAGGGCAGCCGTAGGCAGCAGGATGGCAAACAGCGGCCACACATCGAAGTGGCGGTGTCCCAGCGGATCGGTAAACCACAGGTTATACACCCGTGCCACATCCAGTCCGGCTGCATTGTAGGAGCCAATCTGCATACAGAGGCAGACGACCGTCAAGATGACCGCCAGCGCCAGGAAAATGGTCTGTTTACGCTGCCACATAATTAGTTCTCCTGATTCTCACGGGCGGGATCGCGCCAGTAGACCTTGTCCTCGACGAACTCCTGCGTAGCCAGCAGTGTGGGCTTCGGCAGCTTCTCGTAGTAGCGGGAGATCTCAATCTGCTCACGGTTCTCGAACACTTCCTCCAGCGAGTCATTATATGAGGCGAACTCAGCAAGTTTCTTGCTCAGGTCTTCCTTGATCTGCATGCTGATCTGATTAGCGCGCTTGGCGATGATGGCCACACTCTCATAGATGTTGCC
>Ga0265298_10004368_pt1 | contig 18100 bp, 12 predicted proteins | sample AusTroGonzalo_MG_3_FD_193486 | JGI IMG/M metagenome (GOLD analysis project Ga0265298, IMG submission 193486) | Bovine rumen microbial communities from tropical cattle in Woodstock, Queensland, Australia - Gonzalo_01 | ecosystem: Host-associated > Mammals > Digestive system > Stomach > Rumen ... | reverse complement strand
TCGGGTTTGGCAAGGACGACATCGACGACAAGCCAGACCTGTTCACTTTTTTCGCGTGCGACGAATGACAGCGACAACGACACGCCGGAGCGCAAAATCCTACCGCCTCGGGAAATCAGGCCGTATTTCCAAAAACAGCTATCCCACTTATTGAAGCCCACAAAAGCGCACTTCGCCCTTTATTTACAAGGGTGTCGTCTTTTTGTGGTCAGAAAAAATGGGGGATGTCCAGAAAAGTGAGAGGGAGTTCAGGGGGTTCAGGGCAGCGGAGCTGCGTTCAGAAGTTTAGGGGTTCAGAAGTTCAGGGGTTCAGGGGGTCAGAATGTTCAGGGAGTTTCGTTTAAACATCTAAACACCTGAACATCTGAACGTCTAAACATCTAAACGTCTGAACATCTGGATGACTAGACAAGCCGGCGCAGATACTCGCCGTAGGATGATTTGCCGTAGCTGTCGGCGAGGGTGCGGAGCTGGTCGGCATCGACCCAGCCTTTGGACCACGCGATCTCCTCGATGCAGGATATCTGCAGGCCCTGGCGGTCTATGAGCGCCCTGACGAAGTTAGTCGCATCGGCAAGCGAGGCATGCGTGCCCGTATCGAGCCATGCGAAACCTCTACCCATCGTCTCAACCGTAAGCCGCCCTTCTTCCAGGTACTGGCAATTGAGATCAGTTATCTCGTACTCTCCGCGCGCAGAGGGCTTGAGCGCCGCGGCCTTCTTGACCACGTCATTGGGGTAGAAGTACAGGCCGACGACCGCGTAGTTCGACTTGGGCTTCGCCGGCTTCTCCTCAAGCGAAATGGCGCGGCCATCGGCATCAAACTCGACGACGCCGTATCGCTCCGGATCGCTTACGCGATAGCCGAAAACCGTCGGCTCCTTACGTTCAGAGGCCTTTCTCAAAAGAGCCGGAAGGTTGGCGCCATAGAAGATATTGTCGCCAAGGACGAGACAGACGTCATCGTCGCCAAGAAACTCCTTCCCGAGGACAAACGCCTGGGCGAGCCCGTTCGGCACCTCCTGCTCCTTGTAGGAGAACTTCATCCCGAGCTGCGAACCATCCCCCAGCAAACGCTCGAAGTTCGGCAGATCCTGAGGAGTCGAGATTATAAGCACCTCCCTGATGCCCGCCAGCATGAGAGTCGAGAGCGGATAGTAGATCATCGGCTTGTCATACACCGGCAAGAGCTGCTTTGAAACGACCTTCGTCAGCGGATGGAGCCGCGTTCCCGCGCCACCGGCAAGTATTATGCCCTTTCTCATGCCAACTCCTCCCATGGCTCGATCTCCGCCAACAGCGGCTGCTTCTGATCCTTCGGCGAAAGCGTCAACGGAACCCCAAGGTCGGGCCATTCTATCCCCAACGCGGGATCGTCAAAGCGCATTCCGCGATCGGCTTCTCGGGAATATATGTTGTCGCACTTGTAGCTGAAAAGCGTATTGTCCTCAAGAACGATAAAGCCGTGCGCAAAGCCACGAGGAATGTAAAGCTGGCGATGATTGGCGGCCGAAAGAGTCGTCGCGACATGCTTGCCGAACGTCGGCGAACCCTTCCTTATATCGACCACCACATCCAATACCGCCCCCTGGGAAACCCTCAGCAGCTTCGCCTGGGTATGAGGCGCCGCCTGCCAGTGGAGCCCCCTTACGACGCCCTTGAAGGAAAAGCTTTCGTTGTCCTGGACAAAGACGGCATCAATCCCGGCCTTGCGGTAGCGCTCGGCATTGTATGTCTCGCAGAACCATCCTCTCGAGTCCCCAAGCACGTCCGGCTCGATGATCTTGACCCCGGCAATCTCCGTATCAATCACTTTCATATCGCATTCGCAAAGTAGATTATGCTTGGGACAAACTGGCGGAGGGGGGGGGATTCGAACCCCCGGTGGACTTGCGCCCACACAACCTTTCCAAGGTTGCACCATCGACCACTCGGACACCCCTCCAGTCGTTCTTCGTCCGTCCTCAGCAGGCCTGCCAACCGTAGCTCGCAAGAGCGAAGGCTGGTGCCAGGAGCGGGACTCGAACCCGCACGTACTCTCGTACAGCAGATTTTGAGTCTGCCGCGGCTGCCATTACGCCACCCTGGCCTTGCCTTGGAGCGGGCGAAGGGAATCGAACCCTCGTAGCCAGCTTGGAAGGCTGGAGCTCTGCCATTGAGCTACGCCCGCATACAGACGAACGGCGCATAGTATATCATAAATACCATGCGCCGTTCAACCGTTAACTGAATTTTTTCAGTTCTTGTAGGTGACGATACCCTTACCCTTGCGGATGACACCGATCACGCTGTAGCTCTGGTGCTGTGCCTTGAGGATGTTCGTAGCCTTCTCGAGCTGGTTCTTCGGGATGATGATCACGAAGCCGATGCCCATGTTGAAGACGCGATACATCTCGTCGCGGTCGACCTTGCCCTGGCGCTCGATGAACTTGAAGATCGTCGGAACCTCCCAGCTCGCGCGGTCGATCTCGGCGTTGACCGCCTTAGGCAGCACGCGCGGAATGTTGTCGGGGAAGCCGCCGCCCGTTATGTGGGCCATTCCGTTGATCTTGACCTTGCGCTCCATCAGCTTCGCGACGGGCTTGAGGAAGCTCCTGTGAACCGCGAGAAGCGCATCGCCGAACGTCTGGTTCGTGCCGGGAAGCTTGTCCTTCCACGAATAGCCGCAGAGATCGAAGATCACCTTCCTGGCGAGCGAGTAGCCGTTCGTCTGAAGGCCGCCCGAGGGGAGGCCGAGTATGACGTCGCCCGCCCTGATGGACTTGCCGGTGATGAGATCCTTCTTCGCGACATGACCGACTATCGTGCCGACGAGGTCGTACTCGCCGAGCGGATAGAGACCGGGCATCTCGGCGGTCTCGCCGCCGAGAAGAGCCATCTTGTTCTCCTTGCACGCCTTGCAGAGGCCGCTCACGACGGCCTTGAACTGCATCGCGTCGAACTTCGCCGCACCGACGTAGTCCATGAAGAACAGAGGCTTCGCGCCCTGCACGAGAATGTCGTTGACGCAGTGATTGACGATATCCTGCCCGACGGTGTCGTGCTTGTTCATCATCGCCGCGACCTTGAGCTTCGTGCCCACTCCGTCCGTCGAGGCGACGAGTATCTCGCCGCGCCCCGGCGGAACCTTGTGAAGCCCGCCGAAAGAGCCTATGCCGCCAAGCGTAAGCTGGGTCTTGGTACCGGCGACCATCGACTTGATGGCGGTCAAAGCCGCCATCTTGTTGTCGATGTTCACTCCGGCCTTGGCGTAGGCGGATTTAGCGTTGTCCGTCATTTGATATCAGAGCTTGTCGTTCGAGCCCAAGACCTTCATGATCTTGTGGACATACATCTTCTTCATGTTGTCGCGGGCAGGCGTCAGGTACTGACGGGGATCGAAGTGCTCCGGATGCTCGGCGAAGTGCTGGCGGACGGCAGCGGTCATCGCGAGACGCGAGTCGCTGTCGATGTTGATCTTGCAGACCGCGCTCTTCGCAGCCTTGCGGAGCTGCTCCTCGGGAATGCCGACGGCGTCAGGAAGCTTGCCGCCGAACTTGTTGATCGTGTCGACCTCGTCCTGCGGAACGCTGGAGGAGCCGTGAAGAACGATCGGGAAGCCGGGGAGCTTCTTTTCGATGGCCTTGAGAACGTCGAAAGCGAGCGGCGGCGGGATGAGCTTGCCCGTCTTGGGATCGCGCGTGCACTGCTCGGGCTTGAACTTGTAGGCACCGTGGGAGGTGCCGATCGAAATGGCGAGCGAGTCGCAACCGGTCTTGCTGACGAAGTCGATCACTTCCTCAGGCTTCGTATAGTGGCTCTCTTCGGCCTGGACCTCGTCCTCGACACCGGCGAGAACGCCGAGCTCGGCCTCGACCGTCACGTAGTCCTTCTGCTTGTGGGCGTAGGCGACGACCTTCTTGGTGAGCTTCACGTTCTCGGCATAGGGGAGGGAGGAGCCGTCGATCATGACGCTCGAAAAGCCCGAGTCGATGCAGCTCTTGCAGGTCTCGAAGCTGTCGCCGTGGTCGAGGTGAAGGACGATCTGGGGCTTCTTGCAGCCAAGCTCCTTGGCGTATTCGACAGCACCCTGGGCCATGTAGCGAAGGATCGTGGGGTTGGCGTACTTGCGGGCGCCCTTGGAGACCTGCATGATTACGGGCGACTTCGTCTCGACCGCGGCCTGGACAATGGCCTGCATCTGTTCCATCGTGTTGAAGTTGAAAGCGGGGATCGCATAACCGCCCTTGACGGCCTTGGCGAACATTGCTTTGGTGTTGACGAGCCCGAGCTCCTTATAGCTGGTCTTTTTCATTTTGCCTTCGCTTGTTGTCCTGCGCCATTATGTGGTCGCCAGGACCCGCCAAGGCGCAGCCGGAGGCGAAGTCTGGTGGGCTATAGTGGATTCGAACCACTGACCTCTTCCATGTCAAGGAAGCGCTCTAACCAACTGAGCTAATAGCCCGTAAAAGTTGGGGGTAGTATACCATAACCCCTCGACCGCCGTCAAGTGGGCAATATAAAGAAATTATTCCTTGATCGTCCCCTTCAGGACGGCGATGAATGCGGACTGGGGAACGTTCACGTGGCCGAACTCCTTCATCCTCGCCTTGCCGCGCTTCTGCTTCTCCAGAACCTTCATCTTTCGCGTAACGTCGCCGCCGTAAAGCTTCGCAAGCACATCCTTGCGGAACGGGCGTATGTCCTCGCGGGCGATGATCTCCCTGCCGATCGCGGCCTGGACCGGGATCTTGAACTGGTGGGGCGGGATAGTCTCGGCAAGCGCCTTGCACATCTGGATGCCCCTCGCGCGCGCCTTGTCGCGGTGGACCATCGTCGCGAACGCATCGACAGTCTCGCCGTTGAGGAGGATATCCATCTTGACTATGTCGCTCACCTGGTAGCCGGCGGGCTCGTAGTCCATCGAAGCGTAGCCGTGCGAGACAGACTTCAAGGTATCATGGAAGTCGATAAGTATCTCGTTGAGCGGCAGCAGGCAGTGGAGCATCACGCGCTTCGCGTCGATCGTCTCGGTGCCCTCCACCGTTCCGCGGCGATCCATGACTATGCGCATCACATCGCCTATCGAACCGGACGGCGTCATTATTCGCGCCTTCAGCATCGGCTCGGATATCGACTCGAGCGCCGAAGGATCGGGCATCTGGAGGGGGTTGTCGAGGTCGCGCTCGGTGCCGTCCTTCATCTTGAGCTTGTAGACGACGCCCGGCGAGGTCGAGATTATGTCGAGGCCGAACTCGCGCCTCAGGCGCTCCTGGACGATCTCCATGTGGAGAAGCCCGAGGAAGCCGCAACGGAAACCGAAGCCAAGAGCGAGAGAGCTCTCGTGGTGGAACGTGAAGGCCGAGTCGTTCAGGTGGAGCTTTTCGAGCCCGGCGGACACCTTCGGAAACTCGTCCGTGGACATCGGGTATATGCCGCAGAAGACGGTAGGATGGATGTCGTGGAAACCGGGGAGGGGCTCGTCCGCACCAAGCTTCGAAGTCGTAACGGTGTCGCCGATCTTGATCTCGCTCGGGTCCTTCACGGTTCCGACGATGTAGCCTACCTGGCCGGCCTCAAGATGATCCACAGGCTTCTTGTTGGGCGAGAATATGCCGACCTCATGGACGGTCGTCGTAACTCCGCTCGCCATGAAGGTGACGCTCTGACCGGCCTTAAGCGAGCCGTCGACAAGCCTTACATAGGTAATCACGCCGCGGAACTCGTCAAAGACCGAGTCGAAGACGAGCGCCCTCAAGGGAGCGTCGACGCCGAGCGTCTCAGGCGGCGGAATCCGGTTCACGATAGCCTCGAGAACCTCTTCGCAGCCCTGGCCGGTCTTCGCGGACACGAGAAGCGGATCATCCATCGGAATCGCGAGGATATCCTCTATCTCGCGCGAGACTTCAGGTATGTCGGCCCCGGGAAGGTCCACCTTGTTGAGGACGGGCACTATCTCGAGCTTCGCATCCTGGGCGAAGTAGGTGTTGGCGACGGTCTGGGCCTCGACGCCCTGGGCGGCATCCACGACGAGAAGTGCGCCTTCGCACGCACCCATCGAACGCGAGACCTCGTAGGCGAAGTCGACGTGGCCGGGGGTATCGAGGAGGTTGAAGAGATACTTCCTGCCGTCCTTCGCGGTGTACTCCATCGAGACGGGGTGGCTCTTGATCGTTATGCCGCGCTCGCGCTCGAGATCCATCGCGTCGAGCGTCTGCTCCTTGAGCTCGCGCGCGGAGATCGCGTGGGTAAGCTCGAGGATACGGTCGGAGAGCGTTGTCTTACCGTGGTCGACGTGGGCGATGATGCAGAAATTGCGTATGTTCTCGAGCTTCATTTATCCTGCCCCGCCTGACCCGTCTGCCCGCCGCGGCTTCGCGCCTTCAGGAACATCCTGAGCGGAGCCCCTTCCAGGCCAAACCTTGCGCGAATCTGCTTTTCCATGTACGAAAGGTAGGCAGGCGTCACAAGCTTGGGGTCGTTTACGAAAAGCCTGAGCGTCTGCGGATTGGTTGAGACCTGCAAAGCGTAGTAGATCTTGAGCCTCTTCCCCTTCATCATCGGCGAAAGAGTCTTCTTCGCGGCCTTGGTGATGACGTTGTTGAGCATTCCCGTCGGGATGCGCTCAGAGGCGGACGCCGCGGCGCGGTCGATCGCGTCAACGGTGCGGCGGATGTTGTAGCCCGACTTGTTGGAGCAGAACACGACAGGCGCGAACGAGAGGAAAGGCATCATCTGGCGAAGCGCGCCGAGCGCATCCTTCTCGTTCAGCCCCTCCTCCATCGCAAGGTCCCACTTGTTCATTATGATGACGCAGGCCCTGTTGGCATCAAGGATCTTGCCGGCGATGCGCTTGTCCTGCATGGTCGGCCCGAGAGTCGGATCCATCACCAAAAGGACCACATCGGCCTCCTCGATAGCCGCCTCGCTGCGGAAGAGCGAAAACGTATCGACCGAGGTCTTGGACATCTTCGTGTGGGGCTTCATGCCGGCCGTATCGACAAGCATGTAGCGCCTCGCCTCGGGGCCGGACCCGATCGTGAACGGGACCTCCACGGCATCGCGCGTCGTTCCAGGGATCTCAGAAACGATAACGCGCGGCGCGTTCAAAAGACGGTTTACGTAGGAGCTCTTGCCGACATTGGGCCTTCCGACGATCGCGACCCTCAAGGGGCGCGACCCGGCCTCCTCGGGGGAGACGGGCGGAAGCTTTTCGGTAACGGCCTGGAGAAGCGCCTCGACGCCGCGCCCGTGCTCGGCCGAAGTAGAGTATACAGGGAGGCCGAAGCGCTCGAACTCCGCCGCGCGCCAGTCGTCGTCGGGCGTATCGCACTTGTTCGCGGCGATCATGCAGGGGACGCCGGACTCGCGGACGCGCTTTATCACCTCGGCATCGAGCGGAGTCACCCCTTCGCGCGAATCGACGACGATCACGCAGACGGCCGAATCCTCGACAGCGAGCGCGGCCTGGCTCTTCGTCTCGTCGTCAAGGGGGTCGTTGGTCACGCGGCGGTCGAAAGCTATGCCGCCGGTATCGACGAGCATGACGCGGCGGCCGAGCATCTCGACCTCGCGAGTCACCCTGTCGCGCGTCACGCCGGGCTGGTCGAAGACTATAGCGACGCGCTTGCGCGCGATTCTGTTGAAAAGCGCGCTTTTCCCGGTGTTGGGACGGCCTACCAGCGAAACGACATTCATCAGAACTTGCTCTTCTTCGACAAGATGTAGAATATGGCGGCGATCAGGCATCCGAGCGCGCCGGAAAAGCCCATTACTATCGCGAACGAATGGGGATGGGCCATGAACGGCAGGGTCTGCAGGTTCATGCCGTAGATCGAGGCGACGAGCGTCGGGACGGCCAGAAGAATCGTCACGGCCGTAAGGTACTTCATCACGTTGTTGAGGTTGTTGTTGATGAGCGAGGCGAAGGTATCGAGCGTTCCGTTAAGGATGTTCGCGTGGATCGTCGCCGTCTCGAGCGCCTGCTGGTATTCGACCATGGCGTCCTCTAGCTGGTCGCTGTCGTCCTCGGTAAGGGCGGTCTGGCGCGATGTGTTCGCGCGGGCAAGCGCTATCGTATCGGCCTTTAGCGACGTCGTGAAGTAGACGAGCGTCTTCTCGATCGTAAGGAGCTTCAGGAGGACCTTGTTGGAGATCGATTCGTGGAGCTCCTCCTCGAGCGCGTTGGTGCGCTGGTGGATGTCGTGGAGGTAGCGGAGGAAGAGGACCCCTCCGTGCCAGAGCAGGCGGAACGCGAAGCGGTACTTGTCCTTCGGCGGGCAGACGCGGCGTATCTGGTCGAGGAAGGCCGTCGCGACGGGCGTTCTCATGCTGCAGACGGTGATTACGCTCTCGCCGGTGAGGACGATGCCGAGAGGGACGGTACGGTAGGGGGCGACTTCATCGCCCTCCAGCGGGCACGGAACGTGCACGATGAGGAGCGTCGCATCGTCATCGTAGTCGAATCGCGGCCTTTCTTCCTTATCGAGAGGGTCGGTAAGGAAATCGCGCGGAACGTTCTTCGCGGCGATAACCGCCTCAAGCTCGGTGGTTGTAGGCTCGACGAGATTGACCCAGCATGAGGGCGCGAACTCGGGCGTCTCCCTAAGTCCTCCGTTCTCCCATCTGTAGATCGTCATCATGTCGAGCCTCCTTTCTTACGCCTCTTACGCCAACTGGCTAAGGAACCTTACGTCGTTCTCGTAAAGCCAACGGATATCGGGAATGCCGTACTTGATCATCGCAACACGCTCGACGCCGAAACCGAAGGCGTAGCCCGAAACGGTCTCGGGGTCGTATCCGACATGCTTGAATACGCGGGGATCGACCATTCCGGCGCCTGCGACCTCAATCCAGCCGGAATCCTTGCAGACGCGGCAGCCCTTGCCCTTGCAGAGATGGCAGCTGAAATCCACCTCGACGGACGGCTCTGTGAACGGGAAGAAGTGGGGACGGAACCTGACGGTCACGCCGTCGCCCATCATCTCGTGGGCGAAATACGCAAGAACGCTCTTGAGGTCCGCGAGCGAAACAGGCTTCGTATCGACGTAAAGGCCCTCGATCTGGTGGAAATTCGCAGAGTGCGTGGCGTCAGTCGTATCGCGGCGGTAGGTGCGGCCGGGGCAGATCACGCGGATCGGCGGCTTGTTGGCCATCATTGTCCTTATCTGGACGGGCGAAGTCTGGGTTCTGAGGAGCGTATCGTCGTCGAACCAGAAGGTATCGCTGCGGTCCATCGAAGGATGGTGGGGAGGCGTATTGAGGGCCGTGAAGTTGTTGAACTTGTTCTCGAGCTCGGGGCCATCCGCAACCGTGAAGCCGAGACGGCCGAATATGCGCGCGGACTCCTCTATCACGCGGGAAAGCGGATGCTTCGCGCCAAGCGCGAACCAGCGGCCCGGGAGAGTAAGATCGGCATCGACCGGCTTCTCGCCGCCGGCGCCGCCGCCCTTCCCGGCGAGCGCGGCCTCGACTTCGGCGCGCCACGCCTGGACGGCCTTGCCGAATGCAGGGCGCTCCTCCTTCGGAACATCCTTCATCGCCTTGATGAGCGCGGGTATGGAGCCGTTACGCCCGATGTACTTAACGCGAAGCGCCTCGACCGCCGCCGCATCCGCCGCGGAGGCGATTTCAGCGAGACTCTCGGCCTTAGCCTTCTCTAGTTCTGCAAGTGTCATAACCTTAAAACCTTTTGATACGGGATTATACCATATTTTCCGTCCGTCACGCCACAGTGATTTATGATATAATCCTAGGACAATCTTTAAAGGAGGGACTATGAAGCTGACAATGACAATACTCGCCGCCCTGACGCTTGCGACCTGCAATCTGAAGGCCCATACGTTTGAAGTCTCGACGGAGAAGGACGCCTTCCTCCTGGACGGGAAGCCTTTCCAGATACGTTGCGGCGAGCTGCATTTCGCCCGCGTGCCGAAGGCATACTGGCGGCACAGGATACAGATGTGCAAGGCTCTTGGTCTCAACGCCGTCTGCGCGTACATGTTCTGGAACTACCACGAGATGGAGCGCGGACAGTACGATTTCTCCGGGGAGAAGGATATTGCCGAGTTCTGCCGCATCGCGCAGGAGGAGGGAATGTGGGTCGTCCTGAGGCCCGGACCCTACACGTGCGCCGAATGGGAGTTCGGAGGGCTTCCCTGGTGGCTTATCGAGAACGGCCCGATTCCGCTCCGTTCGCGCGATCCGCGCTACCTGGAGCCCGCCAAGGCGTTCCTGAGGCGCGTCGGCGAGGAGCTAAAGGGGCTCCAGATCACGCACGGCGGTCCCATCCTCATGGTGCAGGACGAGAACGAATACGGGTTTTTCGGCGACGACCCCGAATACATACGCGATCTCTACAAGACGCTGCGCGAGGCGGGGTTTGACGTCCCGATCTTCACGTGCAACGCCGTCACGCTGCTCGAAAAGGGCGCGATACCCGAGGTTGTGAAGGTCGTCAACTTCGGGACAAACCCGAAGAACGCCTTTGCAAAGCTGCGCGAGGTGCAGCCCAAGGGGCCGCTGATGTGCGGAGAGTACTATCCGGCTTGGTTCGACTCGTGGGGCCAGCCCCACCACACGAAGCCCGCCCAGGCGATGCTTGACGACATCGGCTACATGCTCTCCGTCGGGGGATCCTTCTCGCTGTACATGGCGCATGGCGGGACCTCGTTCGGATGGTGGGCGGGGTGCAATTCGCCCTTCCAGCCGCAGACAAGCTCCTACGACTACGAGGCGCCGATCAGCGAACAGGGATGCGTGACGCCCAAGTTCTTCGCCCTCAGGGATCTCCTCAAGAAGTACATGACGGCCGAAGAGCTCGCCGCGCTCCCCGAGCCGCCCGCGCCGATTCCGCTCCAGGCTTTCGAGTCGGACGCCGAGGCGACGCTCGCGATGGTCACGCTCAGCTACCTTAAGCCGCCGGAGGACAAGCTCTCCTACCATCCGTACGTGATGGAGGAGCCCGTACCGATGGAAATGCTCGGCCGCGGGTATGGCCCGGTCGCCTACTGCACCCACACGCCCGTAGGGCACAGCAGCGGCATCCTGAAGGCGCCGAACATCCGCGATCAGGCGGCGGTTTTCGCCGACGGCAAGTTTGTCGGCTTCCTCGACCGCCGCTTCCCGGACCGCGGCGTAAGGATTCCCAAAGGCACGGTTGACCTCGAGTGCGTAGTGACCCACATGAGCCGCTACAACTTCGGCGCGGCGATGAACAATTCCGAAAAGGGACTTATGCCGCCGGTCACGCTTGACGGGCGTACGCTGCACCGCTGGTATGCCTTGGCGCTCGGGGAGAACGGAACTCCGTCCAGGCTGAACGAGGTGAAGAACGTCTCCCCCGACAAACCGTGCCTCTTCAAGCGATTCATGGTAAATTGCACCTCCACGGCCGACACGTACCTCCTCGTCAGGGGCTGGAAGAAGGGTCACGTCTGGGTGAACGGCCACCCGCTCGGACGCTTCTGGGGAATCGGACCTACGCAGACTATGTTTGTCCCGGGATGCTGGCTCAAGGAGGGCGAGAACGAGTTCCTCGTGTTTGACTTCGGCGGAAACGTACCGATCAAGGGGCTCACGTTCGTCGATTACCCGGTACTCGACGAGATGCACCCGGAATGCGACATCATCGCAGCCGCGAAGCGCGATTCGAAGCCCTTTACGCCGCCTGAGAAACCTACGCTTCGCGGGACTTTCCCGAACACCATCGAGGCCCAGGTCGTGAAACTTCCATCCCCCGCCAAGGCGCGCAAGTTCGCTTTCGTCGCCGACAGCGACTGGGCCGGCAAGAACGTCGCGGCGATCGCGGAGTTCGAGCTTCTCGACGACAAGGGCGCGAGCATCCCGCACGACAAGTGGAAGTTCGTCTCGGTGTCGAGCGAGGAAATAGCGCAGGAGGACGGCTCCGCGGACAACGCAATAGACGGCCAGATATCGAACTTCTGGCATTCGCGCTGGAGCAGCGACACGGCAAAGGCGCCGCACTATCTCGTGATCGATCTCGGCGAAGACATTAAGGTATCCGGCTTCAGGTGCACTCCCCGCCAAAACAGCGAGAGCGGCCGCGTAAAGGCTTGGCGCTTCTACCTATTCTAGAGGGTTTGCGCAGAAGCGAAGTAGCAACAAAGAATCGGGCGCGCTGGAATCAGCGCGCCCTTCTTAACGCACTGAACATGCTGTCGTCGAAGGCCGGTACCGCGCGACCCGGCGCATGGCCGACTACGGGCGGGCAGGCGTCTCGGGCGAACGCGGCGACTCAGCCCTGACGGGCTTTCGCCGCTCGGGATTCGCGACACTGGACAAGAGACGCATCATGGCGAAACGCGCTTAGGTCGCTTCATCACGTCGCCGAGACGCCTCCCGCCCACGTCGGCATATTGCAAAGCCTGTCCCCACAGCTCACAACTCACAACTCTTAACTCACAACTCCAAAACTTCATGTCCGGCCCCGGCCTTCTCCTCCAGCCACGCTCCGCGGGAGTCGTTCGGGGGACCTGTCGGGACCGATTCGGTAGGGCGCGATGTCCCCATCGCGCCGCAATCGCAGTTCAACCGAAACAAGGAAGACGTTTCGGCGAGGCGGTTGGGGAGGGATTGGATAAGCAATGGGGTTCCAGATTCCGAGCACGTCCTTACCCATGGCGGCGCGTTAAGGATAACGCGCACCCCTGCTAGCGCATCCGCTTCGCGGACTCGCTCCGCTCGGGGGATAGCTACCGAAAAGGGTCCCATGGTAGGGCGCGATGTCCCCATCGCGCCGCAATCGCAGTTCAACCGAAACAAGGAAGACGTTTCGGCGCGACGATTGGATTGGGCAAGAATGGTGCCAGGAAGCCTAAATCGCGCGCGTCCGCTTCGATGTGTGCCGGAGAGAATGAAAAATCGTGAAACTCCAGTATCCTCCCGACCGCAATCAACTCTGAGATATGATATAATTTACGGTAAATGAATACTCTTGCCAGAATGCTGCTGATCCCTTCGCTCGCAGTCGCGGCGTGCGCGAATGCGGACTGCCTGGACGAACTTCTGCCGCGGCCCGCAGGAATATACCGCGGGCTCGACGCTACCGTAAAGGCGCCGACAGGCCCCGGCGCATATCAGCTAACAGTAAGCAAAGGAAAACCCTCGTTCTCCGGCGACGAAGAGGGAAAGCGCTATGCCAGGGCGACGTTCGCGCAGCTCAGGAAGCTTGCGGGCAAGGGCCCCATCCCCGATTGCGTGATAAACGACTATCCTGCGTTCAAATACCGGGGGATCATGCTCGATTGCGGACGCAACTGGCAGAGCGTCGAGTCGATCAAGGACGTGATATCGATGCTCGCCATCTACAAGTACAACGTGTTCCACTGGCACCTTACCGACAACTACGGGTGGCGGCTGGAGTCGAAGAAGCACCCCGAGCTCCAGAAGCGCGAGTCCTTCTCGCGCGACATCGGGAAGTTCTACACCCAGGCCGAGTTCAAGGCGGTGCTGGACTTTGCGCGCCAGAGAGGGATCATCGTCATACCCGAGCTTGACATGCCCGGCCACACGCTGGCCTTCCGAAAGGCCACCGGAATCGCCGATCTCGCGGACGAAAAGGCCAAGCTGATCCTTGGCGAGCTTATCGACGAGCTCTGCTCGCTCGCGCCGGCGGAGGAGATGCCGATAATCCATCTAGGGACGGATGAAGCGCGCGAAAAGGGAGAGAAGGTTCCGCAATCCCACCTCGACTACTGGGCGGGCAAGGTCACCGGCAACGGGAGACAGCTCATGGGCTGGTCCCCCGGGCTTAAGCTCCCCGGCCAGACGATCAAGCATCTGTGGATGGGGGCGAACGATCCGCGAGGCGACAGGACTCCGTACATAGATTCGCAGAACAGCTTCTACATCAATCATGTGGACCCGGAGGAGCTCCTCTCGGTCGCGGCGTACCAGCAGCCTTGCAGGTGGGGCTCGAAGGAAGAGAAGCTCGGCGCGATAATCGGCGTCTGGCACGACGATGCGATCGCCGACACCGAGGATGTCGTGCGCATGAACGCCGTGTATCCGGCGATCGCGCTCATCTCCGACAACTTCTGGCGCGGGCGCGAGAACGACGAGCCCGGGCTTTACGCGCGCCTTCCTGCGCCGGACGATCCGAGGTTCGCCCTCGCGGCCGATCTGGAGCGGAGGCTCATCGCCCAGCGCGACAAGGTTCTCAAGGGGCTCAAGCATCCCTTCCCGTACGTCGCCCAGACGCAGATGCGCTGGAGGATGACTGACGGCGAGGGGAAGGTGCTCGCCGACAACATCCCGCAGGCGACGATATATCCGCGGCACTTCTGGGGGTGTTTCCAGCAGGGGGCGTACGCGCCGGGCAACAACGGGACGGTCGTTCTTGAGACGCGGATCACGAGCGAGCGCGACATCGACTGCGGGGCGTGGATAGGGATGACGGGATTTTCGCGTTCCGACGGGCGAAGCCGCGACGCGCCGACGCCAAAGCTCGGGCAGTGGAACAAGCATGGGGCGACGATCGAGATCAACGGCACGAAGATCGAGCCGCCGCGCTGGACCCATCCAGATACGCGCGGCAACCCGAAGGAGATCCCTCTCGTCGACGAGGACTACTGGTATCGCGAGCCCACGAAGATACACCTCAAGAAAGGCGTGAACCACGTAAAGCTGACGCTGCCCAAGAACGGCGGCTGGAAATGGATAGGGACTTTCGTTCCGATCACGGGGACAAGCGACCATCCGCGCGAAGTTCCGGGCCTCAAGTACGAACCTGGATCATGACAGGGATGTTCGAACGACAATGACGAGCGAACTTTTCGAGAAGGCGGCCGCCGCGCCGCGCGCCCTGACGCACAGGGAACTGGTCGAGGCATTGACCTGGCCCGACAAGGACGAGCTCTTTGCCGCCGCGTACGCAGTCAAGTGCCGCGAGATCGGGCGACTCGTCTCCTTCAGGGGACTAATAGAGTTCGGGAACATCTGCGAGAAGGACTGCTACTACTGCGGAATCAGGAAGTCGAACACAAAGGTCCGCCGCTACAGGATGGACGCCGACGAGATCGTTCGCGAGGCCGAATGGGCGCGCGGGCAGGGCTACGGAAGTCTCGTTCTGCAGTCCGGAGAGCTTACCGGCGAGGCGAACGTCGAATTTGTCGAAGGCGTGCTCAAGAGAATCCACGCTTTCGGAGGGGAAGATTTCGGAGTTACGATCAGCCTCGGCGAGCAAAGCGAGGAGACGTATCGCCGCTGGTTCGAGGCGGGCGCACATCGCTACCTTCTGCGCATCGAAACTTCCAACAGGGAGCTCTATGCGAAGCTCCACCCCGCAGACCATTCGTGGGAACGGCGGCGGGGCTGCCTGAAGGCGCTCAGGCGCTGCGGCTACCAGGTCGGGACAGGGGTGATGTCGGGGCTCCCGGGGCAGACGCCGGACGACCTTGCAGCAGATATCGAGTTTTTCGCCGCCGAGGATGTCGACATGATCGGCATGGGGCCCTACATTCCGCATCCCGACACTCCGCTCTCGGCAGAGTGCGATGTCAAGAAGTCTCCGCAAGATCGCCTTGAGCTCGGACTTCGCATGATCGCAGCTACGCGCCTCTACCTGCACGACGTAAACATCGCCGCGGCGACCGCCCTACAGGCGCTCGACCCGGAGGGGCGCGAAAAGGGTCTAATGGCCGGGGCAAACGTGATCATGCCGAACGTGACGGAGACACGCTACCGCGCCGACTACCAGCTTTATGCGGGGAAGCCATGCCTGAACGAGAATTCGTCGCTTTGCCGCGGATGCCTCGAGCGGCGCATCACCGCGATCGGCGAGACGATCCTTTGGAACAAGCGCGGCGATTCGCCGCACTGGAGGAAACGATGACACGATCAACCATGAAGACGTTTGTCTCGGCGACACTCGCGTCCGCTTGGGCCGCAACGCTCGCAGCCGCGCCAAGGAACGTAATCCTTTTCATCGGCGACGGGATGTCGGCGCCGCAGCGGATGGTGGCCGAGGAGTTCTCGCGCAAGGAGGGGAGCGGCGCTCTGGCGATGAACGCCCTTCCGCGCCAGGCGATGACGCGCACGTACTCGCTGTCGTCGCTCGTCACAGACTCTGCCGCGGCGGCGACGGCGATCGCGTGCGGAGAGAAGACGACGAACGGAGCGATCGGCGTCGATGCAGACAGGAAACCGGTAAGGAGCTGCGCCGAGGCCGCGAGAGACGCAGGGCGAAAGGTCGGCATAGTGACCAGCGTCACCATAAACCACGCAACGCCCGCATGCTTCTACGCGCACCAGCCGAGCAGGTCTATGCTGTATCAGATCGGGCTTGATCTGGTCCGCTCGCGCTTCGACCTGTTTCTCGGCGGAGGGTTGGACGGCGCGAACTCCAAGACGAATGGGGTTTCGGAATACGTCGGCGACCTTTACGACTACGCCGCCGCGAACGGCTACACAGTCGCCGAGGGGCGCAAGGGTTTCAACAGCATCATTGCGTCCGAGACGCCTGAGCGGGTCTGGTGGAGAAGCGGAGAGCAGGCATTGCCGTATGCGATAGACTCCAGGGACGACGATACGCCGCGCCTTCCGGAGCTTACGCGCTTTGCGCTTGATTTCCTCAACGCCAGGCAGGACAACGGATTCTTCCTTATGGTCGAGGGCGGGAGGATCGACTGGGCCGGTCACGCAAACGAGGCCGCGACAAACCTCCGCGACCTCCTGGAGCTCGACAAGGCGGTAAAGGTCGCGCTTGAGTTCCAGAAGGCGCATCCCGATACGCTCATCATCGTCACGGGCGACCATGAGACGGGCGGGATGTCGATGGGCTTCGCGGGGACAGGCTACGCATTCTACGTGGAGAGGCTCGCGAGCCAGACTTGCTCGACGGAATCCTTCCGCGAGCAATATCACGCGCTCAAGGACCAGGGCGCGCCGTTCGAGGAGGTCGCCGAGCTCATAACGGAATCGTACGGCTTCAAGTTCGACGGGGACGATTCAGACCCGATGAAGCTTTCCGTGGAGGATGTCGAGAGCCTGAAGCAGCACTACAAAGATGGCGGGCTCAGCGACGTCACGCGGCGGATGATGCAGAACAGGGCGGGAGTCGGCTGGACAAGCGGCTCGCATACGGGCCTTCCGGCGCTTACGACCTCGATAGGTCCGGGCTCCGAACTGTTCACCGGGTTTCTCGACAACACCGACATCTCAAAGATCATCAAGTCCCTCTGGCAATGACGATTCCCGTACTGATTGCGGCCACGATCGCGACGCTCCTGCCGTTAAGGGCGAGGGTACTCACCGTGGACGACTCGGCGCTGCAGACTCATGGCCTCGTCAAGTATGGTTCGCAGGTTCTCGAGGTGGAGCTTCTTGACGGGGAGAGAAAGGGCGAGCGGTTCCAGGCGACGAATTTCGTGCGCGCCCAGATGGAGCTCGACAAGCTGTTCGAGCCCGGCGACACGATAACGGTCACCGTTCCGAAAGATGCGGAGCCGGGCACGATGCTCGTCGCGCGCGACCACTGGCGGCTCGGGTGGATGGCCGTCGGGTTTGGCGCGTTCGCCCTTCTCCTCGTGATCTTCGGGGGATGGGTAGGAGTAAGGGCGCTTGCGAGCTTCGCATTTTCGTGCATGGTCATATGGAAGTTAGTCGTCCCGCTTGCGCTTGACGGAGTGAACGCGACTGTTGTCGCATTTGCCGCGACAGCGCTCCTGACCGCGGCGATCATGTTTCTGGTCGGCGGCTTTACGCGAAAGGCCACGGCGGCGTTTCTCGGCTCGATGCTTGGCGTAGTCGCGGGGCTTGGCCTAGCGCATTTCTTCGGGAGCGTCCTCAAGATAAACGGCGCGACATTGCCGTTCGTGCAGACGCTCGTCTACTCGGGCTTCGCGGAACTGGATCTCGCAGATGTCTTCATCGCGGCGACGATACTCGCGAGCTCAGGGGCGATGATGGACCTTGCGATGGACATTGCGGCAGGCGTGAGCGAAGTCGTGCGCCACAGCCCGAGGCTCGCGTTCGGCGCGCTTTTCATGAGCGGGCTCAGGATCGGGCGAGCGACGGTCGGGACGATGACGACGACGCTGCTTCTCGCATATTCAGGGGGATATCTTACCTTGCTCATGGTCTTCCATGCGCAGGGGATTCC
>Ga0265298_10004367_pt1 | contig 18100 bp, 19 predicted proteins | sample AusTroGonzalo_MG_3_FD_193486 | JGI IMG/M metagenome (GOLD analysis project Ga0265298, IMG submission 193486) | Bovine rumen microbial communities from tropical cattle in Woodstock, Queensland, Australia - Gonzalo_01 | ecosystem: Host-associated > Mammals > Digestive system > Stomach > Rumen ... | reverse complement strand
TGGCTTTTTTTGGTGGTCCCACTAGGGCTTGAACCTAGGACCTACTGATTATGAGTCAGTTGCTCTAACCAACTGCGCTATAGGACCGCGCAAAAGCAAACCAAATTTGCGGATTTGCATTTTTTTCTTGCTTTTTGCGCTGCAAAATTACAATTTTGCACCGAATTAGACTGAAAATTTCATCAAAATGAGCGCAAAAATCAAAAATATCATCTTCGACCTTGGTGGCGTCATCCTTGACATTGACGAGAATGTGGTTTATAAGGAACTCGAAAAGCTGGATGTCAATGTCTCTGAACTTGCTCATTCCAAGGAGTTTATGGAAATCATGAGCAAGTTTGACACGGGCATTTATACCGCCCAAACTTTCCGCAAGAAGCTTAGGGCATTGCTGAACTTGGAGAAAATGACAGACCAAAAATTCGACTCCATCTGGAACGCCATGCTGCTCGACATCCCACGTGAGCGCATTGCTGCCATAGAACAGATTCGGAAGCACTACAAGATTTTCTTGATGAGCAACACCAACGAAATCCATTATGATTTGTATATTAGGGATTTGCAGTTGCGTTTTGGCTACAATGAATTTGACGAGCTGTTCAACAAGTCGTACTTCTCTTTTGCCGAGCATTTGGAGAAACCTGACCCGCGTTTCTTTGAGTTGATTCTTGACCATGAAGGTTTGCTGCCCGAGGAAACTTTGTTTATCGATGATACGGCTGCAAATATCAAGGTTGCCAAGTCATTGGGTATCAACACTTATCATATCAGTCGCGAGGAACTCGTTAGGAATCTTTTTCAAAATGGGGTTCTAAAGGAAGGCGTTGTTTGACCTTGACTAAGCCGTCATTGCGAGGAGGAACGACGAAGCAATCTATATAACAAAGCTTCTTCAATGGATTGCTTCGCTTTGCTCGCAATGACTCAAAGCGCCATAGTAACGAAGAATATCATCAAGAATAGAATAAACCTCTGGGACGGATAAAGTCTCCATTAGCCTCATTTTGAATGGTTTGAAATTCGGCAATCCCTTAAAGTAAGAGGCCCAGTGTTTGCGGATTTCAAGCAAAGCGATGTGCTCGCCTTTCCATGCGACGGAACGCTCCAACTGCAACTTGCTGATGCGCACCCGCTCGGCCACGTCAGGCAAGGGGAGTTCTTCGCCAGTTTCCAAATAGTGCCGTATTTGGCTGAAAATCCACGGGTTGCCGTAGGATGCCCGTCCAATCATCAGACCGTCAACGCCATAAGTGTCTTTGGAATGCCTCGCCGAAGGGCCATCTACCACGTCGCCGTTGCCGATAATGGGGATGGTCATGCGCGGGTTGTTTTTCACTGCGCCGATGAGTGTCCAGTCGGCGGGGTCGCTGTATTTCGTGGTGCGCAGGCGTCCGTGGATGGTCAGGGCGGCGATGCCCACGTCTTGCAGTCGCTCGGCAATGTCGACAATTTCCTTGTGCTGTTCGTCATAACCGAGGCGCGTCTTCACCGTCACGGGCGTTTTCACGGCCTCCACTACCGCCTTGGTGATGGCCACCATCTTCGGGATGTCGTTCATGATGCCCGAGCCGGCGCCTTTCGAGGCCACTTTTTTCACCGGACAGCCGAAATTGATGTCGATAAGGTCGGGATGGGCGGTCTCGGCATACCGTGCTGCCTCCACCATCGGCTCGACCGCATTGCCGAAAATCTGGATGCCGACTGGTCGCTCAAATTCTTCGAAATCAAGTTTTTTGATGCTTTTCACCGCATCGCGGATGAGGCCGTCGGCGGAGATGAATTCGGAATAGACCACATCCGCGCCGAACATCTTGCAGACGTAGCGGAACGGTGGGTCGGAGACATCTTCCATTGGGGCCAGCAGGAGTGGATAATGCTCAAATTCGAGGTTCGCAATCTTGTACATGGGTTGGTTTTTCGCTGCAAAAGTACAAAAAGCGTATCTTTGCGCCAAAATTGAATTGTAAAACATGGATTGCTTCGCTTCGCTCGCAATGACGCAATGTGTAGATGTCATTGCGAGGAGGAACGACGAAGCAATCCAGTAAAACATAGCGCAATGAATGAGATTTTCAACCAATCCACGGGCATGAGGGTTTTCCTCTATTTTATCATCCTCTTGGTTTGCAGCCTATTGGGCGCACTCGCCAGTGCCTTCCTTGTCATCGGCAACAACGATACATTGTTGAAAATCGGGCAAGGCATCAGTTCCGCAATGATGTTCATCGTGCCGCCCATCGTGTATTATTGCCTCACATGGAAAGACCAGCCCATGCAAGCCTTAGGCTTCCGAAAAATCAGTCCTGCTTGGCTGATTTTGGCTGGATTAGTGCTGATGTTCATTTCTTTGCCCGTCACCAACCAACTGACCACGTGGAACGAAGGCTTGAAGTTTGGTGGTGCCTTGCAGATGCTCGAAGACCTGTTGAAAAACTTGGAAGAAACGGCAGAGGCTCTCACCGAAAGGATGCTCAACGTGAGCACCTTTGGCGGGCTGTTGTTCAATCTGCTCATCATCGCCTTGATACCCGCTGTTGGCGAGGAACTGACCTTCCGGGGCGTGTTGCAGCAGTCCTTGACCCGTGGCATGAAGAACCCGCACGTGGCCATTTGGCTCTCGGCGGCCATCTTTTCTTTCATCCATTTCCAATTTTACGGTTTCTTGCCGCGCATGTTCCTCGGCATTATCTTGGGTTATATGTTCTATATCAGCGGATCGCTGTGGACGAGCATCATCATGCACTTTCTCAACAATGGTACAGCGGTGGTGCTGTATTATCTCAACAACAAAGGCGTCATCGATATTGATGTGGACCATTTCGGTTCATTACAAAACGGATGGCTTGTTGCAGGGAGCGCAGTAGTTACGACGGGTTTGATAGTATGGAGTTGGTGGAGAAATAAAAAAGGTGGCCGTTTGCACAGCCACCTTTTCTCAGTTTAAGACTTACGCTTAGTTTTCCAGCGCGCTGCCCTTCAACGTGGTGTAGTTGATACGGAAGGCACCCACCTTACGAAGCTCTTGCTTCACGTCGGTGACGACACCCATACGGGTCTCTTTGTGCACTTTCAGGGCGGTGGTCAGGAAGGGACGGTCAGCCTCGCTGCGCGAGTCGCGTTCCTTCTGGATCCAGTCGGCGATGTCGGCCGGACGGGCGAAGGCATCGTCCAATTGGATACGCGATTCGGTACCGAGCTTGGTGTCGCGCGGCGGACCGATGTAGATGCTGCTCACCAAAGCCTTGCGTTCGAGCTTTTGGATTTCCGATGCCTTGGGCATGGCGGTCTTCACTTTCAGCTCAACGTCACGCATTGAGGTGGTAATCATGAAGAAGAATATCAACATGTAAACGATGTCGGGCAAGGACGAGGTGCTCACTTGCGGCACTTCCTTTTTCCCTTCTTTTCTGAATTTTCCCATATTTTTATCCTCCTTTATTAATACTCGGCGGGTTCGGCTTCGCTCACACGAACGGGAACTGCCTCGTTGATGGCTTTGGTTTGGTCTTCATTGAGTTGGTCGAGATGCTTGTGGAATTTCTGCCACGCCATCTCCTCCTTCAGTTCATTGAAGGCGCGTGCCAACTCATTCTGCACACTGATATACATAGCATACGAAGTGCCGCGGTCGTTCTGCAACGAAATCACGCCTTTCGACATGAGGACATCACCCACGAGGTCGAAATGCTTGGTTTCGACTTCAGGAGCCGTCTCGTCGTTCGGGCGCGGGGTCATGAAGCGCTTGGCCTCGTCCTTCAGCATTGAGATGTCGGACGGACGGCCATTGACCAGCAGCCTGTCGTTTTTGTTAACCAACACATTCATCACGTTCCTTTCCTTGACCTTCACGTCCTCGTCGTTTTGCTCGACGGGAGGGGGAAGACGACGGGTGATACCGTAGTCCACGTCCATGGAAGTCGTCATCAGGAAGAAACACAACAGCAAGAATGCTATGTCAGCCTGCGAACTAGAATTGATTTCCGGAACTTTTCTGGCCATGATGAATTGTTTTTACTTTTTGATTGCCTTGTAGAGTACTGAGAACAGGATGGAAAGAATGCTGACTCCAAAGGTTACATAGAAGAAGTTGAGGGCAAATTCGACCAATCCGTGCGTCCTGCCGGAGTAAAGCGTCTCACCGGCTTGGTAAGGAATGGCGAACGAGCCTTTTGACATGATGTAAGCTACAACTGCAATAATCGCGATTGCAATGACTAAAAACAACAGCTTCTTTCCCTTGACACCTTTGACGATGCCGGTGAAGAATGCCGAAATCAATGCGAGTGCAATGCCAAGAATAATCAAGATGTAGCCCCAATTCAAGAGCATGTTGGTGCGGGCTTCGTCCTTGAGGCCGAGGTAGAAGAATACTGCCATAGCCACGGTGATCAAAGCCAACAGGCCAAATACCCATTTTGAAATATTTGAAAGCTTACCGTTCATGATTATACTTTATTTTTTGTTGTTGTACTTAGCTAGGATGTCCATGAACGAGATGGAAGCGTTCTCCATGTCGTTGACGATGCTTTCGATCTTGGATGCGATGAAGTTGAAGAAAATCTGAAGGATGATGGCTGCGATCAGACCGAACACGGTGGTCAACAGAGCGACCTTCATACCGGAGGCCACGATGGTGGGGCTCATGTCGCCAGCGGCGGCGATGTCGTCGAAGGCCTTGATCATACCGATAACGGTACCCATGAATCCGAACATAGGAGCCAAGCTGATGCAGAGGCCGATCCAGCTCAGGCCGCTTTCGAGTTTGCCGCCCGCAACCGAACCGTAGGAAACGATGCTCTTTTCAACTTCGTCGAGCGACTGGCCGTCTTGGTAACGGATGAGACCTTGGGTGAAGATGCTTGCCACGGGGCCGCGCGTGTCCTTGCAGATCTGCTTGGCGCCTTCAACGTCGCCGTTCTTCATCTTGTCTTCAATGCCTTTCAGGAGCTTCTCCGAATTGGCGGTAGCCAGGGTCAGATAAATGATTCTCTCGATGGAGATAGCCATACCGATCAAGAGGATGACCAACACGATGCCCATGAAGGCGGGACCACCGTCGATGAACTGCTTCTTGATGGATTCGCGGAAGGTGACAGGAGCTTCTTCAGCAGGTTGAGTGGCGGGAACCGTCTCTTCAACAACTGGTGTAGCTTCTTGAGGAGCAGCGACTTGCTCAGTCTGCTCGGTTTGCGCTTGCTCTTCTTGAGCAACGACGAGATTGCTGATGCCAAAGGTCATAAAACCAGCAATCATGAGGAAAGCAATTAATTTTTTCATAGTGTGATTAAATGATTTTGATTATAACTTTGAAAACTTGATTTTCTTGTGTTGTCTGCTTTTGCGGAGAGAGCGGGATTCGAACCCGCGGTACCCTTTTGGAGTACACACACTTTCCAGGCGTGCTCCTTAAACCACTCGGACATCTCTCCTTTGGTTTCCCCTCAGCCTACCCCTCGAAATCGTTGCCAAAAGTACATATTTTTTCAATTGGAAAACCAAACATTTTGCATTTTTTATTCAAATTATTTCTCAAATGGCTGAAATATAGGCTCAAACGGTCATCTCTCCGCGTATGGAAAGTTGCAGCAATTCTGTGATTTTTGCTTTCGGGAGGCCTTCTCCGACGAGATACATCAGTTTTGCGACGGCGGCCTCGGTGGTCATGTCGTGCCCGCTGACCACCCCGATGCGGGCCATGTCGAGGCTGGTTTCATAGCGTCCCATCTCCACGCTTCCGCCCTTGCATTGGGTGATGTTGAGGATGATGAGGCCCTTGTCGATGGCTTGTTTCAGCGCGTCCAGGAACCACGGCGCGGTGGTGGCGTTGCCCGAGCCGAAAGTCTCCAGCACCATGGCTTCCAAGCCTGGCGTTTGCAAGGCATGGCAGACGAAATCTTCCGAAATGCCCGGGAAGAGCTTGAGAATGCCCACGTTATGGTCAAGGTTGGTGTGGACTTTCAGCTTTTTGAAGTTGGGCTTCAGGATGCGGTCGGTGTTGTATTTGATGTGTACGCCCACGTCGGCGAGGTTGGGATAGTTGGTCGAGGCGAAGGCGTTGAAATTCTCGGCGTTGAACTTGGTGGCGCGGTTGCCGCGCAGCAGTTGGTCTTGGAAGAAGATGCACACTTCGGGCACGATGGCGGTGTCGTCTTCCTTGGCGGCGGCAATCTCGATGGCGGCGAGGAAATTCTCACGACCGTCGGTGCGCACCACACCCATCGGCAGTTGCGAGCCGGTCAGCACGACGGGCTTGTTGAGGTTTTCGAGCATGAAGCTGAGGGCCGAGGCGGTGTAGGCCATCGTGTCGGAGCCGTGCAACACCACGAAGCCGTCGTAATGCTCGTATTCCTCGCCGATTTTGGTCGCGAGACGAATCCAGAAATCGGGCGACATGTTCGATGAGTCGATGAGCGGGTCGAAGCTGTAGAAGTCGATTTGGTAGCCGAAGTTCCGCAATACGGGAAGGTGGGCGTAGATGTTGTCGAAATCGAACGGCACGAGGGCACCCGTCTTGGGGTCTTGCATCATGCCGATGGTGCCACCGGTATAGAGCACGAGGATGGAGATTTCTTCTTTTTGTGTCATATTTTGAATAGGTTTGATACGTTGTTTGTGGTTACGTTTGCTATTTCTTCTGTTGTAACATTCAGTATTTCAGCGATTTTTTGTGTTATGGCCACCATGAAGGCGGGTTCGTTGCGCTTGCCGCGATAGGGGACGGGTGCAAGATAGGGTGCGTCGGTTTCCAAAACGATGCGGTCTAAGGGCAAGTTGGGCAAAAAGTCCTTCACGCCGCAGTTCTTGTAGGTGGTCACGCCGCCCAAGCCGAGATGGAAACCGAGGCCGAGATAGGCTTTGGCTTCGTCTTCGGTGCCCGTAAAGCAGTGCATGATGCCGCGCAAACCGCCGTCCTGATGTTTCTCCAAAAGCTTCGTCATCTTGTCGAAGGCGTTGCGGCAGTGGATGGAAAGCGGCAGTCCGAGCTGTTTGGCCCATTGCAGTTGGGTCTCGAAAGCGTCGGTTTGCTGCTTCTCGAAGGTCGTGTCCCAATAGAAATCAAGGCCAACCTCGCCCACGCCTATATAAATATCGCGCTCCAATTCCTCCTCCATCAGCGCCAGGACCGTTTTGTAGTCTTCATGGACTTCCTCGGGTTGCAGGCCCATCATCACGCGGGTGCAGTCGGGAAACTCCTCGTGCAACTTGAGCATCGGCGCGATGGTGGAGAAGTCCACGTTGGGCAGCAACATCATCCCGACACCTGCGTCCAAAGCGCGTTTCATGGCTTCGGCACGGTCGAAGTCAAATTGATGGTCGTAGACATGTGTATGGGTATCAACAAGATACATAAAGCTGTCGGTGTTGGATACGGTTTGCAAAAATAAGAAAACCATTCGTCATTCGGCGATATTTCTTACTTTTGCGCAAAACTTTTTCGCCTATGTTCTGGACGGTTTTCGTGTTCACCTTATTAATATTAATTCTGGCCTTCGCCGCCATCGGCATCAAGATGTTTGTTAAGAAAGACGGGCGTTTTGAGCGGCGCTGCGAGAACGAAGGAACGGCCCATTGTGTTTGCGGTGGAAAGGGCGGAGAAGACTGTAAGCATTGTCCAAACCGATAAATTGCCGTTTTAATTCGTGTTTTTGTCGTTTTAAACGGAAATAATCATTATTTGTATTTTATAAATTCTTATTTTTGCGAGATGAAAAAAGCCATCACATCGATATTCGTTTTCTTGTTTGTTTGCTCGGTTTTTGGGCAGGAGGGCAGGAGTTACCAGTTCTCTTTGGAGGATTGCCTTCGTTTTGCCGTGGCCAACAGTTACGAACGCAAGTCGATGGAGCTGACGGGAGAATCGTTGGAAACCACCTACGAACAGTCGAAACGGCAACGTCTGCCCAACGTAAGTGCCTCACTTGGAGAGAATTTCTCAAACAACGCCAATGGTTGGTCGGTGTCGGGCAACGTGGGCGTGGGTTCCTCGGTGACGATTTATCAAGGTGGCAACATCAACAACACGATTGAGCAAAGCCGACTCAACGTGGAACGCAACGAGGTTCAGTTGGAGCGTTACGACGACCAGCTTGCCACCCAAATCCTGCAAAGTTTCCTGACCATTCTCGGCAACCAGGAATTGCTGAAATACCAGATGGAGGTGCTGAATACCAGCCGTGAGCAGATGAAACAGGGTCAAGTCCGCTACAAGGTCGGCTCCATTTTGGAGAGCGATTTGCTGCTCCTTGAGGCGCAATACTACAGCGACTCGAACAACGTGGTCGATACGCGAATCAACATTGACAACAACTTGCTCGACCTGAAGGTGCTGCTTTCGATGGACCCGACGGACGAGTTGGAAATCATTTCTCCCGACACGGAAAACCTTGACAATCTGAAGGAAACCCTGCCGACCGAGGAGGAAGCCATCAACCTCGCGATGGACTATATGCCCGAACTTCGCATGAGTGATTATGACATCCGCCTCGCCGAAAAAAGCGTGGACATGGCGCGGGGCAACTATTTCCCGTCTATCAGCGCGAACGCCAACGTGGGCATGGGCTTGTTGTCATTCGACCAAAGCGGCAACAACCAGTGGTACGGCAAGCCGACCGAGTCGGTGGGCGTTTCGATGAGCATCCCGATCTATAGCCGAGGCCAAACCAAGGCCAACGTGAAGAAAAGCCGCATCGCCCTCGAACAGGCTGAATTGGACTATGAGCAGTCCATCCTGACCGTGCGGCAGACGGTTGTCCAGGCCTATCGCAACGTGGTTTCGGCCTACAACGCCTACAAAGTCTCGCAGGTGCGCGAGAACGCCTACAGCAAAAGTTTCAACGCGTATAATCTTCAATATCAATACGGTAGTATCACGACGGTGGATTTGCTGCAACAACAGAACAATTATCTCAACGCACTGAACAACTATATCCAGAACAAGTATTCTTTGGTGATGAAGCGCAAAATCTTGGACATATATATGGGCAAACCGATTGAGTTATGAGTGGGGAGTTATGAGTGGGGAGTTATGAGTGAGGAGTTGTAGGGCTGTCACACTGTGGCAGCCGAAAACAATAAATTTGAATCTTGAATCTTGAATTTTAAATATTGAATCTCAAAATAAATGAAAAAGAAAACGAAAATATGGCTGATTATTCTTGGGATTGTAGTGGCGGCAATCGCGGTGATGATGATTGTAAAGGCAAGAAAATCAGCGAACAAGGAATTGGTCATCCGCACGCATGTGGTGACCGAATACACGGTGGAGAACACCGTCACCGCAACGGGTACCATCGAGCCGGTGGAGACCGTTGAGGTAGGTACGCAAGTTTCCGGAAAAGTGGAAAAGATATACGTCGATTTCAACGATGTGGTCAAGAAAGGCGAGTTGCTGGCTGAATTAGACAAACTAACACTCAACCAGAGCGTTAGTCGGGCCAAGGCGAGTTTGACCTCTGCCGAGAGCCAACTTAATTATGCAAAACTCACTTATGATCGTACTAAACAACTTTTTGAGTCTAATGCAGCCACACTCGCCTCTTTTCAGGAAGCCCAAAACACCTACACGCAGGCGCAAATGAACAAGAAAAACGCCCAAGCCGCTTACGACCAGGCTTTGGTGGACTTGAGCTACGCCGAAATCTATTCGCCCATCGACGGCATCGTGCTCGACCGCGCCGTGGAGGTGGGTCAAACTGTGGCGGCCTCGTTTAGCACGCCGACCTTGTTCACCCTTGCCAACGACCTGACCAAAATGCAAGTAGAGGCTGACGTGGACGAAGCTGACATCGGGCAAGTGAAAGTGGATCAGCGTGTTACCTTTACCGTGGATGCCTACATGGATGAGAGTTTTGAAGGCACGGTGAGCCAAATCCGAATGAAGCCAACCACCACGAGCAACGTGGTGACCTATACAGTCATCATCGAGGCGCCGAACCCCGACCAGAAACTTTTCCCCGGCATGACCGCCAGCGTGACCATCGTCACGGAGGAGCAAACGGGATTGGCCGTTCCCGCCGAGGCGTTCAACTTCACGCCTGATGAGCAGGTGCTGAAAGCCATGCGCAAGAACCACGAAAAACCCAGTGGAAATCAGCCTCCGCAAGGCGAAATGCCCATGGGTGAGCGTCCACAGATGCAGGAAGGCAGCCGTCCGACCATGGTTTGGGTGAAGAAAGGCGACGAAGTGATGCCGCGTCCCGTGAAGGCGGGCATGAGCGACGGTGCCTACAAAATCATCGAGCAAGGGGTGCAAGCGGGAGATTCCGTGGTGCTTTCGGCGCAATATGTCGAGAAGACCAAGGCCAAGAAGACGGGCGATAACCCCTTCATGCCCGGCCCTCCCGGTAAGAACAAGAACAACAACAAGGGCGGTAGCGCACCGAGCGGCCCGCCGAGATAATCACTATGGGTGCGCAAAATTCCATCATTAAGGTTGAAAACCTCAAGCGGACATTTGTCGTTGGCAGTGAGGAAGTTCACGCCCTCAAAGGCGTTTCTTTCGACATTTGCCAAGGCGAGTTTGTGAGCATCATGGGGTCGTCGGGAAGCGGCAAGTCGACCTTGCTGAACATCCTCGGTTGCCTCGACCAGCCTACTTCGGGCGAATATCTCATCGACGGCATTTCCGTGAGGGAAAGGACGAAAAACGAGCTGTCGGAAATCCGCAATCGCAAGATTGGCTTCGTGTTCCAGTCGTACAACCTCTTGCCGCGCACTTCGGCCTTGGAAAACGTGGAGCTGCCTTTGGTCTATAACCCCGACGTCTCGCATCGCGAACGCCACGAAAGGGCGCAACACGCCTTGGAACTCGTCGGCTTGAAAGACCGTATGGAACACATGCCCAACCAGCTTTCGGGCGGTCAGCAGCAGCGCGTGGCCATCGCCCGCGCTTTGGTCAACGACCCGGTGATTGTCTTGGCTGACGAAGCCACGGGCAACCTCGACACGCGAACGTCCTACGAAATCATGAGCCTCTTCCAAAGCTTGCATGAGCAAGGCAAAACCATCGCTTTCGTGACGCACGAGTCTGACATTGCGGTGTTTACGAGCAGAACGATATTCCTCCGCGACGGCCACATCCTCCGCGATGAACCCGTTGCGACCAAATCGGCGATGGAGGCCTTGAAAGCCTTGCCAGTGGAAAACGACTATTGAAATGGATATCCTGAACCTCATACGAATCTCGGCGAAAGCCCTGTTGCGCAACAAGACGCGCTCGGCCCTTTCCATGCTCGGCATCGTGATCGGCATTGCCGCCGTCATTGCGGTGGTCAACTTGGGCGAGGGACTGAAGCAGAGCACGGCCAACCAGCTTTCCGACATGGGCACCAACCTCATCATGGTGATGCGCGCCAACCAAAGGCGCGGCGGCGTCAGCATGGGGTCGAGCAACGTGCAGTCGCTCAAGGTGCACGACTGCGAGCTGATTGCCAAGAACGCCAAGAACGTCACGATGGTCAGTCCCGTGGTGAACAGCGGCGGACAATTGGTGAACGGCTCCAAAAACTGGTCGGGAACGGTGTATGGCGGTTCGCCTGACTATTTGGAAATCAGGAAGTACGAAATCGCGACGGGCGTCAATTTCACTGACGACGACGTGAAAAAATATGCTAAGGTGGGCTTGATTGGCCATACCATCGTCAAGGAGCTTTTCGACGACGGCGAAGACCCCATCGGCAAGACCATCCGCGTGGGCAACATGCCTTTCAAGGTCATCGGGACGCTGAAGGAGAAAGGGCAAAACAGCATGGGCATGGACCAGGACGACCTCGTCGTGATGCCATATTCCACGGTGCAGAAGCGCATGTTGGGCGTGGACTATATCCAGCAGATTGTGTGCTCTGCCGCCTCCGAAAACGTGGCCGAGGCCGCCGTGGAGGAGATTGAGACCCTTTTGCGCGCATCGCACAAGATTCCCGAAAGCAGCGAGGACGATTTCGAGGTGCGCACCCAACAGGAAATGCTGGAAATGATGTCGTCCATGACGGGCATGATTACCACTGTTTTGGTTGCTATTGCGCTGATTTCTTTGCTGGTAGGCTGCATCGGCATCATGAACATCATGTATGTCACCGTGACGGAGCGCACCAAGGAAATCGGGTTGCGCATGTCGATTGGCGCCAAAAATTCGGCGATTTTGCTGCAATTCCTTACCGAAAGCATCATTTTGAGCCTCATCGGTGGCGTGATTGGCCTTTTGTTGGGCCTCTTGCTGTCGTATGTGGTCGCCTTGGTGATGTCGTTGCCGTTTGTCATCAATCCGCTGTGGATGGTGATTTCCTTCGTGTCGTGCGCCGTGTTGGGCCTCATCGCTGGCTTCTTCCCCGCGTTGAAGGCTTCGCAAACCGACCCGATTAATGCTTTGAGATACGAATAAACTCAACCAAAATAATGCATCATGAGGCAAAGAAACAATGACGATGTAAAATACTATCTTTCGCTGAAACGAATTGTCATTTTTTCGCTCGTCATCAGCATAGCTTTCCATTTGATGTACATGATGGCTTTTTTCTTTGGTGAGTTCATATTCGTCAGGCCAGAAAAGGCAATGGAAAAGCGCCATGAAACACCCTCTATTGGACATGCTCAAGAGGCCGACACGATTCATTTTTGCGAGGCAGATAAGACCTCATCGACGACGGATCTTCCAACAAGGCCCCCTCAAAATGCCAAGCATAAAGGATTCAGGTATGGCGAGTTGCTGATTCAGACCTTGAGTAGCTTCATCATGTTGTTTGTATTGTTTCTTTACATTCGCAAGATTCTGCGTATCAATTTGAATCGAACTTGGAAAGAAGTGTGCCTCATCATTTTTGGCTCGATTCTGATTACGTTCATACTGGGCCTCATCAATTCTTATGTTTCATCGGTGGTGTATGCGACCAAATGTGACTGGTTTTTCCAGTCCCGAAAGGCTCGTGGCTACATGGTTCGGGATTTTACCGTGATGACCATTGCCATTTTGGTTTGCAATTTGCTGCGTGAACTTTATCGTCGAAAAACGGTGATTGTTGAGAATGAGGAACTTAAAACGGAAAACATCCGCACACGTTACGAAGCCCTGAAGAACCAGATTGACCCGCATTTCATTTTCAATTCGATGAACACGCTGCAATCGCTCATCGAAATCGACAAGGAAAAAGCCGTCGATTATGTGCAGCAGCTTTCGTCGATGTTACGTTACACCATGCAAAGCAAGGACATGGTGACCCTCGCCGAAGAGATGAACTGCGTGGAGACTTATTGTAGCATGATGCAAATCCGCTATGGCGACAACCTGAAGTTTGACTTCCAAATCGACGAGAGATACAACCAGGCCAAGGTGTTACCGCTGTCGGTGCAAGGCTTGGTGGAAAACGCCATCAAGCACAATGTGATTTCGTCAAAACAACCGTTTGTGATACAGATTGTTACCACCGAAAACAGCCAGTTGGAAATCAGCAACGCCATCCAGCCGAAAATCAAGGAGGAGGGCGGCAACGGCATCGGTTTGGCCAACCTTGTGGAGCGCTATCGGCTGAAATGGAACAGGGAAGTGGAGATTCGCGACGACGGCAAGCATTTCAAAGTCACCATCCCATTGATTTAAAAAACAATAATCCATCATAACATGAAAGCACTTATTTTAGAAGACGAAGTATTGGCTGCCAAGGCTTTACAGAAACTGCTTGGCGAGGTCAGCCCCGAGACTGAGGTGCTGGCCGTGTTCGAAACCATAGAGGAAAGCCTCGAATGGTTTGAAAACAACGAAATGCCCGACCTGGTTTTTATGGACATCCATCTCGCCGATGGCTCCGCGTTCAACATTTTTGAGAAGTTTGAAATCACTTGTCCCGTCATCTTCACCACGGCCTACGACGAATATGCGCTGGACGCCTTCCAGGTGAATGGCATCGACTACCTGCTGAAGCCCATCAACAAGAAGGACTTGAAGCGCGCCATGGAGAAATACAAGATGCTCACCATAAGCCGAAACCAGCTCGAAAAGTTCCTGACGCAAATGGGGCCGGAAAGGAAAAAGTACAAGAAGTACTTCCTGATGCCCGAACGCGACAAGCTTATTCCGTTGTCAATCAGTAATATATCATATTTTTACATCGACACCAAGTCGGTGAAGATGGTCACTTACGACCACAAGAACTATTTCATGAATGTGACTTTGGACGAACTGATGGCCCAAATCGACCCCGGGCTGTTCTTCCGTGCCAACCGTCAGTTCATCGTGGCCCACGACGCCATCAAGGACATTTCCATTTGGTTCGGCAACAAGATAGCCATCAATCTGAACGTCGATGTTCCGGAGAAAATCATCGTCAGTAAGGCCAGAGTGAGCGAGTTCAAGAACTGGTTTGTGGGCTGACGGCCCGATTCTTGGAGTGGAAACCGCTTGTTTGAAGCATTGTAAACAATTGATTGACAAATATTTGTTGTATTATTGAAAAAAAGTTGCGGAAAAAGGTGGATTGAACGGAAAAAGTGTGTAATTTTGCCGCCGAAATGATGCTTCCGTAGCTCAGTTGGTAGAGCACCTGACTCTTAATCAGGGTGTCCAGGGTTCGACCCCCTGCGGGAGTACGAGAATAAAAGTCAATCAGTTGAATTTCAATTGGTTGGCTTTTTTCTTTGTCTGTTTTTCCCCACTTTTTCCCCACTTATTCCAAAATAAGACGAAAAAAGCACCGAAAAGCGGGTTGCTCATCGGTGCAGGTGCATTAGAAGAATCCCTTATGGGAACGGCTGCAAAGATAGGGCTTTTTTTGATAACTACAAGCCTTTTCTTTCGTTGAAGTCTTTATCAAAGTCGAAATCTAATGGAATGTCAACACCAAACAGTTCTTTCATATACTGCCTGTTTCTGCGTTTCAATTCGATTTCCATTTCTTCGAGGTCGTCACGGTCAAACCTCAAATTTTTGTTTTTGTAGGTTTCGCAAATCCAACCATCAAAGGGGTGTTGTTCTCGGAATTTCCGATATTCATTTATCAATTCAGCATTGGTAACAATTCTTTCGTTTTCCATTTCCCATATTTTTCTGCCACTGGCGTGTAGCCAAATATGGTCTTCGGTTGTTACCCTTACATTGAAATCGATTTCTGCGTTGGTTTCTTCTCCGCTCCATATCGTTATTTTTCCCATGCAGTCAACAGAATACCAAATGTCGTAATGAATTGACCGTTTTTCGCCCTTTACTGCGTTTATCAGCATTGTTCTATTGTCCATTGTTCAAAGGTTTTGTAATTCAGACGCTATCATTGCTGCCCCTTCATCGCAAATAAAGCTGGGGGTTCTTAATTGTGATAAGGTGAGGCTTTGTCCTATCGTCTTTTTCTGTGTCATATCGAAATACTTATACTTGCCATCGGGCTGTTGGACATATATAAACAAGGCGTTTTTGTTGCCTTTAATCATTCCAATAAGTCTTTGTCTGTTATCCATGTCATTGTTGTTTTTGCAGGTTCTCTTCGTTCTTTTGCTGCATTTCGATAACCTTTGCGGCTATGGCTTCAATGGCTTCATCGGGCGCGGTTTCCAAAAACTTAATCAAAGCCTCTTCTTCTATCTTCGCTTGCTCTTCAATGCTTATGGATTGTTGTTTTGGAACAATATAGTTGAGCAAAGAAAACAAAGCCTTGACCCGCGTTTCGGCATCCATGCCTTTAAGGTCTTTTTCGATTTGTTTCTTATTGTTGTCTATCAGTTGCGTTATCCAATCTTTCGTTTGAGTCGTCAACTTGTTTTGTTTCCCCGCCGGTCGCCCTTTGGGATTGTTGGTTTGTCCTTTGTGTAAGCCCATGATTTTGTAATTTTTTGTTGTTTTCAAAAATCAGTTTCTCAATCTGTGAACGGTGGTGTTGTCGAAAACGGATTGGTTGAGCGTTCCATTAAGGTAGTATTCTGTAAATAGGTCGCCTATGTCGTCACCCTTTTGGGCTGCTCTTTGCTCCATAATGTCAGATATGTAAACCGACTTGCAAAAGCTCATCAAATCCCGCCCACGCTTCGCCCAATCTTCAAATTTCCCGTTGTCCGGCATCAGTAGGACATTGCGCCCTGCAAGCGGCTGGCAAATCTTCGTTGATAGGTTTTGGCATCCCCCTGTTGCGAGCCAAACGGCATCGGTGGCAAATCCCGCTCCAATAATAGCGGTCTTTTCGCTTTCGACTATTACAACCGTGTCGCCTGGTCTGTTTCTCAAAAGGTGTTCGCCAAACAGACATTGAACGAGGCTGTAATTGTCAAGCTTCAAAACGGTATGCACCCACGAAATATGATTGAACGGCTGCTTTACTCGTTTGCCTGTGTTGGGGTCGTATAGCATTATTTTTCCAGCGTGAATGTGTCCGTTTCGGTCAATCTGCCAAAACACGGTCGAGCCGCTCCAATGGTTTGACGAGCCAACGAAATAGTCATGTATCAAAATAGCCGCATCTTCTTTGCCGAAAAGACGGTGTAAGTAAGTGGCAAATCGGTTTTCGTTGTACTGCTTCAATGTGGCTTTCAAAATGGCTGCATCAATAAACGAGGGCTGCATTTGGATTGTTGGCTTTATGGTGGGTCTTTTGGGTCGCTGCTCATCGGAAATGCCGTTGTCGGAAAAGTATTCGTGTGGGGTATAGTGGTAGGCGCAATTGTCGGCACGGTCGCATTTCCCGACATTCTCGTTGAGCGGCTGGTTGTCGGCATCAACATACAACACAAATGTTTTGTGCTGGCATTGCGGACAAATCCATTTCCCTTTTTTCGCCAATTGGTATCTGTATTCCATAAGTTCCATTTTTTTGTGTTCGGGTGTTCGTTCGTTCGGGAACAAGTCCGAACATTGCCGAACAGCCCCGAACAAGCCCGAACGGGCTATTTGTGTAGGTATGAATTTACGGTACTGACTGAAATTTTGAGTTGGTCGGCAATGGCTCTTTGTGTCATGCCTTGACCGTTCATTTCCTTTGCTTTTTCGATAAGTTCGTTTCGTTCGCGCTGCTCATCTTCCATGCTCCGCAAGTGGTTTCTTTCACTGTCGTAAGCCACAAATCTGAATTGCAAGAAATTGTAAGGCTTCGTTATTTCGCAAAGCACTATGTTTTCGGCATCGTACATGGCTTCACAATTGCGCTGCTTTATCTGCTTTATGTACCTCAACCGCTTATCCTTGAAACTTTCGCCAATGGCAAACGCGCTGTCACAAAAGTTTATCAGCATCTTACTGCCTTGCAGGTCGTTTCGTGTCAGTGGGTTTGATAGGTTACGCTTTGGAGTGTGAGCCAATGCGAGAATAGACAAACCATGCCGGCTTTTCAACGCTTTCAGTTCTTTCATCAGCGGTAAGGCATCTTTGGCGGCTTCCGTTCCCTGCCTCAAATATGTGAGGTTGTCAACAATAAGCACCTTTGCGCCCGTGTCAGTAATAGTTTGCTCTATGGACTGAAACAAAGCATCTTCAATGCTGCCATCGCCCGTCAAGTCACCATCGGGATTGATTTCCACGCGCCAAAAGTTGTCGGAAAAGCGATAATGGTTCGCGAAATTGTCGCTGTAACGGGCTTCAAACTGTTTGTCCGATAACTCAAAGTCAAGATAAATAACGGGCTGCTGGTTGGCTTCAAGTCGGAAACGTGGCATTGGTTCGCCCTTGCTTATGGCATCTGCTATTTGTACCGCCAAAATGGATTTCCCCGTATTTGTGTCGGCAAACAGTATGCACAATTCACCATCAAACCAAAGGCAATCGAAAAGCATTTGTGGGGCTGGTCGGTTCTTTGCCTCATCAATCCAGGTGTTAGCCCTCTTGACTTTGAGCAAACCGACATTTTCGTTGGGTTCGCTGGTCGGGTTGTCTATCAGTGAGAAATCAAAGCCTGTTCCGGCTGTGGTCGCCTGCTTATCGAGCGGGTCGGGTGTGGGTGCTTGTTCCATTGGGGGAACTTCTAATGCTTCATTGCTCATTTCGCGCCCTCCAAAATCTTTTCAATGTCGCTTTTCCTGTACCTCTTTTGACCGCCAAAGGAAATCGGAACGAGGTAGTTTTGTTTTTCCCATCTCCAAAGTGTCGTAACAGACACATCGAGCATTTCGCAAACTTTGTCCTTGCTCAAATAGGTTTCCG